>Ga0105050_10000594_pt1 | contig 55556 bp, 61 predicted proteins | sample FRY01_FD_78088 | JGI IMG/M metagenome (GOLD analysis project Ga0105050, IMG submission 78088) | Freshwater microbial communities from Lake Fryxell liftoff mats and glacier meltwater in Antarctica - FRY-01 | ecosystem: Environmental > Aquatic > Freshwater > Ice > Glacier meltwater ...
CCGAGGTGTATCTCTATTTCAACCTGCCGGCCGATCAGGCGGTCTTTCATTTTATGGGTGAACCCGCGCAGACTCGTCATCTCGTCGTGCGCGACGGCCAAGCCGTGCTCTCGCCACCGTGGTCGATTCACACGGGTTCGGGCACGTCGAACTACAGTTTCGTGTGGGGTATGGGCGGCGAAAATCAGCGCTTTGCCGACATGGATCCCGCGCCGATCAAAACGCTTCGCTGAACCAATCGATGGCAACACAAGACAACCCTTTTCGGCTCGACGGTCAGGTCGCGATTGTCACCGGTGCGTCTCGCGGACTCGGTGCCGCGATGGCCGCGGCCCTCGCGGTGGCGGGCGCTGATCTGTTCTTGGTCGCGCGTGGCGACACCTCGGAATTGAAAAAGCAAATCGAGGCGGCGGGCCGTCGGTGCGTGTCACTCGCGGTTGATGTGGGCGATGCCGCTGCGGCCTCCACGATTATCGAAGAGGCCTACGCGCAATTGGGTCGTGCCGATGTTTTGGTGAACAACGCGGGCATCATTCGCCGCGCGCCCTTGCTCGAATTTTCGGAAGAGGACTGGAGCGATGTGATGCGCGTCAACCTCGATGGCGCGTTTCGGCTGAGCCAGCGGTTCGCCGCCGAGGCGGTCAAACGCGAGCGTCCCGGTAAGATCATCAACATCGCGTCGATGCTCTCGTTTCAGGGCGGTATCCGCGTGGTCTCCTACACCGCGTCGAAAAGCGCGCTGGCGGGATTGACCCGCGCAATGGCCAACGAACTCGCGGCCTCGCGCATCAACGTCAATGCGATCGCGCCCGGCTACATGGCGACCGACAACACTGCGGCATTGCGTGCGGACGCGGATCGCAACGCGTCCATCCTTGCGCGCATCCCCGCTGGACGGTGGGGCGAATCGACCGATCTCGATGGCGCGGCGGTTTTTCTCGCGTCGCGCGCCTCCGACTACGTTCATGGCATCACGCTCCCGGTCGATGGCGGCTGGCTCGCGCGGTAAACCCCTTTTCTGTTGCTACCCCAAACTGTGAAACTACCTTACTATTTTTCCGCCTGTTTCGGAGTCGTTTTTTTGGCGGTAGCCTTGTTGCTCGGCGGATGCGCGAAGCAGAATAAGGTGATGGTGATCAAGCTGGCTCATGGGCTCAACCAGGATCATCCCGTGCACAAATCGATGGTGTATTTCGCGCAGGAGCTCGCGAAGAAATCAGGTGGCACGATGCGAGTGGATATTTATCCCAACGGCCAGCTGGGCACAGAGCGCGAGTGCGTGGAGCTCTTGCAGATGGGTGGGCTGGGGATGACCAAAGTCTCATCGAGCACGTTGGAGGGGTTTGCACCGGCTTACCGAGTGTTCGGCCTGTCGTATTTGTTTCGCGACGACGCGCACCGCTGGGCTGTGCTCGACGGGGAGATTGGCCGCGAGATTCTCAAATCGGCCGAACCGGTATTCCTGCGCGGGCTGTGCTACTACGATGCAGGGGCGCGCAGCTTTTACACGGTAGAGAAAGAAGTGAGCACACCCGCCGATCTGGAGGGGCTCAAAATTCGGGTGCAGGAAAGCCCGATGGCGTTGGCTATGGTGCAGGCCTTGGGCGGATCGCCGACGCCAATTGCGTGGGGGGAACTTTACACGGCGTTGCAACAGGGCGTGGTGGATGGAGCGGAAAATAATCCACCCAGTTTCTATACTTCCCGGCATTACGAGTTGTGCAAATACTACACGCTCGACGAGCACTCCGCCGTGCCGGATGTCTTTGTGATCAGCACGCATCTGTGGAAGAAGCTGACTCCGCAGCAACAGCAGTGGGTGCAGGAGGCGGCGGATGAATCGGAGATTGTGGAGAAAAAACTTTGGGCTGCGGCTACCGCAGAGGCAATTACAGCCGTGCAAAAGGCGGGCGTGAAAATTATCCGGCCCGACAAGGCGGTTTTTCAGGCGAGTGTGCAGGCGTTGAACGCGCGAGTGAGCCGCGAGCAACCGGTCGTGGGCGAGCTGATGCGGCGCATCCAGGAGGTGCAGCCATGAAATCGCTTCGATACAAATTAGACCGGGGCCTGCAATTCACGATTGCCGCGTTGCTCGCGATCATGGCGCTCAACGTGGTCTGGCAGGTCTTTACGCGATTCGTCATGCATTCACCGAGTTCCTATACTGAGGAGCTGGCGCGCTACACAATGATCTGGCTGGCGCTGCTCGGCGCGGCGTATTGCGTCGGCCGTCGATCGCATCTGGCGCTCGATCTCGTCCCCAGTTTGCTCAAGGGCAACTCGCGGCGACGGCTGGAAATTATGATTCAACTGATGGTGCTGTTCTTCGCACTGGCCGTGCTGGTCGGCGGTGGCGGACGCTTGGTTTGGCTCACCCTGGTGCTTGGCCAAACCTCGGCTGCGTTGGAAATCAAACTCGGTTATGTTTACCTCGCGGTGCCCATCAGCGGCGTGATCATCACACTCTACTCGCTGATTGAAATCGGGACGATCTGGCGTGCGGAAACCGAAGAGGCCCCGACAACGAAAGGACTGACCGATGAGTGAAGCACTGGTGCTGGTAATCGTTTTTGGAGTGCTGCTCTTCATGGGAGTGCCGATTGCCTTTGCGATTGGCGCGTCCGCTTTGTGCGCCCTCGTGGTGAGCTTGGATCCGGTGGCTGCGTCAACCGTGCTGGCTCAACGCATGGCCACGGGCATCGACAGCTTTGCGCTGCTCGCGATCCCATTTTTTATTCTCGCGGGCAGTTTGATGAATCGGGGTGGCATTGCCACGCGGTTGATCGCGTTGGCCAAGGTGGTGGTGGGGCGTTTGCCGGGCGGATTGGCCTGCGTGAACGTTCTTGCGAACATGCTGTTTGGCTCGATCTCGGGATCGGCGGTTGCCGCGGCGGCGGCCAACGGTGGCGTGATGACGCCGTTGATGCTCAAGGAAGGCTACGACCGCGACTACGCGGCAGCGGTGAATATTTCCTCGGCCACGACGGGTTTGCTGATTCCTCCGAGCAACATCATGATCGTGTATTCGCTGGCGAGTGGCGGCGTGTCGATCGCGGCGTTGTTTATCGCGGGTTACATCCCGGGGATTTTGCTCGGGCTCGCGCTGATGTTGGTGGGCGGATTCATCGCCAAGCGGCGCGGTTATCCGACCGCAGACCCGGTTTCCTGGGGAGAGGCGGGACGTATTCTGATGGCGGCGATGCCGAGCTTGTTGCTCGTCGCTTTGGTGATGGGCGGGATTATCGCGGGCTGGTTTACGCCGACCGAAGCGAGCGCGATTGCGGTGGTCTACACTTTTGTGTTGTCCGTGCTGATTTACCGCGAAGTGAAGTGGCGCGACCTGTTGAAACTGCTGGCCGATTCGGCGGAGACGACGGCGATTGTGCTGGTGCTCGTCGGCGCATCGATGGGGATGTCGTGGGTGATGGCTTCGGCCAATATTCCGCAAACCGTGACGGCGACGCTGCTCGCGTTAACGGCCAACAAGATTCTTCTGCTCCTGCTGATCGCGTTGATCCTCCTCGTGGTCGGCACCTTCATGGACATGACTCCGGCGGTGTTGATTTTCACGCCGATCCTATTGCCCGTCGTCACTAAGTTCGGAATGGATCCGGTTCACTTCGGAGTGGTCATGGTGTTCAATCTCTGCATCGGCCTGTGCACGCCGCCAGTCGGCAGCGTGCTCTTCGTCGGTTGCGGCGTGGCCAAGACTAGTTTGTCCCGCGTCTGGCGACCGCTCCTGCCATTTTACGCTGTCATGATCATCGTGCTGTTACTTGTGACGTTTCTGCCCTCCCTGAGCCTCTGGCTACCGAGCCTCTTTGGATTCTGAGTGCAGAGCTGTGTGGCCTGGAGCCATGTGAGAGCCGATTGCTTACCTTAAATGGATCCATGCCTCTGCTTCTGACTTTCGATGGGCGCTGGTTAAATCACTTCGGAGTATTCCGAGCCCACTATCCACAAAAGTAAGCGTCCGTTTGAGCACGTATGGAGAAAATGGGGCCTCATCGGGTAAATTGGTCAGATGTCCTTAAGGAAGCGCTGAACAAAGGCCAATGATCGGATTTAATGATCAAAGCCGCGATTATGGGGAAGGTTATTTCGACCGAAGGGGCTGGATGGCGTGATCAGGCTCGGCGGAACCGCGCGATTCAGTCCGTCAGGCTGATCGCCGACGCCCCACGAGCGTCATCCGTCCCTTCAATACACGCTCCAGGCAAACTTCCTGCCCGCCAAGATCAGGTTGGCCAAGGCGAACAGCGTGTGGAGTTGGGCGGTATTCTTGGCCAGTCCTCGGTAACGAACTTTCCGATACTTGAAGAGATTTTTAAGGATCTGAAACGGATGCTCCACACGCGATCTGACCTGCGCCTTAAGTTTCTCGAGCCTTTCGGCGGTCTCCTTCAACTGGCCTTCTGCCATGGCGCGAATCGCTCCGCGTTTGGCCGCGATGTGCCACTGGGGTTGAGCTTCACGCGAGCTGATCTCCGGGCGCTTCTGCACGCCGAGGTAACCGGCATCGGCAAACACATCCTGCTCTTGGCCGTGCAGTAATTCGTGCGTCTGACTGAGGTCGCTGACGTGGGCTGCCGTGCCGATCACCCTCTGAACCAAGCCACTTTGCGCGTCCACCGCGACGTGCGCCTTCATCCCAAAATACCACTGATTCCCCTTCTTGGTCTGGTGCATCTCTGGATCGCGCTGCCGACTCTGATTCTTCGTCGAGGACGGCGCGGCGATGATTGTCGCGTCCACGATCGTGCCCTCTTTCATCAGGCACTTTTGTTCGCTCAGCATCGCGGTGATCTCCTCAAAAATACTCCGGGTCAGATCGTGTCGCTCCAGCAAATGCCGGAACTTTAACAGGGTCGTCGCATCCGGCACTCCTTCCCGACTCAGGTCGATCCCCACAAACAACCGCATCGCCTGACTGTCGTAGATGGCATCCTCCAGCGCCTCGTCCGCCAACCCATACCACTGCTGCAAAAAATACACCCGCAGCATCCGTTCGATCCCCATCGGCGGACGCCCACGGCGACCCTTCGGATAATGCGGCTCAATCAAGCCCACCAACCGTCCCCACGGAACCATCTGCTCCATCCGATCCAAAAACTTCTCCCGCTTCGTTTGCTTCTTCTTCCCGTTCCATTCGCTCACCGCAAAACTTATTTGCTTTTCCATCCCCAATTTCTAATTCCCCGTTTCTCCTTCGCAATCCTTCGAGACGATTAAATCAGCGCTTCCCTAGGTGTGATGTCAAAATAGGTGCGTCAACGGTTGTCGGCAATCTCATTGCCTAACTACGCAACGCTTTCCTCGCCGCAGCATATACTCTGCTCTTTGACGTGAGGATTACTGATTGAAAAATTGCATTCAGCCTAAGTTTTAGAGGCCCAAATGTATTTTAAACATACTGTGCACTCTCGCAAGATCTGGAAAAATTAGCCACAGTTTGTTAACTGGATCCCAAGGCCTATCTTTAGCGATTTCGGGGAAAAGAAGTATTCCCAACGCCAATTACGAACTAATATGCATTTTCAGTTAACAGTGTCTTTTCATTACACCTTGGTGATAAAAGACATGGGGGATTTGTTAACTGATCTCTGAAAAGTTCGCCATTTTGAGAAAAATGGCTGCCCGGGTAGGGGTCGAACCTACGACCAAGTGATTAACAGTCACCTGCTCTGCCACTGAGCTACCGGGCAGTGAGAAAGAGGGGATGAAGAACAGGGTGGAAGGGGGGCTTGTCAATGCTGCTTTTGCCGTAAAAGCGCGAAAAGTTTCTGGCTCTCAAAGTTTTGGTTGCGTTGGCTCCGGAGTCCGATCACATCTCTTCTTTTCCATTACGCCTGCCCTCAATTCCGGGGCGACAGGGGGAACGAAACCATGAATAAATTTACACTAAAAGCTGCCGTCCGCATGCAAACCGGACGAAGTGCCTCGCGCCGTTTGCGCCGGGCTAATCAGATTCCTGCCGTTCTCTACGGCAAGCACACCAAGCCTGAGAGCTTGGTCGTCGATACGCCCGAATTTGTCCGCCTGCTCAAGGCCGTGGGTGGTCGTGCGGTGCTCGTCGAGTTGAACCGAGAAGGACACGCTGAGCCAGCCCTGTCGTTTCTGCAGGAGATCCAACGTGACCCGATCACGGACCGCTATCTCCACATCGATTTTCAAGAGGTCAAAGCAGGCGAAGCGATCGAGTTGGATGTGCCGGTGCGCACCACCGGTGAGTCGATCGGCGTGAAGAGCCAGAACGGTGTGTTGGAAGTGCCCACGCATGCGCTGCGCGTTCGCTGTTTGCCCAAGAATCTCCCCGCCGTCATCGAGATCGATGTCAGCGCCATGGAAGTGGGCGATGTAATCAAGGTTTCCGATTTGAACCCGATCGACGGTGTCGAGTTCCTCGACCTCAAGGGCCAGCCGGTCGTTGCCGTCGTCCAACCGGTGGCGGAAGTTGCTTCTGCCATCGTCACTCCTGACGCCGGCGTTCCGGCTGACGGCAAAGCGGCCTCAGCGGTCGACCCGAAGGCTGCCGCCGCGGCTCCAGCCAAGAAATAAGTTTCCGCGCGAGGCCCGCTTGACCCGTGGGCCCCTTCGCGATTGTTCTTTGAGATATGTCCATTTCGCTCGTTGCCGCCCTCGGCAATCCGGGCCGCGAATACGCCGGAACCCGCCACAATTTTGGCTGGTTCATCGTCGACGCGTTTACCCGCCATCAAGGACTCACTTGGCAGTATCAGTCTCAATTTGAGGCTGATGTCGCCCGGTGGGACCGGCCTGGACACCGCCCCTGTTATTTCGCCAAACCTCTGACCTACATGAATGAAAGTGGACGGTCGGCGGCGGCTCTGGCCCGGTATTACAAAATACCGACCGCCGAAGTAGCCGTATGCTATGACGAATTCACCATCGATCTCGGATTGATCAAGGTAAGCACCACAGGCAGTGCCGGTGGTCACAACGGGGTGGCGAGCCTCCTGCGCACGCTCGGCGACGGTTTTGCCCGTTACCGAATGGGGATCGGTCCCAAGGAGCCACCGCAAATGGATATCAAAGACTTCGTGCTCGGAAAATTCACTTCCTCCCAACAGACATTAATCACTGAATCGCTAGACAATTATCTCAACGGCCTGAACCTGCTGCTCACCAGCGGGGTTGAGCAGGCCATGAACACCCTCAATCGTAGAGACCCACATGAACCAGACCAACCGTAACTACCGCGCCACCTTCATTATTGATAATCGCGGCAAGGAAGACTCCGTCGATGCGATCATCGACGAGGTCAAGAAAGAGATCACCGCTCTCCAGGGCGAGATCTCCAACGTCGAAGACTTGGGGAAGCGCGACTTCATTCGCGTGACCGACAAAAAGCTCACCGGCGCCCCTTACGTGCAGATTAGCTACAGCGCCCCGGGCGCGGCTCCTGCGCAGCTCAAGGAGCGTCTCCGTCTCAACCACAACGTCTATCGCACGTTTATCCAATCGGTCTAACGACCGTGGCGGAAACGTGCCCGAAACCCCATGGCAAATTTTAATAAAGTTTATCTCATCGGCAACCTGACGCGTGACCCCGAATTACGGGTGACGCCAAAAGGCACGGCGATCTGCCAATTCGGCCTTGCGGTCAATCGGCAGTTCAAAGACGAATCCGGATCTGTCCGAGACGAGACGACCTTTGTTGATATCGAGGCCTGGGGTCGGCAGGGCGAGACGATCTCCAAGTTTTGCACCAAGGGCCGCCCGCTGTTTGTGGAAGGCCGCCTGAAGTTCGACCAATGGGACGACAAGACTTCGGGCCAGAAGCGGAATAAACTTAAGGTGGTGCTCGAAGGTTTCCAATTTCTCGGTGGCCGGAATGATCCCGCCTCTGAAGGTGAACATGGCGGTTCCGATGGCGGCGACCAAAGCCCAGAGCGCAATTCGCCGCCCGCTCGCAACCCGGGACGTTCCGCCCCGCAAGTCTCTGACGGTGTCGACGAAGACGTGCCGTTTTAATCAGTCTCAAACTAACTCAACTCTCATCATCCAACCCACCACCTCCCATGGCATACAGTGAAGTGCTCCTCGTTCAACCCGTCGACGGTCTCGGCGGCGAAGGCGACCAAGTCAAAGTCCGCGCCGGCTACGCCCGCAATTTTCTCCTTCCCCGCAGCATTGCGGTGCCGGTGACGAAGGCGAACCGCAAACAAATCGAGGCGCTCAAGAAGCGCCGCGCTAATCGCGAAGCCCAAGAGCTCACGGGCGCCCAAGAACTGGGTGCGAAGATTGAGAAGGCCTCCTTGGCGTTTGCCGTGCAAACGGGCGAAGGCGGCAAGATGTTTGGGGCGATCACTTCCAACGATCTGCACGAGAAACTCGTGGAGGCCGGCATCGAGATCGACAAGAAGCGCATCCACCTGCACACGCCGGTCAAGACGTTGGGCAAGCACACCGTCAAGGTGAAGCTCCACGCCGATGTCACGGTTGAGCTCGGATTCGACATCGTCTCCGAGAACCCGATTGTCGAGGAGGAAGCGAAGACTAAGTAAGGTGATCTCCTTTTGAACATGTGGGCCGCGTCCATTTGACGCGGCCTTCGTGTTTGGGAGCCGATTGTTGACAACCTGATGTTGCGCGCACGCCAGTTTCTTCTCCTTACTGACGGCCTTCCCCATGGCTGAGACGCAACGAATGAGCCGTAAGGCGCGACCTCCCGAAGACCAGAGTCAGGCGTTGGGACGCACCCTTCCCCACAGCATTGAGGCCGAGGAATACCTGCTTTCGTGCTGTCTGCTCGACGGCAACGATACGATTGCCCGATGCGTGGAGGCGAAGCTCGTGGGCGCGGCCTTTTATTCGCCGGCGAATCGACTGATTTACGAGAAGCTCTGCGAGATTTACCAGAAGAACCCACCGGTCGACGTGGCCGTGCTCGCCGAGGAGCTCAAGACGTCTAAGCAATTGGATATGGTCGGCGGCTACGCCTACCTCACGCAGATCAGTAGCCGGATCCCGACGACGGCCCAGGCCCAGTATTTTATCGATAAGGTGCGCGAGCTGCACCTGCTGCGCGAGTTGATCAAAGTGGCCACCAATGCGGTGGAAAACTGCTTCAATTACGAGGGCGAGCTCGAGCAATTTATCGACAAGGTCGAGCAAGACATTTTCGCCGTGACGCAAGACCGCATCTCCGACGCGGCCAAGCAGATCAAGGAGCCGATGCACGAGGCGATGAAGGTCATCACGAAAATGATGATGGAGAAGGGTGAACTCACGGGCGTAACCTCCGGCTTTAAGGACCTCGATGCTCTGACCTTCGGCTTTCAGCGGCAGGAAATGATCGTGCTGGCCGCTCGTCCTTCGATGGGCAAGACCTCGCTGGCCCTGAATTTTGCGGAGGCGGCGTCGTTGCCGCGGAAAGGGAAGGGCGTCGCGACGCTCATTTTTTCGTTGGAAATGAGCGCGGGGCAGCTGGCGTTGCGCATGTTGTGCTCGCGAGCGCGGATCAACATGAAGCTGCTGCGCGAGGGGCTGCTGTCCAAGAATGGCAATGAGCAACAGCGCCTGTTGGAGGCGGCGGATGATTTTTCTAAGTCGTCGATCTTTATCGACGATTCGAGCCATCTCTCAATTATGGAACTCCGAGCGAAATCCCGGCGGGTCCACGCCCGGACCAAGCTCGGCTTCATCATCGTCGATTATATGCAATTGCTCAGCCCAACCGATCCCAAGGTGCCTCGCGAACAGCAGGTCGCCGAAGCTTCACGCGGATTAAAATCGCTGGCGAAGGAACTTGATGTGCCCGTTCTTGTATTAAGTCAGCTCAACCGGGCATCCGAAAAAGAGAATCGCACCCCCAAACTGGCGGATCTGCGTGAATCAGGCTCGATTGAACAAGATGCAGACGTTGTTCTCATGCTAGCCCGACCCAAAGACGCCGACGAGAAATTCCAGGTAGCCGCCGACTCCGCCGAGTTAATTGTTGCCAAGCAGCGAAACGGCCCAGTAGGAGATTTGAAACTCACCTTCCTAAGAGACATCACCCGCTTTGAAAACTTCATTCAGTAACCCTCTACACAGGGTCGCCTGTTATTGCCTCGCCTTTTTGCTCATGCTGTCCGCCACCGGCGGCGCAGTCTTTGCCCAGCAATCGAGTGGGGAGTCGACTAAGGCGGCTGCCACGATTGGAACGGTGGCCGTCAAATTCCTCGGCACCGCCAATGTGAGTGAGGAAGTCGTCCGGGCCAATATGCAGATTCGCGAAGGCACCGTCTTGGAAGATGCCATGATCGATCGCGACATCCGCGCCCTCTACCGCACAGGACTCTTCGAGTTCATCGAGGTCAAGCGCGAGGCGGTCGACAGCACCACGTTCAATCTCCTCGTCGAGGTCACCCCGAAGTTCCGCGTCATGGCGGTGCGTTTCCAAGGCAACAACCGGGTCAAGGTGAGCCGGCTTGAGAAAGAAGTGAAGATCCGGCCTAACACCGCGTTGGACGAGCGCCAGATCAAGGAAGACTCCGAAAAGATCCGGGAGTATTACCAGAAGGCGGGCTACAATCAGGTGTCGATCAATTATACCATCGAGCGCGACCGTTCGACCGGCTTCGGCACGGTGATCTTCAATATTCGCGAAGGCAATCGGGTGAAAATCCAAGCAATTCGTTTTGAAGGCAACGACAGCATCAAGACCCGCAAACTCCGCAAAGAAATGGAGACCCGCAAGTGGTGGATTTTCTCGTGGCTGACGGGTAAGGGCCGGTTTAAGGATGACATTTTTGGAGAGGATCTGGAGAAACTCCGTGACTACTATCGGGAGGAGGGCTTCCTCGACATCGAAATTGCGCAAGAAGACATCACGTTTGACTATCCCTCGGCGGCAAAATTGGTCGTGACGGTCCGTCTGCACGAAGGTCGCCAGTATCGGATTGGCGACGTCGAAGTCTCCGGCAGCAAAATTTACGAGGCAAATTTGCTCAAACGCGTGGTCCGCCAGCGAAGCGGCATGATTTTTACCCCCACGAAATTGGATAAAGATGTCGAGCGCTTGGAAGATTTTTACGGCACCTCGGGATATCTCGACACCCGCGTGCGGTTGATTCGGAAGCCGAACATCAACACCGGTAACATCGACATCGAGTATCAGGTCAACGAGAGCGAGAAATTCAACGTCGAGTCGATCGCGATCGAGGGCAACACGAAGACCAAGAGCATCGTGATCTTGCGGGAATTGGTTCTCGGCCCGGGAGATGTTTTTGACACCGTCCGCATGAAGATCAGCAAGCTGCGGTTGGATAACACGCGTTTCTTCGACGATGTGCAGCTTTCTCCGCAGGAGACTAACATTCCTGGACGGCGCAATTTGCGGGTGGCAGTGCGTGAAGCGAGAACGGGTAATCTCACGTTTGGTGCGGGCTTCAGCTCCGTGGAGAGCGCGACCATTTTCGCAGAACTCTCCCAAGGGAATTTCGATATGTTCAACCGTCGTTCATTCTTCCAAGGGGATGGACAGAAATTCCGGCTGCGTTTGCAGCTTGGCTCCCGCTCGAGTGAAGCCGTCCTTTCCTTCGAGGAACCATGGCTGTTTGAGCGCCAGTTGGCGGTTGGCTTTAGCCTTTACCGCTCGTCGTCCGACTATAACAGCGAGTTCTACACCCAGATCTCGACTGGGGGCGAGGTCTACCTGCGCAAGCGCCTCTTCGAATTGGTCGATGGTCGCCTTTCCTATACCTACGAATACATCGAAATTGCTGATGTTGCGCCCGCGGCTGCTGACTTTGTGACTCAAGGGAAGAACACGATCTCCCGCACCGGCTTCCAGTTGGTGCGCGACACCCGCGACAAAATCATCAGCACGACCACGGGCAACCGCGTCGAGTTCAATGCTGAGCTGGCCGGTGGCTTCCTCGGCGGCGACGTCGATTATTACAAATTGGAATTCCGTGGCGCCCAATACTACCCCGTGTTCGAGCTTCAGAATCAGGTTCTTTCGGTCATTGCCCGAGCCGGGGTCATCGAGCGATACGGCGACAGTGTCGAGGTGCCTTACTACAACCGTTACTACCTCGGTGGTCCAAACACCCTGCGGGGATTTGAGTTCAACGATGTGGGCTCCCGCGATGCCAACGGCTTCCTGCTCGGCGGTAAGTCTTACGGCATGTTGAGCTTGGAGTATTCGATGGACGTGGTGAGCCCCATCCGGATCGCGGCCTTCTATGACGCGGGCTTCATCAATTCCGATGCCTACGATTTCAATCCGTCCGCCCTTCACGACGACGTCGGAATTGGCGTTCAGCTCTTTGTCGCCGGCGCTCCGCTTCGATTGGATTACGCGATTCCGTTGACCGGAGATGCCGCGGCGGTAAAGGGTGGCCAGTTCAACTTTTCCTTTGGCACGCGCTTCTAACTACTTTTTACTCCGCAGTCTTTACCACATCCACACCCATGAATAAATCCACTAAAACTCTCATCGCCCTTCTCGCCTTTGCTGTTACGGGCCTCTTCGCTCACGCACAATCTGCCCCCAAGGTTGCGGTCGTGGATATGATCAAGTTGCTCGACGAGCACTACAAAACTCAGGAGCAGAAGGAAAAGCTCCAGGCCGATGCTGAGAAGGCGAAGGAAGAAGCCGATCGCCTCCTCAAGGTGCGCAACACTTTAGTTGAGCAATACAAGGAAGCCTTGGAGCAAGGCAACAACCCGGCGACTAAAGCAGAGGTGAAGGAGCAAGCCCGCGCCGAGGCCGAGCAGAAGTTGCAAGAGATTCAGCGGAAGAATAACGAGCTCCAGAGCTTCGAGACCAACACCCGCAACCTCCTCCAGCAGCGCTTCCAGAATTTCAAGACGATCATGCTCGAGGAAATCGGGAAGATCGCGACCGACGTCGGGAAGCGTAAGGGCGCTAACCTCGTGCTCGATAAGTCCGGCCCAAATCTTCTGGGTATTTCCACCGTCATTTATTCCGATGCCTCGATGGACATCACGGCAGAAGTTGAAGCTGAGATCAGCAAGAGCCGTCCTGCTTCGAGTGCCGCTGACGCCCCGAAGATCTCGGTGCCCATGGGCAAGTAAATACTCCTAGCTTAAACAGGATTTTGGCCCCGGCTCATTGATTGAGTCGGGGCTTTTTTGTGACATTGCACCGCGATTCCAAACCGATCACATTCCCGTGCATGGAATTTTCCTTTTCGGCCGACCAGCTAGGATCGATTGTGCAGGCGACCTCCACGCGAGGCGGCACGAAGGCCGTGGTGCGAAGCATTGCTTCGCTGGATTTGGCGGAGGTCGGTGATCTCTCTTTTCTCGGGAATGCCAAATACCGCGCTCAGGTGGTGACGACCAAGGCGTCGGTGGTGCTCGTTCCGACCGATTACGCGGGGGGGCCGACCGCGGATCAGATTTTTCTTTTGGTCGAGAATCCGTCGGCCGCGCTCGCTCTGGTGTGCAGTCGGGTGGAGCAGCAACTGTGGCCGAAACCCGAGCCGGGCGTTCATCCTTCGGCGGTGGTGGCGCCGGGGGCGAAGGTGGCTTCGACGGCGACCGTGGGCCCGCTGTGCGCAGTGGAGGCCGGTGCCGTCATCGGCGAGCGTGTGCATCTCGAGGCGCAGGTCTTCGTGGGCCGAAAGGCACAGATCGGCGCCGACAGTTGGTTGATGCCCGGGGTTATTGTTGGTTCCGAATGCATCGTGAAGGAGCGGGTCCGACTGCAGTCTGGCGTCGTCGTGGGTTCCGATGGCTTCGGCTACGAATTTATTGAGGGTCGGCACCAAAAGGTGCCGCAAGTCGGCATCGTCGTGATCGAGGACGACGTGGAGATTGGCGCGAATAGCACGCTCGATCGCGCTCGGTTCAGCCGGACGGTGGTCGGAGCGGGCACGAAAATCGACAACCTCGTGCAGATCGCTCACAACGTGATCATCGGAAAGCACTGCATTCTTTGTGCGCAGGTTGGCATCTCCGGCAGTGCGGTGCTGGAGGACTACGTGATGCTCGGGGGGCAGGCGGGCGTGGCCGGTCACATCACTCTCGGTCGAGGAGTGAAGTCGGGTGGTCGGGCGGGGGTCACCTCCGACGTGGCAGCGGGAGTATTCGTCAACGGTTATCCGGCGATTCCTTACATGCAGGAGCGTCGCTTGCAGGTGCTGCAGCGCCGATTGCCAGAGCTGTTCAAGCGAGTGCAAGCGCTCGAGGGAAATTCCTAGATTTGTCTTCCGCCGATCCGTGCCGTGGGCAAAGCTGCCCGCCATGAGCGAATCGCGGCTGAAAATATTTTCAGGAAACTCTAATCGGCCACTGGCCGAGGAGATGTGCCAGGCGATTGGTGAGCCGTTGGGGGCGGCGACGGTCACGAGTTTTCCGGATGGGGAAACGTTCGTGAAAATCAACGAGAACATTCGTGGGCAGGATGTGTTCATTATTCAGTCTACGTGTCCTCCGACCAACCACCACTTGATGGAGTTGCTCATCATGATCGACGCGGCGCGCCGAGCGTCGGCCCAGCGCATCACCGCGGTGCTGCCGTTCTACGGGTATGCGCGGCAGGATCGGAAAGACCAACCACGGGTGCCGATCACCGCCAAGCTGGTCGCGAATCTATTGGTGGCGGCGGGGGCAACTCGCATCCTCACGATGGATCTGCACAGCCAGCAGATTCAGGGTTTTTTTGATATCCCGGTCGACCACCTCTATGCGTCGCCGGTGTTCTTCGCGCACTTGGCGAAGCGTCCCCGCGAGCATCCCTTGGTGGTGTGCTCGCCTGATATTGGCGGTATGAAGATGGCGGCGGCCTATGCTGACACAATGGGCGCTTCGCTTTGCATGGTGGCCAAGAAGCGCAAGAGCGCGACGTCGGTCGAGGCCCTGAGTATCGTGGGTGAGGTCAAAGGGTGCGATGTGTTGCTCGTAGACGATATCACGGAGACGGCCGGGACCTTGACGGCGGCGGCGAAAATGCTGCGGGAGCACGGCGCCGTGAGCGTGCGTGCGGCGGTTAGCCACTGCGTCCTCAATCAACTTGCGGTCGAGCGTCTCAAGAGCGGATTGATCGACGAAGTGATCACGACCAACTCGACGCCGGTCGACACCTTTGGGCTGCCCATCAAAGTCCTGAGTATTGCGAAACTTTTGGGCGAGGCGATTGTCAGAATCAATTCCAACAAAAGCGTGACTGGGTTGTTTGAGATCAGGGGGTCCTGAACGGTCGACTGATCGGACCGAGTTACCCGAGATTAACCACCGATTGTAAATTCTATGCGTCAAAAGCTCATCTCTGGATTGTTAACCGTAGCGATTGCTGGATGGGGATCCGTCCTATTTGCCACCGGCGACGAGGCGAATCCCGCCCTCTCCAAGCCGGAGCTAAAAGTCGACGCCACGCCGGTCTCCCAAGGGCCCAGTGCGGTGATCACCAGTTATGCGGATGTGGTCGAACCGGCGCAACGGGCGGTCGTCTCGGTCTACTCGACAAAGATCGTGGCGCAGCGGGTGGCTGATCCGCTGTCGCAATTGTTTGGTGGTTCTCCCAGCCGGGTGCGGGAAAAGAAGGAAGAGGGGCTCGGGTCAGGGGTCATCGTCACGACCGATGGCTTTATTATCACCAACAACCACGTGGTCGAGGGAGCCGACGAATTGAGAGTGCTGCTGCCCGACGATCGCGAATTTACCGCGAAGTTGATCGGGAGTGATCCCAAGACCGACGTCGCGGTGATCAAGATTGAGGCGGAAAATCTTCCCACTGTGACCCTCGCCGACAGTGACAAGCTGCGCGTGGGCGACGTGGTCTTTGCCGTGGGTAATCCGCTCGGCGTTGGGCAGACGGTCACCATGGGCATCGTCTCGGCCAAAGGGCGAAACAAGCTCGGGCTGCTCGAGAACGTGGCGGGTTACGAGGATTTCATTCAAACCGATGCGGCCATCAACATGGGAAATTCTGGTGGTGCGCTGGTCGATGCCAAAGGCCGTTTGGTTGGCATCAACAGCGCGATCGTCTCCACGACCCGCGGCAATATCGGCATCGGTTTTGCGATTCCGGTGAATTTAGCCTCCTCGATTATGCATAGTTTGATGGACACCGGATCCGTGGCGCGGGGGTTCCTTGGCGTCTCGTCGGAGTCGGTGACTCCGGAGATTGCCGAATCGCTGCGGCTGCCGAAGTCGACGAAGGGCGTGGCGATCACGGACGTGACGCCCGACGGCCCGGCCGACAAGGCTGGAATCAAGCGCACGGATGTGATCCATGGCGTCGACGCCCGCGAAGTTACTTCGCTCGAGGATCTGCGTCTGTTGATCGCCCAATCGACCCCCGGTTCAGAGGTGGCGCTGCTGCTGATCCGCGATGGGAAGGAGATGGTGATCAAGGTGACCTTGGGGCAGCTGGCGGACCGTCCCAATGAGCTTCTCGCTGGAGTCGAAGCGACTCCGTTGACTGATGAGATTCGCCGACGCCTGAACCTCGCCGAGCGCGTGACCGGTCTCTTGGTGACCCGCGTGGAGGCTAACTCGCTGTATGTCGAGATGCTGGTGCCCAATCTCGTAGTGGTGGAAATCAATCGCATGGCGGCGATCGATGTGGGCACCGCGAAGGACCTGTTTCGGAAGGGGCGAAATCTGATCCTCGTCTACTACCGCGGTATGTATCGCTACCTGACGGTGAGCGTCGAGTGATGGGTGTCCCGGCCTCAACTGCCCGGTTTTTGGACGGGCAGGCCGGCAAGGCTCGCGGGCAACGCGTCCGCCGCATAGGTCGGGAAGCTCAACTCTAGGAGCGAAATGGCGGGAGGCTCGAAGCGGCTCTCTCCGGCGCTCCGATCGACCAACATCGCGATGGCCACGGGAATCGCCCCAGCAGATTTGATGATCTCGATGCACTCGCGGGCTCGGCCGCCGCGGGTAACGACGTCTTCGACAATCAGGACCCGTTCACCTGGATCAAATTTGAACCCGCGACGCAGGACGAGAACATCTTCGACTTTTTCAGCGAAAATATACCGGGTCTTGGTCTGCCGAGCGACTTCTTGGCCGATCACCAAGCCACCCATGGCGGGCGCAAGCACAGTGGAGAACGGGAGATTGTCTAATTTCTTTATTAGCAGGGTGGCGAGGCGCTCCACGGCATCCATTTGTTGGCAGACCTTGGCACATTGGAAGAAATGAGCGCTATGAAGGCCGGAACGGAGCACAAAGTGCCCCTCAAGCAAGGCGCCGGTGTCCCGAAAGATGCTGAGAACTTCCTGTTGTGAAGTAGCCATGGGCACCACGCTGGGTGTTGTTGAAGAAATCACAAAATCATTTTGCGGCTTGGGAGGATCAAATTCAACCTACTGGCATGGCAACTGCCGTAGTCCCCTTGGAAGATGAACTGGGCGATGTGCTCGAAAAGGGCATGCGGGGGAAAGGACTGTCGATTGAGCAACTGGCGGCGGCGGCCGAAGTGAGCGAAGGAAAGATTGCGGACGCGATTGATTACCGCAGTGAGCTGACCCTCGCCGAGGTGCGGAAGCTTGCCGAAATCCTCGGGCTCAACGAAGTAGGCATGTGCGCGCTTTCTCAAGGGAGTTATCCGCTGCCGATTCTACCCGGCCTACCTTTCTGCCTAGAGGTCCTCCACATGAATTATGGGGTGGGGGTGGCCAACGCCTATCTCCTTTCCGAGGTCGGGTCCTCTCGCGGAATCTTGTTTGATACCGGCTCGAGCCTCAGGGCCCTGCTTGAGAAGTGGCCCTCCCGGATCAGTCATGTGGATGCGGTGTTTTTGACCCATATCGAAGGCGAGCACACCGGTGGGCTGTGCGATGTGGTCGACTACTTTGGGATCCCGGCGGCCTACGTTCCGGAAGGTTGTCAGGCCCCCTGCGGGTCTCCGCTGGGCGAACCGACGGTCACCGTCTGCGGCACGCTCGAAGTGACCGCCTACTGCACACCAGGTCATGCTTCGGCGCACAACTGTTACCGGGTGAGATCAGGTTCTGGTCAATCCCGCACGGAAGTGTTGATTGCGGGTGACTTGATTTTTGCGGGTTCCGCCGGCGGTGCTTATTTCTGCTGTCGCCAGCATCAGGAACAGCTTCGCCGGATATTGAAGATGTGTCCACCGAGCACGGTGATTGCGCCTGGTCACGGTCCGCTTTCGACGGTGGAAAACGAGCTGAAGTTCAATCCGTTCGCATCCTGAGCCGATCGCTCCTTGAAGCGCCGGCTGGTCGGGGCGGCGAGATTCGAACTCGCGACCTCTACGTCCCGAACGTAGCGCTCTACCAGGCTAAGCTACGCCCCGATGCCGAACCGCTCGAAGGACCTCCGAGCAGGGTTAGAACGAAATACGGGGGATATATTTTCCGCAAATCAATATTTCGAAATTCATTGGGTATGAGGTCGGCACAAAAAAGCCCGACCAAAGGGTCGGGCTTGGGGTCTCTCGGGAGAGAGCAGAGGATTAGCGAGCCGTGACGTCGATGCTCGGCATCTGAGTCAACGAGTTGCGCTGCACTTGGCGCACGACCATCTCGGTCTTGCGCTGAATCTCGAGTTCGGCATTGCGCTTGTCGATCCGGGCGAGCTCAACCTGCTTAGCAAGGGCGAGCACTTCGTTGTTGGCGCGCTCCTTGGCTCTGCGCAATTGCTCGAGTTGCACTTCGAGCTCGGACTGCTCGTGAGCAAGCTTATCGGCGGCCTTGTTATATTCGTCGGTCGTTTCCTGGATCTCGCGACCCTCGGTTTCCCATTTGGCGATCCGCTCAGTTTCCTTCTCGGCAGCCTTGGCTTCGCGGTCGGCGGCGCGGGCAGCGGCGTCGAGGCGGGCTTGCTCTTCAATTTCCGCTTTGCGGGTAGCTTCTTGAGCGATTTGCTTGGCGACTTCTTCCTTGCGAATACGGTCCTTCTCGCGGGTTTCCTTCACGTGGGTGACGTAGAAGAATGAGAAGACGGCGAGCATAGCCGCGGGAGCGATGATATAAAACCACTTTTTCATGATGGGATTGGGTCGGGCTATTTAAGATTTCTTCTTGGCGGCTTCGGCGGCGGCGAGGGCAGCGGCACGGGCGGCATCGGCGGCGGCGATTCTTTGGATCGTTTGCGTGAGTTCCTTCTGATTGGTCTCAGCTAAGGCGACATATTTGCGGAGGAAGGCTTCGTCAGCGACAAGGATACGTTTGCGCTCTTCAAGCTTCTCGACGATTTCCTTCTCGACGGCGACGTCGCCGGTGAGGCGCTCAACTTGGCGACTAAGTTTTTCTTTGTCACGGAAGGCCTTGGTGCTGGCTTCGCGAGCGAGCTGGCGCTCTTCGCGTTCTTTTTGGCGCTGTTCTTCGCGGGCGATCCGCTCCTGCTTGCGCTGTTCCTGCACGGCGACGGCATCCAAGATGGCGGTTTCGCGATCCTTTGCTTCCTGAAGGAGTTCGGCTGCCTTCGCGTCGCGGACGATGCGGGCCTTGTCAGCCAACTTGGCTTCGTATTCGGAGCTGAAGTTCCACCAGAAGCCGAAGAATATCAGCATCAAGAGGGTCGGGAAAATAACGTAAGCTTTCTTCATGTGAGTAGGGTGAAGTTTGAGTCGATGAAAGGGGGAGGTTAGTTGGAATCCGAGTCTTGCGCCGTGGCGGCGACTGGAGCCGTCTTCTTATCTTCGGTTTGTTTGAGAGCGTTTTCGCGCTCCGCAATAGCCTCGACAATGGCGAGGCGAAGGCGAGGGAGTTGAGAATCCTGCAGGTCGTCGTAGTTGGCGGCCTTGTCGATGGCGACCAACGCCTCTTCAAATTTGAGGAGTTCGAAGCAAATGTAAGCCTTGAAGTAGTAGAGGCTACCGAGCTTATCGATATTGCCCTTGGCGATGGCGATGTTGAGGTGGCGGTAGGCGTCCTCGGTCTTGTTGAGCGAGTAGTAGATCTGGGCGATCTGGTTATCAAGTTGACCGGAGGTCGGGAAGATCTGGCCGGCTTCCTTGAGGACTTCGATGGCCTTAAACTCTTGGTTCACCTGCTGGAAAGAGTAGGCGAGGAGCTCCCACTTCTTGATGTCGGACTCGATCGAGCCGTCGCGGAGTCCTTGGTGGAGGAGCTCGGTGGCCTTGCCGAATTGACCGATGTTGAAGTAGATGCCGACCAAGTTGTAGTTATCCTTCGGGGTCGTCATGAACCCGAGGGCTTGGGCGCGCTCGATCGTGACGATGGAACGGATGTTGTATTCGTAGGTTTCGTCGGGGCTCTTGGCGTCGACGGCGAGATTAGAATACGTGCCCATCAACTGCTGCCAGTAGCTTGTTTTCGAAGGGTAGCGTTGGACAAGGAGTTCGAAGATCTCGGTCGCTTCCTTGATTTTCCCCTGCTGCTGCAAGGTGGCGAGGAGGATTAGGTAAAAGCCTTCCTTCGGGTTGAGGGTGGTGACCAGGGCCTCGTTGACTTGCTCCTGAGCCTTGTTGAGGAGCTCATTGTCCGGCGTGTTGGGGATGAGCAACGCGCGATTGTAGAGGAGGGAGGCGTAGAAGAGCCGGCCGTCCTGCGTGGGCTTGGGATTCTGTTGCAACCAGATCTCGATGTAGGTGCTCGCCTTGGTGTAATTTAGGGTCTGCACCGCAGGGACCTTGCTGGAGGTCGCTTCCTGATAGTAAAGCTGGGCGAGGTAGTAGAGGCGGTCGAGCTGACTGCGGGGCTCGAAATATTCGTAGGTCGCGCCGAGCACGTAAGCGCGCTCCAAAGGGGGAATCGAATCTGCGTAATCACCCTTCTGCAGGTAGATTTTCGAAAGGATGTCGTTGGCGAAGGCTTCGTCGTAGCTGTTGGGCGAAGCGTAGCGCAGGATTCCGTTGAGGAGGTTGATGGCCTGATTCCAATTCTTGGCATCCACGAAAGGCTGCAACTTGCCTAAATCTTCCGAACCCTTTTCAGAGGGCTGGGCAGCTGGTTTCTGCTGAGCAAAGGAAACGACGGGATTGACCATCAAGGCCAGAGAGACCACCAGGCCAAGGCACTTAAATCGAGAGAGCGAAGAAAAGGTCATGTTTGAAAATCGGGTCACGGTGGGGGATCAATCTTCGTTCAAAGTGAATACGATAGGAATCTGCATCCGGGTAGCCACTGCACGGCCGCCTTTGCGCCCGGGACGGAATTTCCATTTGTTGACGGCTTGGACCGCAGCTTGTTCGAATTCGCGTTGGGTAGAGCGAACGGCGAAGGCGTTGCGAGCATCACCGTTGGAATCGACGATAAATTCTACGATGACCTCACCGGTGACACCGGCGCGGCGCATTTCAAAAGGATACAGCGGTTGGGCGCGGAACTTGGGAACCGGCGCTTGATCGAGCTTGCTGATGTCGAAGACCTCGATGCCTTTACCCAAACCGGATTGACGCGCGGTGGGGATGGAGATGATGCCGGTATTGGGCTTCAGATTCTCCGGCGGCGGTGGCTGAATGGGTTGGACGAACGAGTCGACGGTTACCAACTGAGGGACGTCGGTCTGCATCGGAGGGGCAAAATCGATCTGCTCTGCAGGGGCCTCGTCTTGATCGACGATTTCCTCAGGCTCGATGTCGAGCGGAGGCATTTCCATCAGTTCAATCGTGGGAAGAGGTTCAGGCGGAGGTAGGGCCTTGACCGTGGATTTGATGAAGGAGGTGCCCCACACGCCACCGTGGAGGAGGGCAGAAATAAAAATACCGATTAATAAATCCTTACGCATGGTGGAAGTGATGCTTAAATGATAATTACCGTCCAGTGGGGCGCACGCGGGTTTCGACCGAGACCTTCTTGATGCCGGCCTTGCGGATTTCGTCCAAGACGCGGATAGCGACGCCGAACTTAGCTTTGTCGTCGGTCGTCACGAGCACGCGGGGCTCGGCGGTCTGAGTCTTGTATTGGCGAAGGCGTGGTTCAACTTCATCGATGTTGATGAACTCGGTCTGTTTGCGGAAAGTCCAGTAGCAGGTCCCTTGATCCGAAACTTGCAGGGTGACGGTGTCGTCATCTGGGTTTTGGAGCTGAGAAGGAGGCTGAGCGACCGGGAGGTCGATGGGGAGGGACTGAATCTTCTCGAGGGAGAGAATGAAGAGCACGAACGTGGCTAGGAGGAAAAAGATCACGTCAATGAGAGGAATGATCTCAATACGTGCCTTTTTCTTGCCTTCGACGGGTTTGGAACTGGAGCCAGCCATGGGGTTTAGTTGTGCTTAAATGAAAAGGAGAGGGCAAACGAAGACGTTTGCTCAGGTGGAGGTGTTCGGTCGCACCTTGGTTTCGATGAGGATCTTTTGGATGCCCGCCTTGCGGACTTCATCGAAGACGTAGACTGCCTGACTGAAGAACGAGTTCTCGTCGCCGTTGATGAGGATCTTCGGATTAGTCTCGGTTGCCTTGTAGTTCTGCAACCGAGCGAGAAATTCATCCAACGTGACAGGATCTTTATCCCACGCCAGCGTGCCCTCGGCGGTGACGGTGATCGTCACCGACGATGAGGGGTCGCGGACCTCGCCCGTTTCGGAGCGGGGGAGGCTGACCGACAAGCCGTTGGACTTATTCAGCGAGAGCGTGAAGAGGATGAAAGTCGCGAGCAGGAAGAAAATGACATCGATGAGCGGGATGATCTCGATCCGAGCCTTTTTCTTGCCGCCGCCACCACCTGAGCTTGATCCGGCCATGGTGAAGTTGGGGTTCTCTCTGAGATGATTACGATCTGGGCACTATTTTCTTGGAGAAAATTAGTGCGCAGCAGGAGTCGCGGACTTCTGGACGATGAGTTCGAGCGCGTTTGCGGCATCACCCACCTCGTGCTTGGCCTCTTCGGTGCGGGCGTTCAGGTAATTGAAGGGCAGGAGGCCCATGATGGCGATACCGAGACCGCACATGGTGGCGATCAGCGCTTCACCCACACCACCGGTGATGGCCCCGGTGCTGGAGGAGATATCCCCTTCACCGAGGGCGGCGAAGGTCGACATCATACCGACCACAGTGCCGAGGAGTCCCAAGAGAGGGGCGGCGGTGATGACGGTATCGAGCGTGGCCATGCCCTGACCGAAGCGGTTGAGCTCCTGGTTGGAGGCACGCATGAAAGCGTTGGAAATGGAGTGCTCCTTATGGGAGAGGGCGTAGACCAAGATACGAGCAATGAAATCCTTGCTCTTCTTGCCAATTTGGAGGGCACCTTCGATGTCGCCCTTTTCGGCGTTTTCGAGCATCTTCTCCACAACCTCGGGCTCGCGGCTGCCGTTTTCACGGATGATGAAGATGATGCGCTCGACGACCACCGTGATCATGATGAATGAAACCAGCAGCATCGGCCACATAATGGGCCCACCGTGTGTAAAGAGCTCCATGGCGCTCTGGTTCATGAGTAACGCAACCGACATTGTTTGAGTAATCATAGTGGAGTGTTGATGAAAAAGTTGAAGTGTGAGCTAAAGCGAGAGTTCAAATCTATGCGCGTGCCAAGTTTCGAAAAGTAAAAACTTTGAGCGGCTGATTTTCAGACCGCGGGGTTTTCATCCGTCGAAGTTGGTGGCGACCGGGAAAACAATTATTTCTGGGGGAGTAACGTAACCAGCATGATGCTGTGTGACTGAGAGAGAGGGATTGAGGAGAAAGGGAGCGAACTAGGGAAGACGGAAACTTGGCTGTCAACTTCCTTCGCGGCGAATTTAATCATAATTTTAAATTCGTGCCGAAAGTGGCTGCCCGGCTAGGATTCGAACCTAGACAAGCAGAGTCAGAGTCTGCTGTGCTACCATTACACCACCAGGCAGTGGGTTAGTGCTGACTCAACTCGGTGAGTGGGATTCTGAGGATCGGGAGTCGCAAGGACTCAAGCTCCGAAAGTGGAGCCGGCGATGGGAATCGAACCCGCAACCGCCTGTTTACAAAACAGGTGCTCTACCATTGAGCTACGCCGGCAACTGGTCTTGCAGCACTGGAAGTGATTAGAGAGAAAGAACATCTGCACCTAATGGCTAAACCAAAGGAAAGTGGTGGCTCCCCGGGGACTCGAACCCCGAACCAATTGATTAAGAGTCAACTGCTCTACCATTGAGCTAGGAAGCCAAAACAGAACGGCCAAAAACTCATAATCGAACCAACCTTGTCAATAGTCATTTGGACTATGTTTGCTCGTTTCTCGAGGATTGATTCGGATCACGGCTGTTCCAGCGCCTAACCAGAGCCACCGATGATCCTGTTTGGCCGACGGATTCTTTTAGGAGACCCGGCGGCACTAACCTTGATCGGGCGAGTTGCCGAGGCGGGAAGACGGAGGAAGGGATACATTTGCCAGCGTAGCGACAGCGGGCGATTCGGCAAAAAGTCGGCAACTATTTATCGGGAGTTTCACTTAACGCTAAGATTTCCCTTTACAGGCGCGACGCCGATCTCTGTTTTGGTCCGCTCATCCCATGCAAAAGACCAAAAAGTCCGTTGCCAAGCGCTTCAAAATCACTGCCAAAGGCAAACTGCTTCACCGTTCTCCGGGGACGCGGCACCTTGCCCGGACAAAGACCTCAAAGCAAAAACGTCGTCTCGGCCAAGCTAAAGTCTTGTCGAACACGCACGCGGTCGCGCTCAAGCGCTGCCTGCCTCACGGTCTTTGAACTGATCGAAGCGCATTCATCTCAACTTAGCTAGGCGGGTGATCTCTTAAGCCGACCCGCCAGCTCTAAACACAAGGAAAATACAACATGGCTCGTGCAACTAACTCACCCGCGTCGCGGAAGCGACATAAGAAGGTCCTGAAATACGCCAAGGGCTATTTCGGAAACAAATCGAGGCTCTTTCGTTATGCGAAAGATGCCGTGCAACATGCTTGGCAACACGCCTACATCGCCCGTCGGAAGAAGAAGGGTGACATGCGAAGCCTCTGGATCGTGCGTCTGAGCGCGGCCTGCCGCAATGCAGGCATGAGTTACAGCCGCTTCATGGAGGGCCTCAAGGCCGCCAATATCTTGCTCGATCGGAAGATCCTGTCGGATATCGCGATTCTGGACGAGGTGGCGTTTGCCGGATTGATCAAACAATCTCAGGAAGCGCTGAAGAACAAAGCCGCGGCTGCCGCCCAAGCTTAATCTGTTCCAAGCGAGCCGGGAAAGGCTCATTTTCCAATCTGCGAATTTTCGAAGGACGGGCCCACAGTGAGGCCCGTCCTTTTTCTTTTTGACGTGTCGTTTGATCGGCACTGGTTCACAACTCTTTTTCCATGCAAGACACCCTGAACGCCCTGACCGCCAAGGCCCTGATCGAGCTCTCCGCATTGTTCGTCCGCCCCGATTTCGAGGCGGCGAAGGCCCGTTTGGTGGGCCCCAACGGCGAATTGACCGCCTTGATGAAGCAAATGGGCTCCGTGCCCAAGGAAGATCGCCCCGCGATGGGCAAGCTCATCAACGAAACCAAGATGAAACTGCAGGGCCTACTCGACGAGACGCTGGCGCGTATCGAAGGCGCCGAAATGCGCGCACAACTGGGCCCCGCGATTGACCCGACGCTCCCGTCGCCGGAGTCCGGTCCCGGCACTTACCATCCGCTGACGTTGGTTCGGGAGGAGATGTGTCGCATCCTTCGCAAAGTGGGCTTCACCGTCGCCGATGGCCCGGAAGTCGAAACCGAGTATTATTGTTTCGATGCGCTGAACACTCCCGCCGACCACCCTGCACGCGACGCCCAAGATACTTTCTACTTCCCCGAATCCGCCCGCTTTGCGAATGTCGCCAAGAAAACTCCGAATGAGCGCTACCTGCTCCGCACGCACACTTCGTCGGTGCAGATTCGCACGATGTTGAAGGGGGCGCCTCCGATCCGGATTGTCTCACCGGGCCGAGTTTATCGCCGCGACACGTCGGACGCGACCCACTCGGCTAATTTTCAGCAATTGGAGTGCCTCTACGTCGACAAGAACGTCACCGTGCGTGATCTGAAGGCGCTGCTCGATTATGTGTTTGCGTCGCTCCTCGGCCACGACACGAAGATTCGGTTTCGCCCGCACTACTTTGGTTACACGGAGCCGAGTTTCGAGGTCGACCTGCGCGCGACTCATCTGGCTAAGGTTAAGAAGGAGTGGATCGAGATCGGCGGCTGCGGCATGGTCGACCCGGTGGTTTTCTCCGACGTGGGCTACGATCCCGGCGTGTGGAGCGGCTATGCCTTCGGCATGGGAATCGAGCGTCTCGCCATGTTGCTCTACGGGATCGATGACATCCGTTACTTCTATCAGAATGATTTGCGCTTCCTGAAACAGTTCGCGTGAGGAAAGCCCTATGAAAATTTCGCTTAATTGGCTCAAAGACTACCTTCCGCTGGAGGCGTCGATCGACGAGATCAGCCGGGCAATCACTTTCCTCGGCTTCGAAGTCGAAGACGTGATCGCAACCGGCGCGCCGCCGTTGGCCAACGTTGTTGTGGGAGTAATTCTCACGCGGGAAAAACATCCCAATGCAGACAAGCTTTCAGTCTGCACCGTCGATGTCGGTCCAGCCGGTGGCGTGAAGACGATTGTCTGTGGCGCCCCGAATTGCGACGTGGGCAACCGAGTGGCGGTGGCCCTGCCGGGCGCGATCCTACCGGGAGATTTTGCGATCAAACAGTCGACGATCCGCGGACAATCTTCCGACGGTATGCTCTGCGCGGGTGACGAGATCGGACTCGGCGGCGATCATTCCGGCATTCTGCTGCTGGCGGATCAACCGCCCTTGGGCGAACCGATTAACAATGTGCTGCCCCCTTGCGACACGGTGTTTGATGTCGAGATCACGCCCAACCGTCCCGATTGCCAGTCCCATCTCGGGGTGGCGCGCGAGTTGGCTGCGTGGTTCAAGCTGGAGCTGAAATACCCCGAAGGAAAATTTCACGGAGCTCTGCCGGACAGCGGCGAGCGCTGTGACCTGCTCAAGGCCGTTCAAGTCGAGGCCCCGATCGATTGTCCGCTCTACACGGCGCACATCATCACTGGAGTGAAGATCGGACCGAGTCCGGCCTGGTTGCAGGCGCGCCTGACGGCGGTCGGGTTGCGACCGATCAACAACGTGGTCGATGTGGGCAACTACGTGATGCTTGAATACGGCCAGCCGCTGCACGCGTTTGATGCGCGGTCGCTGGAAGGCGGCGAAATCATCGTGCGCCGCGCAACGGCCGGGGAAAAGATTACGACGCTCGATGAGAAGGAGCGGGTGCTCAATGATTCGATGCTGGTGATTGCAGATGCCAAGCGTCCGGTGGTCATCGCGGGCATCATGGGTGGCGAGAATTCCGGCGTGACCGCGACGACGACCGATCTGGTCCTTGAGTGTGCAATCTTCCGCCGCCAAACGATCCGGCGCACTTCCAAGCAGATCAGCCTTTCGTCGGATTCGTCTTATCGCTACGAGCGGGGAGTCGATCCGCATACGGCCTTGGAGGCTGCTCACCGCGCGATCGATCTGATCATCGAAACGGCCGGCGGCATGGTCGTCGGGCCCGCTTACAAAGTGGGGGGCGATGTGCCTTGGGAACGCGAAGTCGTCGTCACCCATGACTACATTTGCGAAAAATTGGGCTTCGATATTCCGGCAGAGGAAATGCGCGCTGCGTTGACCTCGTTGGAGTTGCTGATCACGCGCGAAGAACCGACGGAGAATCGTGGGCCGGCGTGGACGATTTCCATCCCAAGCTGGCGGCAGGATTTAGATCGCCCGATCGATCTCGTCGAGGAAGTGCTGCGGGTCTACGGCACCGAGCGGATTCCCTCGACCGTCGTGGCCACCCCTGGATTGGTGGCTGATGATGATCCCCTGGTGGTTTTCAACCGGCGAGCGACGGACTATCTCGTCGGGCAAAATTTTCACGAATGCGTGAACTACACGTTGCGACCGGGGAAAGAGCTGGCCAACTGGGTGTCGAACACGGCGACGGCCGAGCTCGCGATTGCCAATCCCTTGGTTGTCGATCAGTCGCACTTGCGCCCAACGTTGGTGATGGGCCTGCTCGATACGCTGAAGTTGAACCAGTCGCGTGGAGTGGCGGTCTCGCTGCTCTGCGAGACGGGCCGGGTGTTCATCGAGAACAACGGACAGAATTATGAGCGCGCGTCGGTCGGTTTTATCATCGCGGAGAACAGCGAGCGGCAGTGGCTCCCGCGTGAAGCGCCCGATTTCTACTCTACGAAGCATCACATCGCGGCGCTCGCAGCCGCGGCGGGGATTGATTTTCCCCGCCAACCGCTCCTGCCGGTGACGGGCGATTACTACGGCTGGCAGGAAGGGCAATCGGCCTCGGCCGGTGGCAACCAAGTGGGATGGACGGCGCGATTTGGGCTGCTCAATCTCGCGATGACTAAGTCGCTCGGCATCGCAGGAAAGGTGTATGCCGGGTCGTTCTCGATCTTGCCAGAGAAGCTCGCGAGTGTTTCCGCCCGTCGGCGCTTCAAGGAGTTCGGCTTGTTCCCCGCCGCGCTGCGGGATCTCGGCGTGATTGTTGCAAGCAGCCTAGCCTCGGATGTTGTGCGTAAGCAGTTGATGAAAATCGCGCGGTCGGTGCTCGGCAATAGCTTCACGTTAGAGGCCGTCACCGTTTTCGATGTTTATGCGGGCAAGGGGCTCCCCGAGGGGCACAAGAGCTTGGCTTTCAACCTCGTCTTCCGCGCTCCGGATCGCACCTTGAAGGACGATGAGGTGAACGCGGCGTTTCAGCAGATTCAGGATGAACTGGTCAAGACCACGGGTTACGCCGTGCGGAAATAATCATGGCTTCCGACCACGAAATCGACATCGACCGCGTGGCCGAGCTCGCCCGGCTCGAGCTCACCCCGGCAGAAAAGGAAAAATTTTCGCGCCAGCTCGGCGACGTGCTTCATCACATCCGGCAATTGGAGCAGGTCGACGTGGAGGGGGTGGAGCCGACGGCCCATGCCTTTCCGTTGTTTAATGTCTGGGCCGACGATGTCGCGCAGCCGGGATTGCCCGTGGCGGCGGCGCTGCGCAATGCACCGGTCCAACGCGACCACATGGTCGCCGTGCCCAAAATTGTCGACTGAGCACCGTGGCTGACGAACTGTATTATCAATCGGTCGCGGACCTCTCGGCCCGATTGGAACACAAGGACCTGAGTTCGGTCGAGCTCACGCGGGCCGTCATCGACCGCACGCGATCGGTCGAGGCAAAGATTCACGCCTTCAATTCGTTCGACGAAGATGATGCGCTCGCACAGGCGGCGGCATCGGATGCGCGCCGTGCGGCGGGCGCATCCGGCGGTCCGCTCGAAGGGATTCCCGTGGGACTCAAGGACGTGATCGCCGTGGAGAACCAACCCTTGACCGCCTCGAGTCGGATGCTCGCGAATTTTGTTTCTCCCTACGACTCGACGGTCACGCAAAAGCTGAAAAAAACCGGGGCGGTGCTCTGGGGTCGTTTGAACCTCGACGAGTTTGCGATGGGTTCGTCGACGGAGAATTCCGCCACGGGGGTCACGACCAATCCGTGGGATCCCTCCTGTGTGCCGGGTGGCTCTTCCGGCGGGAGCGCAGCGGCCGTGGCCGCGGGGGAAGCGATTGTGACCCTCGGCTCCGATACCGGCGGTTCGATCCGGCAACCGGCGGCGCTGTGCGGCGTTGTGGGGATGAAACCGACCTACGGGCTTGTCTCGCGCTTCGGGTTGATCGCCTTCGCCTCGTCGCTCGACCAGATCGGCCCGTTTGCGCACACCGTCGAGGACATAGCGATTTTGCTGCAAGCGATCGCGGGTCACGACGAGCGCGACTCGACGTCGTTTCAATCCGCAGTGCCGAACTACCGAGCGGCGTTGGCGCAGAAAAAGGGGCCGTGGAAGCTCGGGATTCCGAAGGAGTATTTTGGAGAAGGTCTCGATCCGGAAGTGGGCGCCGCGGTGGAGGCGGCGATCGCCTATTATCGTGGGCAGGGCTGCGAGATCAAAGCGGTTTCGCTGCCGCACACGCAGTATTGCCTCGACGCGTATTACGTCATCGCGACGGCCGAAGCCTCGTCAAACCTCGCTCGCTACGATGGCGTTCGTTACGGGCACCGGTCGCCGGAGGCGAAGGAGATCGGCGAGCTCTATTTCAAGTCGCGCGCCGAGGGTTTTGGCGACGAAGTGAAGCGTCGGATCATGCTGGGCACCTACGTGCTCTCAAGCGGCTATTACGACGCCTATTATTTGCGGGCGCAGAAAGTGCGCACGTTGATCCGGCAAGATTTTCTTAACGCCTTTTACGACGTGGACGCCTTGATCACGCCGACGACGCCAACGCCGGCCTTCAAGATTGGCGCGAAGGTAGATCCGCTCGCGCTCTACTTGTGCGACATCTACACGATCGGAGCGAATCTGGCGGGCTTGCCGGCGATCAGCGTGCCGTGCGGATTTGCGTCGTCGGGCCTCCCGATTGGCCTGCAGCTCATCGGGCAACCGTTTGCCGAGGCCGAGCTACTCGCTGTAGCCCAAGCCTATGAGCACGGGCACGACTGGAACCAACGCCACCCTCAACTTTGACCTAAGGCCATGACCCAATACGAAGCAGTGATCGGCCTTGAAGTGCACGTCCAGATCCGGACGAAGTCCAAAATGTTCACGCGGGTCGGGGCTGGTTATGGTCAACCGGAAAACACGCTGACCGACCCGGTGGTGTTAGCGCTGCCGGGCACGTTACCGGTGATGAACAAGGCGGCGATCGATGCGATCATCAAGACGGGCCTGATGCTCGGCTGCGAAATCGCGCCGGTGTGCAAATGGGACCGGAAGAATTATTTTTATCCTGACTCGCCCAAGAATTATCAGATTACGCAATATGACCAACCGATCTGCCTCGGCGGTCGGGTCGAGGTGGAGTTGCCCGGCCCGGCCCGCAACGTCATGGGCGAGCACAAGCACATCCCCTTGACACGAATTCACCTCGAAGAGGATGTCGGCAAGCTCACCCATGGGCCCCACGAATCGCTCGTGGATTACAACCGCGCGGGCACGCCGCTGATGGAAATTGTGACCGACCCGGCGCTGCAGAGCGCCGACGAAGCCTATGCGTTTCTCACGGCGATCCGCGCGATGATCGTGCAGGGGGATGTGTCCGACTGCGACATGGAGAAAGGTCAGCTGCGCTGTGATGCCAACATCTCGATCCGTCCGGTTGGGCAGAAGGAATTGGGGGTGAAGGTGGAGTTAAAGAACCTCAACTCGATCTCCTACGTGCGCGATGGCATTGCCCACGAAATCAAACGACAAATTTCCGTGTTGAGGTCGGGCGGCACGCTGGTGCAAGAAACGCGCGACTACGACGGCGTCGCCGGTGTTTCCCAATCGCTGCGCTCGAAGGAAATGGCGCACGATTACCGCTATTTTCCCGATCCTGACCTCATGCCGGTCAAGGTTGACGACGCGTGGCGGAAGCGGATCGCGGCAACCTGTCCGGAAGCTCCGTTTGTGCGCCAGCGACGGTATTTTGAGGTATATCAATTGCCCTACACAATCACGTCGGTGCTGGTGTGGGATCGCGCGCTCGCCGAGTTTTTTGAAGCGACGGTGAGGCTGGCCGGGATGGGCCGGGCGCAGGTCGTGGGCAATTGGATTGTGAATGACCTGCTGCGTGACCTCGGAGCGGCGAAGCAGACCATCGCCGAGTGCAAAGTGTGTCCGGAGCATATTGCCGAGTTAGTCGCGCTGATCGAGGCGGGCACCGTGCTCAACAACGCCGCGCGCGAGGTGTTTTCCGAAATGTTTGCGACCGGCGAACTACCTACTGTCGTGGTTGAGCGCAAAGGGTTGAGGGCAGTGCCGACCGATGTCGGTGAGCTCGAGCAGTGGTGCCGCCTCGCGATTGCCGCGAACGAGAAAGCCGTGGCGGAATTCCAAGGGGGCAAGGACAGCGCGATCAATGCATTCAAGGGACCGGTGATGAAAGCATCGCGCGGGAAGGCCAATCCCAAGCTGGTCGATGAAACCTTGCGACGATTGTTGGCCAGCGGTTGAGGTCGGGCGGATCAGGGAGACCTTGCGAAACCCATTTTTTGACTTAGCGTGAGCGTCATGAGTTCAATCAGTTCGCTGACGCGTCGGGAAATGTTGAAAAAACTGGGGGCGGGGGCCGCGCTCGCGAGTCTCGGGATGGTTTCGGCGAGCAAGGCCGTGGCTGGCGCGGTAAAAGGCAAGCGCCCGATTCACCCCTTTGTGCTCCCGGCTCTGCACTACGGCTTCAATGCCCTCGAGCCCTTCATCGATGCCCGAACGATGGAGATCCATCATGACAAGCATCACCAAGGGTATGTGAATAACGCGAACGCGGCGTTGTCCGGTTATCCCGAACTCCAAGCGCTCACGGCCGGGCAGTTGTTGAGTGATCTCGGCGAAGTGCCGTCTGCGATTCGCAAGGCCGTGCGCAACAATGTGGGTGGGCATGCTAATCACACCCTGTTTTGGACGATTCTGAGTCCGAATTCGACGGGTCTTCCAAAGGGAAAACTTGCGATGGCGATAACTCGGGACTTTGGGGACTTCTCATCCTTTCAGGCTAGATTTTCCGAAGCAGCGGCGACACGGTTCGGAAGCGGCTGGGCTTGGTTGAGCGTGAAGGCGGACGGCCTAGTCATTCACTCGACTGCCAATCAGGATTCGCCCTTGAGCGAGGGTATGATTCCCGTGATCGGACTCGATGTGTGGGAGCACGCTTACTACCTGCACTACCAGAACCGGCGGGCCGATTATGTGAAGGCGTTTTGGTCGGTGGTGGATTGGGACCAAGCCGAAGATAACTTCGTTGCCGCCAGCTAGTTGGGACTGACAACCCAAAGGCGTGCTTCGTTGAGGCGTGGATTTGAGAGGAGGAAAACCGGGAAGTCTCAGGGGGCGACCACCTGAGACTGGGCGCGCGAAGGGGCGGGTTCAGTCGCGAAGAACTCCACCACATGGCCGATTTTGGAGTAGCCTTGGGATTGGAGTCGCTCTTCGATTCGTTGAATGGTCGCGCGCAGTTCTTCGGTCGACTCGGCGTCGAGGGGCGTCACTTGGTTCGTGCCCTTGCCGATCACATGGTAGCGATTCACTTCGTTGAGCTGAAGATCGTAAAGACTGGTGCCGTTGTAGAAGAACGAGCGGCGGACGAGCCCGATCTCCTCAAACGCGGAGAGACACCGGTAAACAGTTACCAAGTCGCAGGATCCGCGGGCGAGGTCGCCGTGAATCTGTTCGATGCTCGACGGTTGGTCCCGTTGAAGCAGGGCGCGGAGGATCTTGATGCGAGGGCGCGTGATTCGCAGGCCAGCGGCGCGTAATCGATCGAAGGACAGCTCCAGCGAATTCGCACGATGGGCAGGGTCATCGATAGTGATCAGAGGATGATTAGTTTGGGTGGAAGCAATCATTTCCAGTCGGAACGTTGCCATCCTTGGGCTTTTGTTACGAGTCAATTTTTTAGGTATTAACGCTGATACTCCTAGGAAACTTTGCCCGTTGAATCAGGTAAGGACGGGCCGAGTAATCTTCGTCGTCGTCGCGGATTGCAGAAGGGCAATCGTTGTGATACTCCTTCCGTTTAGAGACATGCCCGAACTAGATTTTGCCGAAATCATCGACCTCATTTGTAAGGAAGACAGCCGTTTTGCTAAGAAAGCATACGACTTTGTCCGCCAAGGACTTGATCATACGGTCAAAGAACTGCGGAAGAAGCAGGGCAAGGAGGTGGATCGCTCGTTTCACGTCACCGGGCCGCAGCTACTCGAGGGGATGAGGATCTACTCGTTGGATCAATACGGGCCGATGACCAAGACGGTTCTGAATTCGTGGGGGGTGAAGCGTTGCCGCGATTTCGGAGCGATCGTCTTCAATTTGATCGAGTATAACATTTTTAGCAAAACTGCGAACGACAAGCAGGAGGACTTCTCTGACATCTATACGTTTGACGAGGCGTTTGTGAAACCCTTCCTCTCTCGCAACAGTCGCCCGGTCAAAACCACGGCGAGAAAATCGCCCAAGGCGGCCTAATCTGGGGCCGCTGATGGTCCCCCTTTATTTTATGACAGCTGCAAATTCCGCGCCCGCGGATCAGGCGCTCTTAGACGCCCTCTGGCGGAACGACGCCACTCGACTCATTCTTCCCAACGGCCTGACGCTGTTGATCAAGCCGGACAATCGGGCCGCTTTGGCTTCGGTCCAAGTCTGGGTCAAATCGGGCAGTGTGCATGAAGATGAATTCCTCGGAGCGGGCCTGTCACATTATTTGGAGCACATGCTCTTCAAGGGCACGAAGCGCCGAAGCAGCCGAGAGATTACGACCGAGGTCCAGGCCCACGGGGGCCAGATGAATGCTTACACGACGTTTGACCGCACCGTCTACCACATCGACCTTCCGTCCGAGCATCTGCCGGTCGCGGTTGATGTGTTGGCTGATATGGTGCTGCATTCGACGCTGCCGGAAGAGGAATGTGTGAAGGAGAAGGAAGTGATCCTCCGGGAGATCGCGATGGGGCAGGACGATCCTGATCAGCGACTCGGCGAGGCGTTGTTTGCCACGGCGTTTCGTGAGCACCCCTACCGGTATCCGATCATCGGGCATCGCGAGGTCTTTTCGGCGGTCACGCGGAGCGATCTGCTGGCCTACTACCGGGCGCGCTACGTGCCGAACAATCTCGTGGTGGTGGTCGTCGGGGATGTTTCGGTCGAGGAAGTTCAGGCGGAAGTGCAAAAACATTTTGGGACGACTCCGCGAGCGCGGCTGGCCCCGGTGATGGTGCCGCTCGAGCCGGCGCAGTTGGCGTCGCGGCAATGGCATCGTTGTGAGGATGTCGAAATTTCTCGCGGGGGGGTCGCCTGGCAGATTCCTGGGCTGACCGACGAGGACACCCCCGCGCTTGATGTGCTGAGCATGATTCTTGGCGTCGGCGATAGCTCCATTCTTTGGCAACGGATTCGGGAAAAGCTCGGCCTCGTGCACTCGATCGACGCGACGAGTTGGAATCCGGGAAGCACCGGACTGTTCTACATTTCGTTCACCTGCGATGCCGCCAAGCGGGAGGCGGTCCCCGAAGCGATCGAGCGGGAGTTGCAGAAACTGCGCAAGACCGGGATTACCGCTTCCCAGATCGAAAAGGCCGTGCGCCAGTTGGTGGTCGGGGAGATCAATTCGCGCAAGACGATGAGCGGTCAGGCGTCGCGCCTCGGCGTGGCGGAGGTCGTCGTGGGCGATCTCGATTTTAGCCGCACCTACTTCGCGCGTTTGGCGAAGTTGACCACCGGAGATCTCAAACAAGTGCTGGTTACCTACCTAAACCCTGCGAACCGCACGAGCGTGTCCCTCAATCCCCAGCCGACGTCCCTCGAGGGCGTCCCGACCAAAACGGCGGCGAAGCTGCCGCGCGTGGGATTCGAGGAAATCACGTTACCCAACGGCGCCCGACTCCTGCTGCAACCGGACCACGCGTTGCCGAACGTGCACTTGCGACTCCTCGGTTTGGGTGGCCCCCGCTATGAAGCGGCCGATCGCCGTGGCGCGACGGCATTGATGACGACCTTGCTCACGAAGGATACACAGCGGCGGTCCGCCGAAGCTGTGGCCCGGACAATTGAAGAGGTTGGCGGGTTGTTTTACCCGGTGTCGGGCAACAATACATTCGGCTTGGCGGTTGAGGTCTTGCCCACCGACCTCGATCGGGCGCTCGAGATTTTGGACGACGCGGTGCGGCGTCCGGCTTTCCGACCTGCGACTGTCAAAGCCGAGCGTGAAGCGCATCTCGCCGGACTCATGGCCGATCAGGATGATGTGGTGACGGTGGGCGGAAAGCTGTTGCGGAAGCGATTCTTTGGCCGACACCCCTTCGCCATCGACAGTCGTGGGGACGAAGCTGGGATTAAGGCGACAACCGTCGCCGATCTGAAGGCGATGCATCGTCAACTGGTGCGGGCGGGCAATCTGGTGCTGGCCGTGTCGGGCGACTTTGATGTGAAGGCCATCACCCGAAAGTGCCGGGCTTTCCTCGCATCGTTGCCCAAGGGCGCGGTGGACGTGCAAGGGCAGGACTTTTCCGGACCCGCCGAACCCGGCGTGTTTGTCGAGACGCAACCGCGGCAGCAGGCGGTGGTGTTCGAGGCCTACCAAGGTCCCTCGCTTTGGGATCCCGATTTCGCGGTCAGCGACGTGATGGACGAGTTGTTCAGCGGTATGTCGTCCCGGCTTTTCGAACGTGTGCGGGATGATCTCGGGCTCGCCTATTTTGTGAGATCTTCGCGCGTGATCGGACTCGATTGCGGGATGTTCTATTTCTACGCAGGCACGGCACCGGGTAGCGAAGGCGCGGTCTTGCGGGAGGTCGCGGCCGAGATCAAGCGAGTCGCCGGTGGTGGCGTCACCTCAGAGGAACTCTGCCGTTGCCAGACTCGCCTCAAATCGGCGCGGCGCATGGGTCTCCAAACGAACGGATCCCGCGCGATGAAAGCTGCCCTGAATGCGCTTTATGGCAAACCCGTGAACGACGACGAACGCTACGATGCCGAGATCGACGCGGTGACGCGGCGGGATCTGTCGCGATTTGCCAAGAAATATTTTAAACGTCAACTTGCAGTGCAGCTGACGGTGCGACCATGAACGCCTGGCGGGACCTCTTTCCCGCAGAGAATTTCCGCTTTCGCATGGCGATGCGGCGGGGCGACCCCGCCGATTTCTTTCGCGCGCAAGATCACTCCGGTGAACTGCTCCGCGAACGTCGCCGGTGGATCGAGCAAGACTCGGCCCGCTACGTTATCGCTCGACCGGAGGCTGCGGGGCTCCTCGGAGAGTTGAGCGATATGGCGGCGGCGTGGGGCTTGGGTGCGGTCGCCAGCATCGGCGAAGTTGGCGCGCGGCTGGAACCAGACATACTGCTGTTGTCGCCGGATGATCACGGAGTGCTCCGTCTGCGCGCAGGCGCGTTGTGCTTTCCCACGGGGTGGGCCTTGGCGGAGAAGCTCGGAAAGACCATGGCGGACATCCATGGCATTGTCCCGGGCTTGAATCCCGCCATCGGAGCTTCCATCGATCAGTTTCTGCGCGGGCTGCGGCCCGGGATCGCCTTCCACCGGGACAATTGGGGGATCGTGGCCACTGGGGAGCTCAACCTTCACCCGTCTCGCAAAATCCCGTCGCCGCAGCTGCCGATCGATCTGAGCCGACTCTGGCTGAGAGTGGAGGATCAAGCCTTGGTCGCGATGCCGATCAACAAGGGGATTCTCTTTGGTATTAGGATCGGTCGATTCAGGCTAGACGAGGTGGTTCGCGACAAGGTAGCGGCAGAGGGTCTGCGGCAGGCACTCGCGACAATGTCCACGCAATTAATCGCTTACAAAGGTTTGACGGCGGTCGCGGAGTCGTTAGCGGAGGCTTTGGCCGCGTCGCGTTAAGGGCTTGATATTGGCGCAGAAATGGTGATGATGGAGGCGTTCACTATGAAAATATATAACTCTATATCTCTGGGCATGCTGACGCTAGCTGCGTTGGTATTGGTTGTCCCTGCCAAGGCAGAGGATAAGGAAAAGAAGGCGCCGTCTAAGGCGATGTTGAAACAACACGACACCAACCAAGACGGTGTGATCAGCGCTGAGGAAAAGGAAGCAGCGAAGGTCCAGGCCAAAGCCAAGCGCGAAGCGAACCGTCAAGAAGATCTCGCAAAATACGACGAGGACAAGGACGGGAAGATCAACCGCGACGAGCGAGTGAAGCTGCAGGCCGACCGTGCCGCGGAAAAAGCCGCGCATGAAGGCAAGAAGGAAGCGATGAAGGCGGAGCGTGAAGCCCGCAAAGCGAAGAAGGGCGGAAAGTAAAACCGTTTCGATTCCGCCAGTTCAGAGCTCCGGCCGCAAGGTCCGGAGCTTTTTTTATGCTGAGCCGGAGGTGTTCACCAAGTCGCCGCTCCACTTCAACTTCGTGCGCACGACGGAGAAGTGAGAGTAGTCGGGATGCTGGGCGAGGGGTAGGCGCAGCGGAGAGATGGTGATTTCGATTGGCGAATCCATGTCCACCTTCAAATTGCGCTGGCCATCCATCGCTACTAACAAGCGCGATCCCGGCGTGCGATTGTGGACCCGCAGCTTCACCTCTTGGTGAAAGATGATCGCACGGTTGCTGAGGGTGTGCGGACAGATCGGAGTCATCGCGATGACGGCTGCGTCGGGGTGGACAATCGGGCCGCCCGCCGAGAGATTGTAGGCGGTGGAGCCGGTTGGCGTCGCAAAGATCAGACCGTCGCAGGTGTAGTCGGTGACCCGCTCGGCCCCGGCGAACACCTCTAACCGCACGATGCGTGAATTGATCTGGTCTTTGATCAATACGTCGTTGAGCGCGAGATCGTGCGAACCGGGGCCGGTCGAGCAGTCGAGCATCGCGCGATGATCGATTTGAAAATTGCCGGTCAGCAGGTCGGTAAACTGTGACCGGGCCTCGTCGGCGGAAAAAGTGGTGAGGAAACCCAAGCTGCCGCGGTTGACCCCGATGATCGGCACATTGGCGCGGGCGGATTCGCGAGCGACGCCGAGGAGGGTGCCGTCGCCCCCGATCACACAGCAGGCGTCGAAGCCTTCGAGGTAGCCGCGGGGGATGGGGAATCGCGTGGTTTGCTTGAATTTGACCTCGGCCTGGCGGGCTAGCTCGATCAATGAGCGGGCGAGCTCGGGAGCACCGTTCTTCTCTTCGTTCACGACGAAGGCGATTTTTCGGATGGGCTTCATGCGGAGCTAAAGTCGGGTTGAATCCGGATTGGCGCCAGTTCAATTCTGCTTTTTCAGCACCATCAGGAATTCGCGATTGCCGTCGGCGCCGGTGATCGGCGAGTCCATGGTTCCGATCAGACTGACGCCGGGGAGTTCGGCGAGGGCAAAGGCGCGCACGTCGGCGAGCACGGCGTCCTGCACGGCGGCGTCGCGGATGACGCCACGCCCCTTGTCAACCTCTGCTTTGCCCGCTTCGAACTGCGGTTTTACGAGCGCGACGAGGGTGCCTCCGGGAAGGAGAAAGGGCCAGACGGCAGGGAGGATGGCTTTAAGCGAGATGAAGGAGAGGTCCATCACCAGCGCATCAAACTCGTTGCGCGGAAGGTCGCCGAGTTTGAGGTGGCGGGCATTGGTCCGCTCGAGGTTGGTGACGCGGTCGTCAGCGCGAAGTTTGCCGTGCAGTTGCGCGCGCCCGACGTCGACGCAGACCACGTCGACCGCGCCGGCCTGGAGCGAACAATCGGTGAATCCTCCGGTAGAGGCGCCGACATCGAGGACGTGGGCGCCGGTGAAATCGAGGGAGAACTGCTCGAGGGCGGCGGACAATTTCTCCCCGCCGCGGCTGACGAATCGAGGAGGCTGTTCGACCTCGACCTCGACATCGCTCGGGAAACTCTTGCCGGGCTTCTCAAGCCGTTCGGTGCCCCGGCGCACCCGCCCGCTCATGATCAGCGCCTTGGCTTGCGCGCGGGATTCCGCGAGGCCACGGGCCACCAATATCTCATCGAGGCGAAGATTGGCCGATGGCATCGCGTTACATCGGGACACCGATGGCGTTAAGAAATGCCCGGGCGATCACCGCGTGACCGGTCAGATTGGGGTGGACGCGGTCCCAAGCGATCGCGTTGGCGTGCATGTGCGCGAGCACGGGCTCGAAGGCGGCCTGGGTATCGATAAAGAGAGCGTCGGTCTTTTGGGCGACGCTGCGGGCAATCGCGCCATACTCATCCATCCGGGCGCGCATGGGATCCTCGCGATTGGGTTCGAGGTAGAATGGCGCCATAATGATCAACCCTTGAAGTTGCGGGCGGGTCTTGGTGGCTAGGCTGAGCAAGGTTTTTTCATACGCGTTTAGGCCGACGTGGATCTCCGTCTGGCGGGGAAGGTCGAACTGCCGCCAGACATCGTTCACCCCGATCATGATCGAGAGCCAATCCGGTTTGAGGTCGACGACGTCGGTCTGCCAACGGGCTTGCAGGTTGAGCACGGTATCGCCGGAGTTGCCCATGTTGACGACGCGGATGGCGTGAGCGGGATGAATCGCCGTGAGAAATCCTTCGATGAAGGAGACGTAGCTGCGGCCGACCGCGCCAAAAAGACCTTCCCCGATCGGGCGGGCGCGCTCGCAATCCGTGATCGAGTCGCCGATCATGACGAGTTTACTTTTGGGGGCAAAGATCATGCGGGGAGGACCGTAGCAGGCCGTCGGAGTTTGACCAGCAGTTCGTGTGAAAGGGTGATTGAGTGGAGGGGTTACGAGTCGGCGACGACTGGAAAGAGGTCCGAGGGAAAGATCGCCCCAACCTCGAGAGTCGAGCGGATGGGATTGGTGACGGGGTGGTCGATACCGACGTAAGTCGTGTCGGCGGGCATGTAGATGATGGCGAAGGCCTCGCGCATGCCGTCGGAGCGGTTGGGCCCGGCGTAGTGAAACGTCATGCCGTTGTGCACCGTGCATGAACCCGCGGTGAGTTCGCAGGTGATGGGTTTGATCCCCTTGGTTTGTGGGGCGACGGTGAAGAGCTCCTGCGGATCTTGCAGGTTCACCGGTTCGAGATCGGTGAGCTCCTGGGTGCCCGGAATGAAGGACATGCAGCCGTTGTGAATCGTCGCGTCGCTCAGCGCGACCCAGATAGTGAGCTGATCCTTCCTCGGATGATGGGGCCAGTAGGGGGTGTCTTGATGCCAAGGGGTCTTGGCGCCGGTGTGCGGTTCCTTGAACAAGGCTTGATCGTGCCAGAGGCGCAGGGAGTGTCCGCTCAGGCGAGCGGCGATCGCGGCGAGGCGGCGATCGAGCACGAATTTCTTCACGGATTCGTGCCGGGTCCACAGATTCACTTTCTGGATGAAAATCTGTTCATAGCTCGACTTCACGCGTTGGGGATCATCTTGGGCGGATTCCGATTGGACGGCTCCGGCGACGGCGTCGCGCATTTCCTGGAGATCGGCACCCGTTAAGATGTCGTTGAGTTGAATGAACCCATCGCGGCGATATGCGGCGATCTGTTCGTGGGTCAGTGGGTAGGGGGGCGACATGAGGGAGAGGGGGAGTTGGCGGAAAATTTACAGGCTCTGACGGGCGGGTGACCAGCAGGATGTGCGCCCACCGATCTCCTCGCGAATCAGTGAAACGCCTGTGCGCGGGCAACGGCCCCCGTCGGCCCAGCGGTGTTTGAAGAGCCATTGATCGGGGATATGGGCGTTCAAATCGGGAGGCAATTTTCCGCTGTGACCGGCGATCACTCGCAACGCCATCCGGCAAACCTGCCGGCATTCACGCCAGACGCGGCGGACTTCGTCGGGGGTGAGCGAAGCGGAGAGTCGGCGCGGGTGAATCGCGGCTCGCCAGAGGATTTCGTCGGCCATCCAGTTGCCGACTCCGGGAAACTGCTCCTGCATTAAGAGGACAGCTTTGATCGGGGTGCGGGCGCGACGTTGCAGAAAATCCGCGACCGCCTGCCGGGTAAACGCGGGCGAGAGGACGGCCGGTGCGATCTCGGTCCACCAAGCAGGCGCGGCGGGTCCCTGATGAAACAGGAGGCGGCCAAACATGCGCGGATCGGTGAAGACGAGGGATCGCTTCGGTTGGCGAAGCACAAAATGGTCGTGTTTCTGCGCGGCATAGGCAGGCGGTTCCACTCGTAGCTCTCCGGTCATGCCGAGGTGCAGACCGAGCCAGCTTTGCCCAGAGAATTTGAAGAGCATCTGCTTGGCCGCCGCCTCCGAGTCGAGCAGTTGCGAGCCCGACAGAGCGCCGACGATCACCTCAGCATCTTGTCCGCGAAAGATTCTGGCGGCGCGGTGGACTTGCACGGCGAGGATTCGCGCGCGGTGGCCGACGCTCCAGCGTTTCCGGTAAAATTCAACTTCGGCAAGTTCGGGCATGAACGGAGCCTCAGCGAAACGCCAACGCCATTTATCACAAGAGCGATGACCCGAACTCTCCGTGATTTTTCATCGCCGGGATGAGAGGATCTGCCAACGTCGGGCCATGCCTCGCAAAGCCCGCCAAACCGATCCGGCCGCGTCAGATTCCGCCTCGCAATCTGAGATGCCGATTGTCGGGCGCTTGGGCAACTGGGTGACGAGTAGCCTGAAAGTGAAATCGGCAACTGGCCGTAAACGGATTCCCGTGGCGGCGCCGCCGGGATCGAGCCCGGGCATCGAATCCTTCGGGCGGATAGACGAACCTCCAGGGCCGAGCGAAGTGCGAGTGCAATGGCATGACTACAGTGCCGACAAGGTTAACTTTGAAGAGTCTGGCGACCTTGAGGCGCTGTGTGCTTCGTCCCGACCCGAGGGGACTTCGGTGCGTTGGATTAATGTCGACGGGCTGCACCCCTATGTGGTCAACCGGCTGAGAGAGAAGTTTGAGTTTCACTCCTTGGCGGCGGAAGACGTGTTGCGCACTTCGCAGCGTCCGAAGTTGGAGGCTTTTGAGGGGCATCTGTTCGTCGTCGTGCGGATGCTCATGCTGCAAGGCGGCGAGCTGAAGCAGGAGCAGGTGAGTTTCTTCTTGTTTAAGGACACTTTGATCACTTTCCAGGAAGAACGTGGGGATATCTGGGATCCGATTCGCCAACGTCTGCAGAAGAATGGTTCCCGACTTCGTTCGAAGGGGCCCGGTTACCTGCTTTATGCGCTGCTCGATGCGGTGGTGGATCACACATTCCCGATCCTCGAACACTACGGAGATGTGTTGGAGGAGCTGGAGGATGCGGTGGTCGATGACCCCCATCCATCAATTCAACAACGGATCCATCTGATCAAACGCGAGCTGGTGATGTTGCGCCGAGTGTTGTGGCCGTTGCGGGAAGTGGTCAACGAACTGCATCGTGAGGAGACCGTAGGGATTCCGCGCGATGTGAAAGCGTTTATGCGCGACGTGCATGACCATGCGGTGCAATCGATGGAAATCGTCGAGACCTACCGCGAACAGGCCAGCGGTCTCAACGACCTCTACATGTCGGCCGTTTCTAATCGGATGAACGAAATCATGAAGGTGCTGACGATCATGGCGTCGTTCTTCATTCCGATCACGTTTGTCGCGGGCGTCTACGGGATGAATTTCGAGCATATCCCTGAACTATCGTGGAAATACAGCTACGCCGGGTTCTGGATCTTCTGCCTTTCCGTCGTCGGTGGCCTGCTGGTGTATTTTTGGCGCCGAGGTTGGCTGATCAGGAAATAGCTCGTTTGGCTAAGCAAGCGTCGCGGCGAAGGCGGTGAAATCATCAAAAATACCCGTGCCGGCGGGAGCTACTTTCACCCAAGTGGCGCGGTCGTATTTGCCCGTGCACACGGCGACGGGATGGATGTGCGCGTTGACCCCAGCCAGAAGATCACTTTCACGATCACCGACGATCCAGCAGTGCGCGGGGTCGAGGTCGTGCTCAGCGATCATCTCAAGAATGAATCGGGGGGAAGGTTTACGATAGTCGGAAGGCTGATCGGGGGCCTCGGGTGCGATGCAGATGGCGGTGAACAAATCGTCGCCGAGCTTGAGGAGTTCGATCATGCGGCGGTTGCACGCTTCGGCGTCAGCGAGGGGGTGGTAGCCGCGGCCGATGCCGGATTGATTGGTGAACAGAAACAGTCGGTAGCCGAGATTGCGGGCGCGGCGCAAGCCGTCGGCCACGCCGGGGATCAGTTCGACCTTGGCGGGATCGGCAAGGTAGTCCTTGTCGAAAATGAGCGTGCCGTCGCGATCGAGAAACAGCGCCTTGTTCATGAACGCCGGGCCACGTAGGAGAGCAATTCCGCGGGCGTGACCGTCGCCGTGCCGAGCTTCCCGGCCACGACGCCGGCGGCGGCGTTGGCGAAATGGGCGGCTTGCTCAAGCGAAGCGCCGGCAACGACCGCGAGCACGAGTCCCGCGAGGGAGGTGTCGCCGCAACCGGAAGGATCGGCCACGGCACGTGCGGCCGTAGGGATTTGCTGGAGGACGCGCCCTTCGGTGCTCAGGAGCAGGCCGTCCTCGCTCAATGTGATCACGAGATGGCGGACCTGATACTTGGCGTGAATGAGCTGACAGATTTCGTCGGCGGGGAAGGGGCGGCCGGGGTGCCACTCGCGACCGGCGAGCTGGGCGGCTTCCATGCGATTCGGCGAGATGAGGTCGACGTTGGTGAACTTCACCGGACGCTTTGGCTTGGGATCGAGCGCCACGAATTTTCCGAGCGTCTTCGCTTCCTTCGCGATTACGTTGATCAACTCCTCATTGACGACGCCCTTGGCGTAGTCTGAGAAGAGCACGGCGTCGCACGCGGCGAGTTCGGGTTTCAAGAGACGCAGCGCGGCGGCAGCACTCACCCGATAAGCTTCAGGTGAATCCTCGCGATCGAGACGGCACAACTGCTGATGCTGCAAGATAACGCGGGACTTGATGATGGTCGCACCTTTGCCGGGGGTGCTGATCGCCTTCACCTTGGCCGCCTTGAGGAGTTGGCGGAGTTGGTCCCCGGCGTCGTCGCGCCCCATGAAACCAGCAAGGGTGGTCTTGGCGCCGAGCGAGGTGCAATTCAGCGCAACGTTGGCCGCGCCTCCGGGGACGTAAGTGTCGCGGGCGACCTCGACGACGGGCACCGGTGCCTCGGGGGAGATGCGATGGGCATTTCCCCAGATGTAGTGGTCGAGCATCACATCGCCGATGACGAGGATGCGGAGTCCAGCAATTTTCTTCAGCAGCGGCGCGAAGCTTTTCATCGAATTTCCCAATCGTAGTGATGCGATGAGAGGAGTTTGGGTCCGCGCGCGCCGACCTGCACGACGTCCTCGATCCGACAGCCGCCGAATCCGGGGTAGTAGAGACCGGGCTCAACGGTGACGACGGAGCCTTGCTTCAATTGGTAAGAAACCGCTGCCGAGAGTCGCGGAGCTTCGTGCACGGCAAGACCGAGTCCGTGGCCCGTGCCGTGAAAGAAGCCGATCGAGCCAGCCTTGCTGTGTTTGGTTTCGTAGCCGGCGGTGGCGAAAACATCCAAGACCTTCTGATGCACCTCGCGTCCGTCGACACCCGTCTTCACGGACTTGATCGCGGTTTTCTGCGCGTTGTGGACGGTTTGATAAAGTTGGCGCTGAGCTTCCGAGGCGCGGCCGCGGAGGTAGGTGCGGGTCATATCGCCGAAGTAGCCCGTCTTGATCACCTGCGGGAAGATATCGATGATGATGAGCTCGTTGGGTCGCAGAGGTCCGAAGCCGCGCTCGTGCGGGTCGCAGGCTTGGTCGCCGCCGGCCACGATGGTGTGATCGGGTTTGCCGCCCTGTTCCATGATCGCGGTGGCGATGGCGAACTGCACGCGTTCGGAGGTGAGTGGTTTGCCGTCGAGGATGAGCTCGCGTTTGCGAAGGCGGGAGCGGCGAAGCATGTCCTCGGCGACCGTAAAGCCGACCGAGCTCAGCCGGTTGCCTTCGCGGATGGCCGCGGCTTCTTTGGCCGTCTTGATCTCGCGCTCAGGGAAAAGCGCGCCGTTGGCCAGCTCGATGGTGAGGCCAAGCTTGAGGAGTTTCAAATACAGTGAGACGGGGAAATCGTCGGAGACGCGGAATCCGCGCACGCGGTGAGATTTGGCGAGCTCTGCAATGATCTCCGCGGGTCCGACGCGCCGGTCGGGGTAGGTTTTACGGGCGCGTTTCGCCCAGGCTTCGAGGGGCAGGACCTGATCGAAGGTGCCGGCTTTTTCCACGCGACCCAGCTCGAGCGCGCTTTGGACGGTGTAGCGTTTTTTGCCAACGCCGAAGGAGATGAAGGGATCGTGCACGCCGACCTGACTGAAGTAGAGTTGGTCGGAGCTGGTTCCAGTGTCGGCGTAGAGGAGGGGCGGGAGCGGAGATTTGGACACAGGAAGAGAGGGGTTGATTAGGTTGGAAACATGATTAGCCACAGAGTCTGTGAAAAACGCAAATCTGGTTTCGTGGGATCGTCGTTGGTTATGGATCGCTTTCGCGACGCTGTTTTTGGCGGGTTGCGGACAAAGTGAACCGGCCAAGCCGGTGGTGCCCAAAACCGTGGCCGATTATTTTTCGATCGAGGTCGGCGGCCAGCCGGTGCGGATGCAATTGGCCGTCCTGCGTCATGAAATGGAGCGGGGGCTGATGGACCGGCGCGACTTGGGGCCGAACGACGGGATGATGTTCCTCTACCTGCGGCCGCAGAAGTTGAGCTATTGGATGCGCAACACGCCGCTGCCACTCGACATCGGGTTCTTCAACGCGGCGGGGGAGTTGAAGGAAATTTACGCGATGCACCCCTTCGACGAGACCCCGGTCGCGTCGCACAGCGAGGCGATGCAGTTCGCGTTGGAGATGCGCCAAGGCTGGTTCAAGGCGAATGGGATTCGCCCCGGGGACAAAGTTGATCTCAAGGCGCTCGCCGCGGCCTTGCGGGAGCGCGATATCGATCCGACAAAGTTCGGACTCAACTAACGGTTAAAATTCGGCCGACTCGTCGTCGTCCGGTTCGTCGAGGCGTTTGCCCTTTTCGACTTTGAGGTCGTCGGAGGGCAGCTCGTTGTTGGATTTGAGCATGAGAACCGGGACCTTGGTTTTGACCCAGACCTCGGATTCCTTGAATTGCTTAGCGGGGACGCTCTCCATGATGTCGCCCATCGTGGTGGCAGGGAGAAGCTGGCCCTTCTTGGTGGCGTTGAAGTCGTAGGCGGCTCGGTGCACGCGATCGAGGGCGGTGGCGGGGCTTTCGCTCTCGGGGATCTGCAGCACCCAGCCGACAAAATCGTCGCTCGGCATTTTCCCCTCGGGATCGGAGACGATGAAGACGAACTGCTTCTTCACCGGTGGCGGCTTCTCTTCCTCGCTGGGATCGGGTTGCACGGCGATATTCATTTCCTCGATCACCTTTCGCATGAGGGCGGGGTCGAGTTGGTTTTTCTTGAGGATCTCTGCGACCTTGTTGACGTCGATTTTCGGCATGGTGTTTTAAACTTGGCTGTCCCACGAATGGATACGAATGAACGCCAATGTAAAGGCCGGGTCTGAGGACGAGTGGTTTGATGTCGTCAATCAGCGTGACGAGGTGATCGGAAAGGAGCTCCGGGCGGTCGTGCACGCCAAGGGCTTGTGGCACCGGGCAGTGCATGTGGTGGCCTGGAACGCGAACGGGCAGGTTTTTTTGCAAAAGCGGTCGCTGACCAAGGATGTTTCGCCGGGACTTTGGACGGTGGCGTGCTCCGGGCATGTCGACTCGGGGGAGGCCTACGACGTGGCTGCCCAACGGGAGCTGCGAGAGGAGCTCGGCCTGTCGCTGCCGGCCCCGCCTCAGCGGTGGTTTCGGGTGGAGGCGTGCGCCGAGACCGGCTGGGAATTTCTCTGGTGTTACCGCATCGAGACCGAGGGTCCCTTTACGCTGCACCCGACCGAGATTGAGGCGGGTCGCTGGGTGTCGCTCGCAGCGTTGGCGGGCGAATTGCGGGAAAAACCTGGCAAATTTTGCCCGGCGTTTCACCACCTATGGAAAACCGCAGCGGAGAAATTATCGGGTGGGCCCGACCCGCACGTAGCGCCCTGAGATCTTCCCGACGCCTTCATTTTCGCTGAGGCGCTTGATCTCCTCATACTGTTTCTTGGTGATTAGGCGGCGGGGAAGACGCTTGTTGGCCTCGATGAGCAGGCGCTCGCGATCATCGTCGTCGGGGACATGGGGTTCCCAGGGCGTGTGGTGACCTTGGTGGCGTTTCCACTCGATGTTACCGCCATGCACAACGACATGGACCTGATATTTGCCGCTCTCGGCATTTTTGTTCCACCATCCAAACTCCATACTCATATGAGGGGTGTGAGGGATGGGTCGGGCGGAGTCAGTGAAAATTGTGCGACGATCTTGCCTGGATGAAAGTTGCCATGTTTTCGTTGGACACGTCGCACCCGCAGTTGCTCGGCCTCGATCTCGACGAGCAGCTGGCCAAGCGGCGGGGAAAACGATCCCGTGTTGATCATCACCCGTCCGTCCGACCGTCGCCAGATTCCGGGTCGGTGCGTGTGCCCGACGAGGATGAAGTGAGCGTTGGGGCGGTGCCGTTGGAGAAGGGCAGCGCAGCGTCGGGGCATCTGGTGCCACGCTTTGAGGATTCGCCAGATTCGGCTCGGGGGAAACCCCGGGTCGCTGAGAAACCCGTGCAGGTAGGCAGGCCCGTGAGTGCTGGCCTGTTGGCGTTGGGGAATGGCGGAGGTCGCTCGACGGTGGGCCTGCAGGAGGGAGTGCAGCTCGTCGTCGGCGGGGAGGGATTCGCGGCGCGCGCGCGCTACCAATTCCCGTGCGAGCGCAGCGTCGGCCCCCCACGGGACCACCTCGTCGAAGACGACATCGCCGTGGGTGACGAGCACGGCCCCGTGCGCGAGGTCGAGATGGTGGTGGGTCGAGATCTGGGGATCGTGGTTGCCGGTGACAAATTGCACCCGCGAGCCGCTTTGTTGGGCGAAACTTGCGAGCTGGGCCGACCGTTCTGCGGCCACCGCGGGGGTCAATCCCGGCCGAGTGTCGGTGGTGTCGCCGTTGCAGATCAACTTGGCCGCACCTTCGAGTAACGGGGCTAGTTGTTCGAAAGAGTGGACGGACGTGGATCGGTCGCCGAAATGAATGTCGGAGATGATTCGGAGGAGGCAAGAAGGCACGGTGGAGTCACGAGAGCGCATTGGCCCGGGGAGGGGCAAGCCCTTTGCGGGAAGGCTTGCGTGGTCGTCGTCCCGAGGGGAACACTGGCCCCGATGCGTCTCCGCGGTTTGCTCATCTTGATTTTGATCGGCCTCACTTCCTCCGTCCGAGCGGAGGAAGCGGATATTTTGGCGAGAATCCACGTTGAGGCGATTGGTGGAACCTTCCGACTCGGCCTGCTCAATTCCCTGCAGACGACCGGTTACGTCTACATTGATGAACGCCGACTCGAGTTTACGCTCCTCGCGCAACGGCCCAACCGCATCCTCATGGAGACCCGTTGGGGTGACAATTATTCCGTCCAGGGGACGGACGGTGTCGCTCCGCCGTGGCAGATAAATCCGAAGGCGAATCCTCCGACGCCGAGTTCAATCACCGACCGGGCGGAGAGGGAATTTTCGGCCGACGCGGAGTTTGACGACCCGTTGGTCAACCCCGCAGCGAGGGGCTATGAATTGGATTACGCTGGCGAGGTCGAGTGGGCAGGGCGGAAGTCGTTTCGGATTCTCGTGACCCGGCGCCATGTCGATAGCTATCACCTGACCGTCGACGCCGAGACCTACTTCATCACGGGTAAGGAGTCGGTGAGGACGACGGAGTTTGGCCGCGAAGTGCCCCTCCGCACCTTGTATGAAGATTTCCGACCGGTGGCCGGTGTCATCATGCCGCATCGCATCCTCGTCACAGCCGATGGGAAGCAGCTGCACAAAACAATTTTGCTCAAAGTTGAGCCCAACGCGCCAGTGCCGCCCGGCAGTTTTGAACGGCCGGCAACTCCGGCCCAGGGCACGCCTACGCGCTAGGCGACGCAAACGCGTCAGCCCCCGAAGCTGGGCAACCTCATGGCGCCCATGTCGAATTTGCGGTAACCGTCTGGCGGGACGAAGAGCGACTCCGGCAGCGACCGCGGTTCGATGGCGATCGTTTCGAGGGAGAACGACTCGCGGCCCTTGGCTTCACCGAGCACGCGCAGGGGGAAGAAATTCTTGCCGACGATGGCTTGTTCCCAGCCCGCCTTCGACGGACCGCGGCCCAAACTGCCCATGGCTTGGCCCAAGCCCATGAAGGTGCCGAGCTCCGAGGTGGCCCAGATTTCCGCGACGCCGGCCTTCGATTTGGCGAGGTATTGGGTGCACGTGTAGCCGAGGATCTTGGTTTTGATTCCCGTGTTCTCCAAGGTCGCGGTCTCTGCCTTCTGTCCCGTGGCTTTCTCCACTGTTTCTTTGATCGACATGATTAAATACATGGGTTGCCCAGGCATCAAAATGATCATCTCGTCTCGCCCGAGATTCATAATGGCTGAGGCCGTCATGTTCTTGCCCACTTCGAAGTCCGTGCGGATCCGGTCGCCTTTGATGCTGTAGGCGAGCTCGTGGACTTCGGAGCGCTCGGTGGTGATCTTCATGCGGACGGTGCCTTCAAACGCCTTAGCCGCGAGGAAGCTCGGGCAGAGCAACCAGAGGGAGTAGAGGACGAAGGGTCGGAGGTATTGCATCGGTCGCATCCAGGCGAATTGCGTCATGGGGAGCAAGTTCGGCTTTCGGTTCTTGCCTCGGGGGACGCCCGCGCATGCATTGGCGATTATGTCCATATTCGGATCAATTGCTGTCGTGCGTGCGCAAACTGAAGGTCGGGCGGGATTTGCCCAGGCGTTCGCCTACTTGGATGAAATTTATCGCGAAGGGTCGGAGGCCCGCACGCGGATGCTGGCGCAGACGTCAGGGACAATCTATCGGGTCGAACTGGCGGGCGGCGTCTTCGCGATGGAACAAGGCTACGACACTCGGGTGCGCCCGGGAGCCTTTGAATCCCACCGCAAATACATCGACATCCAATGCTTGGTGGTGGGCGCGGAACTGATGGAAGTGGCCGACATCGCGAAACTGCCGGTCACCGAAGCCTACGACGCGGAGCGCGATGTCATTATCTATGGTGATTTTCTGGACACAAGCGTGCTGAGAATATCGGCGGGGGAAGCAGCCGTGTATTTCCCGGAAGACGGGCACATGCCGAACCTGCGCGTCGGGGCCGACGCCGCCTTCGTGCGCAAGACGGTGGTAAAGGTGCCGGTCTGAGTTCGGGCGATGAATTATCGCCATCATTATCACGCGGGGAATTTTGCCGACGTGTGGAAACACGTCCTCGTAGTCCACCTCGTCGCCGCGATGCAGCGGAAAGAGAATGGGTTCCTTTATCTCGATACGCACGCGGGCCGGGGAGCCTATGATCTCGAGAGTGCGAGTCGGGGAGATTCGTTAGCGCGCGCTCCGGAGTGGCCGGACGGCATTGGGCGCCTGCAGGAACAGGCCGGGCTCTCCGAACTGGTGAACGGCTACTTGGGCTTGGTGCAGGATTTTGATCGCCGCCAAGGGGGAGCGGTGGACGGTCCGCGACACTACCCGGGTTCGCCGGTGCTGGTGCAGGCGATGATCCGCCCCCAGGATCGGATGGTGGTCTGCGAAAAGCAGGAGGACGAGTGCGCTCAGCTTAGCGAGCAGATGGCCCGCGGCTTTCGCTGCTCGGTGCAAGCGACCGACGGTTACAGGGCGGTCAAGGCGATGCTGCCGCCACCGGAGAAGCGCGCGTTGGTGCTGATCGACCCGCCGTTCGAATCGCCGAAGGAGTTCGGTGATATTGCCAACGCCCTTAAACAGGGGCTGCGCCGACTCCCGGCGACCGTGTTCGCCATTTGGTATCCGATCACGGACCGGGCGCGGGTGAATACTTTCTTTCGGGAGATCGAGGGCGTCGAACTCCCTCCGACAGTGGCAATCGAACTGACGGTGGCGGGCGAGGAAGCGCCGATGAAGATGCGCGGTTGCGGACTCCTCGTCGTCAACCCGCCGTGGAAAATGCAAGAGGAGACGGGGACTGCCTTGGCTCAGCTCGCGAAGTTGCTCGCGCAGGCCTCGGGGGGCCGCAGCCGATTTACTTGGCTGGTGCCGGACCGCTGACGATCACTCTCCGGCCCGGTCGGATCCAAAAGCGGATCCGCGGGTGTCGATGAAAGGCATCGGGTCGAAGATCGTGCGAGGGTTGGGCAACGTCGGCGCCTTGAAGACTGGGCGCCCCCAGATGAGATCGCGGGTTCGTCCCGCTTTCGTGGGGGTGGCGTTGGCCGGAGTGTTTTTACGTAATACTGACATGGAGTTCGGGTGTTAATTAGTTGGCTTGGTCAGAGCACGGGTTAATAGAGGCCCGCGCCCGCGCAAATGTTCCGCGACGCCTTCACATAAACGTAACATTTGCCCGGGAGCTCAGGCGACGTTCAGCATCGGCGACTCGGTGGACGACGGCTGGCGCTTGGGCAGCCCCACCATGAGGACCCCCTCATGCAGTTCGGCGTGAAGGGCTCCGTAGTCGAGATCGTTGCCGAGGCGCAGGCGCAGGCGGTAGTCGCGTTGCACTTTTTCGAGATGGAGCGCCTGCCAGTTTGCCCGCACGAGGTGAGGTTTGCGCGCAGTGACGACGAGGTCGGCTCCGTGGACGTCAATGGCGATGTCGGAGGCTCTCACGCCGGGGATGTAGATGGCGAGTTTCACGGCATCGGGAAGTTCCCGGCAGTCGTAGTTCGGCTGCCGGTAGTCCGATTGAGTGGAATACCGCACAGCGCGACTGCGACTGAAGGGGACGGTGGGAGGGATGATCGTGTGCATGGGAAATGAAAAAATAGGAGGAGAACCTCGGGGTTGGGACCGCCGGGCTTCAGGGAGTTCTAAACGAAATTCCGTTTAACGGATTTGTTTAGGCCTGAGAGCCCGCGCCGGTATGGAGTTTGCTCCAAATCATGGCGACCGGACGCATCTGACCTCGGCAAAGCGTGACGACGGCCTTCGTAAGCGAAGCACCGGCACAGCCGAGAGTAGATTGAAAGCGAGCGATCATTGGAACAAACGCCACTCTACACAAAGTTCTCCGCGGGCCAAGTGAATTTTCGATTTGGAGCGACCGTGAAGCTCTCCGCCCGGCCCGATTATGTCGCGAATTGCGCTCGTGCCCATCCGAGGCCTTGGCATCGTGGCGGCAACCCCGCCTGTGAGTTCCACCCCTTTTTGTCATGATTAGCCCGAAGGAAAAAGTTGTTTTTCAACGTGATGATCGCGGTTTGTCCATTTTGCCACCACGCGCTGCTTGCCGATTCTCTCGACATCGAAACTCGATCGTGAGTGCCGAAATCCGTTGGGCGTCGGCGACAGAGGAGGGCGTCCAATGATGACACGAATACTGGCGACGTTGACAAATGCGTTCCCAATTTGGGTCGCGCTCGGAGGAGGGTTGGCGCTGTTTTTCCCGGTGTGGTTCACGTGGTTCAGCGGACCGTGGATCGTCTGGGGACTCGCCGTGATCATGCTCGGCATGGGGCTGACCTTGACGGTGGACGATTTCAAACGGGTGCTCGTGATGCCCCGGCCGGTGGCGCTGGGGTTTGCCGCGCAATTCGCGGTGATGCCGTTCTTGGGCTGGAGCGTGGGGCGGCTGCTGCACTTGGAAGCGCCGCTCGCGGTGGGCTTGATCTTGGTTTCCTGTTGTCCGGGTGGGACCGCCTCGAATGTCGTCGCTTACCTCGCCCGGGCAAACGTGGCGTTGTCGGTGGTGATGACGATGGGCTCCACCTTCGGGGCGGTGCTCCTCACGCCGGTGCTGACAAAATTTTATGCCGGGACGATTGTGTCGGTTGATGCGTGGGGACTTTTCCTGAGCACGTTTAAAGTGGTGGTGGCTCCCGTGGTGCTCGGGGTGGCTCTCAATCGGCTAGCACCGCGGGCGGTGGCGTGGACGTTGCCCGCGGCTCCTTTGTTGTCGGTGATCACGATCACCCTGATCTGCGCAAGTATCATCGGCCAGAGCTCCGAGGCAGTGAAAGCCTCCGCCGGCGCGCTCTTGTTGGGGGTTGGCCTGCTGCATGTCGGTGGATTTTCTCTCGGTTATCTGGCCGCGCGGGTTTTTGGCTACGACCGGATCATTGCGCGCACGGTGTCGATCGAAGTGGGCATGCAAAATTCTGGGCTCGGGGTTGTGCTCGCGCGGGCGCATTTTGCGAATCCGCTGACGGCGGTTCCCTGTGCGATCTCAAGCGTGTTTCACTCGGTGATCGGCAGCATGCTCGCCGGTTGGTGGCGCTGGCGCGACCGGAAGTGATTGTCGCCGATGGTCCGGGGCCTAGAGTGACCTGATGAAACGCACCTTGAAGGATTCGACGGCAACAGTGGAGGACCTGAAGACCCGCGTGTTGGCCTTCGCGAGGGCCCGCGATTGGGAACAATTTCACTCGCCGAAGAACCTCAGCATGGCGTTGGCCGTGGAAGCGGGCGAGCTGATGGAGCACTTTCTGTGGGCCGACGCCGACGCCTCGATGAAACTTTCGAAGGGGAAAGCGAAGCGGGCTGAGATCGCCGATGAGCTGGCGGATGTGGTCATCTACGCGCTCGAGTTTGCCAACATCACCGGCATCGATGTGGCGGCGGCGATCGAGTCGAAGATGGCGGCGAACGCGAAAAAGTATCCCGTTGAAAAAGCCAAGGGCCGCTCAGTCAAATACACCGAGCTATAAAAAACGCGGAGCCGGTGAAGGCTCCGCGCACGGGATGGATGGACGAGACTCAGTAGTCGCGTGGTTTATTTGTCATCGCGAGTCCGGCGTAGCCGGGCGCGGCGATCCAGTCGGATGGATTGCCACGTCGCCCGGTTGGCGGGCTTCTCGCAATGACATGCTAAAAACTCAGGCTTTGCCGCCGAAGCTCACGTAGTCGTCGAGATCGAGGAGATCGGCGAAGGAGCGAATGTCATCGCGGTCGGGGGCGCCTTCCTTGACGACGCCGGCGAGCCACTCGTGACCGTCGACCCCACCGGGACCGTGCGCTTCGAGCCAAGTCGACCAAGCGGCGACTTCGAATGGCTGGCGATTAGCCTTAGCCACGACCCAGGCGAGCATCTCGGTGTCAGACTTGCCGGTCTTGATCTCGGCGAGCATCTCCTCGGCATTGATGCCGGTGAAGGCGAAGAAACTGCCATCAAGGGGGCAGTTGTAGTGGTAGTCACCGTTCTTGCCTTCGAGCTCGGCGCGAGCTTTGTCGAGCAGCCGAGGGAGATGCACGAAACCGCCGAGGCGGACGCGCACACTACGGGGAGGATGTTCAGTGAGGTTGGGTTTGGATTGGTTGATCATGAAATTTTGAAGTTGGCCGGCCGAGTGCTCAGCCGGAAACCTTGAGGGAACGCCGGCTAGCGGGGAGCGCAAGCGCGGGCGGCGAAAAGTTTAAAACGTATCGCCTTTCCAACCCCACATACCGCGGTTCACGTCGATAAACTTCACGTAAACCCGCTCCTTGCTGATCCCAAGGTGGGATTCGATCAGCGCGCAGAGCACCTTGCTGAGGGCTTTGGTCTTCAGCCCGGGCAGGCCGACACTCTTCAATTCGAGGAACGCTACGGGATCATCGGTGCCGGCAAACAGCATCGTCGTGTTCGGCTGGAGCGCGACCATCACGAATTCCTCGGGCTTCTCCAATTCGCGGGAGACCAGCATGGAGGCTTCCTTCATCACTTCGCGCTCAGCCGTCTTGGTGAGCGGAAGGTTGGTTTGGATTTTGAGATAAGGCATGGGAGGGAGGGGTTCGCAGGGGCTGACCCGTGAACGCTACCTCCCGTTTCCCTCGCTGGCAATTCCTCATCCGCTCCAGAGCGGCTCAGGATCCATGATTAGCTTTCTTTGGGGCGAAAGACTTTCATGACGGCTTCGTTGGCCTCGAGTCGAGGTCCGCCGATTAGGTCGATGCAGTAGGGGATGGCGGGAAACACCGCCTCGAGGTTTTCGCGAATCGCTTTGGGCCGCCCGGGGAGATTCACGATCAGGGTTTGCCCGCGAATGCCAGCCGTTTGACGGGAGAGGATCGCCGTCGGCACGTAGTGGAGCGACGTCGCGCGCATCAGCTCGCCAAATCCGGGCAGGAGGCGCTCGCAGACGGCGGCGGTCGCTTCCGGCGTCACGTCGCGGAGAGCGGGTCCGGTGCCGCCGGTGGTGACGA
>Ga0105050_10000600_pt1 | contig 55223 bp, 45 predicted proteins | sample FRY01_FD_78088 | JGI IMG/M metagenome (GOLD analysis project Ga0105050, IMG submission 78088) | Freshwater microbial communities from Lake Fryxell liftoff mats and glacier meltwater in Antarctica - FRY-01 | ecosystem: Environmental > Aquatic > Freshwater > Ice > Glacier meltwater ...
AGCGGGGAGGGAGCAAGCTCCCTCCCCTGCACCCCTCCCTATATTTATCTTCTTCTCAATCAGAGATAACCCAGCATAACTAACTTTCCCGATCCCCTGTCCAACCAACGGGGTCCACTTCATACCCCTCAGAGGGGTGAAACCTGCGCCCGGTCGGGCCGACTTCGTCGGGGCTCACCGCGTCCAAGTAGCTCCGCCCGCAGGGCCGACAGAGATTGCTCTGAAAAGTAATTTCATGGGGGTGAAATATCCGGGTTAGCAGATCAGCAGGAGGCGTGGCGGGTCCCTCGGCCCGGGCGACGGGGCACGGTGGAGGCAGGGCGGCACCGGGCTTCCGGGGTAGTCGGTGGCAATGCGCCACAGGTGGCCGACCCCGAAATCGAAAAGTCGAGCTCCCTCTTGGGCGGCGTAGTGGAGATCGTAGCAGTGTGCCTTCAGATACTCGGCAAATTTGTCGTCATCCGGTCCGGCGAAGCGACTGAGCAGCTCCCGGCGGATCGCGGGCAGGTCGACTTTCCGTTGTGCTTCCTCGTTCCGCAAGCCTTCGCTGGCCGGTCCGTAATACGTGCACAGCCAAGTATCCGTCTCCACGGATGCTCGATCGACATGGAAGGAAAACACATCCGTCGGCACCGGGCCGTCTTCATCGTCGCGCGGATAACCATGAATGCAGTTCAACACCGGATCTAAGTCGAGTTCGCGTAGCCGTTGCTGGTCCCGCAGCATCACGTCGCGCGCCACCTGTCCCTGCGCGCTCAACGTCAATGCGTGCAACGTCGCCTCATCGAGCGTCGCGACGTCCTCACCTGGACCGAGAGCCCGCACGATTTCCGCAAAATCCCCGGGAAGAGTCCGTTCCCAACACAACGCATTCACGCCTTCGCCAAATCGTGCCGACCCCAATTCCGCAAAACTCCGCACTCGACGGAGTCGTGGGTAATCGGAGGGAAGGGAAAAGGAAGCCATGACGGGGGAGGTGAACAACTACGGATGCGGACGAAGACTCAAGAGCGAAGGAAGGAATTTTCACCACTGACGCCCCAGAGTTTAACCCCTCCGTCTCCGAGGCTAGGGAGGGCAGGCCCGGATTCACGCGAACCCGACTCCGCTGCCTTGATCCGGATCGTATCGGTGCAATCTGTGGTTAAAAATTCTACTCAGTTCACCTGCCACGCCACCCTCCACAAACTACAACGCCTGACCCCCTCGGTCTGGGTAATCCGCGGTTAAGTTTTCTGTGTGCAGAGTTCTACGTCAGGCGGCGGAAACCTTGGTCGGCCTCGCGATGGCGCAGCTTCAAACGACAGCCACCATTTGCGAGGGCTGCGGCCATTTTTCCAAACACCTCATCAACCGCGCCGAGAAAGGCGTCGACCGCAACCAGCGTGTGCGCAGCGGTTGGATAGAATCCGCCGCTCGCGAGCCAACCGAGATCGAGCATCTCCTGCGTGTAAAATGTGCGGTTGGCGCTGGCGTCGTCGCTGGGGCCAAAATGCAACGCGCAGAGATTGCCGCCGCCGCTCACCGTGAAGGGCAGACTATGCCGCTGTGCGAGATCGCGCCAACCTTGCATCACCTTCGCCGCGACGGCATCGATCTGTGGCCACGGTTGCAATCGCTCGAGCTCGGCGAGCGTCGCGAGAGCCGCGGCCGGCCCCGTGCCCTCGGTCCAACTCGTGCTCGAGATAAAGGCCCGTTGCGCGCCATCCATGACCGCCCGATGCCCGATCACGGCGCCGATCGGATAGCCGTTGCCCAGCGCCTTCGCGAACACCGCGAGGTCAGGATTCACGCCGAGGCGCAAATGACTGCCACCGAAGTTGGCGCGAAACCCGTTGGTGATTTCATCGAAGATCAGCACTGCGCCCAGCCGGTCAGCGATCACGCGCACCTTCTCCAGAAATCCGTCGCGCGGCAGGTCGTGGCGCATCGGCTCCATGACGATCGCGGCGAGTCTCGAACCGTGTTGCGCCACAAGTTGCTCGAGCTCGGCGAGCTGGTTGTAGCGGAAAGTCAACGTAGTCCCCGCAAGTTCAACGGGCACGCCCGCTGGTTCCAAGCCCGGGAGTAAATGCCCGCCGAGAGCATCGCCGCCCGTGTGATTTGCCGCGAGATACCAGTCGCTCCAACCGTGATAACCGCACACGGCGACCACCGAGCGTCCCGTCACGGCGCGGGCGATCCGCACGGCCACGGCCATCGCTTCGCCGCCGGCTCGCGTAAAGCGCGCCTGCTCGGCCCACGGATGCATCGCGACGAGTTTCTCGGCGAGCGTCACTTCCTCGGGAGCGTTGAGCGTGCTCGCCGATCCCGCGCGAATGCGGGCGATCACCGCGTCGTCCACGGCGTCGCAAGCGTAGCCGAGGAGGCAGGCGCCGATTCCCATCGTGGTGAAATCCTGAAACACCCGTCCGTCGAGATCGGTGACGGCGATGCCTTTGGCCGAGCGGTAATACGCGGGCCACAGTCCGGGCGCATACATTTCCGGACGTTTACTCAACAGTTGCGTGCCGCCGGGGATCAACTCGCATCCGCGCTGGTAGTGGGCCTGCGTGCGTTCGCCGGTCGATTGTTTTTCAGGGGTCATTGGGAGAGTGAGGTGGGGGTTAGTGGCGCCGCTTGAAGGACTGGTTTTGGGTGATTGTGGTCGCGAGATACGCCGCCGTCTCGTCCGCCGCGAAGCGCGAGGGGAGGAAGGCCGACACGTCGATCGAGGTCGCGCCGGTTGTGGCATATTCCGCCAAGAACAAACCCATTGCGGGATTGTAGCTAAAGCCGCCGGAGTGATAACAACAGCCCATCAACAGGCCCTCGACGCCCGGCAGCGGACCAAGGATCGGCTCGCCGTCCATGGAGAAGGAGAGCAGGCCAACCTTCGCCGTTTCCCAACTCAGTTGCTCGATGCCCGGAAACAAGCTCGCGAGGCGCTTCACCGTCGGCGGGACCATTTCCCACGGCTCCCGCAGCGTCTCCATGCGATAATCGAGCGCCTCCACTTTCAGATCGGGGACCTCGGAGGTTTCGATCCCGAGCAACAGGCGATTCCCCGCAGCTGGGCGCAGGTAGGCGAGATACGGGTCGGCGTTCATGGGTGGAAATGCGCCCCGCGTCGACAGCGGCGACGAGACGAAGCGCTGGTGGATAAACGTCTTGGCGGGCACGCTCATGCCTGCGGTCGCCAGCAGCGGCAGCACCCAGGCGTAGTTGGCGAGAATCACCGTGTCGGCTGCGATGACTTCTGGGTCGGTGCGCACGCCCGTGATCCGGTCGCCTTGGCGCAGCAACTCGCGCACGAGCACTTGTTCGCGGATCTCGACGCCGCACGCCCGCACCTTCGCGGCGAGCGCCGGTAGGTATTCCGCCGGTTCGCTGTAGCCGCCGAGCGGATCGTGCAGACCGATGAAATTCTCCGGCGGGTTCAACTCGGGCCAACGCGTCCTGATCTGCTCCGCGCTCAACACTTGGTAAGGCGTATCCAACCGGTCGTAGAGCGGCAGCAGGGCCTCGCGGGCAGGCCACAGCTCTGGACTGAAGAGATTCAGGCAACCGTGCTCGTTGTGATACGTGTAGCCGGGCAATTCACTGCTGAGATGCCGAAACCATTTCGTCGCGAGCTTGCGCGCACGCACGCCCGTCTCCGTCCACAACAAACCCGTGGTGATGCCCGCCGCTCGGCTGCTCGATCCATTGCCGATGGCGCCTTGCTCCAGCACGACGATCCGACCCGCCTTGAGCCGCGCCAGGTGATAAGCTGTGGAGAGTCCGGTGACCCCGGCGCCGATGATGAGGGTAGTTTTCATGGGGAAGGGGATCGCTCCGGTGGATCACTGGCTCGTCACCGCACGGAAGCAACTCGACGTTGCCCAGACAGCTCCGATGACATCCGGGCACATCGTGCAGGGGGGCGTCCACCACCAACTATTGGTCTCGGGGGTAACAATCAGCACGCGCATGATTCGGGGGTGCGGCCATCGAGGGCCCGATCCGTCTCCCCGTCAATCGCAGGCCACCTCCGCCGAAACATTTCTGCGTCAGCAACCGCGGCAGAAACGGGCTGGGGCGCGATTCTCGGGCATAACCACGGTCATGCTCCTCGAGAAACACTGATTAAAGAATACTTCGCGGAGAGATCTTCCCTGTCGGCAAAGGTGCCCGTTCGAACCACGCACAGCGGGATCATATTTTCACCCGAGGCTTCGGCAGACAAACCTCCCGTGGCAGGGTCCAACTGGCGAGGGGGCGGACAAGGTTATTCTTGCGGCGCACGCGTCGAAATCAGCCCAAGCAAATGTGACCACCGATTAAACCCGGTCTATTATCCAGGCGTATAATCCCTGACCCCACTTTCCCCGGCCCATATCCTATTCTCGCACGGCGTTGTGCAAACCCGCCAGTATCGGGGCGGAGAAGCTCTGGCACCAGCATCTTGCCTACTTTGCCGTCAACCGTTTCGACGGCATGGGGGCACGCTCGATCGGGCCGCCTTGGAGAACGGTTGGGTGAACGTCATTCTTGGTGGGCACCGCACCGGCCCGTGGAAACTCTCTTGGTCCAAGCTCGATTGTGAGATCACCACCGACAAGAGAACCCCACCGATGCGGTGTCGCTGGGGTTGCCACTCGGCAGCCGGGTGATTCTCGACGGCCTACTGCCCCATGAAACCGAGGAGGACAAATCCAGTCTGCGCCGCCGCGCCCGACAGTTTCACTCTCGCAGTCCCGCCACCCAAGTTGTGGTGCGCGAGGAATCCATGAAAAAGTTTACCAGGCCCGAGGGCCTGGTCATTGCGCGTGACTACTCGAAGCTGGCGGCCAGCCGAACTCATTGCGAAAAGGCGGATCCGGCTCAGACGAGAGGGGCATCCAGGCGCGCGAGTTCCTCGCCGACATTGAAATTCATCGGCACGTCGGGATCGAGTGAAGGAATGGCGGACAGCAATAAGCGCGTGTAAGGATGGCGGGGATCCGTGAACAATTGCTTCGTCTCAGCCAACTCGACAATGCGCCCCTGGCGCATGACGGCCACGCGATCACAGAAATTCCGCACCACATCGAGGTTGTGCGCCACAAACAGATAGGTGAGTCGAAACTCCTGCTGCAGTTCCTTGAGCAAATCGAGAACCTGCGCCTGCACGGAAACATCGAGGGCTGAAGTCGCCTCGTCGCACACCACCAGAGACGGTCGCATGATCAGGGCCCGGGCGATGCCAATGCGCTGCCGTTGGCCACCACTGAAGGCGTGCGGATAGCGCACGCGATGATCCGCCAGTAGCCCCACACGTTTCAGCATTGCCACCACGCGATCATCGCATTCGGTGCCGTTCGCTAAGCCGTGCAACCGCAGCGGCTCCGCAACGATGTCGCCCACGGTCATCCGCGGATTGAGGGACGAAAAGGGATCCTGGAAAATCATCTGCATATGTTGTCGCAGAGGCTTGAGCTGACGGTCGGTCAACTTGAGTAGATCAACGGCCGCCGAACCCGGTCGCTGGTAAATCACTTCCCCCGCCGTGGATTTTATGGCCCGGAGCACACAACGGGCCGTGGTGGTCTTGCCCGAACCACTCTCCCCCACCAGCCCCAGGGTCTCCCCGGTCGCCAGATCGAAATTCACTGCATCCACCGCCTTGATCAAGCGGGCGACGCGGGGCCGGAAACCCCGGCTCATCACTGGAAAATATTTACACAAATTCCGCACAGAAAGGACCGGGAGACAATCAGGAAGGGCACTCATGATGGGGGATGGTGCCGACTCGGCACCGCATCCAGCAGCGAGCGAGTATAGGCATGTTGCGGGTTTTTGAGGATGGAGCGCACGGGACCCTGTTCCACGAGCCGGCCATGATTCATGACCGCAACCTCGTCGGCCATCTGGGCAACCACCCCGAAATCGTGCGTGATCAGCAGGACCGAACAACCGATCTCGCGCTGTAAACTGCGAATCAGCCCGAGCACCTGGGCCTGCACGGTCACATCGAGGGCCGTGGTGGGTTCATCCGCGATCAACAATTCCGGTCGGCACACCAGCGCCATGGCGACCACCACTCGCTGGCGCATGCCGCCGGACAGTTCGTGCGGATACTGTTGGAAACGATGCGAGGGATCGGGAAGGCCAACCTTGTCCAGCATATCGATCGCAATGACCCGCGCGGCGGCGGCCTTGACCGGTTGATGGAGCAGAATCGCCTCACAAATCTGGCTGCCCACTGTGTGCACCGGCGAAAGCGCTGTCATCGGTTCCTGGAAGATCATGCTCACGGCACCGCCCCGCACCCGGTAGAGCATCGGGGACCGTTCATCCAGCTGGGCCAGGTCGATGTCGCCCAGCCTCGTCGAGTGCAGCAGGATTTTCCCGCCCACGATTTTTCCGGGAGGTTGAATCAACCGCAGAATGGAATGGCTCGTGACGCTTTTGCCGCTGCCGCTCTCGCCGACCAGCGCGAGCGTGCGCCCGCGGCCGACGGTGAAACTCACCCCGTCGACTGCGGCCACGACTCCCTCCTCGGTGTAAAAATGGGTGCGCAGATCCTCGACCTCCAAAACGGCGGGATGGGGTTGCGGGTTGGGACTGGCGGCAGGCACGGGCATCAGCGGGAGGAATAAGGGTCAGCGGCATCGCGCATCGCATCCCCGGCGAAATTAAAGGAAAGAATTGTCAGCACAATGAAGAGCACCGGGGCCAGCAACCACGGGTAGTTGGCCACGGTCTGCAGGTTCTGGCAGTCCTGCAACATCACGCCCCAACTCACGATGGGCGGGCGCAGTCCAAGGCCGAGAAAACTGAGCACGGTCTCGCCGAGGATCATGCTCGGCACGCTCAGGGTAAGCGTGACGATGATGTGGCTGGTGAATCCCGGCACGAGGTGCCGGAAAAGCACGCGCGCATGACTGGCCCCGAGCAGCCGAGCCGCCACTGCGTAATCCTCCTCGCGCAGAGACAGGATCTTGCCCCGCACCACTCGGGCGAGCCCCGTCCAGCCGATCAGACTGAGCGCAATCGTCACGCAAAAATACACTGTCAGCGACGACCATTCTGCGGGAAAAATCGCCCCCAGAGCCAGCCAAAGCGGGAGCTGCGGCAACGAGTTAATGACCTCGATCATGCGTTGAATCACATTATCCCATGCTCCACCCAAGTAGCCCGAGATTCCGCCCAGAGACACACCGAGTAGGAAGGTCACGATGATCGAGATGATGCCAACGGACAAACTGATCCGCGCGCTATAAATGAGACGGCTCAACACATCGTGGCCATACTTGTCCGAACCCATTAGATAGAAGACGGGGCTCACTCCCTCCGGCGGACTAGTGGCGGCGAATGCCGTTTGGTCGATTCCAAAGAAATGTCGATCAATCGTCACCAAGCCCCACATTTTGTAAGGTTCTCCGTGCACAAAAAACCCCAGCGGAACTTGGACTGATTGATCGACCGTGTAACTCCGCGCAAACGTGACGGGATCATCGTAACGCTGCATCGCATTCACATAAAATCCATTGGACCAGGAAAAATGCACCGGTTGGGGCGGACAATAGGAATAGGCTAAATTCCGCCAGCTCCGCGTGGTCGGCGCAAAAAACTCGCAGCCCAGCGCCATCACATAGAGCACCACGAGCAAGAAGAACGACGCCATCCCCAGCTTGTGCCGCGAGAAGCGCCTTAGGGTCAGTTCCCAGGGAGAGAGCACCGCTTCGGTATGAATTTTGGGCAGGTTGCTCACTTCTCACCTCCTAAACGGATGCGTGGATCCAGCCACAGAAGCACCAAGTCGCTGACCAAGGTGCCGATGGCACCAAGCATACTCAGGACCATCAGCATCGAAGCGGCAAAATAGGTATCCTCATTGAGCAGCGCTTGCAGCAGCACCGGGCCAATCGTCGGCAAGCTCAAGACCACGGCCACGATCGCCCCGCCGGAAACCAATTGTGGAAATAAGCTCGCGAGCCCCGAAGCAAAGGGGTTCAGCGCCATGCGCACGGGATACTTCAGTAATAACTTAAGTGGACGCACGCCCTTGGCTCGCGCCGCGACCACGTAGGGTTTTTTCAATTCGTCGAGCAGATTGGCGCGCATCACGCGAATCATCACGGCGGTGCTGCCTGTTCCCAACACCACCACAGCGACCCAGACGTGTTGTAGAAGATCGACCACTTTACCCCAACTCCAAGTGGGATCGGAAGCATAGCGCGCACTGAACAGACCGGAGACACCGATATCAAAATACTCTGAGCTCAGATACATCAGGATGATCGCAAAGAGAAACGGCGGCACTGACATGCCGACAAACCCGACCAAGGTGAGCGCATAATCGCCCACCGTGTAGGGCCTCACCGCGGAATAAATCCCAATCGGCAGCGCCACGATCCAGGTAAACATGATCGTCAACATCGAGATGACAAAAGTGAGGACGATCCGGTCGCCGAGGATTTCGTTCACCGGAAGATTGTTTTCCATCGACCGTCCGAGATTACCCTGCAGCAACCCCGTGTCGTTCTGATCGAAAGTAACGAACCACTTGAGACCGATCCAACGCGTGTATTGACGCCACGCGGGTTCATCCAAATGAAAATTCTTCTTAATATCCTCTAACTGCGATGCCGCATTGGGGTCTCCGTTCATCGACAGTTCCGCAGTTTTCGAGGCAATGAAATCACCCGGAGGCAACTGCACAATGGTGTAAACGATGATCGAGGTCACCAACAACGTCGGCACTAGCACCAGCACCCGGCGCCATACAAACGGATGACGGACCGCCAGCATGATAAAACCAAGCCCCAGCAGAATCTGCACACCCCAAGCCAACACTCGGCTGCCGGGACTTGCGGCTGCGCCACCGGAAGAGGTGTCCACACCGTTAGGCAGCTGGGAGGGATTCGCGATTGAATCCTTAATCCGCGCAACAGTCGCCGCCGAATCGTTGGGCTGATCCCAAAAATACGTTTCAATTCCCGCGTTGCCCGGAGTCATGAAATAATATCCTGCGAGCACCGCGTCCGGCACATTGCGGAATCCATTTTTCACTTGCACCAACTGAGGCGGTGGCGTCGCGATGCTGATATTCCAAACATTGTCCGCCGCGATTTCCATGATCTGATTAAAATAATCGAGGCGCGCGGTCGCGGTCGGCGCGATCTGAGCATGATCATAAAGCTCCATCGCGAGGCGCGCGGGATGTCCAACGGGTGGTCCCTGAAAATCGCCTCCTTCACCATGCAGTCCTCCAAGATCATACCACCGTCCCCATTCCGGCGCAAAGAATGACGCGCCCATGGTCGCGACATAGGTGCGAGCATCCAACATCGGCATGTATTCCTCCAGCCCCGGCCAGAAGGTGAAATCATGAGCGCGCGCAGCCTGCTCGACCTGCCAGAGCGTGCGCGGATGAATCTGCACAATCGTGCGAATCCCCACGTTCGCCCACTGGGCCGCGACCATCTGGGCCGTATCCGGCGGAAAACTTTCGGCGAGATTAAGAAACCACGTCATGCGGGTGCCGTCGGGAAAGGTGCGGTAGTCCTCATGATCGCGCTGCGCTAGATTCAGTTGATCGAGCATCGCATTGGCACGGGCGGGATCGTAAGCGGTGAAACTGTGGAAATGGCGTTCGTTGCCGTAGGCGGATTCCGGACCGGGCGAATTTTGAGCCGGTTCACCGACGCCATTGTAAACCGCATCGATGATTTCCTGTCGGTTGATCGCGAGGGACAGTGCCTGCCGGAAAGTCGTCTCATTGAGCAAGCGATGCTTCCAAGTTGTCGCCGGCTCGTCAGCCTTGACGATGCGGTTGATATTCGGGCTGATCACCGCCATCGAACGCGTAGCGTTAAACCAATGCCGCAAGGTGTAATCCCGACGAGACGCTTCGCTCGCCAGCAAAGTGTAGTCTTCAAAATTCACATGGCGCGACTGCATCGAAGTCTCTCCACCCGCCACCGCTGCCGTGATCATCTTAGAATTTTTCACCCCGAAAACCACGCGGTCCAAATACGGCAGCTGGTTACCCTGCGGATCGACGGCATAGTAGTAGGGATTACGCACAAACCCTTGCGGAGCCGACGAACGGTATTCCGCATAAATCCACGGCCACATGCGCGGATGATCGGGATTGCGCCGAGTGATCATCCGGAAATAAACCGCATCCGGGCTCGGCAGATTCATCGCCTGCATCGTCTGCGCTATCAGCTTCTGATCGCCCACCTTGGGATGGTATTTTTTTAAATAGTGCTCCGGCCGGAAGGACTCGGGCGAACTCGCCAACTTTTCCAGAAACAGGCTGTAGGGATCATCGAAAACAAAACGCACCGTCAACGCATCCACCGCTTCGATGCGTCCAAGCCGACCCGCATTTTTCATGAAACCGGAGGAAATCAACCCGTTGCCTGCCGACTGAAAATAAAGTGCTTCCTGCTGCCACCAAAAGACGATATCGGCCGTGGTAAACGGCGCCCCATCCGACCAGCGCAGCCCCTTACGGAGCGTCAACGTCCACACGCGCTGGTCCGGCGACACACTCCACGATTTGGCCAAATGCGGCACAATCGGATAGCCGTGCGGTGACCAGCGCACGAGGCCCGCGTAGGACATGCGCGTGGCGATCACGCCTTCGATGTCTTCGGGGTTGGTGGCCAGCCGATACCAAGTGCCACCGTAGCGGCCGACTGGCTTTTCCGTGCCCGCCATGACCACCGGTTCGGGACCGGTGCGTTCCGCCACCGGCGGCAACTGGCCCGACTTTACCAGTTCGGCCAGAATTGGAGCCTCGCCCCGGGGCCACCATGCGCCTTTTTTACCTTCGGTGTAGTCCACCTCGCGCATAATCGTCGGCGGATTTTCTGGATGCAGCCGGGGATTACGGGCCTCGAGGGACGAGGTCGCTGCGCGTTCCGATGGTTTTTCAACCGCATGTGAGATATCCGGTCGGAAAAATTTGGCCGCGCCCCAGACGACCACCGTGAGGCCCATCGCCGCGGCGACGGTGCCGGCGGCCAATTTCAGAGCAAAGCGAATTTTTCGATGTGAGCGTCGGGGCATTCTGGGCAGAGAGGTATCAGAGTTCTGCCACCGACCGCAGGCAATCGTTCGCCCTGTCATCCGGCGACAATCCCAGTCCAGGTGCCGTGGGCAAGGTCATGACATCGGCCTGGGGCGCAAGGGCACTACCCAGCAAACTGTCCGCGAGAAACTGCGGACCATTGAGGGCACAGGGCTGGGTGATGCCGGACCAAGCAAAGAGCTGCAAGGCGCCGGCCAGGGAAAAGTCCGGGTCGGTGAGACCGGAGCCCAACACCATGAGTCCGCGGGCACGCAGCTGGTTGACGATTTGCACGGAAGGCCAGAGACCGGCATTGCGCGCGGGCTTCATTGCAATGCCATCCATCATGTCGAGCGCAATGAATTCGGCGGCGACCTCGGGGCCGAGAATCCCCTCGTCCATCAGGACCGGCAGGGCTCCCTGTTTTCTCAGGGCCTGATAGCCGCGAATCTGGGTCGGGGCTAGGGGGGATTCCAACACATCAACGCCGACATCGCGCAGCTTCGGCGCAATCGCCAGGGCTTCCGCCGGAGTGTAACCGGTGTTGGCGTCAGCCCACAGAAAACCATCCGGGGCAAAGGCGCGGACCTTGCGCGCCAACGCCAAATCGTAATCGGCCGACTGCGGCGCGCCGACCTTGATGTTGAAGTTGCGATAGCCGCGGGCCCGCCCCTCGGCAAGCTGCGCCTCCACGGTTTCCATTTTCGGAGATGCGACCGTCCAACTGAGTAAAATCTCGTCACGCGCTTGCGCCACCGGTTCGAACAGTTGCCAAGTAGGAACTCCGCGTTGCTTGCCGACGAGATCGTGACAGGCCAGATCGAGCGCCGCTTTACACAACGGCTGTCCCACGGAAAACGCCGGGCGAATCGCCGTGTTCATGGCCGCATGCAGCCCAGCGAAATCTGCCGGGTCGCGGCCGATCACCACCTCGGCCAAATAAAGTTCGAGCGTGGTCAGCACGCTTTCGACCGTCTCGTAGGTCCACGTGGGCACCGGCACGGACTGGCCCCAACCCTCGACGCCGTTCTCGTCGGTCAATCGCACGAGCACCGACGGTCGCGTGATACGTCCATCCGGCCCGGGTTTGAAAAACTTAAACTCACCCGCGACGGCATAGTCGAAGCGACCAATTTCAATTTTGGTGATGCGGGGCATGATGGATTTGAAGGTGGACGCGCAGGTCCCTCTGCGCGTTTTTTGGGTTGAGGTGGCGGTCAATCCGGCGGGCACAGGGACGTGCCGGCCACCTTATGATTCCACGTGATGCGGATTCAAGGCGGGGTTGCGTTGGAAGCGGTCGTAAACTTCGCGGATGTAATCGATGGAGCGCTTGGCCGTCAGGTAAGCATCGCCTCCCAGATCGTAAGCCTGCGAAACAATCGGCCCGGTATAGCCGCGCGACCAGAGGAGACCGAGGGCCGCCGCGATGTCGATATTGCCATCGTCAAGCGGACGGGTGCGGAAAGGCTCGGCGGGCTTGGGCCAACCGTTGAGCACGGCGAAATAGCCGAGCTGATCCATGCCCGGCTGCGCCATCACTTCGTGCAAATCTGGCACACCGAGATGAAAGTGGGCGTGAAACATCGCGATACCAGGTTTGATCACCTTGGCGCCGCTGTCCTGAATGGCGCGCAGTTCCGCCGCCGGGGTGTCGATCATGAACCAGACGTGGTTGTAGAGATTGCCGCTGAGCCCGCGCAGGGCGAGATGATCATCAACGGCCTTCATCATGCGCTCCGTGCGCTCCCAATGCCGAGGTTCCGCCCGGGAGGAACCCGCATCCCGATAGTCGGGCGTCGAGCGACCGGCGGGGTTGCTCATGATCGTGAAATTGAAGAAGGCTTTCGGATCAATGAGTGCGAGCCGGTTGATCATCGCCTTGGCGCGAATCACCTCATTGTCGAACGTGGCGTGATCGTCGTCGGCAATGCCCTTCGACACGACATACATGCCGGCCCGTTTGAGCCCGCTGGCGCGAAACGCGGCGGTGGCTTCATCCCATGACTTGTCGTCCCCTGGTTCCATCGGGTGAAACTCGTAACCGTCGTAGCCACAGTCGGCGGCAATCGCCAGGCGGGTGCGCATCGGGTAATGCCGCCGATGCATCACGAAGTGATTGTTGAAGAGGATGAGTTCGTTGGGAATGGCCATGGGATTATGATTTCGTCGAGAGGATGTGTTTACTGCGCCACGCGCACCGCCTGTTGGGAGCGGACGGATGCGAACATCGCATCATACAGACCGTGGATGCGGAGATTGTCAGCCAAGGTGTTGGTCGGCTGCCGATCCTCGATGATGGCGCGACTGAGATCGCGGATGGTGTAGAGCATGGTGTCGGTCCAGTTGGGGAGCGCGGCCTCGGGCAGCGTCACCGTCTTCAAATCCTCGACCCCTTTGTAGGCGTAAAAATGTAGACCAGGCTTTGCGCCCATTGGCACGAAGCAGGTGTCAAAGCCGCCCTTGGTGCCGCGAAACTCGATGTTGTGCCGGTCGGGGCCGTGCTCGGAAGCGCGCCGCTCCCAATGGATCGTCAGCCCGCCATCGCAAATAATCTCGGCCGCCAGCCAGCCGTCCACGTCGAGGCAAGGCGGCACGCGCTCGGCGGTAAGCGAAAAGTAGTTGCCCATGGTGGCAAAGACCACGCGTGGGCGGAAGTGCTCTCCCAGCACATAAGCGAGCCAAGTGAGATCGTAAACGCCCCAGTCGAAGGAGATGCCTCCTCCGTTCCGCTTTGGGTCATTGCGCCAGTCCGGAAGCACCGTGCCGGGCTTGGCCGCACCGGTGATCTGTTCGAAATGCACGCGATAGAGCGCGCCTAGTTTACCCCCTGCCACGAGGTCCCGCGCCGTGCGCGCCACGCCGCTCTCGTGAAAACGCGAGGCATTGCAGGTGAACTTGAGGTGCGGCACGGTCGCATGCACCGCCATCACTGCGTGCACATCGGCCTGGGTAATAACGAAAGGTTTTTCGCAGCACACGTGCTTGCCGGCCTGCAGCGCCGCGATGGTCATCTCTTGGTGCAGAAAGGGCGGTGTGGCGATATAGAGGGCATCGATGCTTGGGTCCGTCAGCAACTCCCGCCAGTCGGCGCCAGCCTTGGACGCGCCGGTCGCGGCGGCAATCTTTTGTGCGGCCTCCAAGTTGACATCGGCCACCGCAACGGCGACGGAATCGCGACCTTCGGTGAAGGCTGGCACCATGTAGTTGGCAATGGCACCGGCACCAATGATGCCGTAACGGATGGGTTTCATGTGGGAGAAAATGTAGGTGAGGAATTATTCAGAAGGACGATCCGGCTGTGTTCACGAGCGAAAGGGAAGAGAATCTGTGTCGGCATTTGGCGCTCCAACGGGCGCCGACGCTGCTTAAATTTGTGTTTAAGGAATGCGGACCGCCTGCTGGGTGCGGGCGGACTCGAGAATGGCATCAAAGATACCGTGAATTTTGACGCTGTTTTCGAGTGTGCCGGTCGTCGGGCGGTTTTCCTGAATGGCGCCAGCAAGATCGAGCAGGGAATGCATGAGGGAGTCGTCCCAACCCGGTGCTGTATCGGGGAGCACCGTTTCCTTCAGGTCTTCGGACCCGACGTAGGCGTAGTGATGGATCTGCTGCTTGTCGCCCATCGGCAAAAAGCACAGGTCGAGGCCGGCCTTGCGACCGCGGATCTCCACATTGTGCCGGAGGGCACCGTGCTCGGCGGCGCGGCGTTCCCAGTGAATCGTCAGGCCGCTGTCACAAATGATCTCGGCGGCTAACCGGCCGTCCACGTCGAGGCAGGGGGGCACCCGTTCGGCCGTCAGCGGGAAATAGTTCCCCATGGTGGCGAAGACCACGCGTGGTTGAAATAAGTCGCCCAGCAGATAGGCGAGCCAATCGAGGTCGTAAGGACCCCAGTCGAAGGAGATGCCACCGCCATTTTTCGCGGGAGAGTTGCGCCAGGGCGGGAGCGTTGTGCCGGGCTTGGCGGCGCCGGTGACTTGCTCAAAATGCACCCGGTAAACCTCGCCCAATTCTCCCCCCGCAATCATCGTTCGAGCTTGGCGTGCCGTGCCGCTGTGGTGGTAGCGCGAGGAACAGCAATTGACCTTGAGGTGCGGGAATTCGCGGTTGACCACTATGATGTCGAGCACCTCCTGACGCGTGAGCACGAAAGGTTTTTCGCAGCACACATGCTTGCCGGCGCGCAGGGCTTCGATCGTCATCGGTTGGTGCAAAAAAGGGGGGGTCGCAATGTAAACCGCCTCGATATCGGGGTTGGCCAACAACTCGTGGTAGCCCGAGTAGACCTGGTCCGCGCCGGCGGTTGCCGCTAATTTGCGCGCGGCCTCCGGATTGACGTCCGCCACCGCCACCACTTTCAGCGGACTGTCGGAATTGAGTTTAGAGACGATCAGACTGGCAATGACACCGGCGCCAATCACGCCGAAACGAACAGGTTCCATGGGGGATACAGAGGGTTGGGGAATGCCGCGGGAAGTGAGATTCCACGGTCAACTAGGCCACTACGGCTAACCATCCCCACGCGAGCCACGAGCGAAAACTGATCAAATATTCTCCAGTAACTTTCTACTTGTATATTCAACCAACGACGACCGCCCACGCCGGAGGTGTTTTCAAAAACTGTGGCGACATCGAGGTTCCGGCAAGGGCAGGGCTGCCGAAGCCAATTTCGCCTCTTCAGCCCACGGCCACGGGTCTGGACGCCGGTTCCCGCAAGGTAGGTTTCCAAACCCAGCGGCTCTCCACCAATACCACCCGAGGGTAGGTGGGCAGTCCATGCTGGTTGGTTTGCAACAGCGAAACTCAGCTTCTGATTGAAGATTCAGGTTTGATCAAAGGCCGGGTGGAAATATCCACCCGGCCTTTTCGTTCCCATCCACCGCATCGCCGGAGCAAGCTGACAATTTATAAGGCACCCTGGCCCCGCGATTTCCCTGCAATTGAGACAGTCTCAATGCCGTTAAATAGGACCTACACCAGCAGGAGCGCGGGATGCTCGAGGTGGTCTTTGATGGCGTTAAGGAATTGCGCGCCGAGGGCGCCGTCGACCACGCGGTGATCGCACGAAAGGGTGAGGGACATGCGCTCGCCGACGACGATCTCGCCATTCACCACGACTGGCAGCTTGAGGGTCGCCCCGACCGCGAGAATGGCGGAGTTGGGCGGATTGATAATCGCCGAGAACCGGGCGATCCCCATCATGCCGAGGTTGGAGACACAGAACGTGCCGCCGGTGAACTCAGCCGGAGTGAGCTTCTTTGCCTTGGCACGCGTGGCGAGATGCTTGGTTTCGACACTGATGTCGAAGACCGACTTTTGGGCTGTATCCTTGATCACTGGCGTGATCAGACCGTCGTCGATCGCCACGGCGAAGGAGACGTGGGCCGCTCCGTGCGACTTGATCCCCGCATCGCTCCATGAAGCATTGACGCCGGGGACGGCGCGGAGAGCAAGGGCGCTGGCCTTGAGGATGAAATCGTTCACCGAAATGCGGACACTACTCGCGGTGAGACCGTTGTTGAGCTGGTTTCGCAGTGCCCCGAGAGGCGCGGCGTCCACTTCGATTTCGAGATAGAAATGGGGGATCTGGGATTTTGATTCGACCAGACGCTTGGCGATGGTCGACCGCATATTGCTTAGGCTGGCGACGCCTTCGGCCTGGAGCGCGCTCTTGTCGAGCGCGGAGCGCCACGGCCACTTTGGCGCGGAGGCGCGGGAACCTTCGGCGGGTTTGGCCGCGGAGGCAGCCGGAGCCGGAGGGTTCTTTTCGGCCGCGAGAATGTCAGCGCGGACGATGCGTCCGCTGGGACCGGATCCCTTGACTCGCGAGTAATCGATGCCTTGCTCGGCCGCCAATTTTTTGGCGAGTGGGGAGATCTTAATCCGACCAGAGGTGGTGGCTTCAGGTTGAGCTGCTTTTGGCGCTGTTTCTTTAGGGGTGCCGGTGGCCGGAGCGGCGGTAGTCTCTTCGGCCTTGGCAGGCTTGGCAGCGGGTTCTTCCGCTGGCTTTTCTTCAGGCTGCTCGGGGGCGGCGGCCTTGGCGGGTGCTTCAATTTTCTCGCCCTTCTCGCCGACTGCGCAAAGGGGCTCGCCCAAGGCGACTTGAGCTCCTTCGGCGGCGAAGATTTTTATCAACGTGCCGTCAAAAAAACACTCGAGTTCCATCGTGGCTTTGTCGGTTTCGACCTCGGCGAGCATGTCACCGTTGGCCACGACATCGCCTTCTTTTCTAAGCCATTTGACCAGAGTGCCCACCGTCATGGTGTCACTGAGTTTCGGCATTTCGATGATTTCGGCCATAGGAGAAGTCGTTGGGAAGTTGGAGACGGGGGAGGAAGATGGGCGATCTGAACGTGAACGCGATTATTGGATGACTGCGAGCGCGGCCGCAATGATCCGCTGGGGGTTGGGCAACTGCTCGTTCTCAATCGGTGGGCTGTAAATAGAGGGAGCGTCGATGGTGGAAAGGCGCTTGATGGGCGCGTCGAGTTCGTCGAAGGCCTCGCTCTGGATCATGTAAGCGATCTGGGTCGCGACACTGCAGAATGGTTTCTGCTCTTCGACGATGAGCACGCGATGTGTTTTCGCCACCGAGGCGAGCACGGTATCGATATCAAGCGGTCGGATGCAGCGCAGGTCGACGACTTCGACGGAGATTTCGTGCTCGTTGGCTAGCATCTCTGCGGCAGCCAGTGAGTGCAAGACGGAGCGACCATAGGTGACGATTGTGAGATCGGTGCCCTCGCGCTTCACATCGGCTAGTCCGAGAGGAATGAGATATTCGCCGTCGGGGACTTCGCCCTTTTCTCCGTAAAGGAGGGTGTTCTCGAGGAACATCACCGGGTCATTATCGCGAATGGCGGACTTCAAGAGACCCTTGGCGTCGTAGGCGGTGGCGGGAACAACCACCTTCACCCCGGGGTGATTGGCGAGCACGTTCTCCGGGGTGTGGGAGTGCGTGGCCCCCACGTTGGTGCCGCCGTTGGCGGGGCCGCGGATGACGATCGGGCAATTGATCAGGCCACCGGACATGTAGCGCACGTTCGCGGCGTTATTGAGGATCTGATCGAAGGCGACGGAGTAAAAACTCCAGAACATCAGCTCCATGACCGGCCGGATGCCGAGCATAGAAGCGCCGACGCCCATGCCGATGAAGCCAGCTTCGCTGATCGGTGTATCGACGATGCGCTTGGGGCCAAACTTAGCCAGGAGGCCGTCGGTGACCTTGTAGGAGCCATTGAACTCGGCAACTTCTTCGCCGAGAACGACGACGTTTTCGTCGCGCTCCAGCTCCTCAGCAAGGGCATGGCGGACGGCTTCGCGGTATGAAATGACAGGCACGGTAGAAAAAGGGTTCGAGGGTCAGCTAAAGAAGAGGCGGCCAGATGATTTGCGCTCGGAGGGATGATCGGCCTCCCAGTAGACGTCCTTTTGGATGTCGTCGACGGTGGGCCAAGGGCTGGCCTCAGCGAATTCGGCGGCGGAGTCGGCTTCGGCCCGCGCGGCCTTGTCGATCGTGGTCGCTTCGTCTTCGGAGATGATGCCCTCGTCGATGAGGCGAGCTTTGAACGTCTGGATCGGATCCTTGGTGCGGCGGTAATCCTCGACGTCGGATTTGAGGCGATAGGTGTTATCGGGATCTGCGACGGAGTGTCCACGATAGCGATAGGTGCGCACTTCAACGACGGATGGTTCGCACTTCTCACGAGCCATCGTGAGGTGTTTGTCCATCGTTTCGCGCACGGCATAGATGTCGTGTCCGTCACAGGTGGCCCACGCCATGTCGTAACCTTCGGCGCGCTTGGCGAGTTGGCCAGCCGACGAGCGGGATTGGCTGGTGCCCATGGAAAAGCCGTTGTTCTCGATCACGAAGACGACCGGGAGCTGCCAGAGGGCCGCGAGATTGTAGGCTTCATGGACGGCCCCTTGGTTGACGGCGCCGTCCCCCATGAACGTCATCGAGGCGCCTTTGAGGCCCTTGTATTTCACGGCATAAGCGAGACCGGTGCCGAGAGGGACTTGACCGCCGACGATACCGTGACCGCCCCAGAAGTTGAGGTGGGGAGCAAAGAAGTGCATCGAGCCGCCTTTGCCTTTGGAGCAACCGGTCGCTTTGCCGTAAAGTTCGGCCATCTGTTCGTTCATGCCCATGCCGACCGCGATGGCGTGGCCGTGGTCGCGGTAGGTGGTGATGACGTGGTCGTTTTTGCCCATCAAAGAGCAGCAGGCGACGGCCACAGCTTCTTGGCCGATGTAAGCGTGCATGAAGCCGCCAATCTTTTTGCCCTGGTAGGCACGGAGGCTGCGCTCCTCGAAGCGACGAATCCGCATCATCGTGCGAAGAAATTCAATTTTCTCCGCCTTGGTCAGGCTCTTGTTGATGGCGGCGAGGGCAGCATCAGACTTCTTGTCGGTCTTTGATTCGGCCTTTGGTTTGGCAGCGGTAGTGGTCTTTTTGCTCACGAGCGATGGTTCCTTTCAGATTAAAGGGTGATGCTCCCTGCTGAACATCTAGAAATCAAGTGTTTAGTCCTCAGCCGGGTCAACCGGAGGCTTGGTGGTGGCGGGAGTGATTTCTTCGATTTCAACGGACACGGGTTTTCCCGGGGCACAGTCGGCCTTCAGCGCGACGAAGCGATCTCGATATCGGTCATAAATCGGCCAGAGCGCATGGCGGTCGGTTTCCGGGATGGCGAGCTGGTTGATGGCTGCCCGGGAGAAAAACCCGAATTGGCCCTCGCTCATCTCGGCGGGGAGATCGTCCATCGGTCGGCGACAGCGGAAGAGGAACATGAGCCAATGCGATTCGGCTTCGTAGGACTTTTCAGCGATCATGGCAAAAAGATGGAGGTCGCTGGCCGAGATTTCCAAACCGGTTTCTTCGCGGGTCTCCCGCACGGCGCATTCAAATGGAGATTCGCCGATCGAGGTCTCCAATTTCCCGCCGATCGGGCTCCATACGCCCAGATTAGGGGCTTTAGCGCGCAAGAGAAGTAAGTGTTCCCCGGATTGGTTTTCGAGGAAGACGAGGACGGCGATCTTGTGAGGAAGAGTGGTTTTCATGCAATGAGTCGGCGGAAGAATGACTGCGTTTTGAGCGTGACGGCGGGCCAACGCTCGACAACGTTTTTCCCTCAATGGGGCTTCGTTGCCAATTTCTCCGTTGGATCATTCTGACTTTGGCGTGGATGGGTGCGATCGGGAAGGCGCTGGCCGTTGAGGATTCGGTCGAAGTCGCCGGGGTGCGGTTCGCGACATTGCGGGCGCCGGAGGGATCGACGGACAACTGGTGGGAGATGGATATCGAACTGGAAGCGCGGCCAATTGCGGATCGGACGGGACGGCTGACTCCACCCATTCGCGTGGAGGCGTTGCTGGGCTATGAGCGGCCGATAGCCGGAGGTGAGCGGCGGTGGGAGTTCTTTCGCTCAAGTGTGGAGCTGGTCGGTCTAGGCGCAGGACGATGGCATGTGCGTTTCTATCTTCCCCCGGAGATTGTGCGGAGAGATGGGCTCGCCGGAGGGCCGAAATTTTGGGAAGTTGCCCTCGCGGGAGAGGGGATGGTGACGGGCAGATCGTCGAGTGGAATGGCCCCGGCTCTCGCCGACGAGATCGTGCGCCGTTCGTTTCGGGAGAAGATTGCCGCAGAGGGACCGATCAACGACGGGGTGCTGCAACCCCAATCAATGACGCCATTTTGGTTGGCTTACCCTCGAGCGACGTCAACCTCTGTCCGCCGCGACGCTTGGAAGTGATCAACCCCCTCTGGTGATCCTCCCTGCAGTCAGCCGATTTCTACGATCATTTTTGGTTTCTTCTGTCTATCATGCCAACGCCCCGGATTCTTGCGATTGATTGTGGCGCCGCCCACGTTGCCTGTGGACTTTTTAGGTTGAACGAGCACCGACAGTTGGAGCTGGAGCGATTGAGCGTGGAGACATTAGCAATCGATCCAAATCGTGATTCCGAGTGGACGGAAATGCTGGGGACGGCGTTAACGAAGATCGTGCAGCGCGAGCGGTTTCCTCTCCGCGAATGTGTGGTCTCGGTCCCTGGGCATCTTGCGCTGACGAAGTTTGTCACGACTCCGGCCGTCGAGCCCGGCATTCGCGACCGGGTGGTGCAGTTCGAAGCGTCGCAAAATATTCCTTATGCGTTGTCTGACGTGGCGTGGGGCTATCTCACCGTGGCCGACGATGGCGTCGATCTGGACCTGATGGTGTCGGCCGCGAAATTGGATGCGATGGAAGCCCTGTGCGCCGCGGTGGAGTCGGCGGGGCTAACGTTGATCAGAGCCGAGACCGCCAGTCTTGCGGTGTGGCGAGCGTGGAAGACGGAGTCCGCCGAGAATTTCGCCCCTGTGCTCATTGTTGACGTCGGCGCCCGTTCGACCTCGTGCCTCTTTATTTCCTCAACGGGCGTCTATGTGCGGACGCTTCCGATGGCGGGAAACTCGATCACCCACACAGTGGCCAAAGACCTGCGAGTGGAGTTTTCTCGGGCCGAGCAATTGAAACGGCAGGTCCTCGGCGAGGAGAGCAACAAGCCGATGGACGAACGGGTGAGCCAATCAGTCAATCGCGCCGTCGGTAGCTTCGTGAATCGATTGCAGCTGGAGATGACGCGTTCCCGGCTGAGCTATTCCCGACAAAAAGGCGCTGAGTTGCCTCAGCGTGTGCTCTTGACGGGGGCGGGCTCTCGCCTGCCGAATTTGGCGAAGCAAGTGAGCGAGTCGATGGATCTTCCCGCAGCGTGCATCGAGGGTCTCAAGTCGATCAAAGTGAGCTCGCCCGGAGGAGTGAAGGAAACCGATCGGCTTTTGGTCTTGGTGGGCTTGGCCCTCTCGTTGGTCGAGAAGGAGGCTGGGACGCTCGATTTACTTCCGCCGGACCGACGCGAAGCACACGGGTGGCGGCGGCGGCGGCTGGGGTGGCTGGCGACGGCAGGCTTGATCATTTTGTCGCTGGGGTGCCCACTGACTTATTATCATTTGAGTGCGGTCCGAGAACAGAAGCGCGTGGTCGTTCTCGATCGCCAGTTGGGTCCTTGGCGCCTGCTTGAGTCCAAGAATTTTGATAATCTGGAACTAATCAAGCAGCTGCGGGAACAGATTGCCATCATCGAGCCGACGGCGCGAGGCCGGGCGAACTGGATCGAATTCCTCGCGGACGTGCAATCCCGCTTGGTGAAGGTGGGCGATGTTTGGCTCGAGCGCATGCAGGTGCTCGCGGTCGACTCCAAGGCGGGAGCTCGCACGGCGGTCGGTGGAGAGCTACGTCTCAAACTGACAGGGCGGCTCTTAGATATTGAGAATCCCCAAGCGACTATGAGCGAGGCGACACGGGCGCGCTTGGATTCTCTGTTCAGAAGTTTCGGCCAATCTTCCTTTGTCGAGCGCGTGGAGGATGATCGCTATGATGTCAGCCAGCCTGGTGTGCTGCGATTCGAACTCACCCTCGTGAAGAGACGGGAGAAACGCCTGTGATGACGCCGTGGCAAACCATGCGACGACATCCCGGGTTCTGGGCTTTGATCGGGCTGGCCGCGCTGATTGCCGTCGCCGAGGGCGGGTGGATTTATGTCAGCCGGGAAGCGATGATCGTGGCCAACCGTCGGGCCACGGCTCTGTCGCGAGAAATGGCGACCAAGTTGAAAGTCTCCCCGTCGCTGACGGACGAGGCGGCGGAGGGGATGGTCAACGATGTCCGGGCGCTGCAAACTTTGCTGAGGCAAATGCGTGAGGCGTTGAGCGGTGGCGAATTGGCGAAACAATACCGAGCGGCGGCGGTGCCGAGCGAGCGGCGCGATGCGTTTTTTGAACTTGAGACCTACATGAAGTCCCTCCGCGAAAGGGTGCAAGCTCAGGGGGTGAAGACGACCGCTGACGAACGTTTTGGTTTTTTGGCCTACGCCAATGAAGGTCCCGAACGGGCGGCGATTCTCCCCGTCTTTCGGCAACGGCAGATGCTCGGCTATCTGTTGTCCTCCTTGTTGGACGAGCAACCTCAAGAGTTGATCAAGGTGGCTCGAACCGCGAATGGTGCCGAGCTCCTCGAAGCGTCGCGTGATCGCGACACTTTTGAAATGGATCCCCGACTCTCAGTGCAGATTGAGGGAGTGATCTCGACGCAGGGTTATCAGATTGAGTTCGTGGCGGAGACGGCGGTGCTGCGTCGCTGGCTTAACCGATTAGCGCAATTTGATTTGCCGATCGTGGTGCGGGCGGTGGAGGTCGAACCCGTGGTGGAAACAGGTCTGGGCGCATCGAGTCGCCCGATCGCCACGACGTGGTCGGCGGCGGAGGTGCCCTTGATCGCGGCCTCACCAAGCCGGATCAAAGTGACTCTTGAGTCGCTCGAGTTCCTCGATGCGACCCCACCGGAGGACGCGCGATGAGGCGACTCTCCCCAGAGAAAGTTGGACGAGCGCTCGCCGCGATCATGCTGGTAGCGATGGGCGGATGGTATGGGACGAGGTGGACTGCCCAATCGAATGCCCGATCATCGCCCAGTCGCGTGGAGGGCGATACCTATCACCAGATCGCGGAACCGGCTGCGGATAATAACGCGGTGGTTTCTTGGCCGGCGCCGCCAACACAGGGCGCGGGTTGGCTCTTCGAAATTTTCACTCCACCAGAAGTGTATTTTGACCCCTCGACCGGAAAGTTTCGGCTCACGCGAGCTCCGGCCACGTCGGTGGCCCTACCGCAGTCGTCCGCCGGATTCGGGATCATTCTGCATGAGGTCGTGCAGGAAGCATTTCCTCTGCAGTTGGTCGGCTACGTGGGCGAGGGCGATCGCTTGCTAGGCACCTTTGAGAATCGGAATTCCTTTGAGACTTTACTTCTGCGAGGAGGCGACGACGTGAAGTCGCTGGGCTTGGTGCTCGAACAGGTGACGGTTGGTCGGGAAGCGACCCGGGACTCCGAGGGTGAACCATTTTATGAAACCCGAGCGAAGGCTCTCGTTCGGGATCGGCGATCGGGCGTCTCGACCGTTTTGCAGCAGGGCGTGACCTTGTTGACCGAGCGTCGGCATGCGCGGATCTCGTGGTCGGGATCTGACGGTGACGAATTGATCGTGCGCGAGGGCGATGTGATCGAACAAGAGGGGGCCCGCTACACGATTGAGAAAATCCAGCTCGCTCCAGCCGCAGTCGACGTTACCAAAGAGGCACTCCATCAATCTTCGCCGATCCGACGGACCCTCTTCTTGACCCCGTGAACCGAGCGAGCCCGCCCATTACTTTTCTTGCATGAAACACTTCCGGAACGAGGTTTCCTTAATTCTGCTGGCGGCCGTGTTGGGAGGATGGGGCGGGATGGGGCTGATCAGCAGCGGACAAGCTCAGACCACGGAATCGAAGATTCAACTGATGTCAGAAGCCTTGCGGGCAAAAGATGTGGGAGACTTTGCGACGGCAAGGGCCCGTCTGCTGGAACTATCGCAGGCTGCTCCGAATGATCCGGCGGTGGCCCGGCTGATCGCTGAGGTGGAGCGAAAACTTGCGGAACGACTGGTTGTAAACGTGGCCTTGCCGGTGTCGCCGGTCTTCGACGAAGAGGCCGAGGCGGTCGCGCGCGCGGAAACGGATCGGTTGCGCGCCTTGCTAGACCACTGTGTGGCTCAGCGGAAGTTGGCGAAAACTCTGGCGAAAGAGCGTCGTTACGAGGAGGCCATTGGCGTCCTCGACGCGGCCTTACAAGAGCTGCCCCGAAATCCGCTCACCCAAAAAATAATGGATGAGGTTTGGGCGGAACAGGCGGAGTTGCGGCTTGAGCAGGCGCGCCACTTGTTGAAATCCGGTGACCTCGTTGGCGCGCGGTTTGCGTTGGGCGCGCGGCAAGGGATGGGTTTCCCCAGTGAGGCGGTGGATCGCTTCGAGGAGGCTCTGACTCAAGGCGAAGCTCGCGCCGACGCGGCCGCCAAATCGGTGCGAACCAGCCCGCCGGTCGTCACGGTTTCGACGGATGCGGCGCAAGTCGATGAACTTTTGAATAAGGCGCGACACCAATATTTGGCCGGGGCTTCGGACGATGCGCTCGCGACCTACCGAGGGGTAGAGGCGAGGGATCTGGGCAACGAGGAAGCGAAGCGGTTTATCACCCGAATCACGCGGGAAATAGAATCGAAGGGTGGGGGAATGCGGCAAGCGACTCGTTCCGAATTGCTCGCTGAGGTGGACCAGAGTTGGCAGCGGCCGGGGGTCTACGAAGAGCAGACTCGCGAGGCGCGCAACGAGACCAACGTGGCCCCCCTTCGCCGGAAGTTGGAGGAGATCGTCCTCCCGACGGTTAGCTTTACGCGGGTAGAGATCGGGCGAGTCTTGAGCGCGCTCGGTTCGGCCTCGGGGGAGTTTGATGACACCCAAGGAGCCCAACGCGGCGTCAACATCGTGTTGTTGGATCCAAGCAACGCCAATCCCACCGTCACCCTTAGCCTGCGCAACACGAGTTTGAAGCGGGTGCTGGATTTTGTGACCCAATCGGTGGGTTATCAATACGAGGTGCAGGCTGATGCGGTCGTCGTCCGCCCCGGCGGTGAAGCGACCACGCTCGACACGGCGTTTTTCCCTGTTTCGCGCGCCACGGTATTGAGAATGACCGGAGCCGGCGGGGGGACTTCAAATGCTCCGCCGAGTAATCCGTTTTCGTCAGTTAGCGTGGGTAATGGCCAAGGGGGCGGTGGCAATGAGGCCCCGGGAATGCAGGCTTTCCTGCAACAAGCTGGAGTCAACTTTGAGGCCACTCCCGGCAGCAGCCTCGCCTACGACGGTTCATCGATTATCGTCACCCAAACTTCGCGCAACTTAGAGCGCATTCGCAATATTCTGAATCGCTACAACGATATCCGGCAGGTCGAAATTGAGGCGAAATTCATGGAGGTCCAGGAAGGCGCGTTGGAGGAACTTGGAGTCAACTGGACGGTGGGAACCAAGCCGCGGCAGCGAGTCGGCGGCACCGTGGGGGATTATCAAAGCTCGGGGCGGGGCTTGGCCGAAGCTTTCAATACCAATACCGCAAGCCAACAGGGCAGCATCACGAGGCCCGGAAGCACCACGCTCGACGGGGTGGTGACGGAGACCATCAACACCACTCCGATCATCAACAATCCGCCGCAGATTCCAGGCACGGCCTACTTGGGCGCGGCGGCGAATGCTATCGGAAAAATCGCAGGGGTCATCGGTGAGTTCAACGTGAACGCCGTGGTGCGGGCGCTCTCGCAAAAGCAAGGGACCGACCTTCTGAGCGCGCCGAAAATCACCGTGCTTTCCGGCAACACCGCCACGATCACCGTCGCTCAAGAGATGCGGTATCCGCAGAGCTTTGGGCAAACGCAGAGCCAGGTGGGCACCGGTAGCGCCAGCGGCGGTGGGTCTGCGGGAGTGGCGATCACCGCGGGCACGCCGCAGGAATTCACGACGCGCAATGTCGGCGTGGAGTTAAAAGTCACTCCCACGGTGGAGGAGGACGATTACAGCATCAGTTTGGACCTCAATCCGCGGGTGACGGAGTTCGACGGATTTGTCGAATACGGCGGCCCGAGCGTGGCGATCTCGGGCAACACGACGGTCAATGTGCCGTCGGGATTCTACCAACCGATTTTTTCTGTCCGCGACATTTCAACCAAGGTGACAATCTGGGATGGAGCGACCTTGATTATGGGCGGACTCACCCGCGAAGAAGTGAAAAAGGTGAACGACAAGATTCCGGTGCTCGGCGACATACCGCTACTCGGTCGGATGTTTCGTTCGAAGGGGGAGACCACTCAAAAAAGGAACCTGCTGATCTTTGTGACCGCGAATCTGCTCAGTCCCGGTGGCTTGCCAAAGAAGCAAACCCTCCAGCGGGTGGCCCCCAACTCGATGTTTCAGAATCCAGTGATTGTCACCCCGGGCGGTTCCGAGCCACGGACAGATAACTGAGGGCAGTTGCTGATTTGAGGTTTACCATTCCCACCGGAGCGGTTTCCTCAAGACATGGCAAAATGGATGCTCGTGGATGGGTTTAATCTGGCGTTTCGCGCCTTCTACGGAATGCCGGAGTTAACGCGGGCGGACGGGTTTCCGACGGGAGCATTGCACGGATGGGTCAAGTCGCTCTGGCGGCTGACGGACGATGCCAAGCCGGTGGCGACGCTGGTGTTTTTTGATCTGGGCGGTTCGCAGGATCGCTTGGCCATTCATCCTGAGTATAAGGCCCAGCGTCAGGAAACCCCGAAGGCCTTGGTGCAACAGCTCCCGTTCGTGAAGTCGCTTACGAGGGCGATGGGGCTGGTGGGAATTGAGCAGGACGGAGTGGAGTCGGACGACCTTCTGGCGTCGCAAGCGGTAGCGCTGGCCCGCGCCGGGCATGAAGTCTTGATCGTGAGCGCCGATAAAGATTTTGCGCAAGTGGTGGACGAGCGGATCAAGCTGCTCCTGCCGCCGACGCCGGCCAATCCCAAGGGAGGCTGGCGGGTTGTCGATGCGGCCGGAGTCTTGGAGAAGTTCGGGGTGACCCCAGCGCAAATCGCCGACTACCTCGCGCTGGTGGGAGATTCGGTCGACAACATCCCCGGTCTCGCGGGCGTGGGACCGAAAACCGCGGCGAAGTGGTTGCAGACTTACGGCGATCTCGAGGGAGTCATCGCGCACGCGGTGGATCTTAGACCTGACCGGTTTCGGGAGAAAGTAGTGGCGGAGGCTGATCGCCTCCGGATGAACCGCCAGTTGACCACCTTTAATTTGGAGCTGCCAACCGTGGCGGCCGAGCCGACCGCGCCGCAGGTGGGTGAGTTGCTTCGGCTCTTAGAAGAGCTCGAGATGAAAGGCACGCTGGCCGAAGCCCGGAAACGCTACACGCAACCCGAGCTGTTCTGAGCGCGAACTCAAGGGCGGCGAATCCGAACCGGAAGCCGCCGGTGATTAGAGACCCTCGGGCGAGATGCCCTTGGGATCGAAGAGGTAGCCGATGCCGTGGACGGTTCGAAACGCGTCGAGGTTGAGATCGTGCTTCTTGTAGAGGTCGCGAACTTTCACGATATATTGATCGAGCGAACGACTGCGAATATCGGCATGCACGCCCCACACCGAGTGGATGAGGGATTTGCGGGTAATGACGACGGCCTGATTAGCGTTTAAGTGGAAGAGGATGCCGAGCTCTTTGCGGCCGATCTTTTCGACGGCACCTTCGGGGAACGTAATCTCTAGCCGAATTGGATTGATCTTGGCACCGCAGAATTTGAAAGGCTCGTCGTCGATCCGAACATTCTTGGTGACATTGTGATCGTGATTTACTTCGGAGCGGCGGAGGACTGCGCGGATGCGGGCAACCAACTCGGGAAAGCGGAAAGGTTTGGTGATGTAGTCATCGCCACCCATCTCCAACGCGCGCACTTTGCTCGCTTCCTGATCGTTACCTGTGAGGAAAATGGTGGGCACGGTGATGTCTTTTTCTCGCAATTCGTCGAGAAGGGCGAAACCCGATTGATCGGGGAGACCGATATCGAGGAGGACGAGGTTCGCAAAATTGCGCTGGAGATACTTGCTGGCGTGGGCGGCGCAGTTGTGAATCTGGGTCTGCATCCCGGACTCCTCGAGGTGGACGGCAATCAGATTGGCAAGTTCTACCTCATCTTCGACCACGAGGATGAGCGGTTTGGCTTCGGCGCGCATGGGCGGTAAGTTATCAGACAACAGTTTAGCTGAAAGCCTAGGGTGATAGTTGTCAAAGCCATCTTCGGCGGCTCGTCGCTCCGGCGCCCCGAATTTCCTTGAAGGAAGGAGGGACGAAGTGTGGTTTGACCCCGTGTCTGACCGCAAGCCCATCTTGATGCTCGGACTGCCGAAAGGCAGTCTCGAGGAAGCGACGAAGAACCTGTTTGCCAAAGCAGGTTGGCGTATCACCACCAACGCGCGTTCTTACAAGCCTACCATCGACGATCCCGATCTCGATGGTCGCTTTGTGCGAGCGCAAGAAGTCAGCCGTTATGTTGAGCACGGCTTCTTCGATTGCGGGCTCACGGGGCACGATTGGATCCTGGAAAACGAGTCCGATGTGGTCGAAGTGTGCGACTTGATCTACAGTCGCGCTTCTTCGACAAAATCCCGCTGGGTGCTTTGCGTGGCCGAAACGTCGGGAATCACCAAGCCCGAGCAGTTGGAAGGTAAGCGCGTGGCAACCGAAATGGTGGGTATGGTGCGCCGTTATTTTGCAGAGAAAGGGATCAAGGCTACCGTCGAGTTCTCCTGGGGCGCGACAGAAGTGAAGGTGCCCGACCTCGTCGATGCGATCGTCGACATCACGGAAACGGGGAATTCGATTCGCGCGAACAAGCTGCGGATCATCGATACCTTGTTAGAAACGAACACGAAGTTGGTCGCTAACAAGGCGAGCTGGGCGGACCCCATTAAGCGCCGGAAGATCGAAACCATCGCCCTGCTGTTGCAGGCTGCGTTGGAGGCTGAGTCCAAGGTGGGGCTCAAGCTCAACGTGCGGAAAGAAGCCGTCGACAAAGTGATCGCGAGTATCACCGCTTTGCGCAATCCCACGATCTCACCGCTCAGCAACAACGATTGGGTGGCGCTCGAAACCATCATCGATGAGCGGGTGGTGCGCGAGATCATCCCGCAGCTCAAGGCTCTCGGAGCCGAGGGGATCGTCGAATACCCGTTGAACAAAGTCGTCTACTAAGCGCCATGAAAGTCACCCTCGGATTATTGCAACACGCCTGCGGGGTCAGCCCGGCGGCGAATTTGAAGAAAACCCTCGCGCTGACCGAGAAGGCGGCCAAGCAGGGCGCGCAGATCATCTGCACGCAGGAACTGTTTCGGTCGCAATATTTCTGTCAAAATGAGGACCACGCTAACTTCAAGCTGGCCGAGTCGATCCCCGGCCCGAGTTTGCGGGCGTTCCAGAAGATCGCGAAGAAGCACGGGGTCGTCATTGTCGCGTCGCTGTTTGAGAAGCGGGCGGCCGGGCTCTACCACAACACGGCGGTCGTGATCGATGCGGATGGGAGTTTGTTGGGGATTTATCGGAAGATGCACATTCCCGATGATCCGCTTTTCTTCGAAAAGTTTTACTTCACGCCCGGAGATCGTGGCTTCAAGGCCTGGCAGACCAAATTTGGCCGGATCGGTGTGCTCATCTGCTGGGACCAGTGGTATCCGGAAGCGGCCCGACTGACCGCGATGGATGGCGCTGAGATCTTGTTTTATCCCACGGCCATCGGTTGGCATCCTCGTGAGAAGGCCAACTACGGCGTAAATCAGCACGGGGCTTGGGAGACGATCCAACGGAGTCACGCCGTGGCTAACGGTTGCTACGTGGCGGCGGTGAACCGCATCGGTCACGAGACGCCGATCGGCGGCGACGGTATCGAATTCTGGGGCCAGAGTTTTGTGGCGGGGACGAGCGGGCAGATTTTGGCCAAGGCGAGTGAAAACAAAGAGGAGGTGATGCTCGTGCCGGTGGAGCTCGACACCGTCGACACCACGCGGACTCACTGGCCGTTCTTGCGCGACCGGCGAATCGACGCTTACAGCGATCTGACCAAACGCTACCGCGACTAAGATGGCCTCGCCCAAGACGCCGGTCCCGGCGGCAGAGGGATTTCGCATGCCGGCGGAGTGGGAGCCGCAGTCGGCGATCTGGCTGTCGTGGCCCCATAATTACAAGACGTGGCCTGGCCAGTTTCGACCGATCCCGTTTGTCTACGCCGAAATTGTCCACCAGATCAGCCGGTTTGAGGAGGTGCGGATCAATTGTGCCCAGCCCTTGCAGGCGCGAGCTCGACGCCTGTGCGAGCAGGCGGGCGCGGTGATGAATCGGGTGTGGTTCTACGATCATCCGACGAACGACGCCTGGTGCCGCGATCATGGCCCAATTTTTGTCAAACACGCCAAGACGGGCGAGGTCGCGGTGACCGATTGGAATTACAACGCGTGGGGCGACAAGTATCCACCGTATGATTTGGACAATCAGATTCCGGCCCAGATCGCGCAGCAGTTAAAGATGCGGCGGTTTCGGAAAGAGATGGTGCTGGAGGGCGGCTCGATCGAGGTCAACGGCTGCGGAGTGCTTCTGACGAGCGAGCAATGTCTGTTGAACCAGAATCGCAACCCCCAGCTGACGAAGGCGCAGATCGAACGGGCGTTGAAGGACTATCTCGGCGTGAAGACGATCCTGTGGGTGGGCGACGGCATCGTCGGAGACGATACGGACGGGCACATCGACGACATCACTCGGTTCTTCAAAGCCGACGGATTTATCACCGGTGTGGAATCGAACAAGCGGGACGCCAACCATTCCATTTTGGTGGAGAATTTGCGGCGACTGCGAGAATTTCGAACGCTAGGAGGAAAGCCTTACGACATTGTGACGCTGCCCATGCCGAGGGGGTTCTCGTTTCAGGGCCAACGGGTGCCGGCCAGTTATGTGAACTATCTCGTGATCAACGGTGCGGTGCTCGTGCCCCAATTCCGCCAACCCAAACGGGATCGCAAGGCACGCGAGATCATCGGCGGCTGCTTTCCGGGCCGGGAAGTAATTGGCATCGATTGTTTCGAACTGATCTGGGGATTGGGCACGCTCCACTGTATTTCCCAACAACAACCCGCCTGATTTTCCGATGTATTTCGCTCAATGCTCAGGCATGTTTACGAGGACAAAGATGGCTTCGACTTCGGCCAGCGGCACGCGGGCTTTAGTCCTGCTGGCTCTGGTCTTGGCCTTCGGGGCGCTCACGGGGTGCGAGGCAGTCACCGATCGCGTGCGGGAGAGATTCGTCCCGCAGCCCGCGCAGGTCCGGGGCTACGAGGCCGACGAAAAGGTCGTGTATGCGGCTGCCAAGGCGACCTTGGGGCAAATGGGCTTTCAATCGATCCGTGGAGGCTTGGCCGGCGGCAAGCTCTCCGCCGTCAGCGGCTTAACCTCCGACGATGCCTTGCGAGGGTCCCGGCAGATCGCCGTCAAGGTGGTGATTGCGCGGACGTTGGACGGCGGTTCGGAAGTCTCGCTGGCGATGACGGAAGTGATCGCGGACGACTTTAATCGCGGCAGCGGGCCGGAGACCACAACTCCGCTCCGCAATTCGCCGCTCTACGAAGGGTTCTTTCGCGGGATGGAACAGGCGCTCAGCCCAGCGGAAAAGGACTAAGTTTCCGCTTGCGGTTGGGGAGACGCTTGGACGATTCTGACCGTTCGCGACTTTAGAAATGGTTCAGCCGACGTTGTCGCGGCGCTCCCGTCGGCTTTTTCGTCAGTTAACAGTCAACCAAATGGTTCCGCTCCGGCGGAATCTTCCCGGTGAATTGGGTCCTGCGGAGCGAAGGGGTCAATAATCCGGTCATCGCATATGAGTTCAGTCATGCAAGACCTGCTCGATCAGTCGTCCTTCGATAAGTTGAAGGAAGGCGGAATCGTCGCGGGCACTATCACCGAAATCCGTCAAAACGAAGTTGTTGTTGATATTGGCGGAAAATCCGAAGGCCTCATCCCCGCCCACGAGTTTCTCGATATTGGCGAGCTGCAAATCGGCTCCCAAATCGAAGTGTTGCTCGAAAAGCTCGAAGACAAGAACGGCAATCCCGTTGTTTCCTTCGATAAAGCTGAGCAAAAGAAGAACTGGGACAACATTCTCACCACCTTTCCTGAAGGTTCCGTGGCCGCTGGCCGCGTGAAATCCAAGGTTAAGGGCGGATTGATTATTTCGATCGGCGTCGACGCGTTCATGCCGGCTTCACACATCGATGTGCAGCCTCCGAAAAACCTCGATCAATACGTCGGTCAGACCTACGATTTCAAGGTCCTCAAAATTAATGTTGAGCGGAAGAACATCGTGCTCTCCCGCCGCGAGCTTATCGAAGAGCAACGCGCCGAAAAGCGCCGTTCGCTCCTCGACACGATCGAGCCCGGTCAAGTCCGTAAGGGCGTGGTCAAAAACATCACCGACTTCGGTGCGTTCATCGACCTCGACGGCATGGACGGCCTCCTGCACATCACCGACATGAGCTGGGGACGGATCTCGCATCCTTCCGAGATGCTCAAGCAGGGTGAAGAGATCCAAGTCATGATTATCGAAGTGAATCGCGAGAAAGAGCGCGTTTCCCTCGGTCTCAAGCAGACCACCAAGAATCCTTGGGACGAAATTGACCGTAAGTATCCTGTCGGCGCTAAGATCGCCGGCCGCGTGGTCAACCTCGTGCCCTACGGCGCCTTCGTCGAACTCGAACCCGGCGTTGAGGGGTTGGTGCACATCACCGAGATGTCCTGGACCAAGCGCATCACCAAGCCATCGGAGATGCTCAAAGTGGGTCAGGAACTCGAGGCGGTCGTTCTGGGTATCCAGAAGGAAGAGCAGAAGATCTCGCTCGGCCTCCGTCAGCTCGAGCCAAATCCTTGGGACATGGTTCGCCACAACTACCCGATTGGCGCACGCGTCAGCGGCAAGGTTCGCAACATGACCACCTACGGAGCCTTCATCGAACTCGAAGAAGGTATCGACGGGATGGTGCACGTTTCGGACATGAGCTGGACCCGCAAGGTCAATCACCCATCCGAAGTCCTCAAGAAGGGCGACGATGTGGACGCCACGGTCTTGGATGTCGATCCTCAGCAGCAGCGGATCAGCCTCGGCATGAAGCAACTGACCAACGATCCTTGGTCGGATATCGATGCTCACTTCAAGATCGGCGACGTCGTCACCGGTCTGGTCACCAAACTCACGTCGTTCGGCGCGTTTGTGGACTTGAAGGACGGTATCGATGGCCTCGTGCACATCTCCCAGATCACGGAAGCGCGTGTGGAGAAGGTGAAGGACGTCCTCAAGGCGGGCGAAGCAGTGACGGCGCGCGTGATCAAGATTGATCGCGACGAACGTCGCCTCGGCTTGTCGATCAAGGCCGCGAACTACAGCAGCGAAGAACTGGCGGCTGAGACCGCGAGCTTCGAGGCGTTGAATCGCCAGGCTGGCACCGACATGATGAACCTCGGCGATATCCTCGACGAGGCGTCCAAGAAGGACTGATCCCGGGAAAACCTCCCTCCAAAATCTCAAGCCGCTCGGGGTTACCTCGGGCGGCTTTTTTGTGGCCGCTTGCAGCTTCCTCTTTGACGCCGGTTGCGGTGCCCGGCTTTCGGACGCAAAAGCGGCGGGATACAAGCTCCCGCCTCTTTTTCTGATTGAACTGAAGGGTGCTCTTAATTGCGACCGTCCGCGGCGTCCGGCCGGAGCTTCGACTGGGCAAACTCGCGGATTACGTCCATGCGCTGACGTTGGCGCTCTTCCTCCTCGATTTCCTCAGTGGTGCGGATTGCCTCGTGCTTGGCCATCGCCCGGCGCATTTTGTTAATCGCAAGATACTCGAGCTGGCGGTTACGCTCGCGGGTCACGTTGAACCTCTGGCCGACTTCTTCGAGGGTGAGTTCATCGCGGCCTTCGAGGCCAAACCGTAGTTTGATAATCTCCGCCTCGCGGGAATCGAGGGAGTTGATCATCGCATAGAGATCGGAATTTTGATCGCTGTCGCGGAGCCCTTCGTAGGGATTGAGGGCATTGTCGTCGCCCACGATTTCACCGAAGGTGGCCGAGTCGCCATCTTCGCCGACGGGGGCGTCGAGGGAAGCGGGGCGAACACTGACCGACTTGAGGTGAGCAACCTTGCTCGTCGGGATCTGGAGCTCCCGGGCCAACTCTTCATCAGTGGGCTCACGACCAAACTCTTCGGTCAGAGCCATGGCCGTGCGGCGCATTTTAGAAATCTTGTCGACGAGGTGGACCGGGAGCCGAATCGTCTTCGACTGGTTGGCCAGAGCGCGCTTGATCGACTGCTTGATCCACCACGCAGCGTAGGTCGATAACTTGCCGCCCTTGGCGGGATCGAAGCGCTCGACGGCTTTGATCAGACCAATGTTGCCCTCGGAGATGAGGTCAAGCAGAGGGAGCCCGAAATCCTTATAATCCATCGCAATCTTCACGACGAGCCGCAGGTTAGCTTGGATCATGTGGTCGCGGGCCGCCTTGCTTCCTTTGTGGATCTGCTTCGCGAGTTTGATCTCCTCCTCGATTGTCAGGAGGGGCGTCTTACCGATCTCCTGTAAGTAGAGCTGAAGGCTGGAGCGCTCGACCGGGCCCTGATCTGCGGCGGGAGCGGCGGATTTGTCGAGAAAGGAAGGCGGAGCACTCAGGGTCTCGGCGGTAGCCGACACGGAGGTTTCCTCAGTGAAGTTTCTCTTGCGATTCAATTTTAGCGCCATGGTTTTTGTCCTCGGGGGTTTGGTCACTGGTAGTGAGAGTGATGTTCCGATAGTTTATGCTAGAGAATCCTAGCCTAATCTGTTCCAAACCATCCATACGACTCCCAACGGGGGGCGGACGCAAATTTTTGACAATTATGACACACCGTTCGCGACAGCTTGGCACTACCTGACCGGGCGAGATGGGCGAGAGCGGCGCAGTTAGCTCCCGGTCGTTGGCCGAGGCCAACTTAGCGTAAGCCAGCTTTGGGGGGGCTCTTTATTCAGGAAACGCCTCAGCCATGGCGACTGCTTTGAGCAGCGCCGAAGCCTTGTTGATTGTCTCCTGATACTCGTCGGCAGGAACTGAGTCGGCGACCCAACCTCCCCCCGCCTGAATGTAAACTTTGCCATCCTTGATCATGGCGGTGCGCAGGGTGATGCACGTATCCATATTGCCATCGTAACCAAAGTAGCCGAGAGCTCCGGCGTAGAATCCTCGCTGCAGTCCCTCGATTTGGGTGATGATCTGCATCGCCCGCACCTTGGGCGCGCCGCTGACCGTGCCCGCAGGGAAAGTCGCCCGCATCAAATCGTAGGCATTGTGATTGGGCGCGATCTTGCCCTCGACCTGCGAGACGATGTGCATGACATGGGAATAGCGCTCAACGGTCATGAAGTCGGGCACGGTCACACTGCCAAATTCGCACACTCGGCCGATGTCGTTGCGGGCCAGATCGACGAGCATGAGGTGCTCGGCCTTCTCTTTTTCATCGGCGAGGAGTTCCGCTTCGAGCCGTGCGTCCTCGGCGGGGGTGGCCCCGCGTTGACGGGTTCCGGCGATGGGGCGAATCTCCACGAGGCCGTCGGTGAGGCGCACGTGAACCTCCGGCGAGGCGCCCACGATGGAGAAATCCCCGGTCTCCAGAATAAACATGTAGGGAGACGGGTTGACCGTGCGCAAGGCGCGATAGAGATCGAGAGGCGATTTCGCGAACGGTTTCGTGAAGCGCTGAGCTCCGACGACCTGGATGATATCACCCGCACGAATGAACTCCTTCGAGTCTTCGACACACTTCTCAAACCGTTCGCGGGTGAAGTTTCCCGGCGGGAGGGTGATCTTCGGCGAATTGATCAGGGGAGCCGGCGCGAGTTCGCGCGGCTGCTTGAGGATGTCATAGAGTTCGTTGATCTCCGCAACAGCCGCTTCATAGGCCTTTCCGGGGTCGCCGTCGGTGTGGGCGTTGACGCAGAGGCGCAGGGTTTGCTTCGCGCGATCGAAGATCAGCAGCGAATCGGAGAGCATGAAATAAAGCAGAGGAACCCCGAGCTCATCTTTCGCGGCGACGGGCACCGTGGGTTCAATTCGCATGACATATTCGTAGGCAACAAAGCCGACGGCGCCGCCGGTGAAGCGAGGCAAGTCCGGCATAATTACAGGATGATACCCGCTCATTTCTTCCTCGATTAACTTCAAGGGATCGGGAGGGGTGGGCACAGTTTGCGTAGGCTGGCCGGGCACGCGAATCTCGGTTGTCTCGGGACCGCAGATAAAGACCTTGCGCGGTCGACAGCCGATGAAGCTGTAGCGCGAAAGATGTTCGCCGCCTTCGACCGACTCCAAGAGGTAGGAGGGACCGGCGTCCTTCAGCTTGGCGTAGGCGGAGACGGGAGTCTCAAAGTCGGCCATCAGGTCGGAGTAGACCGGGATGACATTACCTTGAGTGGCGAGTTTCAGGAACTCGTTGCGAGCTGGATGGATTTCCATCGGATCAATTATTCGACGGTGACCGATTTGGCGAGATTCCGCGGTTTATCGACGTCGCACTTGCGTTCCACGGCGATGTAATAAGCGAGAAGCTGCATGGGAATGGTGGCGACGATCGGCAAGACGGCATCATGACAGTCGGGGATGGTGATGACCTCATCGGCGAGGCCTTCGGGAAGGTCGGTGCCTTCGGTGACGATGGCGATAATGGGACCCTTGCGCGCCTTAATCTCCTGCATGGAGGAGATGATCTTGTTGAAAATCTCTCCCTTGGGAGCGAGGAAGACGCTTGGGCAGTCCTCGCTAATCAACGCGATGGGACCGTGCTTCATCTCGGCCGTGGGGTAGCCCTCGGCGTGGATGTAAGAGATTTCCTTCAACTTTAACGCGCCCTCCAGCGCAATGGGGTAGAGCGACATGCGGCCAAGGAACAACATGTCGTTGTATTTGGCAAAGCGCTTGGCGATGGCCTTGATGTGAGGCGCTTGTTCCAGCGCGATCCGCACAAGATCCGGCGCGCCCTTGAGTGCGGCCACGTAGCGCACGCCGGCCCCAAAACTGAGGTCGCGCATCCGACCGATGTAGAGCGCGAGCATCGCTCCGATCAGAAGTTGGGAGGTGAAGGCCTTGGTCGAGGCCACGCCCACCTCGGGGCCAACGTGCTGGTAAATGCCGCCATCCGCCTCGCGGGCGATGGTCGACCCGACGACGTTGCTCACCGCGAGCACCTTGAAGCCTTTACGTTTGGCTTCCCGCATTGCGGCCAGTGTGTCAAACGTCTCGCCCGATTGGCTCATGACGAAGAAGAGTGTGTTACGAAAGAGCGGAGTGTTGCGGTAGCGAAACTCGGAAGCGTGATCGCACTCCACGGGAATCCGCGCGAAAGCCTCAATCAGATATTCGGTCGTCATGCAGGCGTGGAGAGCCGTGCCGCAGGCGCAGAACATGAAGCGCTCAATGCTGCGAAATTCGCTGGGGGTGATGTTGAGCCCACCGAAGTTAGCGGTGCTACCATCTTCGGAGAAACGTCCCCGCATCGCATTTTCGAGCGCAATCGGTTGCTCGAAAATTTCTTTCTCCATGAAATGAGCATAGGCCCCCATTTCGGAGTCCTCGATCGACCAAGTGACCTTGTCGACGATCGGGGTGACTTCGCCTTGGTCGACGGTCGTGATGGTGAAGGTCTTCGCGGTGAGATGAGCGATTTCGCCATCGTTGAGATAGACGACGTTCTGCGTGCGACTGACAATGGCGGCGACATCGCTGGCCACGATGTTCTCGCCGTCGCCGAGCCCAAGGATGAGCGGTGAGCCTTTGCGGGCCGTGACTAACTCGTCAGGTTTATCTAAGCAGGTCGCGACCATCCCGTAGGTGCCTTGGACATGGCCGAGGGTCTTGCGCACGCTTTCCAAGAGACGGCTTGAATCGGCGACCGTCGGCTCCTTCTCGTAGTGATAGGCGATCAGGTTGCAGAAGACCTCTGAATCGGTCTCCGACTTGAAGGTGTAGCCCTTGGTTAAAAGGAATTTTTTGATCGAGGAGTAGTTCTCGATCACCCCGTTGTGGATGAGGGCGATCTTGCCGTCGCTGCTGATGTGAGGATGGGCGTTCGCGTCGGTGACGCCACCGTGGGTCGCCCAGCGGGTGTGACCAATGCCGCAGGTGCCCGTGAATTTGTGTAGATTACCTTCCTTTTCGAGGACGGCGACGCGGCCAATTTTTTTGGCGATGGCAAAATTACCATTCTGAAAGACCGCGAGACCGGCGGAGTCGTAACCTCGATATTCGAGGCGTTTGAGCCCCTCGATGATGAAGGGCGCCGCTTTTTGTTTTCCGATGTATCCGACGATTCCGCACATTGTTTAAAGAGGTTGTTTTGCGAAAGAGTGAGGCCGGACGGTCTCCTTTCAAGGATAGATCAGTTGCGATGTAAAAGTCTCGTATGTGAGGCGATACCGGGCGCGATTGGCCCTATTTCCGACTACGATCGCACCGAGGCAGGCCGCTGAGGTGAACCCCAGCCCCGACCACCGTTCGTCGGCAAGGAGTTCGGCGATGGTCACGACCATGTTGGTCCCGGCAAACACGGGGCTGCAGATCAAGGCGTCCTTGAGTCGGTTGAGGAAACCTTGCGCGATGAACGGAGCACGCCGCGACCATCAGAGCGAGCCGCCGAGATGGGCGCGGTGCTGGGTTGATCATCGCGAACTTTACAGGCATGATTCGACAGGACAGCTCGATTTAGGTTGGCGTAAAACGACGGGTCGCCAATCCTTCTGAGGACCTTGGTAAATTACTCTCCCCCCAATTATTTGTTCTATGGCATTCAAGAAAAATGTGCTCGCAGTAATCATGGGCGGCGGGCGCGGAACGCGCCTCCATCCCTTGACGATGGAACGTTGCAAGCCGGCGGTTCCCCTGGCGGGAAAATATCGGCTCGTCGATATCCCGATCAGCAATTGCATCAACTCGGAGATCAATCGGATTTTCCTGCTGACGCAGTTCAACACCGCGTCGCTGCACCGCCACATTCAAGGCACCTACCACTTTGATCCGTTCGGCGGTGGGTTTGTGGATATCCTGTCGGCCGAGCAGACGGAAAAGAGCGCCGATTGGTATCAAGGCACGGCCGATGCGGTGCGCCGGAATCTCCTGCACTTTCGCGCGTTTCCCCACGACCTCGTGTTGATTCTGTCGGGAGATCAGCTCTACAAGATGGACTTCCGCAAAATCATCGACGAGCACACCTCGAGCGGTGCCGATGTGACGGTGGCGGCGATTCCGTTTCCGGTGTCGAAGGTCGAAGGCCTTGGGCTGATGAAAGTGGCCGACGATCTCTCCATCACAGAGTTTGTGGAGAAGCCGAAAGACCCAGCGGTGATCGCCGGTTTGACCCTGAGCGACAAGGTGGAGGGAAAACTGAATTCCGCGAGCGGCGAGAAGCACTGCTTGGCCTCGATGGGGATCTACGTGTTCGACCGGAAGGTCTTGATGGATGCGCTGGACAACACGATGACGGACTTCGGCAAGGAAGTGATCCCGAGCCTCCTCGGCACCAAGAAACTGCATGCCCATATTTTCGAGGGTTACTGGGAAGACATCGGGACGGTCAAAGCCTTCTTCGAGGCCAACCTTGCCTTGGCGCTACCGCTGCCTCCATTTAACTTTTTCGAGCAAGCGGCTCCCATCTACACGCAGGATCGGTATCTGCCGGCTTCCAAGCTCAACAAGTGCAACATAGATTATGCCGTGATCGGCGATGGCTCGATTCTCGCTAGTTCAACTCTGCGCAACTGTGTGATGGGGATCCGGTCATTTGTCGACGAAGGCTCGGTGTTAGAAAACGTTGTGGTGATGGGATCCGACTACTACGAAGCGGAAGCCGAGTATGAAGAGAACCGGAGCAAAGGGCGGCCCCACCTCGGGATCGGAAAGAACTGTCAGATCAGTGGCGCCATCATCGACAAGAACGCCCGCATCGGAGACAACTGCGTGCTTAAGGCGGCAGGGAAGCTTGATGGCCGCTACGCCGATGGTGCCGTCATTATCCGCGACGGCGTGCTTGTCGTGCCGAAGGGCGGGATCATTCCTCCGGGGACGGTCGTCTAGCTCGACTTGAGCGGCGGCGACTTGCGGAGGATCATCCACAGGCCTCCCCCGATTAGGAACACCGAGTAAAAGGTTCCCCGGCTGAGCCCGAGGATCAGATCGGCGTCCGGCTCGCGGAACATTTCGCCGAAGGCGCGGACGGCAGCGTAAGCGATCAAAAACTCGCCGGCGAGTCGCCCGGGATGGCGGAGCACGATGTCGGTCTTCCAAAAACGCCATTGAGCGAAGGCGAGCAGCAGGACTCCTTCAAGTAACGCTTCATAAATCTGCGACGGATGCCGCGGGATGAGATTGCCGCTGGCGGGAAAGATCACGGCCCATGCCACCGAGGCGGGCTTCCCCCAAAGCTCTCCGTTGATAAAGTTGGCGACTCGCCCGAAGAGCAGGCCGGCCGCAGTGGTGGAGGCGATCAAGTCGGCTAGATGAAAGCCGGAAATGCGCCGCGAGCGCGCAAACCAAACCAAGGCGCAGGCGACCCCGAGAAAACCACCGTGGCTGGCCATGCCGCCCTCCCAGACGCGCAACAGCGAGAGGGGATCGTGCATGATGGTGTCGGTTTGATAGAACAGAAAATACCCGAGGCGGCCGCCGGCGAAGACGCCGATGACGATCGCCGTCATGAAGTCGATTACCTGAGCCTCCGGTAGGTGAGATTTTTCCGTGCGGGCATAGCGATGGAGCAGCCAGCCGGCGGTCACAAAGCCCAGCAGGTAGGCGAGGCCGTAGTAGCGAATTCCAAAGTGGTCGCTGAATTGAATGAGGAACGGATCCCAATCGTGGGTCCAATAAGCGAAGACCGACATAGGTTAAGACGGGGGGCCGGGGGGGATCGGGCGTGGATCGGGAGTCTCCTGATGATAGGAACTCGACTGCTTTTTCTGCTTGGCCCGAGCGAGCTCGCGCATGTCGACCGCGAGGTCGTCCTTCTCAAAAATCTCCCGACCGAGGAGGTGCTCGATCACATCCTCCATCGTGAGGACGCCGGCCGTGGAGCCAAACTCGTCGACGACGACGAGCAACTGTTGGTGGGTGCGAAGGAAAACCTGCAGGGCGTTGCCGGCCGTGACGGTCTCGGGGATGAAATGAATCTCCTGCATCAGTTTCTCAACCACTTCCTGGTCGCGATCGTGGGCCTTGGCGTTTTGGAGTTCCCGCCGTCGCACCAAACCGACGATCTCGTCGAGGCTATGGTGGTAAACAGGCATCCGGCCAAACGGGAGGTTGGGATACTCCCGGAAAACATCAGTGATAGTGGCGTCCTTCCGCAGGGCCGTGACGACGATGCGGGGAGTCATGATCTCACTCACCCGCACGTCGTCGAGAGAGAGCGCGTTGGCGATGATGCTCGATTCACTCTTGGTCAAAGTGCCCTGTTGGGCCCCGCGTTCGGCGAGGAGAATGATCTCTTCGTCGTCGTTGGTGACTTCAGTGCGGGTGGGAATGGCCCAACGGACTAGCAAGCTGCAGAAGTAGGTGATCGGCACGAGTGCGCGGCGAATCCACCAGAGCGGAAACACCACGTGCGGCTGGAGCTCCCGACGATAAACTACCCCGAGATTTTTGGGGAGAACCTCCGAGAAAATCAAAATGGCCAGCGTGAGACCGGCCGAAAGCATACCGAGCACGGCATCGCCGAAGAGGCGGGTTGTCAGACCGCCGATGGTGACCGATCCGAGCGTATTCGCCACGGTGTTGAGCGTTAGGATGGCCGAGATAGTCTCATTGAGGCTCGATTTCAATTCCTCCAGCAGGGCGCCACGTTGAGGGAGCCGTTTCTTGAGGGATTCGATGTCGGCGACCGTCGTGCTTAAGACAAGCGCCTCGAAAAGTGAGCAGAAGAAGGAGATGCCTAGAGTGAAGACGATCGCTAGAATGAGCCAAAGCATGCCGGTAGTTTATGCACGCTGTGCGATTTACGAATATAATCGGCACCTGCCGTCTGTGACATAAAAGAGCCTTGCGGAGCTTCCCGCGGAGGAACCTAGTCTGAATCCATGATTGATTTGAAACGCACCCCCTTGCGTGATTTCCACGCCGCGCACGGCGCCCGTCTCGTCAATTTCGCCGGATGGGAGATGCCCGTGCAATACCGGAGCATCCTCGAAGAACACAAAGCGGTGCGCCGCGCGGCCGGTCTTTTTGACGTAAGCCACATGGGTGAAGTCGAGGTGCGCGGACCTCATGCGGGTGCTTTTCTCAACTTTTTAGTGACAAACGATGTCGCCAAGATGTTTCCCGGCCGAGTGCTCTATTCGCCGATGTGTTACCCGAATGGTGGCGTGGTGGACGATCTGCTCGTCTACATGCGTGCTCCGGACGACTATTTCCTCTGCATCAACGCGGGCAATATTGACCAGGACCTCGCTTGGATTGACGAGCAGGCTAAGGCTTATGACGTGACCGTGACGGATCGCTCCGACGACTACGCTTTGGTGGCTTTGCAAGGCCCTCGGGCGACCGAAATCCTCCAAACGTTGACCGCTGCGAGGTTAGCCGCGGTCAAGTATTACCATTTTGTCGAGGGCACCGTCGCTGGGGTGCAGTGCTTGATCAGCCGAACTGGCTATACGGGAGAGGACGGTTTCGAGCTTTATCACGCCAAAGACGATGCGCCGAGCCTGGCCGAAGCGATCCTGCAGGCAGGTTCGCCGCATGGCCTAGAGCTGGCTGGTTTGGGCGCGCGCGACAGTCTCCGCCTCGAAGCTGGCTATCCGCTCTACGGGCACGAAATCACGGCCGATGTGTCGCCGCTGGCCGCCGGCCTAGGATGGACCGTGAAACTGGCCAAGGGCGCCGATTTTGTCGGTCGCGCCGCACTGCTGGCGGAAAAGGCAGCCGGAACAACCCGGAAAGTGGTCTTCTTTAAAACCGGCGACCGACGGATCGTGCGCCCAGACACGCCGGTTCTGGCGGCCGACGGTCAATCGGTCGGCATCGTGGTGTCGGGCACACTCTCGCCGATCCTCAACGAGGCCATTGGCTCAGCCCTGGTCGCGACCGGTTCCGCTAGTGAGTCCCTCGCGGTGGATATTCGTGGCACGAAAATCAATTTGCATCTCGTCCAACCTCCCTTCGTCGAACTAAAAAAAATCTCATGAGCAACATTCCTGAAGGTCGGCGCTACGCAAAATCTCATGAGTGGTTGAAGTTGGCCGACGATGGCACGGCGCTCGTCGGCATCACGGACTACGCTCAGGGTTCCCTGGGCGACATCACTTATGTGCAGCTGCCGGCCGTGGGCGACGATTTGACCGCTGGGGGCCCGCTGGGCGTGATCGAGTCGGTCAAGGCGGCCTCGGATATTTATTCGCCAGTGGCGGGCACCGTTTTGGCGGTCAATGGCGATCTCGATGCTACGCCAGAGAGGGTGAATCAAGATCCCTACGAGGGCGGTTGGTTGATCAAACTTAAAGTGGCTAACCCCGCGGAAGCGGAGGCTTTGTTGGATGCCGCCGGCTATTCGCAGGAAATCGCTTGAGCTGCCGGGAGCGCACCCCCACGAATGGGTGCCGGAGGTTGTGCTTTTAGCGGATAATTTGTGATACCTCAATTGCGGTTCGAGCTTCTTCGCTCCTAGTTCTACGTTTCCCATGCATCGATTCCTGCTCACCCTCGGCCTGGCCCTTTTATCGTTGGTCTTTGCTGCGGGGTGTCGGGAGAAGTCCGCAAGCCCCGCCGGTGCGCGCGGTTCATCCGCCGATCCTCAGGTGGTTGAGGTGGTCCCCTTGGTCCGCCGCGATCTTTCCGAGACAATCAACTTAATCGGTTCGCTCCAAGCCAACGAATCGGCGGAGCTGCGGGCGGAAATCGGCGGGTTGGTGCGCGCGATCCTGTTTGACGAAGGTCAGAAGGTCGAAACCGGCGATGTGCTCCTCAAGATCGACGACGCCGAATTGAAGGCCCAGCTCGAGCAAGTGGCCGCGCGCTTTAAGCTGGCCGAATTGAATGTGACGCGCAGTGAAAATCTGAGCGAGTCGCGCACGATTCCCCAATCCGAGTATGACCGGGCACGCTCGGAATTTGCCGCAGCGAAGGCTGAGTTAGAGGTGTTGAAGCTGCGGTTGGCGAAAACCGAAGTGAAAGCCCCGTTTTCCGGCGTGGTCGGCGCGCGAACGATTTCGCCGGGCGATTATTTGACTCCCTCGACGGCGATTTCCCGAATTGACGATCTGAGCCGGATGAAGATTTCGTTTCCCGTGCCGGAGCGCTATCTCGCGAAAGTGCATCCGGGCAACCTCGTTCGCGCCACCGTGCGGGTGGGCGGAGTGAGCCAGCGGGAAAAGACGATCGAGGGTGAGGTATACTTTGTGAGCGTGACGATCGAACGCTCGATTCGCGCTTCGGAAGTGAAGGCGATTTTGAATGACCCTGACGCGACCTTGCGACCGGGGATGTTTGCCAACGTAGAACTGGTGCTCGATGTGCGGAAACAGGTGCTCACCGTGCCGGAAGCCGCAATCTTGGCAGATGCTCGCGGGGTGCAGATCGTTGTTGTCGGCCAAAAGGAGGGAAAGGCAGTCGCCCGATTTGTGCCGGTGACCACGGGATTGCGTTCGCGGGGTCTGGTTGAAGTCACCCCGGTCGCGACCGAACTCGCGGAGGGCACCGAGGTGGTGGCTTCTGGGGTCGGAGCGTTGATCCTTTTTCCGGGAGCCCCGCTCGCTCCCAAGCCCTTGCGCGAGCAGTTCGCCCACCAACCCTAACGCCGAGTTCGCGCCTTTTTCGCCATGTTGCTCTCCGACGTCTCCATTAAACGCCCGGTTGTCTGCATCGTCGTGGCGTTGATCGTCCTCATCGTCGGAGGGCTCGCGTTCTCGCGCCTCCCGGTGCGCGAGTATCCAAATACGGAATCGCCGGTGGTGTCGGTCAGCGCAGGGTATCCCGGTGCGGCGGCCGAGGTGATTGAAACTCAGATCACCGATCCGATCGAGGAACAGTTGTCGTCCATCGACGGGGTTCGGCAGATGCGCTCGAGTTCCAGCGCCGGTGGCTCGCGAGTTTCGCTCGAATTTGATTTGCGCCGCGATATCAATGAAGCGGCCAATGACGTGCGCGACAAGATCGGACGCGTGGTGGATCGATTGCCGCCGGAAGTGGATACGCCCGAAGTGGCGAAGGCCGACTCGGATGCGGACCCCGTGCTCACGATTTCGATGAACTCGGATCGCTTCACCCGACTGGAGCTGGCCGAGATGGCCCGACGGACCGTTATCCAGCGACTGCAGTCCGTGTTCGGTGTTTCCAGTGTGGCGTTGCGCGGCCCTGAATTTGCGATGCGCCTGTGGGTCGATCCGGACCGGCTTGCGGCCTACAGTTTGACGATCGCCGACGTCGAACGAGCCTTGCGCCAACAAAATGTCGACGTCCCCAGCGGGCGCATCGAATCGCAGACTCGCGAGTTTGGCATGCGGCTGGAGGGCCGGATGAACAACGTCATCGACTACGAGAATCTTGTGCTGGTCACCCGCGGCGACACCCAGGTGAAGTTCGCCGATATCGGCCGCGTGGAGCTCGGCATGAGCGACTATCGGATCGAGGCGTTTTACAACGGCCGGACCACGATTGGACTCCAAGTGCAGAAACAGACGCAGGCCAATCTATTGGGCGTGGCCAACGAAGTGAAAGCGCTGTTGCCCGCGATCCGCAATACCCTCCCCGAAGGGGTTAACTTAGAGGTGGCCTACGACACGAGCATCTTTGTCGAGCGCTCGGTGCAGGAGGTCTATCACACGCTCTACATCGCCTGCGCGCTGGTGGTGCTGACCATTTTTATGTTCCTGCGCGACTGGCGGGCGACGGTGATCCCCCTCGTGGCGATTCCAGTTTCCATCATCGGGTCCTTCGCGGTGATGCAGGCGATGGGCTTCAGCATCAATCTGCTGACCCTCCTTGGCTTGGTGCTCGCGGTGGGCTTGGTGGTCGATGATGCGATTGTCATGCTGGAGAATGTTTATCGGCGGATCGAAGACGGAGAGAATCCGATTCATGCGGCGATCTTCGGGGCTCGGCAAATGGCATTTGCGGTGATCTCGACGACGCTAACCCTGGTGGCCGTATTTTTACCGGTGGCGTTTCAATCGGGGAGCACTGGCCGATTGTTTTATGAATTTGGACTGACGCTGGCAATCGCCGTCGTGGTCTCGAGTGCGATCGCTCTGACGCTCACGCCGATGCTGTGTTCGCGCATCCTTGCGACGAAGCGCGATCCCGACGGGCACCGGCACCACGGCTGGTTTTACCGGGTGACTGAGCCGATGTTTGTGCGGATCAATGGAGGGTTTGCCGCCATGTTAGGGTGGGGGTTTCGGCACCGGCTGATCGTGCTGGCGGTCTGCGGTCTCTTCGCCTTGGTGGGGCCGTGGCTCTACACTCAATTACAGCGCGAGCTGACCCCACAGGAAGACCGAGGGATTTTCCGGGTGATCATGAATTTCCCCCTCGGCTCGACGCCGGATTACGCCGCGTCGTATGCGGCTGATGTTGAGCAAACGCTCCTAACGACGCCCGAGGTGGATCGTATGTTTCGGATCACCGGCTTTGGCGGCAGCGCGAGTCGGGGCTTCATGTTCGTGACGCTTAAGCCGTGGGAGGAGCGCACGCGCAGCACGCAGGAGGTGCTGGCGTCGTTGCGGTCGACGTTCCGCGACAATCCCGGCGGGATGGTCATCGCCGCGCCGGTGCGACCACTGGGCGGGCGACGCAGCACGTCGGGCGGGGTGCAGATGGTGTTGCAAGGCCCGGAGTTTTCGGAGCTCCAAAAGATTGCCGGTAAATTTGCCACCGCGCTCCAAAGTAATCCGGTTTTGGGGGGACTGCGGGTGGATCCGCAGCCCAATAATCCTCAACTGAGCGTGACGGTTGATCGCAATCGGGCCGCGGATCTCAACGTGGCGGTCGTCGACGTCGCCACGACTCTGGAGTCGCTCTTCGGCGGACGGCGGGTGACGAAATTCCGGCGAGGGGCTGACGAATACAATGTGACCGTGCAAGTCGAAGCGGCGAACCGGGCGACGCCGTCGGATTTGGGAAAGATTTTTGTGCGCTCCACTACTGGAGCTTTAGTGCAGCTGAGCAATTTGGTTGATTACAGTGAAGAGACGGTGCCGGAATCGTATTCTCATCTCGACCGTCAGCGCTCGATTACCTTGACCGCGCAATTGGCGGATGGCCGCACGCAGGGCGATGGCGTCAACGAATTCGAACGTCTGGCCGCCGATTTCCTGCCGGACAATTATGGTTACACGTGGGAGGGGGAGACGCGGGAGTATATCGATAGTTCGTCGGATGCGATGGTCCTCTTTGGCTTGGCGCTGTTGTTCACTTTCCTGATTCTGGCGGCTCAGTTCGAATCGTGGATTCACCCTATCACCATCTTCACGGGCGTGGCGCTGGCGCTGTCGGGAGGAGTGACTGTGCTTTACTGCTCACGATTCTGGGGGCCGGGAATGACGGACAATTTGTTCACGCGATTCGGACTGATTATGTTGATCGGTCTGGTCGCGAAGAACGGTATCTTGATCGTGGAATTCGCCAACCAGCTACGGATCAAAGGCCGCGATGCCGCGACGGCCGCGTTTGAAGCGGCCACGCTCCGGTTGCGTCCGATTTTGATGACCTCGATTTCGACGATTTTCGGCGCAGTGCCGTTGATGGTGGCTACCGGTCCGGGCGCGGAGACGCGCAATCCCCTCGGTTTGGTGATTGTGGGCGGTCTGACGATTGCAACGTTCCTCACACTTTTTGTAATTCCGATTGTCTACGTGATCATGGATGCCCTCGTCCTTCGCGTGACCGGAAAGTCAAGCGCTCATGGGCTAGTGCGGGCGGATGAAATTGATCGGGAAACCCGCCAGATCGAATCGTCCATCTGACGGCCAGGGTCAAAACCCAAGGGCTTCAACGGCGATGTTGAACCCAAAGTCGCTCTCGCGTCGGGGGCCGTCATAAACGGTTACAAGGTATTCAATCTTCCACGTGTTGCTGAGGTTCTGGCGAAGGCCGAACGCCTGCTCGTTGAAGCGTCGTTTGCGAGTATCGTAGTGCAACTTGGTCACGACGGCATAGGCCTCGTTGAGGCGGTGATCGTATTGCACGATATATTCTTCGATTTCACGGTGGAGAAAATGACTGGAGAAGCGTAGGGTCCAGGCGTCGCCGTCGCGGATGGTCAAGCTAGTGTTGAGCTCCTGCAGCGCAAAGTCGTGGGTGGCGAGACGTTGGTAAACGTCGAACTGCAGCCACGAGGCCGGCATGAACGCGATAAAAGAGTGCAGATCGGAGGCGGAGCCCTGGCCGGGCTCGCGGTCGAAGCGAAAGTCGTTGGCGATGTTGAATACAAGCAGATCGCGAGAGCCATAGTCGGCGTCGCGGGTCTGCCAAGTGTTGTCGAGGCCGACCCGAAGGACATGGGTGGGCACGAGGTCGTCGAGATTGCGGGTGTCGCCCAAGCCGATCGGGGGCAGGTAGGTGCTGAAACTACGGCGATCGATGGGAGGAATCTCAGCCCGACCGCGGGCGGCCCGAGGCACATAGCGGTAACTCAACTTGGGCGTGATCAGGTGCCGGAGGCCGTTGATTTCCCATGCGGCGTTCCTGATCTCGGCCACCGACGAAGCACGCAGTTCCGCATCGAACCCAAACTCGCCGAGGATTCGGGTGTAGTTGTCCTTCCCCCCGGTCACGCGGGTGTAGTGGGTCGCACGTGCGCCCACGGTTGGCGTGAAACTGAACCAATCGTGGCGAGAGATCGGTCGGCTGAGTCCATAGTAAGCGTCGAATCGATCGCTGCGAACTGCCGGACCTGCTCCGCCGAGGGAATCTTCGCGCAGAGCGGCAAAGCTCGCATGGAATCGCTCATAAAATCCTCCCCCAAGGGCGAGGGGCACGAGATCGAAGCGGATCTCCGGCAAGCGCTCTTGCACACGTTGAAAGTCATTCGGCTGCACGCGGGAAAACGCGGTGACGTAATAATTATCCCCCTGATACACCGCCTGCACGTAGTTGTCGGGTTCTTGGATTGCAAAGAACTCGTTCGGTTTGAAGTCACGAAGAATCTCCGAGTCCTTCCAGTAGTTAAACTGGGCTGTCAGCCGGAGGCGATCGGTCAGATCCTGCGTGTGCCCCCAGCGCACATAGCCGCGATTCTCCGGCACCGGCCGACCAAGCACGTCGGTGAGTTTGTCGCCATGATCGTTGATGAATCCAGAGCGGAGGTCGCCGGAAATTTCCCGATCGTCGGGTCGGAGTTCGTAGTGTCCGGAGGGCCCCACCATCACTCCGCGGGCAGTGTAGACCCCAAGATTACCGCCGAGTTTGGTCTCGTTTCCTAGGGGAATGTGCAAACCCGCTTGGCCAAATGCGCCGAGCGACGCGCGGTAACCGGCGTTGAGCGATAGGTAGGAGACGAGGGGAAGGTTCAGCCGATGGGAGAAGTGGGGCAGCGATACCGGTCGGATTGAGCCGATGCCCAGATGGGCCCGCTCGGCGATGACTTCCTGACCGTTCACGTAGGTCAGCGATTTGGCGGTAATCGTGGGTTGAAAGGGTCCGGGCTCGCGGATGCTCAAGGTGGCGTCGTGGACGGTGATTTTCTGTCGATCACCGCTGGCGGACTCCCCTTCGATGTAGAACGGAAACTGGCCGAGGCGCACACGATCAATCGAGAAAGTGTGATCGGAGCGCCGATAAGTGATTTTCTCGGCCAGCACCCGCTCGGCTCCACGGGTGAGGCGGACGTGACCCGTCGCGACCGCGATATTTGTAGCGTAGAAATAGCGGATTTCGTCGGCCTCCAATAAAGTGTGACCGTCGCTGAAGTGGGCCTGACCGGAGAACGTGACCGCATTGTTCTCTGGGTCGAAGGTCGTGGTGAGGGCGGAGAGGTCGGCCGTGGAAGCTGGGCTCACCTCGGCGCGGACGGATACGAGGAGCACAAAGCAGCACGAAATGAGCAGGCGGCGAATCACAATGGCGGAGCAAAGAAGGAGCGGAGCGGCCAAGCAAGCCCTTGCAGGGGTGCGGGGCACACTTTTCGCTAGGTTGATGGGCGTGTTTGCGGGTCTCCTCACCAGATGAATAACTCTCCTGAACCTGTCGCAGTGGGAGAATCCCGCGCTTCGTGGCCGAACGTGGTCGCGCTCGAAGAGTGCGCCGGGCGATTCGCTGCGGGGTGGTGACATTGACGAACCTGCGAATTTCTGGCCGCTTCAAGAACACCGGTTGAATATTCGCCCAGATTCGGCAACCCTTTGGACCCAAGCATGACCATCTCCGCGCGCGACTTAACGGCCATCACTCACGCTCTGCACCCATCCCCCCACGCTGTGCTGGGCATGCACCCCAGCACCGCAGCCAAGCGGAAGGGACTCTATGTGCGGGCGATGCTGCGCGAGATGGAAAGTTGCGAGGTGGTCGACGCCGAAACGGGAAAATCTTGGTCGATGGCTCGGTTGGCCGATGAGGGGTTCTTCGAAGCTTACGTTCCGCGGAAAACCAAGCATTTTAAATACCGCCTACGGGCGACCTCCGCGGGAGGAAAGACGAAGGAGCTCGACGATCCTTATTCGTTTCTGCCGACGATCGGTGAACAGGACCTTTATTTGTTCAACGAAGGGACGGAGCACCGCATCTACGAAAAACTCGGGGCTCATCTGCGCACAATCGACGGCGTGGCGGGAGTTACTTTCGCTGTCTGGGCGCCGAACGCATCCCAGGTTTCTCTCGGCGGAAATTTCAACCAGTGGGACGGACGTTATCACCCCATGCGCTCAATGGGGCAGTCCGGTGTGTGGGAGTTGTTCGTGCCGGGGCTGGAGGAAGGGGCGCTTTATAAATTTCTCGTGCGGGATCAGCATGGCCACGTCCAACCGAAGACGGATCCCTACGGCACGCGTTTTGAGGCTCCGCCCCATAATGCGTCGATTGTCTGCGAGGTCGGAAAATTCGCGTGGAACGACCAAGGTTGGATCGAGCGCCGGACTGCGTCCGCGGGGAAGCTCGACCAACCGATATCCATCTATGAATTACATTTAGGATCGTGGCGCCGGGATCCGCACAACAGCGAACGACTCCTGAGCTACCGCGAGGTGGCTCCGCAGTTGGCGGCGTATGTGAAGGAGATGGGGTTTACCCACGTGGAAGTTATGCCGCTAACCGAGTTCCCCTTCGACGGTTCGTGGGGCTACCAGGTGACCGGATTCTATGCGCCAACTCAGCGTTTCGGTTCGCCGGAAGACTTCGCTTGGTTTGTCGACCACCTGCACCAACACGACATCGGAATCATTCTCGATTGGGTGCCGGCGCACTTTCCGCGAGATGCCTTTGCCTTGGCGCAGTTCGACGGCACGCATCTCTACGAGCATGCGGACCCGCGCAAGGGCGCCCACATGGATTGGGGCACGCTGATCTTCAACTATGGGCGCAACGAGGTGAAGTGTTTCCTCGCCGCCAACGCGCTGGCGTGGCTTGAGCGCTACCACATCGACGGTCTGCGGGTCGATGCCGTGGCATCGATGCTCTATCTCGATTACTCACGGAAAGCGGGCGAGTGGATCCCGAACCGATTCGGCGGTCGCGAAAATCTCGAGGCGATCGATTTTCTGCGCTCCACCAATGAGCTGGTGCATCAAAAATTTCCCGGAGTGCTGATGATTGCGGAGGAATCGACTTCATTCCCCGGCGTCAGCCGGCCGGTCAAGGATGGCGGACTCGGTTTCGACTTCAAATGGAACATGGGGTGGATGCACGACACCCTGAGTTATTTCAGCAAGGAGTCAGTGCACCGCAAATGGCATCAAAGCGAACTCACCTTCGGGATGCTCTATCAGTATTCGGAAAATTTTGTGACGGTGTTTTCCCACGACGAGGTTGTGCACGGTAAAGCTTCGATGCTCTTCAAGATGGGCGCGTGGCATGTGCCCGAAAAAGCGGCCAACTTGCGCGCGCTGTATGCGCACATGTGGATGTGGCCGGGCAAGAAGCTGCTCTTTATGGGCGATGAGTTTGCCCAGTCGCACGAGTGGGATTATCGCAAGAGTCTCGATTGGCATTTGTGCCAGTATCCCGATCATGAAGGCGTGCGCATGTTGGTGCGCGATCTCAATGGACTCTACCGCGGGGAGGCGGTCTTGGGTGCCAATGATCTCAACCCACAAGGATTTCAGTGGATTGCGTGCTACGATAACGAGGCGAGCGTCGTGGCCTACCTTCGTCGCGATGCGAATGAAAAGGAAATGCTCCTAGTCGTCGGCCATTTTACGCCGTTGGTCCGCAAGCGTTATCGTGTGGGCGTCCCGCGGTTCGGCCATTGGCGCGAGATCGTCAACACGAACAGCGAATACTATGGGGGCAGTGGCTTAGGCAACGACGGTGGCGTCGCGACGGAGGTGGTCTCGGCCGATGGACAAGACCAGTCGGTGGTGCTCACGCTTCCGCCTTTTTCCACGTTGGTGTTTAAGTGGTCCGCGGGGTGAGTTTGGGCCATCGCGCCTCTAAGAAGCGCGGTTGAGCATTGTTATCAGGTGAACCCTCAACCCGGAGATCACCATGAAACGAAAATTCACTATTCCTGTCGTGTGCGCCTTGGCCTTTCATGCGGCATCGCTGTTGGGCTTCCGCAGAGGCCAAGTCGCCAATCCTCCAAGCGACGACCCGCTCTTGATTCAAATTGTGCCGATACCCATCGACGGTGTTTTTGGGCAGCCTGACGAACCCGGCGGAGTCGCGGAGAGGTCCGAGGACGTGCGCGGCCCAGAGGATGCAAATCTGCCGGCGTTGCCTGAATTACCCGATCCCGTGAAGGCGGATTCCTTCGTGATGGCGACTCAGCCTCAGACCGAGGTCTCGGTCGTTAAAGTCGATAAAATCCCTCGGAGTATCTTGGGGTCGCCCGATGGGAAATTAGATGGCCTCCGGGGAGGAGGGCCGGTTTTCGATGTGCCGATGCTTGCTCGGATTCCGCAGGCTCGTGCGCAACCCTCCCCGGTGTTTCCGCACGAAGCGAAAGTGCGCGGACAATCGGGCGAAGTGGTCGTCGGCTTCACTGTGGGCGAAGAAGGCCGAGTGATCGCCGCACACGTGGTGCACAGCTCCGATCCGGTGTTTGACGAGGCTGCTCTCCGGGCCGGGAAAAAATGGCGATTTGAGCCGGGGCGCAATCACGGTCGCTTAGTGCGTTTCCAGCTAGCTGTGCCGATTATCTTCAATCTCAAAGACACGTGATTCCTCGAGGTGGGGCAGGGCACCCCGCCTCCGGGATTCACTTAAGCCGGACGAGCTCACAAGTCGGAAGCTCGCCCCAGTTCTTTAAATTGACGATCCCGCACCAGCGCATTTCGCCGTGCCGATCCCCTAATATTTGTCGCTCGCTCATGCAGAAGGTTCGGACGCTGAGACGAAAGGAGGGAAGGTCTCACTCCGACGCGGATGGTTTGGGTGTCTGTGGCACGGAAACTTGATTCTATCGCTCTATTTAATTTCCAGAATGGTTTGGATCTTCCCTTGCCGACCGGGAAGTTGCACGGGGGCTCCGACGGGCTGGCCCATTAACAAGCGTCCCATTGGGGATTGTGGTGTGACCACCAACACGGGGGTGCCATCAGCGAGAGTGAGTTCGAGGCCGCCGGACCGAGGGCCCAGCAAATACCACGAGCTTTCATCCGCCGCGCCCAGATTGACCAAGGCCCCGACCGCGGCGATGGAGCCGGGAACAAAATCCGATAACGCCAAGGACTGATAGACTTTGATCGACTCACTGGCCTCGGCCGCAAGGCGCGCTTGTCCCTCGGCGAGATACGCGGCTTCCTGGCTGTGGGTGTCATATTTGTTTTCGGCGCGACTCTCCTCGTTCGTCGCCTCATCGCGGGCCAACTGGGCGGCCTGAGTTTGCAGCGCGAATTCGGCTTCGAGTTGTTGGATGATCTGGTGGCGAAGGGATTCTTTCGACATAGGGAACGGGTTACCAGCGATGATAGGCGGGATGGCCGGGTTTGACGGCGACAAAAGTGCCGACGCAGGTGGCGGTGACTTCACCTTGGTGGGAAAGACTGCCTTCGACGCGAACGCGGTTGCCCTCCCATTCGACGGCGCGGGCCAGGAGCGAGAGTTCTCCTTCGGTCGGCGTGGGACGGCTAAGTTTGATTGAATAGCTGGCGGTCACGGTGCAAGGTGGTCGTTCGAGTTGATCGTGCTGCATCAGGTGCCAAGCCGCAGCCCAATTGCAGTGGCAGTCGAGCAGCGTGCCAATAATGCCGCCGTTGAGCACTCCCGGGAAGGCGGTGTGGTGGCTCATCGGGCGCCATGTAGCGACGAGTGAACCGTCCGGGGCGACGAAGCTGCGAATGCCCAAGCCTTGAGGGTTGGCCGGCCCGCACCCGAAGCAGGCGCTGAGCGGGGAAAATCTTTCTTGGAGGGAGGCTTCGTTCATGAAGAGTGCAATTATTGGGTCAAAAGTGTCGCCACCCTTTGGGGGCTCGCGAGCCGCCACCAAGTAAGCACCTTGAAGTGGACCCCGTTGGTTGGACAGGGGATCGGGAAAGTTAGTTATGCTGGGTTATCTCTGATTGAGAAGAAGATAAATATAGGGAGGGGTGCAGGGGAGG
>Ga0105050_10000604_pt1 | contig 55017 bp, 53 predicted proteins | sample FRY01_FD_78088 | JGI IMG/M metagenome (GOLD analysis project Ga0105050, IMG submission 78088) | Freshwater microbial communities from Lake Fryxell liftoff mats and glacier meltwater in Antarctica - FRY-01 | ecosystem: Environmental > Aquatic > Freshwater > Ice > Glacier meltwater ...
CCCATCACGAAATCGCCTAGGGTCAGGACGCTAGGCGGGCACGCAGGAGTGACTGCAGAGCCTTCGCGTCGGCGCGGCCACCGCTCTGTTTCATGCACTGCCCGACGAGGAAACCGATCACCTGCTCGCGTCCACCACGAAAGGCCTCGACCTCGTCGGGGTGGGCGGCGAGCACTGCATCAATAATCGCGCCCAGTTCGTCGTCGCCACCGACAGTTGCAAGATTCCGTTCTCCCACGATTCCGTCGGCAGTGGCCGCCGGATCGTCAACGAGTACTGCGAATACCTCTTTCGCAGCTGTCTGGTTGATCGTCCCCGCCATCACCAAAGCAACCAAAGCGCCGAGTCGGGCGGGCGTCACAGGACTCGCTGCTGCGCTCAACCCAGAGCTATTGAGGTGAGCAGAGAACTCACCCATCGTCCAGTTCGCTGCGATCTTCAGATCATTCAGGTGCGTTGCGAGCGCGTCGAGATACGCTGCCAATTCGCTGTCGACTGCCAGAGCCAGCGCGGTCGCGTCGGGTAAACCCGCAGTAACGAGTCGTTCGTAGCGTGCTACCGGCAACTCGGGTAGCGTCGCGCGAAGCTCGGCCAGTACGACCTCGTCCTGCTGCACGGGCAACAGGTCGGGCTCGGGAAAATAACGGTAATCGTGCGCCTGTTCTTTCGACCGCAACGAAGAAAGCGAACCGCTCGCCGGATCGAAGTGCAGCGTCTCCTGCTCGACCATACCCCCGCCACGAACGATCTCGAGTTGCCGCTCCAGTTCGGCCTCGATGCCGCGCTCGAGGAAGCGAAATGAGTTCATGTTCTTCAACTCGGTCTTGGTTCCGTACTCCGTCGCGCCGATCGGTCGGATTGAGACATTGGCGTCGGCACGCAGCGAGCCCTTCTCCATATCGCAGTCGGAGGCGCCGATCGCGACAACGGTGGCGCGCAGCAGCGTCAGCAAACGCCGCGCGTCCTCGGGCGAGCGAATGTCGGGCTCGGTGACGATCTCGAGAAGTGGCGTGCCAACGCGATTGAAGTCGACGATCGAGCCCGCAGAGCCACTAATACGACCACCCTCGCCACCCTCGTGGATCATCTTGGCAGCATCCTCTTCGAGGTGGGCGCGCGTCAGGCGCACCTCGAAGCCGTCGCTACCCGGCACACGAAAGAGGCCCTCGGCGCAGAGCGGTTGATCGTACTGGCTAATCTGATACGCCTTCGGACTGTCGGGGTAGAAGTACTGTTTGCGGCTGAACTCGCTGTACGGCGGAATCCGACAGCCGAGCGCTAGCCCCACGCGCGCGGACTGGCGTACCGCTTCGGCATTCGCCACCGGCATCGCACCCGGATGGGCGAGGCAGACCATGCAGACGTTCGTATTCGGGTCATCTCCAAACCGGTTCGGACACGAACAGAACATCTTCGAATGGGTGTTCAATTGCACGTGAATCTCGAGGCCGATGACGGCCTCATAGCCATCCTTCTGCCACGCCACGCTCATGACGAACCTCCCCTGAGCAGGGGTGGAACGGGATCGAATCCGTGCGCCTCTTCGAAGGCGGCTCCAAGGCGAAAGAGGAGATTTTCCGAATGACTTGGACCGATGATCTGCAGGCTGCTTGGCAACCCCTCGACGAGCCCATTAGGGAGTGACAACGCGGGTACGCCTGCAAGGTTGACGGGGAGCGTAAAGATGTCGTTGGCGTACATCGCCAGTGGGTCGTCGAGGCGCGCGCCGAATTCGAAGGCCGTCGTGGGTGCGGTCGGCGAGAGTATCGCGTCGACCGAGGAGAAGGCCGCGTCGAAGTCGCGTCGAATCAGCGTACGGACGCGCTGCGCCTGCAGATAGTAGGCATCGTGATAGCCGGCCGACAGGACGTAGGTGCCGATCATAATGCGCCGCTTCACCTCGGGCCCGAAGCCCGCATCCCGCGTCGCCTCGTACATCGACCGCACATCGGGCGCTTCGACACGTAAGCCGTAGCGCACGCCATCAAAACGCGAAAGGTTCGCGGAGGCCTCGGCTGGTGCAATGACGTAATAGGCGGCGAGCCCATGTCGCGCATAGGGTAGTTCGACGTCAACGATCTCCGCACCCAAGTCGCGTGCAATCTGGAGCGACCCGTCGAAGCGGGCACGAATACCCGGCTCCACTCCCTCCTCCAACTCGGCCCACGGCACACCGAAGGTGATGCCATCGAGCCGACCGGCGGTGGGCACAACGATCGGCTCGCGTGGGCCCGTGCAGGTCGCATCGCGCTCGGAGGCGCCCGCGATGATCTGCTGGAGGAGCGCCGCATCGCGCACGGTCAGCGTGATCGGCCCGACCTGCTCGAGTGAGCACGCGAAGGCGACGACACCAAAGCGCGGCACCGTGCCATACGTGGGCATCAATCCCACGAGACCACAGAAGGCGGCCGGCTGACGAATCGAACCACCCGTGTCGGTGCCGAGCGACCATGGCGCAAGACCGGCGGCCACCACTGCTGCCGACCCACCCGACGAACCACCCGGCACGCGCGTAAGATCCCACGGATTGCAGGTCGGCCCGTAGGCAGAATGCTCGGTCGATGAGCCCATCGCGAATTCGTCGAGGTTCGTCTTACCGAGACTGACAAGACCAGCGGCCTTGCCGCGCGCAACAACATCGGCATCTTCGAGTGGCATGAACCCTTCGAGGATCTTCGAGCCCGCGGTCGTCGGCACGCCCTTGGTGGAGAGCAGATCCTTGTATGCAATTGGCACGCCTGAGAGCCCCGTCGTGCCTGCTGCGTCTTGGGCTGCAGCGTCGGCGAGTGTGCGTTCGGCGTCGACATGCAGATACCCGTGCACGTCGCCGTCGTACAGCTCGATTCGCTCGAGGTAGGCCGAGGCGAGCTCGACCGCCGTGCAATCACGCGCCTGCAGCATGCTGGATGCACGCTCGGCGGTGAGCCCAATGACGTCGAGGCCAGACACCTATGAACCGATCGGCGGGACGCGGAAACCGTCGGGTGTCGGATCGGGCGCATTTGCGAGGGCCTGCTCCCGCGTCAAGCCCGCTCGCGCGACGTCGGGCCGTAGCTCGACAGAGACGTCGAGCGCGTGCGCGGTTGGTGGCACATCAGCGATCGGCAGGGTCGAGATCGTCGCGACATGCCCGAGAATACCCTGCAGCTCGAAACCGAGGCGCTCGATTTCGGCGTCGTCGAGCCCGAGCCGTGCGAGTGCAGCGACGTGGCGCACCTCATCCGTGGTCAGCTCGATGCGCCTGACGTTCATCTGTCTCAGCGACCCGCACTGGCTTCGGCGGCGATCACCGTGTTCTTGAGGAGCATCGCGATCGTCATCGGCCCAACACCGCCTGGTACCGGCGTAATCAGACGCGCTTTGGGCTGCACAGCGTCGAAGTCGACATCGCCACAGAGACCCTCGGGAAGGCGGTTGATGCCAACGTCGATTACGACAGCACCGTCTTTGACGTGCTGTGCTCCCAGCATTTTTGGACGACCAACCGCCGCGACGAGGATGTCCGCCTGCTGGCAGATTCCCTCCAGATCCTTGGTGCGCGAGTGACAGATCGTGACCGTGCAATCTTCTTTGAGCAGCAAGTGCGCCTGCGGCTTGCCGACGATCGCGGAGCGCCCGACAATCACGGCGTGTGCCCCCCGCATCTCCACGTTGTACTCCTTGAGCAGTTCGATCACGCCAGCGGGCGTGCAGGGCAGAGGTCCAGGCTGCAGCGTCATCAAGCGACCCTGCGCCGCAGCAGTGAGACCGTCCGCGTCCTTCTCAAAGGGAATGCGATCGATCGCCGCCTCTGTGTCGAGATGGTCGGGCAATGGCATCTGCACGATCATCCCGTGAATCGCGGGGTCGGCTGCGACCTCATCGACCTTCGCCTCGAGCTCGGCTTGGGTTGTGCTCGCGGGCATCACAACCTCGAGCGAGTGCATCTCTGTCTCGTGGCAGGCCTTGTGCTTGTTGGCGACGTAGACCTCGGAGGCCGGGTCTTCACCGACGATGATGACAGCGAGCCCGGCCCGAATACCCGTCTCGTCGAACAATTTCTTGGTGCGCTCTTTGACCTCGGCCCGGACCTTGGCTGCGACCGCTTTTCCGTCAATCAGATTGTCCATGGCTGCAGCCTAACGCCAGCAGCGACGCGTCGATTCAGTCGCCGGTGCGGATGAACTGAATGCGGCCGACCGAGGTCGTCTTGTCGGGTGTATCCCAGGGTGCGACAGTGACGTCGCAGACGGCAAGCGTGCGTCCAGCGCGCAGGCAGCGAGCGGTGATACGCAGCGGCGCTAGGTCGGCCATGCGCAGAAAATCGGCGCGTAGATCAACCGCGACCCACGTCGCGGGTGCTTTGGCCATCACCGCGTACCAGCCAGCCGTGTCGACGAGTGTCGCGAGCGTGCCGCCGTGCAGCATCGGCGGGTCGATGTAGCCGAGCGCGGCATGCGTCGGGTCGAGGCGCATCACGATGTCGTCGCCATCACGACCGACGTAAGCCAGTCCGATCGCATCGTCGAGGGGAGAGTTCTCGTGGTCCTTCAGCGGGTCTTCCATGCGGGCAGCCTAGCCCCTGACCTGCCAGACTTCACCAGTACCGAAAAGGAGCACACTCCGCATGCCGCACAATTCCGTTGGTTTCAACGATCCCCTCAGCCTTGCGCTCGACGTGATTGGGCCGAAAGCCAATCCGTCCCGTGGAGAGCCTGTCGAGTCCAGCAAAGTCCTCTTCGAGGATGCCTTCGTTGAGGCCGGCGTCTGGGAGTGCACGCCCGGGACGTTTCCATCGCGCCGCGATGGTTTTCGCGAGGCCGTCACAATTATCAAAGGCTCGGGCTCCCTGCGCGATGCCGATGGCAACGAGACCCCTTTCGTCGCTGGCTCCGCGCTTGCGATTCCCGAAGGCTGGTCGGGTGAGTGGGACATCGTTGAGACGACGCGCAAGGTCTATGTCGTGTCGTACACCGAGCCCCGCGCCTAGCGATTTCGTGATGGGGGGCGGACGCCACAACCCCGCGGATGTGAGGTCCGCCCCCCACGATCACGCTCGACAGATGGTTTGTGTGGGGGGGCGGACCTCACATCCGCGGGGTTGTGGCGTCCGCCCCCCATCACGAAACCCCTACCGCGGCGGCAACGGACACGCCGCGCCTTCGGGCCTGCGACGCGCGGCGATCATGGCGTAGCCGCGCGCTCCAACTGCCCGCACAGGCGGTAGGTAGAGCGTCCAGGCGACGAGCACGCCAAGCGGTGTTCGGATCGCGATCGCACGCACCGCGTCGATCCCAAGCACCACGGAGCCGTCGTCATAGCGCACGCGTAACCCATCACCGAGTACGCCCCGACCAAGCTCGGGATACTGCTCGACGGCGACCGAATAGCCAAGATCGTCAAGCCGCCGCAGCCAATCGAACCACCGCACCCAGCGCACGCTTCGACGACACATTCGGCAGGTGTCGTCATAGACGACGATCGGCTTGCTCATGCCGGCGCCCTGTCTCTCGGCACCCATGACAGTCCAGCCCGACTAGCAGCGCCGGCCACCAGCTCGCCAAAACGCCTGCGGTCTCCAAGATCAACGGGGTACATCGGCACCCACGCGATCTCTTCCACCCCATCCAAGTCGCGCAGCGCTGCGCCCACGGCCCAGTGCAGATCGGGCCCGATCACCGTGGCGCCCGCCCCGGCTGCGGCGAGCAGCGGCGCGATCTGCGCAGCAGCCGGACCAACGAGCACAACGTTTCGCCCAACACGCGCGATCGCTGCACAGGCCCGCTCGAGCAGCCGCAGCTCGGTAGGTGATGCGTGCACGCGACCATTGTCAAACTCGGCGATGCCGCCGACGATCAGCGTGGCTGAACGATCTGCGCGCTCCCGTAAGAAGGCTTCGACCTTGCTTGGGGTCGCAGCCATGCCGTTGTGGAAAACGGGTCGATCGGCGACGGTGCCAATGCACTCGCCACGCCACTGCGGCCAGACTACGTCTCCGATTGCAGCCGTCAAATCGTCGGTCACACCAAGTGAGCCACGTATACACGCGATCGCCGCAGCGACGTTGCTGCGCTGCATCGCAGAGGCCGCATGCGACGTGACGTCATGGTCTTCGGCGCCGAACCTCGTGACGTGCACGCCAGGTCGTGGCGTGAGTCGGGTCTCACCGCGTGGCAGCACAGCGGTATCACCCGCCTGCTGGCGCGACAGAATTCGTTGCTTGGCCGCTATGTAGCGCCCCTCGCTGCCGTGGAGCTCGACGTGGTCGGCCCAGAGTGTGGTGACGACGGCATGGCGTGGGCTGGTCGTCATGTACGCGAGATGCGTACTGGTCAATTCGACAACCAACACGTCGGGCGTCGAACCCGTATTCAAACTCGCAAGCGAGTCGGCGCTGGGCCACGCGTTTTCGGCCCGCCCAGTCGGAGGGATCTCAACCTCCCAACCAATCGACCGCAACAGTTGCGCGATCAGGCGCGCCGTTGTCGTCTTGCCAGCCGTGCCGGTAACGCCAATCACTGGCACCCGCGTCTCAGCGAGCACGAGGTCAGCGAGGTTACCGATCGAAACTCCACGCTCGCGCGCCTGCCTGACGTGCGACATCTCCTCGCCCGTCCAGCAGTCGACGAGCAGCAGATCGGCGCGTGCCACGGCGGCGTCGCGTTCGTGCACAAGCGTGATTCCAGGAGGTACCGCGACGCTCGGGGCGTGATCGGCGATCACAACGTCTGCGCCACGCGCCTGCAACAAGCAGGCGAGAGCCGCGCCATCACGGTCGAGACGATCGAGAACGACTCGCCGACCAGTTACACGTTCCGCGGCGTAGAGCGACGTCACCTAGATCTGATCCAGACCAGCCATCGATTATCTTGCAGTTGCATTGACGTCCTACCCACACTATCGCTGATCGTGGACGATCGGCGAGGCAGCGCCCCGCAGGGCCCTGTCCGGCCGAACAGAGAGGCGACGACCGGAGTCGAACCGGTGTACACGGCTTTGCAGGCCGCTGCCTAGCCACTCGGCCACGTCGCCAATCGGTCGCATGATACGCGGAGCACGCCCTACAGCGATTCAGCAAGGGCACGCTCGAGCACGAGCCCCGGCGGCATCCGTGACATGCCCTTCATGGCCGCATCGGCCTCATGCATTCGACTGATCGCGTTACTGGCAGCGTCGGGCGTCCATCGTCCTACCGCCGCCAGCATCTTTTGAGCTCGGAAGGGGGCGACACCGAGTTGCTTGGCAAGCGCCTCGCGCGACGGACGTCCTTGTTCGGCCAGCTCTATGGTTCGACGGACCAGTTCGACGTGGCGCGTTACCTGTGGCAGCACGCGATGCGGCTCGGCGTCGCCGGCCAACAGACGCGTCAGCTCGGCGATCGCCCCCCGTCGATCGCGCTCGGTGATTGCGTCGAGCAACGCCCAGGGCGCGTCGTCGTGCCGAGCCACCACCATTACCTCGACCAGCGCAATGTCGACGGACGCTTCCTGTGCGAATGTTGCAATCTTTTCGAGCTCGCGTGTAATCTCGTCGGGGCGGTCCCCGACCAGTTCGACGAACCGCAGCATCGCCTCGGGGTCGAGGCGAACGCCAAGACGCTCGGCCTCTTGCCGGGCAAACACTGCGCTCTTTGGTGCGTCGAATCGAAGCAACGCCGTCGCTCCACTCGCCTTACGTACGGCAACGATCAGTGGGTCGTTGTCGGGCCAGACCGGTTTGCGCGGGTCGGCCGGTGCGTCAGCGACGAGGGCGAGTACCGTCGCTGGACTGGGATCGGCGATGTAGGACAGCAGCGCGTCGAGTTGTCCAGCTCGTCGCGGCTTGACCCAAGCATCGATAGCCTCAACCACCACCAAGCGCTGTTCTGCAAACAGGCCTTGCTGGCTACAGGCGCCTGCAACAGCCGCCGGCTCGGTCGTTGCTGCATCGAGGAGGTCAACGGCATCTCGCGTAAATCGGTTGCGCAATCGCTCGCCGGCGCGCCGTACTTTACCGCGGTCGCTGCCGCTCAGCAGATAGACGGGTGCGAGTGGTGCATCGGACACGCCCCCATCCTACTGCCCGAGACGCCCGCGACAGTCGCCAAAGCGCTACGAGTAGTCCCACTGCAACAACAAGCGGCAAGGCCCAGGCCGGTAGCGCCTGCGCGAGCCAGCCGCCTCCACGAGCGCACCAAAGAATCCACAGGGCGGGCCATTGCGCGCACCACGCGATACCGGCACCCGCTGCAGGCGCGATTGGTGTGACAACCGTGGCGATCAGCGCCGACCATAGGGCGAGTGGTACGGCGGGTGCGGCGAAGAGGTTGGCGGGGAGTGCGGCGAGCACAGAGGCGCGCCCGAAGTGCCACCACGAGATTGGCGCGGTCGCGACCGTCGCAGCACCCGTCACTAAGAGCGCTACGGCGACGGGATAGGGCACGATCGTCGCGTCGGCGATGCGCCGCGCATGCGGTACCACAAGCAGGATGGCCGCGACGGCAACGAATGATAGTTGCAGTCCCGCGTCATAGATTGACCACGGATTCCACGCGATCAGACAACCAAAGCCGAGCGCCATGGCGCGCCACGCATCGCGTTGTCGTCCGAGCAGCCAGGCCAGACAACCAACGATGCCAGCGATGCCTGCGCGCAACACGCTCGGCGATGGACCGACAATCGCGACGTACACGACAATCACACCGAGCGCGACCTGTAACGCGTGTCGACGCGTGCCACCCAATACCCAGACCACGAGCAAGATGAGGGCAACGAGCAAGGCAACGTTGCCTCCAGATACGGCCAATAAGTGAGCGAGTCCCGAGGCGCGGAATGCTTCGACGGTCTCGACTGATAATCCCGTGCTGCCACCAAAAGTGAGCCCAACGACGAGCTGCCCCGCATCATCACTCCCCGCGGGTGACAGCGCGTGGAGTGCCGAGGAACGCAAGCGGTCGGAGATACCCCAGAGGCCTTCCCGCCGCCCAATCGGTCGCGCACTGCGGATACGGAGCACCGCATGGATGCCTTGGTGCGCGAGCCATGCCTTCTCGTCAAAACCGTCGCGTGGCGGGCGTGGGCGCAACAGCGATCCATCGACCAGCAGGATGCTGCCCCGCTCGGGCCCAACTGTCGTGTCGAGCCGCAGCAGTACCGGTCCACCACCACGCCCCAGCACGTCGCCCATAGCAATGCGCCCATAACCACTGCCGCGCCACGCCTCGTTGACGACGACCGGAGTCGCGGTGATGGCATGGCCGAGTCGGGCTGCCAGCGGGGTTTGCGCGAGCACCGCGACACGCCAGCTGCCGATTCCAAAGCCAACGAGCAGAACAACGAGCCCACCCAACACGATGCGTCGACGCGCAGGGCGAGCGGCGAGCCAACAACCACCCCCAAGGATCACCAGCAACAGTGGCAAGCCAATCTGATCTACGAGTGGCAATGCCAGCAGTGCACCCAGGCCAAGCAGATAGCCAAACACGTCGGCCAGGGCAGGCCGACGTGGCCGCCTCACGGTGCGACGAGATCGCGCAGTGCTTCGAGTTTGGCTGGGCCGATACCCGGCACCTCGATCAGATCGTCGACGGTTTTGAACCCCCCGTGCGAGTCGCGCCAGTCGATGATGCGCTGCGCCGTCGCCGGACCGATACCCGGTAGCGCGTCGAGTGTCGTCACATCCGCACCGTTGAGGTGCACAATCCCACTCGTACCCGCAACTGCTGGTCCGGCTCCGGTCGGAGCCGCGCCCGCACCCGGCGTATAGGCCTCAGGCACGAGGATCTGCTCGCCATCAACAAGCAGTGCAGCGAGATTGACCGTGACAGCGTCGGCCTTTTTGGTGACACCACCCGCCTTGATGATCGCGTCCACGATGCGCTTGCCTTGTGGCAACTGGTAGACACCCGGCTTCCGTACTGCTCCAGTGACATAGACCACGAGCGGCTCCTCTCTGGCTGGCGCGACACCGCCGACGCCGTCAGTCGCCGCGGAGGTGGCGACGATCGGCGTCGGCGGGGCCGCATCGCCTCCGCGTCCGCGCACGAACGTCACGGCTGCCGCGAGGAGGAGGATTACGGCGAGTCCGAGCAGAAGCGTTCTGCGGTCGAATGGAGGCATGAGACAACCCTGCCACGCAAGGACGCCTTGCTCTGGCGCACGCGCTGCCGGCTTATGCGCGGAAGCGCGCGTCGAGCGCGCGCTACTTGACGACGATGTTGACGAGCTTGTCGGGAACGACAATCTCTTTGACCACTTCGCGGCCGGCAATGTGCTCGGCAACCTTCGGTAGTTCGCGTACCCGCCGCACGACCTCGTCCCGGTCGAGACCGCGCGGTAGTTCGATACGCTCGCGTACCTTGCCGTTGACCTGCGCCACGCAGGTGAATGTATCCGAGACAAGCAACGCTGGGTCAACCGTCGGCCATGGCGCTTCCCATAGTCGCGTTCCGCCGAGCCGCTCCCACAGCTCCTCGGCGATATGTGGCGCGAAGGGCTGTACGAGGCACACGAGCGTGCCGGCAGCGTGTCGGAGCACGAGCCCGCCGATTAGGCTCGTCGACAGTTCGTCACGCACCTTCTCGATGCCGTTGAGCAGCTCCATCGTGGCGGCGATTGCCGTGTTGAAATGCAGGCGCCGATCAATATCCTCGGTGACGCGCTTCGTCGTCTGGTGAGTCAATCGCAGCAGTTCGAGTGCCGCCCCCTCCGCCCCCACCGGCGCGGTCGGCAGTGGCTCGCCCTGCGTCGCATCCGCGATCCGCTGTACGGTCTTCCAGAGCCGATCGAGGAAGCGTGATGGTCCAAGCACGCCGCTGTCGGACCACTCCTTGTCCTGGTCGGGTGGGCCCATGAACAGCACATACATACGCAGGGCATCGGCGCCGTAGCGATTGACGATCGCATCGGGAGCAACCACATTGCCCTTCGACTTCGACATCTTCGCGCCGTCCTTGTAGATCATCCCCTGCGTAAAGAGGTTCGCGAACGGTTCCTCGAAGCCGACGTAACCCGCGTCGTACAGCACCTTCGTAAAGAAGCGGCTGTAGAGCAGATGCAGGATCGCGTGCTCGACGCCGCCGATGTACTGGCCGACGGGCAGCCACCAGTCGACGGCTGCCTTGTCGAAGACCTGTCCGTCGTCGTTGGCCGAGACGTAGCGCAGGTAGTACCACGAGGAATCGACGAAGGTGTCCATCGTGTCGGTCTCGCGGAGCGCTGGGGCACCACAGGTCGGGCAGGGCACGCTGCGCCACTCCTCGGCTGCAGCGAGTGGCGACCGGCCCTTGGGTGCGTAATCCTCGATCTCTGGCAAGACCACGGGCAGATCCTTGTCGGGCACAGGCACGAGCCCACAGGACGGACAATCGATGATCGGAATTGGCGCGCCCCAATAGCGCTGGCGCGAGACGAGCCAATCGCGCAGGCGATACGCCGTCTTACGTTCGCCGCGCTGTTCCTGCGTCAACCACGTGGTGATTGCAGCCTTCGCCTCAGACACCGGCAGACCATCAAATTGTCCCGAGTTGACGAGGAGCGCATCCTCGCCAGCGGAGGTAAAGGCCTCGACCTGCACATCGACGCTGCGCTCCGTTGCTGCCACGACCTGCCGGATCGGCAGTCCAAAGAGCGTCGCAAAAGCATGGTCGCGGTCGTCGTGGCCGGGCACGGCCATAATCGCGCCCGTGCCGTACTCGACGAGCACGTAGTCGGAGACCCAGACCGAGATCTCTTCGAGTGTGACGGGGTTGACGACACAACGGCCCGTGTCGACACCGGTCCTGGGACGATCGTCGCGCATGCGATCGGCGACCGACTCGGCACTGCGCCGGCGGACATAATCCATCACCTCGGCCTCCGCGTCCGTTCCACGCACGAGGTCGTGCACGAGTGGATGCTCGGGGGCGAGCACGAAGAAGGTGGCACCAAAGAGCGTGTCGGGCCGGGTCGTGAAGACGGGGATCTCGGCGTCGCTCCCAACGATGCGGAAGATCACCTCAGCACCATGCGAGCGGCCAATCCAATTGCGTTGCATCGTCAGGACGCGCTCGGGCCACTGGTCGAGCTTGTCCATATCGTCGAGTAGGCGATCGGCGTAGTCGGTAATACGAAAGAACCATTGCTCGAGGTCGCGTGCCTCGACCTCGGCGCCGCAGCGCTCGCAACAGCCGTCAACAACCTGCTCGTTGGCGAGCACAGTCTGGTCTTGTGGACACCACTTGACGGCCGCGGCACGCTTATAGGCAAGACCGCGCTCGAACATCTGCAGAAAGATCCACTGTGTCCAGCGGTAGTAGGACGGGTCCGACGTCGACAGCTCGCGACTCCAGTCGATCGACCAGCCCATCCGCAACATCTGCTTGCGGATGCGCGCGATGTTGTGGGCCGTTACCTCAGCGGGCTTGCCACCTGTTTTGATCGCCGCATTCTCGGCGGGCAGTCCAAACGAGTCGTAGCCCATGGGGTGCAGTACCTGGAAGCCCGTGCGGCGGCGAAAGTGGGAAACGACATCGCCCATTGTGTAGTTCGTGACGTGCCCCATATGCAGGTCGCCCGACGGGTACGGCAGCATCTCGAGCACGTAGGCGCGGGGGCGGTCGTCCGCCGCTGGATCGACAGGGTTCGGCGTCTCGAAAGCCTTCTCAGCAGCCCAGACCGCCTGCCAACGCGCCTCGATTATTGCGGGTTCGTAGCGTTCCACGAACAAGAGGATACGGGTAGCGGCCCGAGCCGCCGCAGGCACCCAACCCGATGCGCTTCCGCAACAAGGCACCGTTCGCTCTTCATCTCCCCGAGGTCGTCTGGATCAATCAACCCCAGGGAGAGGAGTTTGCACCGAGCAGCTAGATCGACCGTGTCTCATTCGACTTGACGGGTTCGGCCCACGCAAACATCGGCAACAAACCACCGATCAGCCGCGTCTCACAGGAAAGTGGGCGGAACAGCTAGTGGTGTGTCTCAGTTTTGGCTGACTGTTTGGAGTGCGACTCGGCCTCGGGCGACTTTTTCGAGGATGCTATCGGCGGTCGCGGTCCAGATCAAAGGTTTGGGCAGATCATTGTGAGCGTCCAAATATTGTTCGATCGCTTCGATCAGATCGGGCACGGAGTGGAACACGCCGCGTCGTAGTGCTTTGTCCGTCAACTCGCGGAACCAGCGTTCGACCAGGTTCAGCCACGACGATGAGGCCGGCGTGAAGTGCAGGTGAAAGCGAGGATTCTTCGCTAACCAGGCTTTCACGTTTGGATGTTTATGCGTCGCATAGTTATCCAAAATCAGATCAACGTCCAACCCCACGGGAACGTTAGCGTCGACTGTTCTCAAGAATTTTAGGAACTCGCCATGGCGGTGTTTGGGTAGGCACGAACCGATCACTTTGCCGGTCACAACATCCAACGCCGCAAACAACGTCGTCGTCCCATGACGTTTGTAGTCATACGTCATCGTCCTCGCGCGACCCTTCTTCATCGGCAACGACGGCTGGCTCCGGTCCAACGCCTGAATCGACGATTTCTCATCCATGCATAAGACGATCGCTTGCTCAGGTGGATTCAGATACAACCCAACAACATCGATCAGTTTCTCCTCAAACAAGGGATCATTGGAAAGCTTGAACGTGTCCACCCGGTGCGGTTTCAAGCCACGCGCCGCCCAGATCCACTGCACCTGTGCCGGCGACACCCCAACCTGTTTGGCCATCGTCCGCACCGACCAATGCGTGTCACCCGCAGGCTTAGAATTCCTTCTCAGATCAACGATTTCATCGACCTTCGACTGCAAAATCACCGGTTTACGACCCCGACCAGCACGCACCCGACCCAGTTTCGCCAACCCCTCAGCCTCAAACCGCGACCGCCACGCCCGTATAGTCGTCGGCGTCACCGACACCTTCACAGCAATCGAACTATTCGCGATCCCATCAGCAGCAAACAACAACACGCGTGCACGCTGCACCTCCCGATACGCCGCCGTATGCGACCTCGACAACACCTCAAGTGCCGCACGCTGACCATCAGACACCACCAAAGCAGGAGCAGGATTCCTCATAAACCAAGAACACCACTAAACCACTACTTATTTTGGAGACACACCACTAGCTCAGCCTCTCTCCTCGTGTCTCGCGGCCTAGAGTGGCTACGATTACAGCTCCGGCAAGCATCGTCGCGGCGACGAAGAAAAGCGGCCAGAAGGTACCGCCGGTCCACGTCAAGAGGAAGCCGAACAGGAACGGGCCGGCCATCGCGAAGGCCTTGCCACTGCCCTCAGCCAGGCCGAAGCCGCTGGCGCGCAAGCGGGTCGGGAATAGCTCCGACGTGTAGGGGTAGATCGCGCCCCAGGCGCCGAGGTTGAAGAAGCCGACGAAGAAGATCGAGGCCAGATAAACGGGCGTCGAGCTCGCCACCGCGAAAGAGAAGGCGGCGATCGCACCCAGGGCCAGGAACGTCAGTAGGGTCTTCTTCCGCCCCCAGGACTCGACCAGCCACAAGGAGGCGGCGTAGCCGGGGAACTGGGCGACGGCAATCAGGGCAAAAACTAGGTAGGGGTCGAGGCCCAACTTGCCCAGAGCCACGATCCCCGGCAGCCAGATGAACAGGGCGTAGTAGGAGATGTTCAGGGCGGCCCAGGCGCCGACGACCAGGAGAGCCGTCTTTCTGAGCTGGGGCCCAACCAGCTCACGCACCGAAGCATGGGGCTCTGGTATGGCGTTAAGAGCGGTTGGGTCGACGGGCTGGCCGGTGATCCTCTCGAGTACGGCGGCGGCTTCGTCGAAACGGCCGCGGCGGGCGAGGAAGTAGGGGCTCTCCGGCAGGGTGCGCCTGGCAACATAGGCCAGCACCGCCGGGGTGGCGGCGGCCAGGAACAGGTAGCGCCAGCCGTTGGAGCCGCCGTGGACCAGGAAGACGTAGGACAGCCCGACCGCACCGAGGAAGCCCAAGGGCCAGAAGAAGTCGAGGAAGACCATCATGCGGCCTCGCCTTTGCGGAGGAAGGTACTCAGCCAGCAAGGCCGGGTCGACGACCAGCATCGCTCCAAGGCCGATACCGGCTAGGAAACGGAAGGAGAGGAGGATCTCGGGGCCGGTCGAGAGCGCGGTCAGGGCGGTGAAGGAGGCGTACCAGAGGATGGAGAACTGGAAGATGCGGCGGCGCCCGATGCGGTCAGCCAGCCAGCCGAAGACCACGCTGCCGAGTAACGAGCCGGCCAGAGCAGCCGAGCCGAGCAGGCCGAGCCAAGTCCCGCCGAGTCCCCATAGGGCCCCGAAGAAGGGTAGCGTGAAGCCGATGAGGACGATCTCCAGGGCGACGGAACTCCAGGCAAGGCCGGTTACGACCACGGCCCGCTTGTGGAAGCGGGTCAGCCCGCCGGCGCGAAGGACGTCCTCGATGTCTAGCCGGGCAGCGACAGAGACTCCTCGGCCTTGTCGGCGAGGGCTGGGGCGATCAGAGGAAAAGATACTGTGCTCATGGGAAGGTCCTTTCCTAGTTGTTGGATCCTGAATAATTACATACATCCCGAACAAATAGTTGGGAGTTTGAATCGCCCCATCGCTTGCCGTCAACCCTTCAGGGCGAGATGCGTTACGCCGCGCCCCACGGTGCAAGTGCGCCGCCGTCGGACCGCGTGGCGCTCTCGCGTAACAGGCGGTTGTACTTGGCCAGACGCTCAGACTGTGTGAGCGAACCCACCTTGAGTTGAGCTGGCGCGGCGGCGATCGCGAGATCGGAAAGCCAATCGTCTTCAGTCTCTCCCGAGCGCGCCGAGACGACACAGCGCCAGCCAGCCGCCTGTGCGCGACGCGTTACTACCAGTGCCTCAGAGAGCGTGCCAACCTGGTTGGCTTTGACCAGCACGGCATTCGCCGAACCCTCGTCAATCGCCCGCTCGAGACGATCAAGCTGGGTACAGAGCAGATCGTCGCCGACGATCTGCACCACCCCTCCGATCGCCGCGGTCAGTGGTGCCCAGGCCGCCCAGTCGTCTTCGCCAAACGGATCCTCGATGCTCACGATTGGGTAGCGCGCAACCCACTCTGTCAACTGTTCGCGCCACGCGCTCGCCGTCAGCGTCTGCTGATCAACGGCCAACCGATAGCCGGCTGGGTCGACGAAGTGGCTGGCGGCAACATCGAGTCCGATCGCGACATCGATCCCTGGCACAAAGCCGGCTCGCTCGATCGCGCGCGTCAGCAACTCGAGCCCATCCTGATTCGAGTTCGCTGCCGCAAAGCCGCCCTCGTCGGCGCGCAGCAGCGTCCGGCCCCGCTCGCCGAGTTCGTCGGCCAGCGCAGCGAGCACGCGCGCCACATCCATGATCGCCTGAGGAAACGTTGTCGCGCTGATTGGAATCGCCAGATAATCCTGCAGATCGACACTGCCACCCGCATGCAGGCCCCCCGAGAGGGCGTTGATCATTGGGCGTGGCAGCGTCGACTGAGCGCCGCCTCCCAGGTGTTGCCACAGCGGCACACCCCGGGCCAGCGCACCTGCACGTGCCACCACAACGGAGGCCGCGAGGATCGCATTGCCACCAAGCCGAGCCCGCGTTGGCGTGCCATCGAGTGCGCAGAGCGCCACGTCGATTGCGGCCTGGTCTGTTGGATCCTGGTCTCGAAGACAATCGGCAATCTCGCCGTCGAGGTGCGCGACGGCGCGCAGTACTCCGCGCCCGGCATAACGATTGGGATCCCCATCACGCAGCTCGACGGCCTCGTGGCGTCCAGTCGAAGCACCCGACGGCACGCTCGCACGGACGACTTCGCCACTCGTCAGTGTCAGCTCTGCCTCGACGGTCGGACGTCCACGCGAGTCGAGAATCTCGTAGCCACGCAACGTGCGAATCGTCGAGATACTCAAGGTGCGCCAACCTCGATACGTTCAATCGCCTGCATCACCGTGGTGGGTGGTGCCAACAACAACGATCGGCCCATCGCTCGCGCTAACCCCCGGGTCGGCTCGTCGAGGTACTCGGCTGGCGACTTGCCATCGACCCGCGCAACCATCAGGATGCCGAGCTCGCAGATCGTGCTGGACTCGTCGATGAGCAGTGGTGCGCGTTCGACGTAGGCGCCGTAGAAGGCGCGCGCCAGGGCCGCGAGGAGTGCGCGCTGTCGCGGCATGTAGAGCGCTTTCAGGCAAAGGTGGTTGAGACAGAACGCGACGTCGAAAACAGGGTCGCCCCAATGCGCAACCTCGACATCGAGGACGATCATGGCGTCGGGATAGGCGATCAGGTTTTTTGGCGCATAATCGCCAAGTACGAGGGCGCGACGTGTCTCCAAGAGACGTTCGATTTCGGCGCTAATCAGTGGTTCGAGATCGCTGTGGCGCGCAGCAACGGTGCGGTGGTAGGGATCGATCCGCCCCTCGATCATTGTCTGCAGATCGGCAAATCGTGTCGCGGCCTGCCGGTCCTCCGCCGACGCCGCGTGGATGCGTCCGAGCAGTTCCCCCGCGCGGTAGGCGTCGCGCAAGTCGATCTGGCCCGCCAGCAAAAGGTCCTTCCAGGAAGAGCCACCTTCCGGTGCAAACGTCATGCCAAAGAGGTGGTTCTGATCGTCAGCAAAGACGACAGTGGGTGCATGGCCTGGTCCGAGTAGACGATTGAGTTCGCTCAGGCACTCGTGTTCGATCTGGCTGCGCCCAACGTCGTAGGCCCATTCTTCGGCAACACGTAAAAAGGGCAGAGCCTGCTTGATCACGATGTCGCCGTCCGGCCACTGCACACGCCAAACGTCGTTCGAGATGCCACCACCGAGCGCTGCCACCACCATCGCGTGGTGATCGGGGACGATGCCACGATCGTGGAGATAGGCCGGCAGCGTCTCGACGGTCAGTTCCACCTGCCTAGTATGGCCGATCGCACGTAGGCTTTGCACGTGCTGGAGCCCGCGACCATCGAGATCGTGGGAGCGAGCCGCCGCTATGGCACGATCCAAGCTCTCGACAACGTTGCGTTGACGATCGATGCTCCTGCGACCGGTTTGCTCGGTCAGAACGGGGCGGGTAAATCGACGCTAATGAAGGCCATCCTCGGTCTCGTGCGTCTCGATACCGGCGATCTACGCGTACTCGGGCACGATGCGCGTCGCGAAGGCGAACAGATTCGGCGTCGCATTGGTTATGCACCCGAGCACGAATGCCTGCCCCCCGAACTAACGGCCGCAGATCTGGTGCGCCACCTCGCCGAGCTGCGCGGCCTGTCGCGCGCCGACGCGATTCGGCGCGCCTCGGAGGTGCTGTTCGCTGTTGGTCTCGAAGAGGAGCGCTCGCGGGTGATTGGCTCGTTCTCGCTTGGTATGCGGCAACGCGTCAAGATCGCGCAGGCGCTCGTTCACTCGCCGGATCTGATCATCCTCGACGAGCCAACCAATGGGCTCGACCCGACACAGCGCAACGAGATGCTCGACGTGATTCGTCGTGTCTCGCGTGACCTAGGCGTGCGTGTCCTAATCTCATCGCACATCCTCGACGACATTCGTCGCACCTGCGATGCCGTCGTCGTGATGCGCGCTGGTGCTGTCACACTCGCGCGTCCCCTGCAGGCCGCGGCGGGCGAGGCCGATGTCTTACGGGCTGAGACGGTGATGGAAGCCGCGCCGTTTGTCGCGCGACTCGTGGCGGCTGGCCTTGCCTGCGATCCAATTGACGAACGCACCACGCGCGTGACAATCCGCAGTGATCGTGATCGCGAGCAGATTCGCGACGCTGCCGCCGAGACGGGCGTTGGACTATTGCGCCTTCATCCGGATGGGCCCTCAATCGAAGACGAGTTGTTGGCGGCGATCGGGTGAGCGCGGCCAAGATCCATGACGTGCGCTATCGCCCTTTCGACGGCGAGCAGAAAAACAGTACGCGGCGTGCGGTCCTGTCGATGGCGCGTTGGAGTGCGTTGCGAGCACTCGGTGCGCGACGACCATGGACCGCGAAGATCGTGCCCGTCGGATTAGCCCTGATCGCGCTCGGTCCAGCAATTACTGCACTCGGTGTCAAAGCGCTGCTGGGCACGAACATCACACAGCAGTTGCCAGGCGACATCGTGCCGTACGCGCCGTACTACCAGTTGATCGGCTTCGTCATCCTCGCCTATGCGGCGATTGTGATTCCCGAAACCATCTGCCCCGACCGCCGCAGCCGCGTACTGGATCTCTACCTCTCCACCGCTTTGAGCCCACGCGAGTATGTCGCCGGCAAGATCCTCGCCTCGCTCACCCCCCTACTCGCAGTCACTACCCTGCCACTCGTGTTTCTCTACGTCGGCAACGTCTTTTTCGCCACGTACCCGCTTGGTTACGTGCAAGGCCATCTGCGCGAGATCCCGGCGATTTTCGGGGGCGGCCTGCTGATCGCCCTCGTCTACACCCTGCTCGGGTTGGCGATTGCCTCGCTGACGAGTCGCCGCGCGTTTGCCACCGTCGGCTTTGTCTTGCTGCTGATCGTCTCGTCGCTGGTCAGCGGAGTGTTGAGCCACGTCGCGAACCTCGGCCCCAATGCAAGGCTGTTCAACCTGCAGTTCTTACCCGTCTGGTTGGCGCAAAAGATGGTCGGCCAAACAACGAGCGTGATCAATGATGGTCCACTGGCGCCGATGCAGACACCCGATCTGTCGCTGCTGATCCTGATGAACGCGATCCTGATTGTCGGGAGTCTCGCGATCCTCTTCCTGCGCTATCGGCGGACGGACGCATGACGCCGCTGCTCGAGTTTGATCGCGTCTCGAAGTGGTTTCGTGACACGGTGGCCGTTGGTGACGTGTCCTTCACCATCGAGCCAGGCGTCACCGGTCTGCTCGGACATAACGGTGCCGGTAAGTCGACGGTGATTCGTTTGGCGACCGGTCTCGCCCATCCCGACGAGGGCAGCGTGCGCGTTTTCGGACTCGATCCGACCAAGAGTGGTCGTGCCCGCGCCGCGATCGGTCTCGTGCCGGACGGCGACGGACTCTGGACCGGGTTGAGCGCCCTCGGCCTGGTTGAGGCCTGTGCGCGCCTGCGTGGCGTAGCCGATGCGAAGGGTGCGGCGCGTGCCGCGCTCGCGACGGTCGACCTCACGGACGTCGCCCTGCGTGATGTCAAGGGCTTCTCGCAGGGCATGCGTCAGCGCGTCAAAATCGCACAGGCGCTCGTGCACGAGCCGAAGGTGTTGATTCTCGACGAACCGCTCAACGGCCTCGACCCGCAGCAACGCGAGTCGACGATTGCGCTCTTGCGCCAACTCGGCGATCAGGGCATCGCCACACTCTTCTCGAGCCACGTCCTCAGCGAAGTGGAGCGCGTCTCGGATCGTGTCCTCGTACTCGTCAATGGGCGGCTGGTTGCCGAGGGATCGCCGACGGGTCTGCGCGCACTGATGGACGAGCGTCCTCGCCGTATTCGTATTGCTGCACAGCCCGCGCGCCCGCTGGCTGCTGCCCTAGCGGCGCTGGCCGGTGTGCGGCGCGTTGAGATCGAGTTGGACGGCGTGCTCGTCGAGACGAGCGACACGACTGCGCTGGCGCTGGCACTGCCGCAGTTGGCGCGTGCCTGTGGCGCAGACCTCCATGCGATCGAGCCGACGGATGACAATCTTGAAAGCGTTTACGGCTATCTGACTGAGCGCGCGCGAGGCACGCACCGATGATCATCACGCGACTGACGATCCGCGCGTTGCTCCTACGACGTCGCTCGCTGGCACTGCTCCTGCCTGTTGCTGCAGTCGTGTTCTTCGTTATTTTCGGGATCCTTCGCGGCGATGTCTCGCCCGATAGTCAGGCGCTGATTGTTGGGCGCTTGCTGATTAGCACCGTCGCACCGCTGGTCGCTCTCGTGTTGGCGGTCACGGCGATTGGCGACGAACGCGAGTCGGGCACGATCGTGTATCTCGCCACGGCCGGCGTGTCGCGGCTGCGGATCGTTGCGGAGAAGACCCTCGGTTCGACGGTTGCGGCCGCTGTGCTGCTCTCCCCCGCGCTCGTCGCAATCGCCGTCTTCGGTGAGCATCTTGGCGTCGGCTCGACGAACATCTTGCGGGGTGTCGCGGGGACACTGCTGGTTGCACTCGTCTATTGCGCCGTCTTCATCATGGTTGGCCTGCTGCTCAAGCGCGCCCTGGTCGCGGGCATCATCTACATCCTTATCTGGGAGGGCGCGATCGCCACGATCGCCCCGTCGGCCGAACGCTTCAGCATGACGGCCTGGGGTCGAGCGATCAGCGACGGCGGACTCTACGGCATCGCCACCGACCTCGTGCCCACACTCGATGCCACCACGGGCGCCGCATCACTATTGGTCGTCACGGCCCTCGCCGTCGTGTTGGCTGGCTGGCGTCTCGGTCGCATGGATCTGCCCTAGCGTCAAAGCGGACCTCACAACCGCGCGGATGTGGCGTCCGCCCTCACAAGGATTTCGTGATGGGGTCAGGCCCATCACGAAATCGAACAGTGGAGCCAAGGGGGATCGAACCCCTGACCTTCTGGCTGCCAGCCAGACGCTCTCCCAGCTGAGCTATGGCCCCGTCAAAACCGCACGATAGCAAGGGGCTTTAGGAAGCCCCGCAGGCGGGGTCAGCCCTCGGCGACGATCGTCTGCGGCACTTGGCCCCACAATTCGTCGAGGCGGTACAGCTCGCGCGCAGCCGGATCGAACACATGCACGACGATATCGAGAAAGTCGATCAGGACCCACGTGCCTTCCTTCATGCCCTCGGTGCGCAACGGAATCAGCCGATGCTCCTGCTTCATGCGCTGCCCAATCTCTTCGGCAATCGCCTGCACTTGGCGTGTGTTGCGCCCGCTCATGATCACGAACCAGTCCGTGTACTCCACGAACTTGCGCATATCGAGCAGCACGATGTCCGTCGCGAGCTTATCCGCACCAATGGCGGCAATTTGCTCAGCGAGAACGGTGGTATCGCTCAGCGTGTCAGTCCCTTGCTCCAAGCACAGGTGGAACGTACCACGGACCGTTGACGGATCATCCGTCACCGCCACTTCTATACAAGCCCTCGTGCTGGATTAGGGCCTCGACGGCGGGTGATACGAGCCCTGTGATTGGCTCTCCAAGGGCGATCCTGCGGCGAATATCCGAACTTGCCACCGCCAGCGGCTCCATCTCAATGATCTCGACCGGGCCTGCCGCAATCGGCACACCAGGACGCGGCGCAACCGCTACCCGTGCCAAGCGCCGAATACGTTCAGGGTCGTGCCAATGATCGAGCGCGGCAAACTGATCTGCTCCAAGCAGCAGTACCAGCTCGGTGGCGTTGTCGGCCAACTGCTCGAGCGTGTCGGCCATATATGACGGTCCGGGCCGCTCGACCTCGATACTCGACGCCACCAGAATTGGCTCGTCCTGCGCAGCAGCCTGCGCAAGCTGCAGACGCGTAGCGGCTGCTACAACCGGCTCCTCGCGGTGTGCCGGTAGACCCGTCGGAATCAGCAAGACATGATCGAGCGCGAGCTGCGAGGCAGCATTGCGCGCCAGCGCCGCATGCCCGACGTGCGGGGGGTTGCAGAGTGAGCCGAGCACGCCAATGCGCAGAACGTCAGGCACGAAACGGAATCTCCCGCGATCCCATCTTGACAATAATCCCGTTCCTCGCACCCGCGCGCACCAGCAACGGCGTCAAACGGCGCGTCTCGACGTAGTGGGCGAGCGCCTGGACCGCGGCCTCGTCGTCCAGCTTCTTGATCTCATCCTCGATCGGTGCACCGACGATGCGCACGCCGGTCTCATCGCGTAGCACGCGCACGTTGGCACCCGCGGCCCGGCCCGGGCGATACACCAGATACTGCGCGAGCGTCGACTCGGCCTCCGGCGTCACCTCCGGTTCTGGGACGACGCGCGCGAGGGTGTTCATCAGGTCCAGCACACCCTCACCCGTGGCACAAGAGACCGTCACGATGATCGGCTTGCCCGTCGCCTCATCGCGCAGTACGTCGCGCATGGCAGAGATATCGCCAAGCGCGTCGAGTGCCGCGGCAAACGTATTTCGCAGCGTCTCGCGGTCTGACTCCGGGCTCAGATCAATGCGGTTAAGCACGACGATCCGCTGGCGGCGTGACAGGTCCTCTTGGTATTGCTCCAACTCGTGATGAATCGCCACAAACCCCTCACAGGCCTCCTCGATTGGGAGTGCTGCATCGACGACGTGGAGTAACAGGCGCGCACGCTCAAGGTGTGCGAGAAAATCGAGGCCCAGCCCGTGCCCCTCGGCAGCCCCCTCCAACAGCCCGGGAACGTCCATCACGGTGATCTGACGATCGACCGCAAGATCGACAACGCCGAGCATCGGTTCGATGGTCGTAAACGGATAATCCGCGACCTTCGGACGCGCATTCGAGATACGCCGCAACAGCGAAGACTTACCGATGTTCGGAAAACCCAATAGGGCGGCATCCGCCAGCAGCTTGAGGTGCAGCACGAGCGACATGTCCTCGCCCAGCCCGCCAAACTCGGCGGTGCGTGGCGCCTGGCGCACGGCGGTGCGAAAGCGTCGGTTACCCGAACCACCGCGCCCACCGTGGGCAATCACCGCACTCGCTCCGGGAGCAGCCAGATCGACAATCACCACGCCATCCTCATCGAGCACCTGCGTGCCAACCGGCACGGGGACGATCGTGTCGACGCCCATCGACCCAGTCCGATTCGAGCCCTCACCATTATGGCCATCATCGGCCTTGATGTGCGGGTGGTTGCGCACGTTTGTCAGGTCGCGCAACGATGACTCGGCAACCAAAATGATGCTGCCGCCATTTCCACCATCGCCACCCGACGGACCGCCGCGGGGAACGAACTTCTCGCGTCGAAAGGCGACAGCTCCATCGCCACCTCGACCCGCTGCGGCATAGACCGTCGCCCGGTCGGAGAACACGGGCTACGCCCTGCCGACTACCCCTCGGCCGGTGCGACCGAGATGATGCGCTTGCCGCGGCGCTGCCCGAACCCCACGATGCCATCGCACTTTGCGAAGATCGTATGGTCGACGCCAATGCCGGTGCCTGCGCCCGGATTAAAACGCGTGCCGCGCTGGCGGACGATGATGCCACCGGCGCGAATAGTCTGACCCGCGAAAACCTTGACACCGAGTCGCTGCGACTGGGAGTCGCGGCCGTTTTTGGAGGAGCCGAGGCCCTTCTTATGCGCCATCTTCAGTCCCCTTCTTGCCGAAGGCGATCGTCTCTACCTCAACGACCGTCTGCTTCGAGCGGTAGCCCATCCGACGCGAGCTGCTCTTCTTCGAGCGATACGTGAGGATGTTGATTTTCGGTCCGAGCTTGTGTTCCTTGACGCGCACTGAGACGGAGACGGGCTTGAGCTCGGCAGCCGTCGCCATCGTCTTCTTGCCGTCAGAGGCAAGGACGACATCGGGCTTGAGCGTTGCACCCTCATCCAGAGCAATGCGATCGACGACGATCCACTCACCCTTAGTGACGCGGTACTGCTTTCCTCCAAGGGCGATTACGGCAAACATCGATGCGATACTTTCGGACAGGCCGCCACCGGCGACAACGGGCGAGAACGTAGCAGAGAGGCGAAGCCGGAGGCTCCGCCTCTCTGCCGATTTGGCTCAGTCCTTACCCAGAATGCGACCCAAAAAGCCGCGCTTGGGCTTGGCTGCGGCTTTCGGTGTCGCCTCCACAGCTGGCTTGGCGGGTGTCGTGGGATTGGGCACTGGCCGGTAGTTTGCGGTGCGATCCACACCATCTGCACCAGCATTGCCGCTCCCACCCGCACCGCTCCCCGAGCGGGAACGGCCGCGTCCGCCACGGCTACGACGCCGCTTCGGCTTCGCTGTACCGTCGGCAGCGATCTCGGCGACATCGCCGGTACCTCCAACCGTGGGTGCTGCCGTGGGCTCTTTGTCGCCCGTTGGCTCCGTCGTGGCACTCCCCGCGCCACCAGCAGTACGCCCGCGTCCACCACGGCGGCCGCGACGACGACGCTTGTTCGGGCCGGTGCCACCCTCGCCCACCGTCGCCTGATCGTCATCCTCGACGTCGTCATCATCAACTTCGTCGCCGGAATCGTCGCTGTCGCCATCTGCTCGCGCCGCCTTAGGCGTACGCCGACGGCTCGGCTTCGCCGCTCCATCCACGCCTTCGACCACGACAACCTCTTCGACGTCTGGCTCATCCGGAAGATCGAGCGGCTCCATCTCCTCGCCCACCGACGCTGTCATATCGCCCGTTGGCGTATCGATCGTCGCCGACGGCGTACGGCTGCGCTTGCCCTTGCGTTTACGACCCTCGAGGTCGATCCGCTCGCCGACCAGGCGTGGCGGCTCATGCACGTCGCTGCGCGGATCGGTCATCTTGAGCATCTCTGCTTCCGTAATCGGCTTCGCATCCAGCAACACCGCGTGCGCCTCGAGTCGGCCGAGCCGCTCGACCTTGATGCGCTGTGTCTCACCGAGATACGGACCAGCACCCGCCACGACCACGCGGTAACCACCCTCCAACACCGCAACGGCATCTGCCGCTTGGTACATGTGCGGCTCGGACAGCACGACTTCTAACTCCTGCCCCACCTCCACCGGAATCGCGTCTTCCAAGACCTCACTGATCTTGCCTTCTTTGAGGAACCCGCAACGCTCGCGCGGCACGCTGTCATTGTTGACCAGCGAGAAATGCTTCTTCGTCGCCTTCTCTAACTCTTCGAGCCGCACGCCACCGGGACCAATCATGCGAGCGCCAACCTCAGGATGCACTTCGATCAGAAATGCCTCTGCCGTCGACTGGGTCGCGTGCCGTCGCAGAATGCGCAGATTGTCGAGTGCCAGCGTCTCGTCGCTCAGCACACGCCCCTCACCCGCACAGCATGGACACTCGCTGGTCATGATCTCGCGCACACCATCCGTCACGTTTTGACGCGTCATCTCGACGAGACCAAGCGGGCTGATCGAGACGAGATAGACCTTCGAGCGGTCCTTGGCGAGCTCGTCCTTGAGAGCAGCGATGACGGCGTCGCTATTCGTCTTCGCCTCCATGTCGACGAAGTCGATCACGATGATGCCGCCGAGATCGCGTAGCCGCAGTTGGCGCACAACCTCGCTGGCCGCCTCCAAGTTGTTGTGGACGATCGTGTCTTCGAGTCGTCCCTTGCCCACAAATCGGCCCGTATTGACATCGACAATGGTGAAGGCCTCGGCATAGTCGAACAACAGGTAGCCACCGGACGGCAGATCAACGCGTCGCTTGAGCGTGCTCTCGATTGCCTCGTCGACACCGTACCGCCGCAGCAGCTCTGTCTGGGCCGTGTGGCGTGTAATGCGCGGGATCAAATCCGGGCTGCGCTCCTGCATGTACGAGACGATGCGGTCGTACGTGGCTTGGTCGTCGACGATCAACTCATCGACATCCTGTCGAAAGTCATCGCGCACGAGCCCGAGAGCAATATCGACCTCCGCGTGGATCAGCGAGGGTGCGACCGCTGTTTTGCAGCGATCAAGCACGCCTTCCCACTGATCTTCGAGGAGCGCAAGGTCGCGCTGAAGCTCTACGAGTTCTGCACCCTTCGCAGCGGTGCGGACGATCAGTCCACCGCCCAGCCGTGGTGTCAGTTGCTTGACGAGTTCTCGCAAGCGATCCCGCTCAGTATCGGAAAGCCGCTTCGAGACGCCACCACCCTCGCCATCCGGGACGTAGACAAGGAAGCGTCCAGCCAGTGAGACGTCCATCGTGACGCGCGCACCCTTCGTCTTCATCGGGTCCTTCGTCACCTGCACGAGCAGCGACTGGCCACCCTTGACAAGGTCTTGAATACGCTTCGAACGACGCGCACGCTGGTCGAGTCCATCAATGCGAATCTCCGCCACATGCAAGAACGCATTCTTGTCCATGCCGGCATCGACGAACGCGGCCTCCATACCCGGCAGAACGGTATCGACCTTAGCGAGGTAGATGTTACCCAGCAGGGATCGGCGCTCATCGCGCTCGATGTACGTCTCGACGACGCGTTCGTCCTCGATTAGCGCAGCCTTTGTCTCGTAGGCATCGGCAGAAATTAGGATCTTCTTCATGTGGTCTCCGTGGCTCCCACGCGCACCGGTTTTGGTGCCGTGCGAACCGCTAGTCGGGTGATACCAGCCACACAGAGGTCCCCGTCGGCGCAAGACTGCAGCGCGCGTACGACCTCTTCGGGCTTGGCAGAGCCATCTTCATAGATGGCGATATCGACGACAATCGCATCGCCCTCGAGTCGCGGCTCGGGCGCATAACGACAGACATCAACGTTGCGTCGCTGCTTTGGGCTACGACGCGGAACGAGCAATTCCGTGGCTGCGCAATACGCCTCCACGGCCTGGGCGAGCGAGTCGCCCGGCGCATCAAAAACAATGCGGTAGGTCGCACCCGTGACGATGGTCTTAGGACCAGCGGGCAGGGCTTCGAGCGGGACGACTCCACGCGGACAGGTCGCGGCGAGTCGGACAACGAGTTCGTCGAGATCGTGGCTCTCACCCACAAGCTCGACCGTGCAGCGCTCATCCTCCGACGCGACACCAACGCCGCGCGCGAGCGCAAGACTGATCACGGGTCGGGGTCGCATACCGTTCGAGAGCGCTACGCCATAGTCTGCGCGCCGCAACGCGGCCAACAGAAGATCAACCATCTCGAGATGACTGAGGTAACGCGCACGATCACGAATGGCGAGGCGTAGTTCGATCCTCACGGTATGCACTGCGGGATGCGTGGCATTAGGCCTCCACCAACCGGTTCCGAACGGGGCCGACGCACGCGCCGCAATCACTGCAGCCGTCCCATCGACAATCCCCGGTCGGTCGTTCGGCACGACTCTGCCACCACTCATCCAGCAGAAACTCCTTGGACACACCGCTGCGCACGTGATCCCACGGCAGCGGGTCGAGGGGGTCGCGCTCTCGCGTCGCCTCCACCACAAGGTCGCGTCCGGCGGCGCTAAACGCGTCGCGCCAGACGTCCTCCTTGTGGTGCTCCGTCCAGGCGTCGAAGCGCGCACCTGCACGCCACGCGGCCTCGAGCGCATCCCCCGTGATTGCATCTCCACGTCCGATTGCACCCTCAAGCATGCTGGTGCGAACATCGTGGAGCGATAACTTTAACTGGCGCCCCTTGAGCGCTCGGCGCAGGTAATCCTGCTTGACGCGCAGCTGATCAGGCGGCGCCATCCCGTCCCACTGGAACGGGGTATGCGGTTTCGGTACGAAGTTCGAAGCCGAGATGTGCACCGTAAACTTGGCCTTCTCCCCCAACGTCGCGCGCCCAATCTCGCGCGCCCGAAATCCCAGATCGACGATGCCTTGGATCTCGGCGAAGGTCTCCAAGGGCAGGCCGATCATGAAGTACAGCTTGAGGCTCGTATAGCCCGCAGCAAACGCCGACTCGATCGCCTGCTCGATCATCTCGTCGGTAATCGTCTTGCAGATAATGTCGCGCATCCGCTGCGTCGCGGCCTCGGGTGCCAGCGTGATCGAGCGCTGACGCGAGTTAGCTGCAGCCAACAGTGCGACGGGCCCCGTATCGACCCGGTTGGAGGGCAGTGACAGGTGCAGGTCGGGCTTCTCGGCCTTGATCTCCTTGATCGCTCGTGCCACTCCCGACCAATCGCTCGTCGCCAGCGATGTCAAAGACAATTCGTCGTACCCCGTGCAACCAAGCTGTGCCAGACCGGCCTTGACGACATCTTCGACCGGACGTTCGCGGACCGGCCGATACCACGTTCCGGCATGACAGAAACGACAGCCACGTGTGCAGCCGCGCATCACCTCGACCGACGCCCGCGAGAAGATCGCGCTGGCGTACGGCACGACCGGCTTCGTCGGTGCCGCATCAATCGAAAAATCAGCGAAGATCGCCCGCTCAACGGGTCGCTCCCCGCGCGCGGGCAGGTAGAGAAACGGTAGTTCTGCGAGCCGATCGAGCCGCTCCTGACGATCCTTGACCTCGTCGAGAATCGCCACGACACGACTGAGTCCCTCCTCGGCCTCACCCATAAAGAAGACATCGACAAACGCTGCCAGCGGCATCGGGTTGGACGCACTTGGGCCCCCTGCCATCACAATCGGGTCCGCGTCTGTGCGATCGATTGCGCGGATCGGAATACCCGCCAAGTCGATCAGTTCGAGCACGTTCGAATACGTCAACTCGGCCTGTAACGTAATGCCGAACAGGTCGGCCTCACGCACGGGACGCCACGTCTCGAGCGTAAACAGCGGTATGCCTTCACGTCGCATCGCATCGGCCATATCCGGCCACGGACAATAAACTCGCTCGGCGGCCGCATCCGTGCGATCGTTGATCAACCCGTAGAGGATCTGCAACGCCTGGTTCGAGATGCCGATCTCATAGGCATCCGGATAGGCCAGCGCGATGCGAACCGTCGCAGCGGGCTTGACCGTCTCGTTCGTCTCACCCCCGATATAGCGGGAGGGCTTCTCGACAACGGTCAGCAGACGCTCGATCTGCTGTTGGAGAATGGACTGCTCCACACAAACACTCTAGCGAGGCAGGCCCACTCGACCCGTCAGACCGTATCTGATGTCGCCTCGATGTACTCGGGTTGCTGCCGTCGCGGCCGGGCCTGCCAGTCAGAAACAAAGGCCTGTTCGCGCACGACTCGCACGCCAACCGCGAGCACCAAACCAATCGCTGTCAGATTCGTAATCGTGTTCGAACCGCCATACGTCATAAACGGCAGTGGAATGCCCACGGTTGGAGCAATACCAAGGTTCATGCCAACATTGATTGCCACCTGCGTCAACAGCATCCCCAAAACGCCGGCCGCAATCAAGGCCTCCTCTAGATTACGCGCCCGCGGCACCAAGCGTCCGACCCGCCAGAACACCACGAGGTACAACAGCATCACGATCGCCGAGCCAACGAAACCACGGTTCTCGCCGACGACAGCGAAGATGAAGTCGGTGTGGTTCTCTGGCAAGAAGAGCCCCGCTGTCTGACTGATGTCTTCGCCACGTCCCGTCAGCCCACCCGAGCCGATCGCGATCTTCGCCTGCTGGGCCTGATAGGCAGCCGGAGTCCCCCCCTGCGGATCTAAGAAGGCCGTAATGCGCTCGGACTGGTACGAGCGCAGCAGCGGAATGCCAATCGACGGCAGGATCACCAGGACCAGCGTGCTCACCGCGACGAAGAACGCGCCAATCACCGCGACGATCCGGCCCGCCAAGCCTGCGACCACAAGCACCGTCAACGTAATCCCGATATAGACCAGCGACGTACCGAGGTCTGGCTGGATAAAGACCAGCGAAAAGGGCACGATCAGAAGCAAGGCAACGCGAAACACCATGCTCCAGCCACGGACACCGCGCCGCACACAATCAGCCACAATCAATGCCAGACAAACGATGATTGTGACCTTGCCAAGCTCGGATGGCTGCAGGGTAAAGAACGGCAGCGGAATCCAGCGCTGCGAACCGCGTGCTGCCGAGAACCCCAGCACGATGATTAGCAGCCCGATCGTAGCACCATAGATTGGCCAGAATAGACGTCGGTAGATACGTGGATCAACCGCAGTCGCAACAGCAGCAAAGACCAGCCCCACCGCGATGTACGTGAGGTGTCGGCGATCGAAGAAGGTGGGATTGCCCGCGAAATCGTTGACCGTGGTGCTCCGCACCGCCTGCGCGCCGATCGCCAGCAACAGGAGGACCGTCACAATCAGAATCCAGTCGACTCGGCGCAGGAGTGCATCGAAACTCATCGCGTGCTCCCCTGCACGGTCGTGGCCGGCGCCTGTTGCGACTCTTGGACCTGCTGGGCGGGATCCGTACCGAGGCTCGGCCCCGAGTACACGCCCGCCTGCTCGGCACTCGCGATCTGTGCGATCGTTGCCTCCTCGACCCCAAACGCCTTCGCCATCACCTGGCGTACAGCTGGCGCTGCCGCGACACCACCAAAACCACCCTGCTCGATCACACAGATCACCACGAGAGTCGGATTCGTGGCAGGGGCATAGCCAGCAAACCAGGCGAAGTCGCGCTTGCCGAGTTTCTCCGCGGTTCCCGTCTTGCCGGCCACAAGAATCGGAAAGCCCTTAAAGGCCGAGTACGCCGTGCCCTCCGGATCTTGGGTCACTCCTTCGAGTCCCTTACGGATCGTGGCGAGGACGTACGGGTCGAGTGCCACACGCGTACCAGGTTCAGACGTCAATTTTTCGCGCACCGTCCCATCCTGACCCACGACCGCAGCCCCCACATGCGGCTGGACAAGCATCCCCCCATTCGCAATCAAGGCGTATAACCGCGCGATTTGGAGTGGCGTGACCTCGACATCTCCCTGCCCAATCGACTGCAAAATAGCGTCACCTGAGGTCCAACGGTTGTGAATCCGGTCGTCGCCAAAACGGCGAAACTTGTAGGCGGCATCCGGCACACTCCCGGAAGCATCACCACCGATATCGATACCGGTGCGAGCACCAAAACCGAGCCGCCGAGCCCACAACGGCTGCGGCTCGAACTGTCCCGTCTTCGGTGTCGCGTCGTAGAGGCGCTTGCCTAACTCGTAAAAGTAGGTGTCACACGAAGACGTCATTGCCTGCACAAGATTCATCGGCTCGTTGACGCCCGACTCGAAGTTGCGATACGTCTGACCATCAATCGTCATTGACGGTGTGCACTGGATGACACTGTCGGATTGAGCCACCCGCGCTTGCACGGCCGCGATGGCCGTCACCGGCTTAAAGGTCGAACCAGCCGGATAGAGCCCTGCCAGCGCGCGATCGAGAAGCGGCGAATTCTTCGTGTCCGTGACGAGCCTGTCCCAATATGCCTGCCCGTTAGCGCCCGCCAACAATGCGGGGTCGAACCCCGGATTTGAGACCATCGCTCGAATCGCACCCGTGCGTGGATCCATTGCAATCAGCGCGCCACCGCTTGCCGGGCTGTTCCCATTCCTGCGTGCATAGGCGATCGCATCGCGCAACGCAGCCTCCGCCGTGGCCTGCAAGGACGAATCGATTGTGAGTCGTACATTGTCGCCCGGCTTGGCCGCCTGCGACCGCACAATTACACCGACAGGATCCCCGAAAGCGTCCACACGACGTTCGAGCGACCCGTTGGTGCCGCGCAAGAAGTGATCAAAGTAGCGCTCGACCCCACGCTGCCCGACCTGATCGCCCGGCTCAGCATTGCGATACGTCACCTGATCCTGAATCTGCTCCGCAGACACCTCCGCCAACTCGCCCCACAAGTGTGACGCTAGCGGGCGTAGCTTGCCGTCCGCACCACGCACCGTGCGATACCTACGAGCCGTCTCCTCGATAATCCGTACGCCCGGATAGAGCACCGCGCGCTCCTTCAAAAAGAACAGTACATCGCGATCGACATCTTGCGCGAGAATTACCGAGTCGAACGGTGCCCGAACTGCCGCCTCGTGGATCGCATCCTCCATCGTCGCGACCGTGACCCCCGCGACGGCGGCAAGCGCACGCAACTGTGGAAACTGCTTCGTGCAACCGCTCCATGCACGCACCGCTTCGCTCCCACTGATCTGTCTCTCGATCTCGGCGAGACGCGCCGTGCGCTGACGCTTTGGTAAGCGGTTGGCGGCCAGGATCGCATCAGCGATATGCAGTGCGCGCTCATTACTGCTGCGCAAATCGGTTGGGCCGGACAGGCCGCGACCGCAGAGCGTCAACAAGTCGGGGAAACGCGTCGGATCGATCGCCACGGCATTCGACGGGCGATTACCCACCAAGACGCGTCCCCGTGAGTCGAAAATCCGTCCGCGCGGCGCCGGAACACTGATAGTGCGCAAGCCATTCGAACTTGCCTGCGCGCGGTACGACTGCACATCGAGAACCTGTAACGACCACAAGCGCAGGATCAGCACGACAGTCACGACGATCGCAACCCCGCCGATAATCGCAACTCGGCGTCCCAGACGCGCACGATCGAACGCCTCCGCGGTTGCAACGGGAGGCAGCGGCGGTAGCGACGGCGACTGCTCAGTCGTTGGCTCATCGACGAACGGCGTACTCATCTAACGCTCCGCACCGGCACGCCGAGGACACGCCGAAAGAGGGGTAACAGCACGATTCCAGCAAGGAGCGTAAACATCGCCCCCGCCGTGCCAGCAACGAACAACAAACCCCAACCGACCACCTGTCCACCGATTGCACTCGCGACAATCACGTCACCGGCGATCCGCGCGACCGCAGCAACCAGCAGCACCAGCACCGACATCGCGAGCGAAACACGACGGCGACGCACACCGAACACACCAATACCCCAGCCGATTGGCGTCAATACGAGCGCGGAGCTGCCCACGGGCAGCTGCAACGAGATATCAAATAACACGCCCGTAAGAAACCCTGCAGAGGCACCCCATGCGGGCCCAAAACGAAGCGCGATTGCAACCAAGACAACAAGCGCGAAGTCGGGTACCGAACCAAGCACACGCGCATCAATCGCCAATGCAATCTGGATATAGACCGCGAGGATCAGCGCCACCGGTGGCACAAACAGACAGAGCCACCACGCTGACCCCTGCGACGCTGGAGCCACAAGAAATTCCGTATCGCCTGTCGGCGCAGTTGGATCGATTGCGAACGGGGTCTCGCTCGTCGTCACGAGCCACCCCCAGGACTGGTCAGAATCAGAACATTCGCAAACGAACCGAGATCAACCCAGGGCACGACCAACACGCTCTTATAGGCATTGGCGTCGCTCTGGCGCGCCTCGCTAACGACACCAATTGCGAGTCCGCGCGGATACGCCGATCCGAGGCGGCCCGAAGGGTCGAGAAAGCCACTCGTAATAACGCGATCACCGGGACGAACGACACTTGAACCACGCACGAATCCCAGCACAAGCACGGATGGATCGGCAGCACTCGGCTGCAGAATACCGTCCGCGCCACGCCGACCAGCGACAGCGGCGCCCACCGCCACATTGGCGTTCGACAACAACGCGACCGTTGCAGTCTGCGACGTCACCCGATCGATGCGCCCGATCAGCGCAGCCCCACCCACATCGGCCACCTGTGCGACTCCGGCAAGCACGGGGTCCCCGACCTGTACACCAGCGAGCAAGCCCGCATCAACGATGACCGTACTGGAACTCAGTGCCGGCGAGCGCGCGACAACCTGCGCGCCACGTGGCGTGTAACTCGAAATCGTTGGAAACGCGGGCGAACGCACATAATTGAGCAGGCCACGCAACTCTTCACTGTCTTGCTGATTCGCTCCCGCCGTGGCCAGACTCGCGCGCAACACAGCATTCTCCGCAGCGAGCTGATCGCGTTCCTGCTGCGCCGATCGCAGATCGCCGAACCAGCCAATTAGATCGCGCACCGGCTGCGTTGTACGACGCGCCACCTCCTGCACCATGACCGAGCGATCCGCAGCCTGCGACTGCAACGACGAAGCGGCATCCTGCGTACGCACCGAGAACGTGACCAGACCAATCGCAGCCACCACCAGCACCAACGGCACAATCCAACGGGTCAGGCGGGTGCGGGCGGTTATCATCCGGTGGCAATCCAGGGGCTGTTGCGACGACGCACGGCGTGGCGACGAGCGATAGCAGCAACCGAAGTCTACCTCCGGAGCCTGCTCGAGACGGTAGTGCGGCTTGCCGTCTGGTTCTAGGCGACGAATCCGTCAAACGGTTGAGTAGCCTGCACCCAACCCTGAACACCACCGTCAAGATTGACACAACCCACCCGACCCGACGCTGCAAACGCCTCTGCTGCAGCCATTGAGCGCCCACCCGACCGGCAAATAAACACCGTACAATCGGCGTCTGGCAGCTCTTTCCAGCGTAGAGGAAGCTCGCTCAACGGCAAATGCTGCGCACCAGCGATGCGACCCGCCTCCCACTCCGATAGCTCTCGCACATCGACGAGTAAGGCGCCCGCCGTCATCATCGCAACCACTTCGACAGGCGTAGCTTCGGAGACTTCTGGCGACACCCCAATAGCCTACAATCAGTCGTCGGACGCGGAAGCGCGCGTTTGTGTACGCGCATACGCAAGCGCCTCAGCCTCGCTCGTGAGGACGCCCGCAGCCTGCTCTTCCGCGATCTCGGCGAGCAGTACGCCGAGCGCTGGGCCGGGGTCGCAAGCAAGTGCCTCCGCGAGCACATCACCCCGTACGAGGGCAGGCAACGCTGGCTCGGCGAGCGCCTGGACCATCGCCGTCGCCAACTGCTCGTGTCGACGAATCCAGCGCTGCCGCGCCCGCGTGCCACGCGTCGACCAGCGATCCGCCAGCGACACCACAACCGTCGCGATCGCCCACGGCTCGGTCGCGACCCGATAACGATGAACTGCGCGGGGTTCGAGTGTGCCGTCCGGCACGAGAAAACCAAGCCGAAGATGCTCACGTACCAGCATCGCGACACACCGCTGCATTGCACTGCTGTACCGCAACCGCGCCATAATCGCCGACGCAACCTCCGCACCCTGCTGCGCATGACTAGGAAAACCAATGTGCCCATCGTCGAACGTCGTCTGCGTCTGCGGCTTCGCAACATCGTGCAAGAGTGCACCCCAACGCACCGCCAACGCGACATCCACCTCCGCATCGAGACCTACACTCAAAGCCGACGCGACGATCGCCGCAGACGTACCGAAAGCGAACTCGGGATGTTCAACAAGATCATTCGCCGCATCGAGTACCTGCAGCGTGTGATCAAACACGTCGAGATGGTGATACCGGTTTTGCTGCACGCCATGCAACACCACGAGTTCGGGCAAGACGGCCTCGAGCAGACCCAATTCGTCGAGTTGTCGCAAACCATCGACCGGGTCGCGCGAGAGCAGGATGCGTTCCAACTCGGCACGCTGACGCTCACCCGCAGACGTCTTCGCAAGGATCGCGTCGCGGCGCGCCTGCACGAGTGTCTCCGCTGCGATCTCCAAATCCAACTCCGTCGCCAGCCGCACGAGTCGGAGCAGCCGTAACGGGTCGTCCACAAAAGCCGAGTCAGAGACGGCGCGTAGCGTGCGTTGTTCGAGATCATCAAACGCGCCCGGCACAGCCATCAGCTCGCCATCGCTGATGCGCGCTGCGATCGCATTGATTGTCAGATCGCGTCGCACGAGATCCGCGGTGATGCCATCGGGCGCGCCCGTCACATCCACCTCATGCTCATCCCCAATAATACGCCACGCGCCGTGCCGCTCCGACAAGGGAAACACGAGAGCACCAATCCTCTTCGCATAGGCGCGCGCAGTCTGCTCCGCATCGCCTGTCGTGACGAGATCCCAGTCCGACAATGGTCGTCCAAGGAGCACATCACGGACAGCGCCCCCCACGAGCCAGATCGAATCGTCATCTGGAAAGCCAGCTCGCACGAGTTCGATCGCACCATTGAGGCGCGCATCCGTCACGACAAAACCTCCCGATCGCCGCGCTCAACAGTGGCTCGCACGCCACAGATGATCTCATACGGCACCGTTCCGACATGCCGCGCCAACTCTTCGACCGTGACGACATCAGTGCCATCAATTCCGAGCAGAACCACCTCGTCTCCCTCGCGCACCTCGAGATCGTCGGGTAGCACGACCGCGAGCTGATCCATCGACACCGTCCCCGCAACGTGGCAGCGGCGGCCAGCGATCAAGACCTCGCCAATCCCCGACAAACGCCGCGGATAGCCGTCGGCATAGCCAATTGGGATGAGCGCGACGCGACACGCCCGCTGCGCCATAAAACGACGCCCATAGCCGGTCGATTGGCCCGACTCGAGTGAACGCACACTGCTCACCGAACTCGACCAACGCATGACGGGCGCAAGTCCATGGTCGGTACCTGCCCGACCGAGTGGATCAATGCCAAAGACGGCCAGTCCGGGACGTACCGCGTCGAAGGCGAGGTCGGGGTAGCGCAGCGTGGCGGCCGAATTCGAGAGGTGACGGGGACATGGCGGAAAGTCCGCTGCAACAGCGCGAAAGGCTGCTACCTGCTGATCGACAAAGACCCGGTCGCCCTCGTCGGCGGTCGCGAGGTGGCTCATCAGCCCGACCAGACGCTCCGGGCGAGGCCCATTGATCAGCGCACGCCCAACCTCCAGTGCGTCAGCGGGAGCAAGCCCCCACCGCCCCATCCCTGTTTCGACCTTGACGTGCACATCGATATCGTGACGATCACGCAGACGCTGCCAGCCCTCTGGCGTCGAGACGGTGACAGCACAGCCGACCGCGGCAACATCCGACTCCTCTCCAGCCGTCAGCGGCGACAAGACGAGCAGCGGCACGTCCGGCAATGCGTCGCGCACCGCCCGCGCCTCAGCCAGCGTGGCGGTACAGAGTTTCGTTGCACCCGCCGCGCGTGCTGCACGCCCCACATCAACGGCGCCATGCCCATAGGCATTAGCCTTGATGACCGCCCACACCTCCGCACCGTCGGCTGCCTCGAGCAACCGTCGGACGTTGGCCTCGACGGCAGCGAGATCGATCTCAACCAGGCTGCGATGCAGGTGCGCCGCTATTCGACTTCCCCTCCAAATTCGAAACGATCGAGCGCCGACACGACATGGCCACGCGTGATCATCCCTAGATAAACACCCTCCTCGACGACAGGGAGACGCGACACGCTTTCTTTCGCCATTCGCATCGCCGCCACGTGCAGCGTCTCGTCCGGACTCGCCGTGTGCACGGTCTTCGTCATCGTGTCTGAGACCGTCACTGCGAAGGCCTTCTCGACCTGTCGTTCCCACTGCTCGAGACTCAGCGTGTGAATGATCCAGTCCAGAAACGGTATGGCGTACGAACCCTCTTGCTCGGCCTCGACCTCTTGGTAGAGCAGATCGCCCGCCGTGACGATGCCAACAACAATGTTTTGCGCATCGACGACGGCAATACCGTCGAGGCCGTCTTTGGCAAACAGGTGCACGACATCTTTGATCGTGGTGTCGGGCATCGCAGTCGGTACCGACGAATCCATCATTTCGCGTACAGGACGATCGATCAAGAGGGGCTCCCGGGTACAGCGAGCACCGAGAGGTGCTCGATTAGGTCTCCCGCAATGATACCGCCGTCCCGGCGCGAGCCCGTCGCATCCATCGCGGCCTGGACGTGTGCGGCAGCACCAGCGATCGCTGCTGTCCACGGATCGGCGCCTCGTGCCAGACAGGCGCCGATGATCCCAGCGAGGACGTCACCCGAGCCAGCCGTGGCGAGAGCTGCCGAACTCTGTGCGCGCAGACCGAGGCGACCATCGGGTGCGAGCACGAGGGTGTCTCGCCCTTTTAGGAGTGTCACGGCACGCGTCAGCTCGACCAGTTCCCGCACGGATCGCAGACGGTACTGCTCGATCTGTGTGGCGTCACAGCCGAGCAGGCGAGCGGCTTCGCCCGCATGTGGCGTGATGATCGTTGGTGCGCGACGAACCTGCAGCACGCTGGGGTCGCGTGCTACCCACCAGAGCGCATCCGCATCGACGAGTACGGGGCGTTCGAGTGCGAGAACAGCTCGCACAATCATCTCGACTTCTGGCTCTCGCCCAAGTCCTGGACCGAGCACGACTGCGCGAGCGCGCTCCGCGTACTCGACAATCTGCCGCTCGGGGCGCAGCGAGGCAAGTGGACGTACCATCGCTTCGCGCAAACCGCTGGCGACCGTGGTTTGGATCGCGTCCGGCACGAGTGCGGTAACGGCGCCAGCACCCGCGCGCAACGCAGCGGCGGCTGTCAGCGCGGGCGCTCCAGCCATCCCAACCGAACCACCGACGACGAGCACGGCTCCCGCATCGTACTTCGAGCCGCCGCGCAGGCGTGCGGGCAGCAGGGCAGCAGCATCCGTCACAGCGACGGCGCTGGGTTCGATCGGCAGATCGTCGGGAATGCCGATTGGAACCACGACGACGACGCCTGTCTGCGCGCATCCGGGCGCTATCCGTAAACCAAGCTTGTCGCAGTGAAAACTGATCGTGATGTCGGCGTGGATGGCTAGGCCAGGCGTCTCGCCGGTCGAAGCGTCGACTCCACTGGGAATGTCGAGTGCGACGACGGGAAGCGCAGCATCGTTGACCGCTCGGATCGCCTCGGCGATGCCATCGCGTGGAGCGCCAGTTGCGCCACTACCGAGCAGCGCGTCGATGACGAGGTCGCTGTCGGTCAGTACGTCACCAATCACACCATCTGGCCGATCGTCGACGGGGACTCCCGCAGCGATCGCGCCTTGGAGCATCTGAGCCGCGTCGCCTTGCGCCTGGCTGATGCTGACACGCACGATCCGTACGCTGCGCCCGTGCGTGCAGAGGAGTCGCGCGACCTCATACCCATCACCCGCATTGTTACCACTGCCCGCGACGACCACGATCGCGTGCGCCTGTGCGAAGCGGCCGCGCACAACCCGTTCTGCCGCGGCCGCAGCCGCTCGCATCAACGTGCTGCCAGCGATTCCTAGCGAGTCGATTGCGTAGGCGTCAATCGAGCGCGCAGCATCGGCGTCGTAGATTGGGTGTTGACCGGTGACCAGATCCACCCTCGGAGCCTACCGCGCCGCAGGTACTTTAGGTGCAAAAAAGGACCCGGGTCCTTTTGTGCAGTTTCGCAGCTTCAAACGCGCTCTACGCGGACGCCTTCGCCACGATCATTACCGCCGAGGCGATCTTCTGATACCCCGTGCAACGACAGAGATTGCCACTGAGGGCGAGGCGCACCTCTTCCTCCGTCGGATCCGCATTCTCGCGCAGCAACGCGTGTGCCGAGACGAGCATGCCCGGGGTGCAGAAACCACATTGCACACCACCCTCATCGAGAAAGGCCGACTGCAGGCTACTGAGCGTGTCACCATCGGCAAGCCCCTCCACCGTCGTAATCTCCGACCCCTCAGCCTGCAACGCCAGATACGTGCACGAATTGACCGGACGACCATCGACCAGCACCATGCACGCGCCGCACTCACAATCGTCGCAACCCTCTTTCGTCCCCGTCAGACCAATCGTGTCCCGCAGCGCACGCACCAGCGTCGCATCGCCATCGAGCTCGACGGGGTAGGCCATACCATTGACCATCAACGTTACCTCGTGCTTCATTGTCCAGAGCCCTTCATAAATACGGGAGTTGCAGGAATCGGAAACGCCTCGCCACGCGCACGCTGCGCAGCAACGGCCACAGCGCGTTTCGCAATCACGCCTGCCATCGCACGGCGATAGTTCTCGTTGGCACGAAGATCCGAAATCGGATTCGCATCCGCAGCGGCACCGGCGGCCACGGCATCAAGCGAGGCATCATCACCAATCGTCCCAATGATCGCGGCCTCTGCGCTCGGACTACGGATAATCGTCGGCGCTAGAGCCGTCAACGCGACCTTCGCAGCCACCACGACGCCGTCGTCATCGAGCGTCACACACGCACTCGCACCAACAATCGCAATCTCCATCGCGCGGCGATACTCGAGTCGCACGTACGCGCTTCCCGTGTGTGCGGGTAGCGACGGCACAGACACGTCGAGACAGATCTCATCCGGCTGTGCCGAGGTAGTACCCGGACCCGTCCAGATCTCCTCGATCGGCACGCTCCGCGTACCCGCACTCGAACGCAGCGTCACCGTCGCACCCAAGACCATCAGGGGACCACCCGACTCCATCGCTGGCGACGCGTTCATCACGTTGCCACCGATCGTGCCGACATTACGGGTGGCGTGCGAGCCGACCAACGCCGACGCGTCCGCCAGCGCGGTCCAGTGTGTACGGATCGTCGAATCTGCAGCGATCTCCGCATGCGAGGTGAGCGCACCGAGGGTGAGATCACCCGACGCATCAATGCCGCGAAGCGCAGCAATGCGATGGATCGCCACGATACCCCCCGACAAGGCGTTGCCCTGCCGTGCCTGCACAATCAGATCAGAGCCACCCGCCACAAGACGCGCATCGGAACCGTCACCGATCAGCGTCAACGCCTCATCAACGGTGGTCGCTGTATGAAATGCCACGTCTCCCACAAAAGCCTCCTCGTGCGACGCCAATCGTCGCCTGCTGCCGGATAGCGTACGCGGAAACCCGGCGTTGCGTTAGTCAGAAATGTGTGCCAGTGGCCAAGAGCACGCCATCACTCGGCAATCCAACTACCCTACGGCGAGGAGGCTACGCATTGTCCACACTCGAAAATCCATTCGCCGCCGATATTCCAAGCGCCCAGGTACACTCCGCCACATACGTGCTGTTTGGTGCTACGGGAGACCTCGCAGCCAAGAAACTCCTCCCTGCCGTCTACAACCTCGCCGCCGAGAACCGCCTACCTGAGCGCTTTCGCCTACTCGGCATCGCCTCGAGCGTCGAAGAGGCCTCGTTTCGCGAGCACATGATCAACGCCGTCACGGCACACTCCCGCAGCGGCGTTGTGACCGAGATTCTCGACCACCTGATGGAGCGCGTCGATTTTATTCGCGGCGACTTCGGTGATCCCAAGCTGTACACCAAGATCAAGGCGAATCTCGAGAATGGTGACAAAGCGATTGGTGGGCCCACCCGCCGACTCTTCTACCTCGCCGTCGCTCCGCGCTTCTTCGGACCGATTGGAGAGGCGCTGCACAACGTGGGGCTGGCTCGAGGCGCTGATCCCGAATCGGTCCTAATGATCGAGAAGCCGTTCGGGCACGACCTCGCCTCCGCCACAGCACTCAACGCCGAAGTGACTGCCGCCTTTGACGAGACGCACATCCTGCGCCTCGACCACTACCTCGGAAAAGAGACGGTCCAGAACCTGTTGGTGTTCCGCTTTGCCAACGGCATCTTCGAGCCACTCTGGAACCGTCGCTACATCGACCACGTACAAATCACCGCTGCCGAAGACCTCGGAATTGGTGGACGTGCCGGCTACTACGACCAGTCGGGCGCAATCCGCGACGTGATCCAAAACCACGTCATGCAACTCGCCGCCCTGACCGCCATGGAACCGCCCGCCAACTTTACTGCCGATGAGATTCGCGACGAGAAAGCCAAGGTGTTACGGTCGATCAAGTGTGTCAAGTCGGCACGTGGCCAGTACACCGCTGGAAACGTTGACGGCGGACCCGTCCCAGGCTATCTCGAGGAGACCGACGTTCCTGCCGACTCGCAGACCGACACGCACGCCGCCCTCAAGCTCGAGATCAACAATTGGCGCTGGGCAGGCACGCCGTTCTACATCCGGGCGGGCAAGCGCATGCCGCGTCGCTCGACGGAGATCACGATCGCCTTCCGCCCCGTGCCGCACAAGCCCTTCGCGGATCCACGCGTCGCCGAGAGTATTCGCCCGAACCTGCTGACGCTCTCGATCCAACCAAACGAGGGCGCCTCGCTGCGCATCGAAGCCAAGGCGCCGGGCGCCGAAACACAATTGCGGCCCGTGCGTATGGACTTCCTCTACGGCGAGACTTTCACGCGCGACACACCCGAGGCCTACGAGCGTCTGCTCCTCGATGCACTGCGCGGCGACGCCACACTCTTTACGCGCGCTGACGAGGTCGAGGAAGCCTGGAAAATCGTCGATCCCGTAATCAACGCATGGCAGGCGAACGAGGTGCCACTTGAGCCGTACGTCGCCGGCTCACCCGGCCCTGCCTCGGCCGAGGCACTGATTCGCGACGACGGCCGTAAGTGGCGGCGGCTATGACACCCGTCGCTGCCGACACCTACGATGCGCTGACTTGGAGTGCACACGACACCTCAACGGATCTCGTTGCCGATGCGCTGCGTCGCCTCCTGCACGAAGCCGAACGAACCGAAGATGACTACGCGGCGTCGCGCACACTCAACCTCGTGATCGCACCCGGTGAGGCCGCCGCGATCAAGGCGGGGATGGCAACCGAGCGCCATCACTATCCTGCTCGTGTGGTGCACCTGCGGGAGCACAAGGTCGACCGTCTTGATGCCAGCGTTAGCGTTGATCTTGCCGACGTCGGCGACGCCCACCGGCAGCTGCTGATCGAGGAAGTCACGCTGTACAGCAACAGGGCGCGCCTGATCCATGCTCGCTCGATGCTGACACCGATCCTGGCACGCGGCATTCCAACCGTCGCCTGGCTCCCGGGGTACGACCACGACGAGATCGCTGATGCGCTCGCCCAGACAGCACACGTCACCGTCTTCGACAGCGATGTCGACCCGGACCCCATGCGCGCACTCGCGTTCGCCCGCAACACCGCCTTGGCCCACCCCTCACGCGACCTCGCCTGGCTCCGTACGACGCGGTGGCGCTCCCGTATTAGCGCCACCTTCCAGACCGAAGAACGTCGCAGTCTGGTTGCTTTCGCTCCCTCCTGTGAGGTCGTTGGAAACGTCAGCAAACCCGCCGTCCTTCTGCTCGCAGCCTGGATTGCCGCGAAACTCGAGATCAACGTCTCACTCCGTCCCGGCACAGGCAATGCACTGATCGACACTGTCACGATCGCTGGCGTCGAGATCCGAGCGAGCATTGCTACGACCTGTAGCCCTGGCCTACTGTGCGAGGCCCTCGATACGGTCTACTCGGCACCGCTCGGCTATGAGGACGCGTTGCAGTCGCTCGAACGGGTTGCGGTTGTGGCATGAGTCCACGGGTCGTGCTCGCAGGCGATATTGGTGGAACCCACGCTCGATTCGCCTGCGTCCGTGAGCAAGCAGGGACAGTGGTGCTGGAGAACGAGGAGACCTACGACGTCGCTGGTTCGGCATCGCTCGAGGTGCTCGTCACGCGCTACGTATCCGAATTCCCCGCAGCCTTTACCGTGGCTGCGCTTGGTATCGCGGCGCCGATCATCGGTGGTCGCGCACACCCGATCAACCTCCCATGGCCCGTCGACGAAGACGAGGTGCGATCAGCAATCGGTCACGATCAGGGCCACCTCCTCAACGATCTGCTCGCCAACGCATGGGGTATCAGCGAACTCGGCCCCGCCCAGTTTGAAGAACTCCAACCCGACCGGATCGGACTCGGCGGCAACCGCGCCGTCTGCTCGGCCGGGACCGGGCTCGGGATTGCGGGAATGGTCGCCGTCGGGGACCACTGGCAACCGTTTGCAAGTGAGGGTGGGCACATCGATTTTGGTCCCCGCAGTAAGGAAGAGGACGATCTCTTGGTGTACTTGCGCGCAGCGCACCCCGAATGGGATCACGTCAGCGCAGAACGTGTCGTCTCGGGGCCGGGCCTGCACGCGATCTGGCACTTCGTCACCAGCACGGGTCTCGCCATCGCTGGCAGGGACTTAGAGGCAGCGATCGCGCAAGGCAATGCGAGCGCGGCAATTTCGCACGCCGCCCTCGACCAATCGGATGCCAGCGCAATCAAGACACTCGACGTGTTTGCGCGCATCTATGGCGCCCAGGCCGGCAATCTTGCGCTCGTGCTGCTCTCGACGGGTGGCATGTACATCGGCGGCGGCATCGCCCCACGCATCCTGCCAATTCTCCGTCAGGGCGGATTTCTCGACGCCTTCAGTGCGAAGGGGCGCTACGACGGGCTGCTCGAACAGATGGCGGTGCGTGTGATCCTTGACGACCAGTGCGCACTGCGCGGCGCGGCGCGCTTCGCGCTGACACGGCTCGAGGAGATCTAGACGATGCAGATTCGTAATCTCGATCGCGACGCGGAACCATTCACAACCGCTGATGGCTCGACGATTCGCGAACTCATGAATGTGATCCACCCGCCGACGCGCAATCAGAGTCTCACCGAGGCATCGCTCCCAGCGGGAGCAGCCACTGAGCGGGATTTCGTGATGGGGTCAGGCCCTATCGCGAAATCCCTCCGAACCCGAGACCCAATTCGAATTGGCTAAAGGTTTCGTGATAGGGCCTGACCCCATCACGAAACCTAGGCGTCAACGCACCTCCGATTTCTCTGCTGCTGCGCGCCACCCTACCGTGGCGACGACACGTACTTCGCCTAACGCGGTATTCTGTCGCGATACGTATTGGAGGGAACTACCTTGGCTGGCATGGGCATCGATGGAATTAGTGGAATCCTTGGCGATCGCGCCGACGATCTCCTCAACCACACCTGCACGACAATCGCAAAGGAACGCCTCCACCTGCCCGGTCCCGACTTTGTGGAACGCGTCGTGCGCGACACGGATCGTTCGGTTCCCGTGCTGCGCAACCTGCAGTCGATGTACGACCATGGACGCTTGGCGGGGACCGGCTATTTGTCGATCCTCCCAGTCGATCAGGGTATTGAGCACTCGGCGGGCGCATCGTTCGCGAAGAATCCCGATTACTTCGATCCGGCCAACATCGTCGAACTCGCACTCGAGGGGGGCTGTAACGCGGTCGCCTCGACTCTGGGCGTGCTCGGCTCGGTCTCGCGCAAGTACGCGCATCGCATTCCGATGCTGCTCAAGCTCAATCACAACGAGTTTCTGACCTATCCGAACACGTATGACCAGATCATGTTCGCCTCGGTCAATCAGGCCTTCGAATTGGGTGCGGTGGCGGTTGGCGCGACGATCTATTTCGGTTCGGACGAGTCGAAGCGCCAGATCCAAGAGGTCACCGACGCATTCCAAGCTGCACACGAGCTTGGAATGGCGACGGTGTTGTGGTGTTACCTACGCAACAGCGCGTTCTCGCCCAAAGATGGCGGACCCGATTACCACACGGCGGCGGATCTTACGAGCCAAGCGAATCATCTTGGTGTCACGATCCAGGCCGACATCATCAAGCAGAAGGCTCCCGAGACGGCTGCTCCAGGCTTCCTTGACCTCAACTTCGGTAAGACCGACAAGCGCGTCTACGAGGAGCTGATGTCGCCGCATCCGATCGACATGACGCGCTACCAGATTGCGGGCTGCTACATGGGTCGTTCGGGCCTGATCAATTCGGGTGGCGCGTCGGGCGACAACGACCTGCACGACGCAGTCTTTACGGCTGTCGTCAATAAGCGTGCGGGTGGCATGGGCATGATCTCGGGTCGCAAGGCGTTCCAACGACCGCGCGCCGAGGGCATCGAGCTGCTCAACGCAATCCAAGACGTCTACCTCTGCGACGACGTCACCATCGCGTAAGCGCAATCCGCCTGCCCGTACGGTTGTGACGGGCGGACTGCACAAAAGGACCCGGGTCCTTTTGTGCAGTTTCGGCCACTAGTCGGGCACGAGTCGCGCCAGTGGGCGCGCGAGTCCAAACACAATTAAGGCTGCAACCAGGGCGATGATGCCCAGCATGCCAAAGAACGCCATCTGACCCATCGAGTCATAGAACTGGGCGAGCCGACCGCCAATTGCGTCGCCCACGCTGGTTGCGAGGAACCACACACCAAGGGTCTGTGAGACGGAGTTGGGTGGCGCCAAACGTGTTGCTGCTGCCATCCCGACGGGACTCAACATCAACTCGCCGACCGTCTGGATCGCGAACACGGCAACCAGCCACATCGCCGCCACGCGACCATCAATCGCCGCCTGCGCTGCCAACACCATCACGCCCATCGAGACGGCCACCAACAGTAATCCGCCAGCAAACTTATAGGCCGTACCTGGCTGTCTTCCACGCACCCCGAGCACCGTCCAAATCGCAGCCATCACCGGCGCCAACAGGATGATCAGCAGGGGGTTGACCGATTGAAACCAACTCGATGGGAAGCCCATCCCGAACGCCGTGTTCCGCGTATCGTCCTGCGCGAAGATCGCCACCGTGGAGCCTGCCTGGTCATAGACGAGCCAGAACGCCGCCGCCGCAACGAACAACACCAGCAAGACAAGCACCTTGTTGAACTGCGTCCGGTCGTCGCGAGCAGTGCGAAGAGTGCGTGTAAACCAAGCGATTGGCACGAACAGGATTACCAGCGTAATCCCTATCTCGATCGCGTCTGCAGAAACACGGAGAACCATCAGGTCGAGGACGAGCAGGCCGGCAGCCAACACGACGAGCAGTGCAGCACCGATGCCGTAGCGCTTGCGCTCGGCGAGCGACAGCGGATTGTCCGGCTTCGCGCCAATTGTCCCCATGCCACGCGTGCCAATCGCGTACTGCACGAGCGCGATGATCATGCCAATGGCCGCAGCTCCAAAGCCAAGTTCCCACGACACCTCCTGTCCGAGGTAGCCGCAAATCAACGGCGATATGAACGCGCCAAGATTGATGCCCATGTAGTAGATCGAGAACCCAGCATCACGCAACTCGTCGTGGCCACGGTACAACGCGCCAACCATGGCCGTCAGATTGGGTTTCAACAGACCCGTGCCGATGATGATCAGAAACAACGCCAGAAACAATCCACTCCCACCCATCACCGCGAGCACGATATGCCCAGCGGCAATCACTGCGCCACCAAGGAACACGGTGCGCCGCGCCCCGAGCACTCGATCGCCGATCCACCCGCCCGGCAGCGGCGTGAGATAGACGAGCGCGACATAGACGGCGTAGATACCCATCGCCTCCGCCGCCCCCATCCCCATGCCACCGTCAGAGGTGGGCGAGATCATGAACAAGACCAGCAGGGCGCGCATCCCGTAGAACGAGAAACGCTCCCACATCTCGGTCAAGAACAGCGTGGCGAGTGCGCGGGGTTGTCCAAACAGCGTGCGATCGAACGGGTCGTACGGCACCGCACTCACTGGAGACAACCCTTGAGATTGGTCGCTGCGGGGATCTCTCGCAATGGGTTCGTCTGCGAACCAGCGCCCAACACAACGATCTTCTCGGCGTCCGCGGTCCAACAATTCGTCGCGTCGATCGCGACCGCGTAATCGACCTGCACGACAACATTGCCGACCCCGAGTGCGACTCGACAATCGAATTGCGGGTGGCGACTAGAACAGTCGACAGAGCGAATTTCAACCATCGCTGCGGTATCTGCAATCTGCGCACGCATGGCCGATGCGACATCGTCTTCGAGCTGCGCACTCTGGCCATCGCCATAGCCACCACAACCCGCGAGCACGACTAGTCCAGCAACGAGCAACAGCAAACCTCTTCCCATGGCACTACCGTAACGGAACCAATGAGCGCTGCATCCCCGCCATGACAAACAGCACGCTAGGATGCGACTCGAACGCGTGACTAAAGAGGATTCCGATGGCTAACAGCGCAAAAACCCCACCCCCACCGAAGAAGCCAACGACGAAGCCCGCAGGCTCGCGCCGCGGACTCTGGATCGCTCTTGTTGCCGCCAGCCTCGTCGCGGTCGTCGTGGCCGGCGGGTTAGTCGTGCTCTCGCAGCGCTCGAGCGATCCAGCGTCCGGTGGTGGCGCCAACGCGGCCGACGTAGCGACTGGCGATCTGAAGGGCATCAAAGAAGTCGAGGAGCGATTTGCGGGCATTCCTCAAGATGGTGCGATGCTGGGGGATCCAAACGCACCCGTCACGATCAGTGAGTACGCCGATCTGCGCTGCCCGGCCTGCCGCACGTTTGCACTCGACTTTATGCCGACCGTGATCACCGACCTTGTCAAGACCGGCAAGGCCAAATACGAGTTTCGGCTCTGGCCGATCCTTGGACCCGACTCTGTCCTGGCAGCACAAGCAGCGATCGCGGCACAACAACAGAACAAGTTGTTTGAGTATCAGGACGTCTGGTACATCAACCAGCAGGACGAGAGCGGCGACTATGCGACCGACGCGTACGTTGACGGCGTTGCCAAGGCACTTGGCCTCGACATCACAGCGTTTCAGAAGGCGCGTGCCGATGAGGCCCTCTGGGGGCCCGACCTCCAAGACATCCAAGTCATTGCTGCGCAGCAAGGCCTTGGTGGCACACCATCCTTCATCATCACTGGCCCGAAAGGCAGCAAGGTGTTGACCGGTTCGATCCCGACCGCCGAGACGATTGCGGAGACCGTCAAGGAAGTCTCCTAACGCGTGGAGGCCCACCCTGTCGAAGCGGTTGCCGAGTCGCCGAGTGCGATCTGGCAACGCATCGATGGGCTGCTCGGCGAACTTGGCGGCGGTATCGTTGAGGGCGAAGTGCAGAAATGCATTCGCGCGTCGTCCGGACACGTCTACATCGATCTGACGGACGGCGAGGCAAAGATCAGTTGCGTAATCTGGAGAGCGTCGGCCGACAAGATCGCCGAATTGCCGCGCGAAGGCCAGTTGGTCCAGGCCCGCTATCGACGTATCCGCACCTACGCCAAGAATGGCAGCGTCTCGCTCGATGTGGATGCGATTCGTGGGGCAGGCGAGGGAGAACTGTTGGCGCGCGTCCACGAGACGCTTGCACGCCTCGTCGCTGAGGGCCTGACCGACGCAGATACCAAGCTCCCGCTCCCCCGCTTTCCGCGCCGCGTCGGGCTTGTGACTGGCCGCGATTCCGATGCCGAAGCCGACGTGATTCGCGCACTCCGCGACCGCTTCCCCCCAATCCGTATCGCCGTGGCCCACTCGCTTGTGCAGGGCGTCCAGGCCGTCCCGAACCTGATCGACGCTTTGGCACGACTCGATCACGAGCCAGAGGTCGACGTGATCGTCTTGGCCCGTGGCGGTGGCAGCGTCGAAGATCTTCTGCCCTTCTCGGATGAGCGACTCTGTCGCGCGATCGCAGCGCTCAACACGCCCGTCGTCACCTCGATCGGGCATACTAAACAACGACCGAACTGCGACTATGTCGCGAGCGCCGCGGCCGAGGTGCCAGCACGGGCGGCCGAACACGTCGTGCCGAGCGCGGTCGAACTGCTGGAGCGTATCGATCGGCGCGCCAGCGATCTGCTCCAGATCAGTGCTGGCACACTCGCCGAAGTGACGGCCCGAATCGACCGTTCCGCCATGCGTCCAGCGGGACAAGCCGCATTGATCGCGCGACTTGGCCGCGTTGACCTTGCCGGGCAAGCGCTGAGCCACAGCGTCCGATCGACCACGAGCACGCACCACCAACGTCTCAGCGATGGTGGCGGCGCACTCCAACTCGCACTCGTCGACGTGCCACGCCCAGCAACCCTCAACGCGCACCGCGAGCGTCTCGCGCGTGCCACAGGTGGTCTTCGACACCAACTCGCATTCAACACGTCGTCGTTGACGAGTGCGCTCTCACTTGTGCGTGCACGCGACTGGCGGGAGCGAGGCTTCGCACTTTTGCGCCTGCCCGATGGTGGACTCGTTACGGACGCGACTGCACTCGCGCAAGGCCAGCACGTCACCATTGACCTGAAAGGTGGCATGCTCGACGCCACCATCGATCAACTGCACCCCGACCAGGAGCGAGAGGTATGACGAAACCCCAGAACGTGTCGTTCGAACAAGGCTTGGCACGACTCGAAGAGATTGCGGAGCGTCTCGGCGAGGCCGAATTGAGTGTCGAAGAGACGATCCGCCTGCTGCGCGAAGGCAAAGGTCTCGAGCAGGCACTGCGCAAGTATCTCGAAACAGCGGAACAGGATCTGCAAGAAATCGAGGCGGGTCGCGGCCTGACCGAGTTTGTCATCGACCGGCCCTCCGACCCACCCGCACCGTAGGCAGCCGATGCCCATGCACCTCCTCTGTCACTATCTCCCGCATGGCTGACCCGATCATTCGCTGCGAAGGGGTGACGCGCCAGTTTGGGAAGCGCGTCGCACTCGACGACATCACGCTCGACGTGCAGCCTGGACGGTGCTTCGGCTTTCTTGGTCCCAACGGCGCCGGCAAGACGACGCTGATTCGGTGCATACTCGGCCTCGCTCGCCCCACTTCCGGACAGATCACCGTCCGCGGCTTCGACATCGCACACGAACCGGCTGCAGCGCTCGCGCGCGTCGGCGCGATCGTTGAGGAGCCACGCTTCTACGGCTACCTGAGCGGTCGCCAGAACCTCGATGTCTGGGCCGCCTATGTTGGTGCGGGGGCAGATGTGCGCGTTACCAGCTTGCTGGCGCGGGTCGGGCTGACAGCGCGCGCAGGCGATAAGGTCAGTACCTACTCGCTCGGTATGCGCCAGCGTCTCGGCGTCGCTCGCGCCCTCCTCACCGATCCCGAACTCCTCGTCCTCGACGAGCCGACCAATGGGCTCGACCCCGATGGTGTCGCCGAGTTTCGCGCCCTGCTCCGCGACCTCGTCGAACAGGATGGTCGCGCGGTGTTTATCTCGTCCCACCTGTTGGACGAGATCGAGAAGATCTGTGACGACCTCGCGATTGTCAATCAGGGCCGCGTGATCACCGCCGGAACGCTCGACGATTTGATCACCGCGGGTGAACGAGCGCTGAAGATTGAGTGTGACGATGCGCAGCGCGCCAAGAGCGTGCTCGCGGGAGTGCCCACGATCACCCGTATCGAACTCGACGCGGACGGTGCCCTCTCGATCGCGCTCGCACCCGACTCGCCCGAGACGCGCGCCGGTATCAACCGCCTACTCGTCGAGGCCGGCCTCGCCGTCAGCCGACTCGAGCCGCGTGAGGAGTCGCTCGAGGAGCGCTACCTGAGTCTCGTACGCGATCTGGGACAGGCATGATCGCCGTCGCGCTCGCCGAGCTTGGACGCATGCTGCGGCGCCGCGGGCTCGTCATCACCGCCGTCGCGATCCCTGCCGCCGTTGTCGTCGTGATCGCCATCATCCAGATGGTGCTGCACTCGCGCAATCCGCAAGAATATCCAATCGTTGGTGGGTCGTCGATGCTCAGCGCCGGCCAACTGGTGGCTTACTTTCTGCTGATTTTGGCGACACTGATCGGCGCAACACTCGGCGCCGAGGACACGGTCAACGGCACGCTGCGCTACATCCTGCTGACGGGCTTCTCACGCATTCGCCTCTATCTCGTGCGACTGCCAATCGTGGCAATCATTGGCCTTCTCGTCTCGCTGCCTGCGCTGCTGCTCCTGATCATCGCAGCCGTCGTGTTGCCCCACGAGGGCGCGCCGAGCATCAGTGCCTCGGACCTCTGGCAGGCATTTTTGTTGTTTGCTGCGACGACCACGGTCTATGGGCTAATCGCCTACGGCATCGGCACGGCGATTCGCTCGACGGGTGGCGCGATCGCCGTTGCGCTCGGGCTAAATATCGTGGGACTCAACCTGGTCGGCGCGATTGCGCTCTGGCAGCCAAGCATCGAGGACTGGCTGCTGCCGATTGCGCTCGCGCGCGTCACGGAAGGTGGCGACACGAGCATCGGGGTTGCGCTACTAGCGCTGCTGATCTGGTGTGGAGCCTTTCTTGTTGTGGGGCTTGCACGCGCGTTGCGCACTGAGGCCTAGTAGTTCTGCCTATGGACATGTGATTTCGTGATGGGGTCAGGACTGAACAAAGGGGTCTGACCCCTTTGTTCAGTCCTGACCCCATCACGAAACCCCGCTCACCGCTACCTAGCACCGGCCGTCAGCGTGCTCTGCGAAGCGGCGGCGACCGCGACGCGTAACGCATCGAGCAGTGCGTCTCCCGCGGCGAGACGCGCCGCGAGTGTTCCACAGAGGCAATCTCCCGCCCCGGTTGTATCAACGGTCTGGAGCGTTGGTGCCGACACCATCGTGGTGGACGTGCCATCAACGAGCAACGCTCCTGCCGCGCCCATTGTCACGATCACGGGTGCGCCCGACTGCTGTTGCAGGGCCCGCGCTGCGTGTTCGGGGTCTTGGGCGCCGGTCAGCGCTGCCGCCTCGTGCTGATTTGGTACCAACAGTGGTTTCGCCGCGAGCAGCCGGGCCGTGAGTGGTCGTGCGGGTGCAGGGTTGACGAGTACCTGCCACCCCGCAGCGTGGGCCTGGCTAGCGGCGACTTCGAGGGCACTGTCGGGCGCCTCGAACGACAGCAGCAGCACCCCGCTCGCACCCTCCAACAGCGTCTTCGGCATGTCTGCGACGAGGCGGTTTGCTCCCGACGCCACCGCGATCTGGTTCGCTCCAGCAGCGTCGACCACGATCAATGCGATACCGGTCGCCGCCGCATGCGTCGTATCGACGCGGCTGACATCAATGCCTTCCTGCGCGAGTTCGGCGATTGCGCGCGCTCCCTCTGCGTCGGCACCAACACACCCCACCATGCGCACCGTGGCGCCTACCCGCGCCGCAGCGACCGCCTGGTTTGCCCCCTTGCCGCCACCATAACGCGCGAAGCGGCCGCCCGACACCGTCTGCCCTGCGACGGGGAGCGCCTCGACTGTTACGACATAGTCAACGTTGACGGAGCCGATAACAACGACACTGCCCGACACGCGCTACGCGCCAAGAATCTCGTCAACGGTGGCGGTTGTGCCACCGTACATCTGCTCGATGTAGGCGATTCCGTTGGCGTGATCTGCGGGGGTAAACGCTGCGATGGCATCGCCTGCGAGGACGATCCGATACCCGTTGACAAAGGCGTCACCTGCTGTGTGCTGGACACAAATGTGTGCGTGCTGACCGGTCAGGATCACGGTTTCCACGCCGTGCTGACGCAGATACATGTCGAGGCCTGTCTGGTAGAAGCCCGAGTAGTAGCGTTTTGCGAACTGCGCGTCGCCGGGCTGTGGTGCGAGTTCGGGAATGACCTGCGCACCCGCAGTGCCAGCGAGCGCATGTGCACCCCAGAGGCGCTCTTCGAAATCGTTCGGCAGGTGCGCGTCGTTGAGGTAACACACGAGCCAACCCCGCCTGCGCGCGGCTGTTAGAAGTCGCGACTGCGCTGGGATCGTCTCGACCGATGATGGGTTTGCGAGCGCTCCCGAAACAAAATCGACGAGCATGTCGGCGACGAGTACGGCGGGACGGCTGAGCGCTTCCATGGGCGCGAATCGTATCAACTTGGCAATCATCATCACATTGATAATGATTTTTGTAGGGGTGTGTGGCACGATGGGTGGAGTCCTGTTCCAATGAGAGGCCTTCTCTGCATGTCTGTACCCTCGTTTTCTAGTCGGCGCGTCCTCGTGCTACTTGCCACCTGTCTGGTGGCGCTCGCCCTGCCGACAATTGCAAGTGCAAAGAGCACGCTACAGGTCGGTTTTCTGGATAACGCGTACGCCGGTAGCGATCCTGTGCAGTTCTGGTCCGATGCGAAGGAGTTGAAGAGCGGCTTTATGCGCTGGGACTTGCAGTGGCCGACGATTGCTGCGACGAAGCCCACGAATCCACGCAATCCAGCGGATCCCGCGTACGCCTTTGGCGCGACCGACGCGTTCGTACGCAGTGCCGCGGCGCATGGACTGCAGAACCGCGTCATGTTTACGCTCTGGGCGACGCCGAAGTGGGCTTCCTCATTGAGCAAGACGAATGGGTCGACGGCAGATATGCCGGTGCTGACAGCGTGGCGCGATTATGTGGCGGCCTGTGCAACGCGCTATTCGGGTACCTATATCCCTGCGGGTCAAACGACGCCACTGCCGCGCGTGTTGGCGTGGGAGACATGGAACGAGCCGAATGCATTCTTTGCTCTGCGCCCCCAGAAAGTCAAGGGCAAGCCGGTCTCGCCGCGTAATTACGTCAAGTTGTTGAATACGCTGAAGAGGGAGGTCAACAAGGCAGTCCCCTTCAGGCCAACTTTCGTCGCTGGCGCGCTCTACAAGCAAGGTGGTATCGGTCTCTCCCCGATCGCGTTCATGCGTGGCATGAAGAAGGCGAACGCGAAGTTCGATGTGCTGTCGATGCACCCCTACAACAACACGCCGCGATTGGGTGTGCAGGATGGTCGCGGTCAGAGCAAGACGAATCCGAACTTTATTGGCGTGGGCAACTTTCAGACATTCATTACTTTGTCGAACAAGATTTTTGGTCGGAAGCACCCCATCTGGGTGACAGAGTTTGGTTTGCAGACGCCAAGCCCAGGTAAGAGCCAGTATGTGGCATCCGATGCGCAACAGGCGCGGTTTGTCTACCAGTCGATCATGCGCTTCAAGCAATTACCGCAAGTGGAGCGTATGACGTGGTTTCTGATTAAGGACGAGGCGCCGGCGACGACGGGTGGCGCGTGGTATACGACGGGGCTGCGTAACGTTGATGGGTCGAAGAAGCGATCGTATGGCTCGTGGATTGCGGCGGCGAGTAAGCTGCGGAAATCGCCGATCCGCTAGCACACGTGTCCGAGTCGTTCGACCTGTTGGTTGGACGGGCTTCTGCCGCGTTTTATCGCATGCATCATCCTCGCTCTCATTCGCGCAAGTTACTTGTTGCCTTGTTGGTCTGCGTGCCGCTGCTGGTCTTGCCGTCGTTGGCTGAGGCTAATAGTCGCTTGCGGGTCGGATTTCTCGATAATACGGATGAGACGGCGAATCCGGCCGAGTTTTGGCGGGATGCGGCGTTGTTGAATGTTGGTTTTATGCGCTGGGATTTGAATTGGAAGTCGATGGCTGCGACACGTCCACGGCAGCCGCGTAA
>Ga0105050_10000605_pt1 | contig 54989 bp, 39 predicted proteins | sample FRY01_FD_78088 | JGI IMG/M metagenome (GOLD analysis project Ga0105050, IMG submission 78088) | Freshwater microbial communities from Lake Fryxell liftoff mats and glacier meltwater in Antarctica - FRY-01 | ecosystem: Environmental > Aquatic > Freshwater > Ice > Glacier meltwater ...
CATCGGGGTTTCCTTAAACAACACTGACGGGGGGTGTTCCATCGTCCTCGAATCTAGCGCGTGTTTTGGGCCTTGGCAAACGCACCCTATTGGCCACGTCGATGCGCTGGTGGGTCGTAAAGCCGCCGCCAACTTCCCGGGTTCCCGCCGCGTGCAGCGCGTGCTAAGGTGGACCTATGTTCACACGCGTGCTCACCGGCGTCGTCCTCGCTCCGCTCGTCGTCTGGCTCTTCCTTGAGGGGCCCCCACTCGCGCGCGCGATCGTGCTTGGGCTCGCCGCGGTCCTGTGCTTGGCTGAGTTAGCGGCGATGAGCCTCGTCGGTCGTCACCTCGATCAGATCGCGGCGATCGCGGCCGGCGCGATCTTCGTCGCAGCGAGAATCATCCGGGGTGAGACGACCTCGCTCGACTTCGCGGTCGTCTTGATTGTCCCGGCTCTCTTCGCGTTGGCCCGCCCGATGCCTATCGAAGACGCGGCGCGCCGTCTCTTTACGGCCTGGGGCGGTGTCATCTACATCGCGATCCCGATGACCTTCACCATCGACCTCGCCGTCGCCGAGACACCATGGATCCTTTTCGCGCTCACCACGGTCTGGATGGGCGACACGATGGCCTATTTCGCCGGGCGCGCCTTCGGGCGCCATCCGCTGCACCCGCAGGTGTCCCCGAAAAAGACCATCGAGGGCGCGATCGGCGGGCTCATCGGTAGCGTGATAGGCGGCGTCGCTATCGTGATTATCTTCGAATTGCCGCTGGCTTGGCCGCTCGCTGGCGTCATCGCCGGCATCGGTGGCGCTATCGCGCAGGCCGGCGATCTCGCCGAATCTCTGATCAAGCGCGCCTTCGGGGTCAAGGACTCAGGTCGCATTCTTCCGGGGCACGGCGGCATGCTTGACCGCGTGGATGGCGTCCTCTTTGCGGTGCCGTTTTTCCACGCGGTGCTCATGTTGCTAGAGGTCTATTAAACGTCGTCGTCCACGCATCCCTCAAGCAGAAGCTGAACGCGCGCTACGAGCTCGTCCGGGTCGAAGGGCTTGTCGAGGTGGTCCGTCGCTCCATAGAGGGGCGCCGTCATCGCGTTCATCCGCTCGCCGATGCCGGTCAACATCAGGACCGGGAGCTTCTCGAAGGCCGGCTTGGTGCGGAGGTAGCGCACGATCTCCCACCCCGTGAGGCCCGGCATCATCACGTCGAGGATCACGACGTCGGGTTGCTCGACGAGGATCAACTCAAGGCCTGCCTCGCCGTCAGTCGCGGTCATGACGCGGCAGCCCTCTTCTTCCAAGAGATCTGTGACGAGGCGGACCAGCTCAAGGTCGTCGTCGACGTATACGACGAAGGGGGCCGAGGATTCAGCGGATTCAATCGGTTCGCTCACGTGCGTCTCCGGTCTTTGCAGTAAAAAGGAACGTTGGCGCCGCCCATAAGCGTGGACGGACGCCCAGTGATCGGCCCGCAGCCTGCATCACGGCTGCCCGGCTGGCAAGCGCTTCGGCGCCGGTGGCTCTGGCGCGCGCTGGAGCGGCTGCCCGGCTGGCAAGCGCTTCGGCGCCGGTGGCTCTGGCGCGCGCTGGAGCAAGATGGCCCTTGGCGAACGCCCCCGTGCAGGCTACCTTGCGCGTATGCCGCATCGTGATTCTGACCTGCCACCTTCCAATCCCCCGGAAGATCCGCCCGCCAAGCGTCCCGCGGGGCCGATGGCGCCAAGGCGCCCGGTGGCGGTTTCAAGTCACCTAAAGTTCAAGACCTCGCGTGGTGCCAACGTAGGGCCGACTCCGGTGGTGGCCGCGAGTCCCCCGAAGTCGCCGGATCGGGCTCCTAGCGGACCTCTGCCGGAGACGGTCGTTCCCATGGACGAACCGGTCGGGCCGGGCCTAGCATCGGGAGTGCCTCTTCGCGATCTCAGCGGGACAAATTCGTCGGACGGCGAGACCCGGTCGGATCAAGCGGCCTCCGACCTTCATATCCGGCCGACCGTCCATGACCTGCGAGCCGTTTCGCCAGAGGAAGTCCTGCCCGCTGAGCCGCCCCCCACCGTGCGGCGCGTCATTCGAGGGGGGGCAGCGGCTGCCGTCCCGCACGGAGCGGGGCCACAAGACGCCACGGTGATCCCTAGCCCAGACCTGGCCCTCGGCCGCGCCGCGGCGCCAACCGTGGCAGGAAACCCGCTCCTCGACATCTCCGTCGAGCGGCGCGCGCGCGCCATCGCGCCGACCGAGATGCTCGCGACCCCCGCGCGTGCCGAGGCGTCCCAACGCGTCGCGCCGGGCGAGCTCGAGACTCTCACCGAGGCACCGTTGTCCATGAGGAACGCCCCGATCTCCGCGACGCGGCGACCGACCGCGCCCCCGGCGCGTGACGCTCGGTTGCACCCCGCGCGGAGACCAGCCGGCGCTGCCGCGTCGATCATCGCGGCCGTCGCCTTTTTCGCGGCCTTGGCCTTGCCCACGGCCGATGCGACGCCCTGGGCATTGATTCTGTACCCCACGGGCGTCGGATTTCACGCCCTCGTGATGTTGCTCATGTTGATGGCCGTCGGTCTCTCGGGGTTGACGGACAAGAGCGCCCGCATCGCCTATTCGGTTGCCGGCTTTATTGGCCTGCTCCTAGCGTGGCTGGTCATGCGCGACAGCGTCGCAGCGGACGTCTTTGACGGGCAGCCGGCCATCTTCGCATTGTGGCAGGGTGGCGGCGTCGCGGGCGGGGCGTTGGCGCTCGGCGTGGCATGCCTCGCCGCGGGGGCCTTCGCGCGGATGAACGGCCCGAGGTCCACAGCGCCCGCGGTGTGGGTTGGCCTTGGATTCGTCGCGATCGTGACGTCGATTCTGACGGCAGGGGCCGTCGACGGGGCCGCACCTATCGGCTCGCTCTTTGAGAGTTTTGCGAAGACTGCCTTCGTCGGCGATCGCGTCGCTGCCTTTGCGCTCGTCCCTGCGATCATTTTAGCCGCTCCATTTTTGTTGGTGTTCAAAAAGAATTCCCTCGCCTCGGCGGGCGCGGTATTGGCCGTGGGTGTGGTCCTCGCCTGGGCCCTCCCCATCCTCGTGCTCGCGCTCTTCGTCTCGTCCGCGGCCGCGTGGACGCAGGTCTTGGCGCCGTTGAAGGCGACGTTCTTCTTGGTCGGAGCGGTGACTCTCGCCGCGATGGCTGGCGGCCGGTGGGCTAGGCCCGGGGCCTGAGCGCTGTCGGTCGGGGGCGATGATCGTTGGGTCCGGCCAGGTCAGGCGGCGGCCACGCCCGGGTCGTCTGTCGGAGCGACTGCTGCAACATCCTCAAACCTGATGGCTGATCCCTGACGAGCCGTTGCTTCACCCGGCCGCGCTCGGCCTGCGCCCAACATTCACGCGCCGTGCTGCCCGCCGCGTCTCGCTGCCCACCCGCCGACTTTCTCAGGCGTCGCTCGTCGACTGCGTCAGTGCCCGCGTGGCCCAGAGAGAGGGGACAACCGCGGGCGTTCCCCTCCCTCCGCGTGCTGTATCCCCAGCCCTCGCGTCCTGTTTCATGCCCCATTCGTCGAGTGGGAGGGTGACCCGCACGCCAAAAGAAGAGGGACACCCGCGAGCGTCCCTCTTCTTCAACCTGCCCTCGGATCGCGGCCTATTTCAGGAGCTCTGCCATGAGGGCTTTCGCGTCCGTATAGGTCTGGCTCGCAGGGATCGCGGTCGCCATCGCACCAAAGGCCGCGTCGAGGGCCGCGTCCTTGTCGGACGCCACGGCCTTCTTCGCCGTGGCGAGGAGCTCGGCCGCGTCTGCATCAAGGGCCTCAAGCGAGGCCTTCGCGTCGGCCTCATCTGGCTTGAGCCGCAGCGCGTTTTTGAACCAAAGCGCAGCGCGGCGCGGGTTCTTTGCTTCAAGGGCTGCTTTACCGAACGCGACGGACGCGCCGACCATGGCCTCCTCGATAATCGCGGCCCTCTTGTGGCCTAGGATGGCATCACAGCTCTTGGCCCGCATGAATTCGTCAAAGCCTTCATCGAGTTCGCCAGCTTCGACCTTTTTACGGGCCTCCGCGAGACGCGCAGGAGACGCGGTGCCGGCGAGGGAGTAGGCCTTCGCCTTCGCTACGTCGCGCACAGAGGCTTCCCCGGAGTACTGGATGCGGTCGACGAAGTTGATGAGCGCCGCCTCGTCGCCTTTTTCATAGGCCTCAAACGCGGGTTTCATCTCCATCGCCGGCACGGCCGCCCTCTCTCCGCCGTCATCTTCACCCGGCTCGACGAAGCGCAGGTCCGCTTCTTTGCTGAGGGCCGCCGTGATCGCTTCGTCGAAGCGTTTGATCTCGGGCATGTCCCCCGAGAGGGCGAGCGCCTCCGCCACGAGTGGCTTGGCGTCCGCCGGCTTTCCCGCCTCGAGGGCCACGAACGCGCGCCCCAAGAGCTCGCTGGCCAAGATAGGCGCGACGATCGAGAGGAACCGCGTCACGTAAGCCTTGTCGATCTTGGCCAGCTTGGCCAGAGGCAACGTCTCGGTCAGCTTCGCCTTGTCTCCGCTATCGAAGGCCTCCTGAGCGGCCAATAAGGCCTTGATCGTCTTCACCTGGCCGTCCGTCTCGCCCAAGCCCTCGAGTCCGCCGTTGACGCTGTCGTCGAGGGTGATGGCCTCAAGGAAGCTCGCGCGGGCGGCGAGGAGTCGACCTTCGCCGATCGCCTTGTCACCGGCCTCGACGGCGGCTTCCGCATCTTTTTTCGCCTTCGCTTTTTCATCGGACACGGGCGGCTTATCGTCGGTCGTACCTGTCGCGGTCTTGTCGCCGTCGGTCTTGTCGCCGTCGGTCTTCGTCACCTTGGAAGGCGTATCTTTCGCAAAGATGATGCCGAGGCCACCGAACTTGTCAGCCGCGACGAAACCGCCGCCGAGGACGGCCACGAGGGCGCCGACCATCAAGACCTTCTTGCCGCCGCCGCCGCCGCTCTTCGGGAGTGGAGCCGCCGCGAGCTCTTCGAGGCTCACGCCACCGCCGCTGACGGGCACCATCTCCTCGCTGTGTTGTTGGCGCATGGCCGCCTTGCGGGTTTCCCAGGCGGGGTCCAACTCGAGCGCGGCGATGTCCGCGAAGGACGTCTTCTCCTCTCCGCCACTCTCGGCGGGGGGGGCCTCGGCCCTACGCGCGGCTGCCGGCGCCGCCACCATGGCCTCCGCGGCAGCGCTGCCGACCTCCATCCGCCATTCGAGGGTCGTGCCACCGGCCTCGATGGTCATCCCAGGCTCGAGGGCGATCTCTTTGACGCGAGAACCGTTGACGCGTGTGCCGTTGCCCGATCCGAGGTCGACCATCTTCCAGCCGTGCAGGGTCTTGACGATATTGAAATGACGGCGCGAAGCGGACGCGTCGTTGATCACGATGTCGGCGTCGAGACCGCGCCCGACAAGCGACAGATCCCGCGTGACTTTGTGAGACTTGCCCGCATCCGGGCCCGCGGTCACAGCCAAGACAGCTTGCGCTTCGACTGCGTCTGCTCTCTCTGTCGCCTGGCCTACACGTCCACCCGGCATTCGCTTTGGAGGCGGCGCCTTGACCTCATGCGCGTCATCATCCACAAGGAACGTCGCGTCGGCGCCGCGCGGCGCCGCGGGTCTCATGTCGTCTAGCGACACGGCCATTGTACGCTCGAAACCGTCATCGTCATCGTCTGCTGCGGGCGCGGCGGGCGCCCGCAGGCTCGAGGGCGCTGGCACACGCGTGGTCGCCGGGATTCGCGACGGAGACGCGACGGCGGCGCCGAGATCGAACGAGTCGATGTCGATCGCGGAGGTCTTCTCCTCGGCCACGGGCTGGGCCGGGGCCGGGCGGGCCGGCGGTTTGGCGACACGCGCTGTCGGGGCCGCAGGCCGCGCGGACTGCGCGTTGCGCGCCTTAATGGCGGCTTGAATGTCGCTCATATCGAGCGCCGACGTCTTCTCTTCGTCGTCGTCATCGTCGTCATCGTCGACAGGCGGGCGCGTTGCGGCAGGCGGGGGCGCAGGCCGAGAAGGGGGCCTAGGGTTCGGACGCGCTTTCGGTGCTGGGGCGGGCCGCGAAGGTGGCGCCGGGCGCGCACGATCTTGGATCGCGTCGAGGTTGATATCGGCCAAATTGATGGCCGAGGTCTTCTCCTCATCGTCGTCATCATCGAAGTCCTCCGGCTCGGGCGCGCGTGGAGGCGGCGCGGGCCTTGGCGCTGGCCGGGCCGGCGAGGCCTCGATCGCGTCGAGGTCGATATCGGCCAGATTGATGGCCGAGGTCTTCTCCTCGGCATCATCTTCATCGGCCTGAGGTCTTGCAGAGGGCGGAGCGGGGCGGCGCGGGCCGCCTGAGCCACGGTTCACCATAAGTAGAATCCTTCGTCGTGCGCGAGCGCTTGTGTCGTAGCGATACGGGCCCATGCTGGCGCTGCTGAGCCTCATTGTCAACAGGCGCTCGCGCCTCTTGGTCGGCTGCCGACGCGTCGGGACCGATCCCTCACACGTCCGCACGCGGTCCTTTGACACACGGGGAGGGGAGGTGTAAGCGGGACGCCGGCCGGGGAGGCCTTGAGCGCCGCAAACCCGCCGCCAGTCGCCCCAACAGTTGAGGAAAGCGATTCATGACAGGTACGCTTGGGAGCTTCGTGGCAGCCGCCACCGCCGCCGCCGAAGCCGGCAAAACCGGCGGAACCAGTGATATTTTTTCACAGGTCTTTAAGTCTCAAGGGATGGTCCTCGCCGTCCTCATCATCTTGATTTTGCTGTCCGTCGCCTGCTGGCTCATTATCGGGCTGAAAACCGTCGCTATCGGCGGGGCGATTAAGCGGACGCGCGAGTTCCTCGATTCGTTTCGCGCCGCCACTCGTCTGGCCGAGCTCTATCAAAACAGCGCGGCTCTGCCGCCGTCGCCCGCCCGTGACATGTTCCGGGCCGGCTACGAAGAGCTCGACTTGATTCTCCGCGAGCGCGAAGGCCGCGCACAGCGTCCGCGCGGCGACGGCCCTGCCGCAGCGCCCGAGTCGGTCAGCGCCGCCTTTGAAAACATCCAGCGCAGCCTAGAGCAGAGCGCTCAGCTCGCGACCGCTCGCTTAGAGCGCTACCTCGGCTTCTTGGCGACGGTCGGGTCAGCGGCGCCCTTCATCGGCCTCTTCGGAACCGTCTGGGGCATCATGAACGCCTTTGGCGACATCGATCCCAACCTGCCCATCCTCCAGACGGTGACGCCACACATCGCCGAGGCTCTTGTCGCGACGGCGATCGGCCTCCTGGCCGCGATCCCCGCCGTCATGGCCTACAACTGGCTCGTCGGGCGAATGAAGAGCCTTGACGTCCACCTTCAGGACTTCTCGACGGACTACCTGAACATCCTGCGCCGCCATTTCTTTAGCTGAACGTTCGCCGCTGGAAAGAGCTGGCGCGCGCTGTGCGTTGGGTCGTTGAGCCGAAGGAGTGATGAGACATGGGAATGGGAGCGCCGAAGGGCCAAAGAGGCCGCAGCTTGATGGCCGAGATCAACGTGACGCCGTTTGTCGACGTCATGCTCGTGTTGCTCATCATCTTCATGGTCGCGGCCGGCGTGCAGACCGTCGAGATGCAGAGCGAGAGGCAGCTCGCGATGGATAAGGTCGAAGAGAAACTCGAGGAGGCCGAAAACCTCATGGCCGAGTTCGAGCAGAAAAAGCAGCAGCACACCCGCGTCGAGATCGATTTGCCCCGCGTTGCGTCTGAGACGGTTCGCCTCTCGGAGGTCAAGAAGATCAAATTGACCGTGGATGAGAATCTTAAGTTTACAATTGATAAGACCGTGTTGCTCGATTGCATCAAGGTCTCGCCGGCGATGGCGGATTTCCTCGGGAGCCGCCGCGATCCCGCGCGTGGTGACGACGAAGACGCCGCGTTCGGCCCCTGCCTCAAGCTCCTCGGGCAAAAGCTCGTCGACAACCCGAAGCTGCAAGAGGACAAAGAGATCTACGTCCTCGCCTCGCGTAGCCTCCACTATGGCCAGGTCTTGAGAATCATGGCCGCCGTCCGACAGTCTGGCGTGACCAAGTTCGGACTCGTGGCGGAGCCTGGCGTCCTCGGAGACGCCACCGTGGAAAAGACGGCTCCGGCCGTTCCCTGACGCGGTTTTGGACGTCCTCAAACTTCTCTCAACTAGCGCAGCGAGTATCTTGACCGAATGACCCGCACAGCCCCATGGATAGTCGGAATCGTGTTGACGCTCGTCGTCCACGCCGCCCTAGCGTACGGGCTCATGCAGGTCGATGGCGGCCCGAAACTCGGCGCCGCGCCGATGGACGAACGGTCCCGCGGCGGCCTCGGGGCGCTCCTTTGTGACGGTCGTCGCTGTGGACGCCTTGAGGTGCGGCAGAAGAGGCGCCCCCTCGAACAACCCCCGATGGTGATCCTAGACGTCCTAGAGGCGACCGTGATCCCGGCTTTCGGTGGCGTCGCGCCGAACCCGAAGGCCCTTCCAGAGATCGAGACCTTCGAGCGGCCTGAGGTCTTTGAACAATCGGTCAATCTCGACACCGAGCCGAGCAAGCTCGACAAGCTCGTCAAACGTGACGAGGCCACGAAAGAGAAGAAGGCTCCGGACTCTCGCAGCGCGCTCGATAAGCTGCTGTCGGATGAAAAGGTTGATCCGCGCGCCCGGGTCAAAGAGCTGTCGAAGCTCACGGGCTTCCAAGAGGGCGAGATCGGCGGGCAGGGCACCGAGCTGCGTCTTGGCAGCATCTACTCCGGTCGCGTCGCACGCGAGATGTCTAAAGTCTTCAAGGTACCACCCTTCTTGGACCCGGCCACGCTGAAGAAGTTGCAGGTCAAGGTATTGGTCGAGCGCCTCGGTCTCGATGGCTCCATCATGCAATACAAGATCCGCCAAAAGAGCGGCGATCAGTCCTTTGATGACGCGGCCCTCGCCACGATCAAGCAGTTCGTCCCCGCCGAGGGCGGTTCGCGGACTCTACCGGCGCCCGAGGCCGATGTCCTTCGGTACGTAAACGCGAAGGGGCTCCTCATCACGCTCGACGGCGCACTCTTAAAGCTATGAGGACAACGCTCTTCTCATTGTCGTCTGTGTGCTCCGTCTTCGCCTTGTTCTTGGTCGTCGATGGGCATGCCGCCGCGCCCGACCAGGCGAAGACGGTCTTTTGCCAGGTCCCCGCCGACTGCGGCGCCGCCGAGGCGACCTGCGTCGCGTGGACTTGCCGCTTCGGGGCCGAGCGGACCTCCGTCGCTGTGGGCCACAGAGTCGCGGTGATCGCCGCCAGTGTGAGCACGACCCGTGTGGATGTGCGTCGCGGGGCCGCGCTGCTGGTGTCTCTTTTGAGGAGCGACCTCGAGAGGTCCGGCTTCTACGACGTCCTCGCGCCCTCCGCGTATCCGGCCGGGTGGGAGCGCGACGGCGCGTCCCTAGCCGAGGTCCGACGTCAAGGTTGGCTGGCGGCCGGCGCCACCCGCCTCATCCAGGTCGTGGTCTCCGATCGCGCAGGCGGGCCTCGCATGGTGATGCGGACGATTGACCTCGAGCGCTGGGGGCCCGACGCGGTCACCATGCTCTCCGGCGAGCTCCCGACCGCGACTCAGGGCGAGGCTAGGGAGTTCGCCACGTCGTGGGTCAACGCGCTCATCGGCAAGGACACGGGCCTCGCCGGGGGGTTGGGCAATCGCCTCGTGGGGACGAGCGAGACGGCGCCCGGGATCAAGGAGATCGTCACCGTGCGCGACGACGGATCCGAATGGGTGCAGGTCACGACGACCGGCAGCCTGAACCTGCACGCGTCCTGGGGACCCAACGGCAAACCCGGCTGGATGTCCTACGTCAGCGGCAACACCGATTGGGTCTATGACCACAAACCATTTTCCACGCGTCCCGGCCTAAACTCCGCGGGCTCTTGGTCGCCAGACGGTCGCTTCTTGGCGCTCGCCGTCAGTGATCGCGGCGACTCTCAGCTCATCCTGCTCGATGGCACGACCGGTGAAGAATACGCGCGTCTCACCGACACTCAGACGCTGGCCACCAGCCCTACCTGGTCTTCGGACGGGTCCACCCTCGCGTTCGTATCCGATAAGGCAGGACTGCCGCAGATCTTCACGCTGCACCTCGCCACGGGAAAAATCGAGCAGCTGACGCGAGACGGTTACAACGCCAACCCCGAGTGGTCGCCCGCTGGCGCCGTTATCGCCTTTCAACGCCAGGTCAGCCAGGGGTTCGCGGTGATGCGTCTGGATCTCGCGACGGGCCAAGTAAAGCGCCTCAGCCAAGGCAAGGGGAGCTCAGAGAACCCCACGTTTTCACCGGACGGACGCTATATCGCCTATACCGTGACGATCGGCCGCTCCTCGCGCCTCTGGATCATGACCGCTGACGGAGAACAGGCGCGGGCCCTCGGTGGGGAGGCCGCTAAGCGCTCGTTTCAGTCACCTTCTTGGCAGCCCGCCGCCCGAAACCCCTAAGAATCGGAAGAGCGCTGGGCGCTGAGACGGTGTCCCGAGACCCTGGTCGGTGTTCCCTGAAGAGACTGTGAGGTGCGCCGGCGGAAGCGACCGGCGAAACCGCCTAGACTGTCTTCCCTCCGGCGGGATATGGGTGTTGTCCTGCGGGCTGGTTCAAGAACGCATAACCGGGCGAGGCACAGGACCCTCCAATCAAGCTAGGAAATAAGTATGACGTCCACAATCCCTGCGATGCGCATCGCACCGAGCCTTCTTAGCGCCGACTTTCTGCGCCTAGCCGAAGAGATCGAGGCCGTGACGGTCGCCGGCGCGGATGTCCTGCATTGCGACGTAATGGACGGCCACTTCGTCCCAAACCTAACATTTGGTCCTCCAATCATTCGGGCGCTGCGCCGCGCGACGACCCTACCGCTCGATGTGCACCTGATGATTGAGGCGCCCGATCGTTGGCTCGAAGAATACGTCGAGGCCGGCGCCGACTGGCTCTCAGTTCATATCGAGGCGACTCACCACGCGCACCGCGCCCTCGGGCGTATCCGCGAGCTCGGCGCCCGCGCTGGCGTCGTCCTAAACCCCGCGACCCATGCCAGCGCCATAGAACACGTCCTTGAGCTCTGCGACCATGTGCTCGTGATGACGGTGAACCCCGGCTTTGGGGGCCAACGCTTCATCGAGAGTGGTCTGCGTAAGATCGAGGCGATCGCCTCACGCGCTGTCCAGCTCGGCCTCGCGATCGACGTCGAGGTGGATGGTGGCGTCGGCCCAGACAATATCCGATCGATCCATTCCGCGGGCGCGTCCGTGGTCGTCGCGGGCTCGGCAATTTTCGGGCGTGGCGGTGAAGGGGCGCCGAGCTACGCCTCGCGCATCGCGGCCCTCCGCGGCGCAATTTCTTGAGTGTAGTCCGACAACTGCACGGAGCCTCGCTGCGATGGCGAGAGCCCTGACGTGCAAAGCGCCGTCCTCGCCTATTTCTCCGTTGACAGCATCATCCCCGCCGCGTAAAAGCGCCGCTCACAGGGCTTTTCGGGGCGTAGCGCAGCCTGGTAGCGCACTTGCTTCGGGAGCAAGGGGTCGCTGGTTCGAATCCAGTCGCCCCGACCAAAATCACCCTGTGTTATGCCGCGAACTCCCCGGGTTCGCGGCTTTTTTTTGTCCGCGCGGAGACGGGCCCGTTGCATGCAAAACCGCAGAAGCACAACGGCCTCGGCCCGGTTCTTGTAATGGCCTGATATCAATGGGATATTGCCACCGGCAGTCGGTTGACAGCGTGTGCGCCGAGGTGGTAAGCTGCCTCAAAATGGCGGGAGTAGACGCTTGAAGACAATGAAATGGATAGGCTTGAGTTTCATCGGACTCTCGATGGTGGGTTGTGCGTCAGATCCGGAAGAGAATTCCGGACCTGACGCCTTCCTCTCGACGGCCGAGAGTATCAAAGTTGGCGAGCTCGCAAACGGCGAGCTGAACGTCGATGACGGCGACAAGACGGACTGGAAGTCGGTCGATCTCGCCGGCGGTACCTTCGCCCTGACCTTCACAACCGATAAGGCTTCGGCCAACGTCGCCGTAGGTGTGTACAACAAGCACGGCGAGCTCGTCGGCGCCGGTATTCGCAAAAACGGCAACGACGACCCCCTGGTGATCGGTTTCGAGGTCAGGTCGGCCGGTCGCCACTTTGTCCGGCTTGAGCATCGCGAAGGCGGAAAAAATATCTATGGCGTCCAGGTTGACGAGGGAAGCGCAAGCGGACCCTCGAAACCTGTGATTGACTGAACGCAAGCGGACCCTCAGAGCAGACACGGGAAAATTAATGCGAAAGCTGACTTGGGCTGGATTGACGGATGTGGGGCGCAAGCGAACGGGCAACGAGGACGCGTTTATCGTGGACCCCGAGCTAGGACTCTATGTGGTTTGCGACGGCATGGGGGGACACGCCTCCGGCGAGGTCGCGAGCGCGATGACGACCGAGGAGTATCACGCGTTCATTGCGGACCGCGCCGACGGCGATCTGGCCTTGCCCTACAAGGGCGAGCCAGGCGCGACGCTTGGCGAGTTGGTGATGTCAAACGCGATTCAGCATGCCAACGACAAGGTCTTTGTGGCCGGCATGCGTGACCCGGCTCTTGAGGGGATGGGCACCACCGTGGTCTCGCTGTGCGAACACGAGGACCAGCTCATCTTGGCGCATATCGGCGACTCGCGTATCTACCGCGCTCGCGACGGCGCTCTTGAGCAGGTCACGCGCGACCACAGTTTGCTGAACCACAAGATTGACCTCGGCGAGCTCACCACGCAGGCGGAGATCGACAGTTTCAAGCATGGCAACGTGATCGTGCGGGCTATCGGCCTCAAAGATTACGTGCGTCCAGAGACGGCCGTTCACGCGCGCGTGCCCGGCGATCTCTATCTGCTCTGTTCTGACGGCCTGTCCGACATGGTGGATGACTGGTCCATTGAGAACGTGCTCCTTGCGAACGCGGACAACCTCGACGAGGCCGCATCGATCCTCGTCCGGATGGCCAATGAACGCGGCGGCAAGGACAATATTACCGTCGTGCTCGTGCGCGTTGACGATGAGCCCGAAGAAGTCTGGGCAGAGGATGATGTGCTCACGGTCAACGATTCCTCGCCGGCCCCCAAGGTCGCCCGGGAAGAGAGCACAGCCCCGACAATGCGGGCATTCGAGCCTGAGCCTGAGCCCGAGCCCGAGCCAGCGGCGCCCGCGTACAAGGATTTCTCCGATGCCAACGCCGACGAGGAGCGCACCGCACCGCATACGCCCGTCTTTGGTTGGGACGACGAACTAGAAGACCTAGAGCCGGCTCGGCCAGCACCCCGGCAGGCCGCGGCGCCCGCCGAGGTCAAGCGCCGGACGCTCGATACGGCGGTCGTACCGAGAGCGAGCCCACCAACCGCGGCAAGTATCATCGTCGATGACGAGGACTACTGATCGAGCGCACCCTTCGAGGGGACTCATTGTTAGTTTAACAAAAGAGACCCACGGTATGCCGTGGGTCTCTTTTATTGAATGCTTTAAGCATGTTCGGTGGCTGCGCTGGTCTTCAGCGGAGCCACCGGCCACAAACCGATGTCAGTCGATCTCGAGGTTGGAAAACCAGTTCGAGGGCTCGACCTTCGGCGGTGGGGCTTCCTTTTTGGGCTGGCGCGTCGGCTCGTCGATCTCCGGTCCGCGGTTCGTCTCGGGCCGGCTGGCGACGACGGGCGCCGCTCCGGACTCGCCGGGCCTCTCCGTAGCCGCGACGCGAGGGGCGTCGCTCGGCGCTGCTCGTTCGCCACCGCGCTCTTCGAGGGCCGCACCGAGGTCATACCACTGGGCACCTTGGCGCACCTGGACCGCGTTGTTGCGGACGCGCAGGAACTCGAGCTCGGGAAAGTCGTAGCGCGACTTCATCGTCTGCACGAGCGCGGTCATCGAGTCGCTGCTCTCGGTCGTCTGAGCGGTCTCAATGACGTAGGTGCGGAGCACATACTCGATCATCGCGTGCATCTCGGCGTCGGAATGCGAGGCGAGCACCTCACGCATAAAGCCGTGATTGCGCCACGGATCGTCGAGGCGCGCTCGCTCGATGAGTCGGCGCTCGGCCGGCTCGAGTTGGGTGGCGTCCACCGCGACATCAATAAGTCGCGCGCCCTCGAAATTCGCCTCGGCGATGTTCGCGTGGCGGAGATCCACCTTTATGAGGAGGGCGTTCTGAAAATTCGCCCCGTAGAGGTTTGCGCCCATGAGATCGCTGTCGATGATGATCGCGTTTGAGAAGTCCGCGCGATCGAGGGTCACGTTGCCGCGCTCTTGGGCTTCAAACTTGCTGTTAATGATGAGCGCGCGGGTGAATTTGGTCCCGAAGAGCTCGCAGCTGTTGAAGGTGCAGCTCTGAAGGCGGCTGCCCGAGAAGTCCGCGTTCCCGAGGCGCGACGAGAAAAATGACGTCCCGGACATGTTGGTGTCCTTGAACGACGTCTCAATGAGCTCGCTGCCAAAAAAAGACGAGCCGCGAAAGATCGAGCCGTCAAAGCGCGCCGAACGGCAGCTCGTCTCGGTGAATTTCGATCGCGAAAAGATCGCGCCTGTCGCATCGGCGTCGTGCAGGGCGACACGCCGGAACGTGGCGTCCGCGGCGTGTGCGCCTGCCAATCCGTCCTTGGACAGGTCGACCTCTTGTACGAGGACGCCTTGGAGGCGGCCCTCTTCCATACGACTATAGACTGCTTGGGGAGAACGCAGCATTTCGCTCATGGGTACCTTCGCTTGGGTGCAGTGCCTGAAAATCCTCCGCAGCCTAGCACGGAAGACCAGTCGACGAAAACTCCTCTGAAACGCGCCTCGCTCGTCTGTACAAGTGCGTTGTCTGCGCCTAGACTCGCGGTCGCCTTTGGCGGAGGTCAATCTTCCGCTGCGACCGGACGTGGGTGCATCGCAACGGTGCGTCTCCCGACATCACTATTACTCAAGCGCAAACGGGCATTCATCGTGTTAACGGTTGTCTTCACAAACGATGCAGGTGAGCGGATCGAAACGCCGCTCGAGCCGACTAAGGTTATCACTGTGGGGCGCGGCAAGGATCAGACCGTGCGGATCCCGCACTCGTCCGTGAGCCGCTCGCACGCCGAGTTTTACGAGGTCGAAGGCGCTTGGTGCGTCCGCGACATGCAGAGCTCGAACCACACATTTCTTAATAGCGAGCAGACCGAGCTAGCCTACGTTCAAGAAGGCGATACGGTTCGCTTTGGCGACTATGACGTCAAACTGGAGTTTATCGCCGCCGCTCCGGCCCGCCGCGCTCGCCCGGCGCCGGCCGCGGCTCCGGATCTCGAGCATACGCAGGCTCGGCCGCGCTCGGCCGTCCGCGAACCCGAGCCTGAGCCCGAGCCTGAGCCTGAGCCTGAGCCGCTGCCCGGGCGTCGCGTGCGGCCGAGCGCGGTCGCCGCGCCCGTCGCCGAGCCGAGCCCCTCGCGTCGGTCGAGACCGAGCGCGGCCCCTGAACCTGAGCCCGCTCCAGCGCCCGTCTCGCGTCGAGCGCGACCTGAGCCTGAGCCAGCCCCGGCTCCTGCAGGTCGGCGCCCTCGGCCCTCCGAGATCGAGGCGGCGCCCGTCGCGGCCCCCGTACATCGGCGCCCCGCGCCGGAGCCTGAACCGGAGCCCGCGATCCCGCCGCGCCGCGCCGCGCCAGAGGCGAGCAAGCCCCAAGTGTCCGGTATCGATCCGTCTGTCTTTCGTGCCGAGCAGGACCGCGCGAACCGTTTGGAAGAGCAACTGCAGGAGCAGAAACGCCGGACGGACGATGCGCTGGCCCGAGTGGGCGAGCTCGAGGCGCGCGAGGCGCGCTTCGACGATGAGGTCAGAGACTGGGAGGGACGATACGATCGGGCGCGTGAGCAAACCGACCACGTCCAAGGGCTGCTTGACCGGTCGCGTGAAGAGATCACCGACCACGAGGAGACCATCGAGACCCTAGAGCGCGAGGTCGCCGAGCTCGAGTCGAACCTCAAGCAGTTCGAGGCGACGCGCGACCAGAGCGCCGAGCTCTTGTCGGATCTGAAGTCCAAGGCAGTCCAAAAGGATCGCCGCATCGACGAGCTCCAACGCGAGCTTGATATGATGGAGTTCGACCTCCGCAACGCCCGCGATGAGCTCGAGTCCGTCCAGAACTCGATGAACTTCGAGAACACCGAGACCCGGAAGCTCGAGCGCGAGTTGGCGCTGCTCCGTGAGGTGATTCACGAAAAAGAAAATCATATCAAGTCGTTGCAAATCGAGATCGAAGAGCGGGACAAAGATATCTATGACCTCAAACTTGGCACCGGCGTCAAGGACCTGCAGACCGCCAAGACCGAGATGATGGAGAAGTACTTCTCCAAGGACAAAGAGGCCAACGAGCTCCGCGAGAAGCTCCAGAAGGCCGAGCAACACGTCAAGACCCTCCAGGGCGAGCTCGAAGACGCGATGGAGCACGTGGCGGCAGCCAAGGACTTCGCGAACCATCCTGATTTCAAACGGAAAGAACGCGAGCTTCAGCGGGCGACCGAGGACGCCGATCAGCTCCGGGAAGAGCTCGCGCGTGCCCAAGAGAAGTTGGACGACTTCTCGCCGGAGGCCAAGGCCAAGCTCGAGAGCCAAAACGCGACCCTGCAAAAACGGGTCGGCACCCTTGAGGAGAAGGTCGCGGCCACTGACGCGCAAGCGCCGCAGCGCGACAAGACTGACGCCGAGCTCGCGTCGGCCAACCGGCGTATCGTGGGCCTCGACTCCCAACTCGCCGAGCTTCAGAGCGAGCTCACGGATGCCCGCCGGACCCTCCGGGATCGCAGCAGCGCTGTCACCGTGACTGTGCCTGCGGCCGTACCGGAACCTGTCGCGGCGCCAAGCAGCGAGGGCGTCGTCCACTCAGAAGAGGTCGAAGCGCTCAAGAGCAAGGTCTCCGATCTGGAAGAGAAGATCGGCGCGCTGTCGCTCGACCTGCGGCGCGCCAAAGGCGACGTCGACCGGTTCAAAGAGGAGGCGGCCGCAGCGGCTAAAGCCGCCCAAGATCTCGAGACGGCCCTCGCCAGCGCCAAAGCCGCCGTGGTTGCGGCAGCGGCGGCCAACGCTCCAGCGCCGTCGGGCTTTGATCGCGACGACGCCCTCGACTCAGTCGATTCCATGATGGACCTCTACCGTTCGTGGAAGTCCAACCTCGACGTCCTCAAGACGTATGGAGACGACATCTCGGCGTCAGGCAACGAGCCGAAAGCGATCGCGGACGCGGTCGAGGGTATCGGGCAGACCCTGACCGCCATCGAGAAAGACGCCGAAGACATGCGTGCCGAACTCAAGACGTTGCGTACGGCCATCGAAAATAGCTGACCACCAAGGAAGTGAGACCATGGCGAGTGAAAAGATTACGTCCAAACGCGAGATCGAGTTCCTGATTCAGGCGCGATACGTGCTTCTCTATGTTGTGTCGCCCGAAGAGGCTCGCGTTGAAAAAGCGCTCGCCGACATCGCCGGCCGCCGCAACCGGAAGCTGCTCGCGTGGTCGATCACGCAGGGCTTTGAGTCTCTTGACGGCGGCTCCTCGTATAGTGACGTGCGCGACCCCCTCCGTGCCCTCGAGTTCATCACAAAGTTTGAGGACAACCTTATCTGCGTCTTGCGGGACTTCCACCCCTTCATGAAGGACCCCTCGGTCGTCCGGAAGCTCCGCGATTGCGCGCGTAATTTGAAGGAATCCAAGTACAGCATTCACTTGGTGCTCCTGTCTTCGACCTATGCGGCGCCGGTCGAGATCGAAAAAGAGCTCGCCGTGGTCGACTATGATCTCCCCGAGCGCGACGAACTTGAAAAGATCGTGTGGGACGTGGCCCAGAACGCGCCGCCCAGCCTCACCCTCGCGGTCAAGACCGACGCCGAGGAGCGCGAGGCCGTCATCGAGGCCGCGCGCGGCCTTACGGCAGACGAAGCCCGGGCTGTATTCGCGAAATCACTCGTGAAAAAGCGCGATTTCGACGTCAAGACCATCATGGCGGAGAAGAAGGGCCTCATCCGCAAGTCGGGTATCTTGGAGTTCTACGAGACCGACCAACGCTTCTCCGACGTCGGTGGCCTAGAAATCCTGAAGTCCTGGCTCCGCAAACGCAAGTCGAGCTTCTCACGCGACGCGCGCGACTTTGGCCTCCCATCTCCGAAGGGGCTCCTGCTCATCGGCGTACCGGGATGCGGTAAGTCTCTGACCGCAAAGGCTATTGGCGCCATGTGGCAGATGCCCCTCCTGCGACTCGACGTCGGTAAGATCTTTGGTAGCCTCGTCGGTTCTTCGGAAGAGAACATGCGCAAGGCCATCAAGACCGCCGAGGCCGTCGCCCCGTCCATTCTGTGGCTAGACGAGCTCGAGAAGGGCTTCTCCGGCACGTCGAGCTCAGGTCAGACGGACGGCGGCACAACCTCACGTGTCTTCGGTACCTTCATCACCTGGTTGCAAGAGAAACAATCGAGCGTCTTCGTCGTCGCCACCGCGAACAACGTCCAGGCTCTCCCGCCCGAGCTCTTGCGTAAGGGTCGTTTCGACGAGATCTTCTTCGTCGATCTTCCAAGCGCCAAAGAGCGCGAGGAGATCTTCCGCATCCACATCGACAAAAAGAAGCGGGACCCGTCCACGTTTGATTTCAAATCACTCGTCGCCGCCAGCCAGCAGTTCGTCGGTGCGGAGATCGAGCAGGCGATTATCTCCGCCCTCTTCGACTGTTTCGAGGACGGCAAGGCTGACCTGACGACCGAGCGCGTCTTGAAGTCCGTCGAAGAGATCGTGCCTTTGGCCTACACGATGAAGGAGATGATCGACAACATGCGTGAGTGGGCCAAGTCCCGCGCGCGTCGCGCCTCGTTCTCGGAAAACGAGACGGATGATCCGGGCGTGCCCAAGATCGACGTCAGCGACACTGGCGTGCCAAAGCTCGACCTGTCCGACGGAGTCCAGCTATAGTCGACGTGGTGGGGGTTGAAGCCGGGTTTGGGCGCGTCTCGCGTGACCGAGCCCGCGTTTTGCGCGTTCAGGTGAACTCACAAGACGCCTAGACCGTTGATACCACACGCCGTCCCTGCGCGGCTCCTCTGCGCAGGGCATCTACAGGAAGACCCGGGAAGACCAAGGAGACAAAAGTGTCCCATTTCACCGCTGTGAAGACCAAAATTCGCAACATGTTAGCGCTTGAGCGGGCCCTCAAGGACCTCAAGTATGACGTCAACTTGGCCGAGGAAGGGCAGCACGTGTCGGTGCGCGGCTATCAAGGCCAGACGACCGACGCCGTCGCTTGCATCAAGGCGTCCAAGACCTACGATATCGGCGTAAAGCTGACGGCTGATGGCACCTATGAATTCGTCGCCGACTGGTGGGGCGTCGAGACGACGCGGGGCGTGACCGAGGACGAGTTCATCAAGCAGCTGACTCGGCGCTACAGCTATCACGTCATCATGGATGAGATAAAAAAGAAGGGCTACACCCTAGAGACCGAGGAAGAGACGGAAAACAACGAGCTGCGGATTCACGTCCGGACCTGGAACTGAGGGGAAAACGATGGCCACCAAGAAAGACATTTTTTTCACCATCAACGATGACGGCGAGGTCACGATCAAGGTCGAGGGCGCACCTGGCGCGGACTGCACCGAGCTCACGAAGTCCATCGAGGAGGCCTTGGGCATCGTCTCTGAGCGGCAGTACACAAGCGAGTACTACCAGCAAGAAGAGACCCAAGAGATCGATGTTGGCTCGGGCGAAAGCTGAGTCTCTTCCGTGACAGACGCTCCTGCCATTGACGACAAGGCGGTCGGCCTCACCGAGCCGACCATTGACCCCTTCGCCGGGCACGTCGCGTTCGCGCGCAGCGTGAGAGGCGGTCGGTTCCAGCGGCCGTGGTACGCCTTTCTCGACGCCATGCGCGAGCCTATCGACGTCCGCGCCGACCGTATGATCGATATCCACGCCTTCGGCAATAAGTTGCAGTTCATCATTAAGCCGCCCCGGCCCATGCGGGATGATGAGTATCCGGCCGACCTTGAAGACCGGATGAAGGCCGACTGCGAGCGGCAGTTTGTGCTGCGCAACATCGCGCGCCTCGAAAAAGAGGCCTACCCGGACGAGAAGCTCGAGTTTGATCACAAACCAGTGGACGCAGGCGGCTTCGAGTTTCCAAAGCTCGCGTCGATGGCCGAGGCTTACGCCGCGCCCGAGCTGTTGTCCGAGGTCAGCTATCAGTTTGTATACAACGCGAGTCATTGGCGCTGGACCCTGCTCGAGGTGATGCAGTGGGAGCGCTATTTCTCCAAAGAGATCAAAGATAAGTTCGTCGGGCCGATGTGGAAGCACGACCCAGATACGAACCCCGTCCCGGTCGAGGCTCCCGTGTCCGCGCATGGGGCCGAGGCCGCCGACGATGACTGGAATACCCAATGATGGGAAGAGGTTAGTGCGCCGTGATCGGAAGACCTATGCATCCATTTGATGACGTCGTCGCGCTCCGTCGGGTGCTGCACCGCATCCCCGAGCTCTCGTTTCACGAGCACCAGACCTCCGAGTTCCTGAAGGACCAGTTCGCCGCCTTGGGGGTCGGGTCGCGGCTGGTGTCTGTGGGCGGCACGGGGTTCTATCTCGATATAGGGCCGGCCGCCGCCGCCGCAACGATCCTGCTGCGCGCCGATATGGATGGGCTCCCCATCACCGAAAAGACCGGCCTCCCTTACGCGTCTCAGCGCCCCGGCTTCATGCATGCCTGCGGCCACGACGCGCACATGGCTGGCCTCGCTGCGACAGCCTACAGCTTGCTACACGATGCCCCCAAAGGGGTGCGTGTTCGGGTGCTCTTTCAGCCGGCCGAGGAGGGCGGTGGCGGCGCGCTGGCGTGCATCCGCGACGGCGTCCTCGATGGGGTCGACATGGCCTTCGGGATCCATGTCTGGAATGAGCTGCCCCTCGGGACCATCGCGCTCACGACCGGTGGGGTCATGGCAGGTGTGGTGGAGTTCGCGATGACCGTGCGAGGGCAGGGGGGCCACGGCGCCGTCCCGCACAGCGCCACGGACTCCGTGGTCGCCGCGGCGCAACTAATTACTGCACTTCAAACCATTTCAAGTAGGCGGATCGCCCCCGTAGAACCTGTCGTCGTGACGGTCGGTAGTATCCACGGCGGCGAGGCGTTCAACGTGATCCCGGCGACCGTCGAGCTGCGGGGCACGGTCCGGGCCTTCTCACGCGAGACCCTCGACCGCGTTGAGGTCCTGATGCGCGAGATCGCCGATGGCGTTGGACGTACCACCGGGACGACTATCGACATGATCTACACTCGTCAATCGCGGCCGACCGTCAATGACGCGGGCGCGGTCGCGGTGTGCGAGAGGGCGCTGCAGGCCAAGGCGCCGGCGTCCAAGGTCCTCTCGGGCTACCGCACGATGGCGGGTGAGGACTTCGGCGAGCTCTTGAACTGCGTCCCGGGCTGTTTCCTACTCGTCGGCAGCGGGAACGCCGATCGGGGTCTGACCGAGCCGCATCACTCGCCGCGTTTTGAGATCGACGAGGGGGTCCTAGAGGTATCGAAGGCCGTCTTCTTGGGGCTCGTGGCCACCGTCGAGGCCGCGCCTCAGCTTGTCCGAGCGGACGGCGGGGCGGGACGGCAGTGACGGCGACTTGGTCGCACGCGGCAAAGGGCTATCTTTGCGCACCTTTGGTTCTTCATCGGGTCGTCGGTGATGAGATTTTTGTTTTGATGCCCGAGGGGCGGGTGCACTGGTTGCGCCGGCCCGTCGCGCGCCTCCTCTGGGACACGATTGTCGCCGCCGACCCGGACCAGCCGGCCACGCTCGAGACCCTCAGCGCGAGCGTTCGAGCCGTCTTCGAGGTCGACGCCGAGACGTCGGCCCGCGACGTGAGCGCGTTCGTCGACGAGCTCGTCGATCTGGGTGTCTTGACCGTGATTTAAGGTTTGTCGCTCTACCGATGGTCTATCACGACCTTTTTGGGCATAGATCGGTCACCTCAACTGGCCATTGCGACGCTTGCGGTTGACTCGTCACGGTTCGAAATCTAGGCTATCGGCCCGCTCGCCTATTTCAGGATTAGAATCATGACGCGACATTTTGGGCCGAACAGTCTGTCTCTTGCCAGCATCCTATGCGTCTCCCTTTGGGTGGGACAAGGATGCGACGGCGCCGAGCTCTACCGCCCTATCGATCGCGGCGACGTCGCGGTGTCGGATGTTGACGCCGACGTCCAGCCTGACGCGGGGGACACGACTATTGAGACCCCGCTCGTGGACTTTGAGTTCCGCATGAAGAGCGGGACTGTGGGACTCGGTCTGGCCGCGCTGGCCCTTGACCCGCTGGACGAGCTCGACGCCTACGCCCAGCTCGCGGGTCTGCAGACCGACATCGCTTTTGCGATCAATGGCGATGGCGCAGAGGGCGTCGCGCGCCTGGTCGTCGCGGGCAGCGTGATCGCGCAGCAACCCGTGGCCGCGGAATCGTCAGTCGGCGCTCCACAGCAGGGATTCTTCCGAGGGGTTGGGCTGCCAATTCAGGCGACACCGTTCTCGGTAAAAATCGAATTCCTGCGCGCGGGCGAGGTCCTTGGGGATGCAGACAAGGCCGTGACCACGGCCGACGACGAGCCCTGCGACGTCAAGCTCGTGACGGGCGATAGCGACACCTGCGGAACCCTCCGTGAAGTGGTTGGCGATGACGGCGAGACCCGACTCGTAATGGACTACAGCCTTGAGCTGATCAGTGGCCCATGCTCAGAGCTGACTGGCGCGATCACCGACGATACTGGCGCCGTGATCGCCGAGGTCGTCGGCTCCTTTAACGATGCCGGCCTCTACTCCGATTCGTTCGCGGTCGGCGCCGTTGGCGCACCGATTGAGGCAGCCTTTGGTCTCGCCTTTACGGTGATCCATCCAAACGACACGGCCCTCCACCTCCGAATCGAAGGCGCGCGGCGCGCGGACAACATCGCGCCCTTCGTGACCGGCACCTCGCCGCTCACTGGCCCTCAGACTGTCCTCACGGTTAGCAATGATCTCGAAGTCGGTGTTGACGGGCTGCAGGTCGCTCTGACGGCGTTCACCGGATCGGCGGACGCGGTCGAGGCACAGCTGGCGGTCGGCGACGTCACCAGCGACCCCGTGGTCGTCCCAGACACGGGCATCGTCGAGTTCGGAACCACCACGTTTAGCGAGAACACGACCACGAACGTTCGCATCACCGTCACCGACGGGTGCGGCAACGTTGGCGCCTTCGAGTCGATCGTCGACGTGCTGCTCGACCAAGGGGCGCTTGGAATCGCGATGCCGGCGGAAGGGGCGACCTTGCTCGCGATCAACGACGGAGACAGAGGCACTGCAACGATTTTCGAGATGACTGCCCTGATCGCGGCCGGTGGATTGACTGGTCCTGGGCGCATCGTCGTGACCTGTGGCGATACGGAGGTCGGGGCGCTGACCTTTGACGCCCCGACCGATAACGGCCTGTATCTAGTCGACGTTGCCTTGGACGTCGACGTCCTCGGGACCTCAACGTCCTGCGTCGCCACGCTTGAGGGCGGGGCGACGTCTGGCGTGCGTAGTTTCCAGATCGGCCTGCCGGCCCCCACCCTAAACATATCGTCACCCCTTGCTGGCGATGTGGTCTGTTTCAATACCACTGATATCCCGGTCAACCTCAACGGAACCGGGCTCAACGGTCAAACGATCTCGTGGTCGACCGCCGGACCGACTGGCGAGGTCGGTCCGATGGTCGACGACATGCTTGAGACCATCATCCCCCTCGCCGAGAGCACGGCGGACGGTCAGGTCACGATTCTGTTTGATGCGACGGACAGCTTCGGCAACGTCGTCGGAAGCCTTCAGGATGCGCCCATGGCGGATATCCGAATCGACCGGACCGCGCCTCAGTTGCAGTTCAACACACCGGTTGATGCGACCTTCGTCGCGTCGACGTCCGTTGACGCAAATCCAGAGCTATCGGGCTTCCAGGTCGCGATTGGCGGCGTCGTCACCGACACCGTCCTCGCCGGCGAGGTGTGCCTCGTGGAGGTTGATGGCGCGTGCTCGCCCTTGGGCGATGACGGGTCATGGAGCCTCGAGGTCACCCTCGCCCCCGGCGAGAACCTCGTGACGGTCGTCGCCCACGATGATTGCGGCAACAACAGCGAGGAGGTCGCTCGGGTCCTGACCCTCGACCAAGACCTTGAGCTCGTCATCACGTCTCCTCTGTCCGACTCCATCCTCGTCGCCGCGGCCGACGGCGATCTCACGACGCCCGAGGTCTTTGATCTCGATGTGACCGTCGCGACGACGGGCGCGACCGCTGGTGACACCCTCGTCATCGCGTGTCGCTCAGACCTGGAAGGCGCCCAGCCGCTTGACGTCGGCTCGATTGAGATCCCGAATCCGCCGATCACCGATGGCGTATACGTCGTCTCGGCCGCCGTCCCTGTCGCGACTCTTGGCCAACGCGTCCTCTGCCGCGCCGACCTCTCGGGGAGCGTCACCGCGACCAGCGACGACATCCGCCTGACCCTCGCTATCCCCGCCCCGACCTTGGTCTTGAACGCGCCTCTTGACGGCGCATGCGCGAACTCCAACACCCTAGCGGTCACGGCGACGTCTGCGCGCCTTAATGGTGCTGAACTGACAGCTACCCTCGCCGACGCGTCGGCGTCCGGGACAGTGGCGGATGACGCGTTCGCGGCCAGCCTTGATCTCACCGCGCTGGCCGATGGCGGCCCCTACGCTCTCATGGTCACGGGCGAAGACGGCTTCGGCAATCCGGTCTCCGCCGGCGCCTCGGTGCTCGTTGACCGCAGCGGTCCGGCTCTGACCCTCGTCAGCCCAGCGCTGGACATCGATCCCACCGTGACCGCCGACTCGTCGACGGACCCAGGATTTCAGGCGGACATCGTCGTGGCCGTCGCCGATGCGAACGCGCTCGGGGGGCAGATCTGTCTGACCGTCGAAGGCGCGGCCGAGATCTGCGCGACCGTTGGCGCGAGCACCGCGACATTCCCTGCCATTACGCTGCAGCCGGGCGCCAACCCCGTCTCCGTCGTCGCAAGTGACGCCTGCGGCAACGCGTCCGAGGAGCTAGCGTTCACGCTCACGCTGTTGACCCAGCCACCGGTCGTCCGCATAACCACTCCAAGCGCCGACCTCGTCACAGTTGCGGAGACCATCGCTATCACAGCTACCGCGACGGAGCCCGGCGACGGTTCCGCATCCACCGGCGGTCAGGCCGTCCTCTTAATTGGCGGTGTCGCCAGTGCCTTCGTTCCAACCGAGGTTAGCGCCGGCGTCTTCACCTTCGCGGACGTGCCCCTTGTGGTTGGTCCGGAGAACGTCTTCGTCGTTGAAGTGACGCGGGAGTTTGCGACCGGTACTTCGAGCGCTCGGACCGTTGTTCGCAAGAACACAACGCCCACGATCGCGATCGGAACGCCCACGGCCGGCAACGTCAACCTCGCCAGTACGTTCTGCACGAACGTCGGCGCGGGCTGTAATCTTACCGGCCTCGCGTCGACGACGAACGTCGAGGACGGCAGCGCGGCGGGCATCGCCGTTGACTGCGGTAGCGGCGCGACCTCAGTCGCAGGTACTGTCGACAACAACGCTGTGAGCTTCGCCGGCCTAGTCTTGGCTGAGGCCTCGACCTGCGTTCTTACCGCGACAGTGACCGATGCCGCCGGGCAGACCGCAACAAGCGAAGCGGTGACCGTGACAGTCGACCGCGAGGCTCCGCTCGTGAGCTTCGTCGGCCTGCCAAACATCATCCAAGCCACGCAGGATGTCGACTCCGCGACGCCCGGGGTTCAGACCGCGCTTCAGGTGAGCGCCAGTGGCGCCGCTACGGGTGTGACTCTGCGAGTGACCTTCGCCTGGATTCAGGGTGGGGTCTCGCAATCCAAGAACGCGGACGTCACAATCATCGCCGGTGTCACCAGCTACGCCATCGAAGAGGTCGTCGGGAGTGGCCGCGTCACTTGGCCAGAAGGCATCGTGACCGTCACCGCGTCTGTGGTCGATGCCGTGGGTAATCAGGGGACGGCGACCAGGATCATCACCGTCAATGGTACCGGCAGCGTGGCGATATCTGCGCCCGCGGATGTGGCAAATAGTTGCACTACAACATGTGCGGTCGGGGCTTGTTTCCAGGGCACGTGCTGGCGCACATGGGGGACCGGGTCCTCACGCATCCTCAGCGTCAATCTGGCTGGCATGGCGACGACGGCAGGCAACCTCCGCGTATGTTCGGACAGCGCCCTGCTCACCGACGTCAACGGACCCCGCTGTGCCACGGCCGACAGCACGACCGGGCCCTATCGCCAGGTCCTCCTCGGGGACGGCGTAAATGGCGCGAACATTCTTTCGGTCGCCACGGCGCTTCCCGATGGCTATCAGCGTCTCGTGGCTGAGGCCCTGCCCCTCACCGGCGGCGGATGGATTACTAGCGAAAACGCGGCCTTGCCCGAGCAGCGGCGCCGGCGGCTCTTCCTCGACCTCATCGCGCCCCAGGTCACCTCCGTCACGAGCCCCTCTGACACGCTCGCGCCATTCGGCGTCCTAAGTCTCGCCGAGGCAGTGTCCAATCCTCGGTTGTTTAATATTTCGTTTAATACCTCCGAGGCCGGACGCGCACGGATCGTCGTCAATGATATCGTCGTCCGGACCCAAGACGTCCCCGCAGGCGCGAGCACCTTCTCCGTGACGCTCCCAGAGGGCCAGCCCAACGTCTGGGTCATCGTCACCGATGCCGTCGGCAACACCTCACCGACAACGCCCGGCGGCGGCGCGTCCGTCTATCAGCCTATTGTCGACGTGACGCCCCCGACCCTCGCGTTCAGCCGCCCGACCTCGTCACCCCGCAATGCCAGCAGCGACCTCGACGTCGTCCTCACCTCAGACGCGGAAGGTAACATTTTGATTGTGTTTGACGATGGGATCCAGGTCGCCTCTGGTCTCGTGGCGAACGGTGGAATTACTTTCAGTCACAACGTCTCGGGGATCCTCTCCGATGGCTCCCATCGCCTCACCGCGAGCGTCGCGGATAGCGCCGGCAATAGCAGGACAGTCGCCACGAACCCGGCGGTCATCACCGTCGATACCGTAGCCCCGGTACTCAACTTCGCGAGCCCCGCTAACGGCGCAGAGCTGCAAGACGACGATGACGCTGATTTGTTGGCTTCGGGCTTTCAACTCGACGTCCTCTTTGGGGGCGACATCGGATCGACCACGTGGACTGTCCTTACCGCGGCCAACTGTGACGCCGGGTTCGCGAGTTGCGACGCCCCGTCGCAGGCAGGAGCGGGCGCCATCACCAACGCAGGCGGCCTCGAGTCCGCGCAGCGCATTAGCGCGCCGCTCACTGCGCAAGTGTCGCGCTTTCGGGTGATTGTGCGCCTCGCCGATGCTGCAGGTAACGTCACCGAAGAGGCCCATAACGTCACGGTCACCACCGCCGCCTGCCAAGTGGTGCTATCGAATCTGCCGTCATCCACATTCTACAACGCGACCTCTTGTACAAATGGGCTGTCTTGCGCCAGCGCCGACCTTGAGATCGCGGCCAATCAGATCGGCTTCTGTGTGGCCGACACCATCGAACTCCTCGTCAACGGGGCTGTCGTTGCGACCAGCCCGCTTACCTCCTTCTCCGGAACCTTTGATCTTTCCGTCTTAGACGGCGCGACATTCACGCTGCAGGCGCGTCTCACGTTGGTTGGCGCCCCGGTTACGGCATCCGCGGAAGAGCAGCGTACCGCCGACTTTACGCCCCCCACGGTGGCATTCGTCGCGGCTGATATTGATGGCTTCATGACGCCCGCCAATGGCGACAACGTCACGTTCAACGCTGAGCTTGACCTCGACGCAGGCACCGCGGGTATGCAGTTCCATGCGGCGCTCAGCGTCGCGGATCTAAACGCGTCTGGTGGCTTTATCGCCAGCGTGACGGCGACCGACGGCGCGACGACCGTGGACCTTACCGCCTTCAACTTCGCGATCCCCGGTGAGATCGTTGGCGCGACACCGATCATTACAGACCTGCGCGAGATGACCCTCGGCGATGGCGCGACCTGGTCGGTGGTCGCATCGGCGACAGACGCTGCGGGTAACCCTGGGACCTCCAGCTTTACTGCCGTCGTCGACGTGACGCGGCCCGGGTCTGTGACGGTGTCGAACGTGGTCTTTGACAAGCGCCGACCTGCGTTATCGCCGCTCTCTTGGACCGCGGTCGGTGACAACGGCATGACGGGTGGGGCGGTCGCGGATTACCTCGTCCGCTACAGCGCCGTGCCCTTCGACGATTCGAACTGGACCGATGCGTGCGACTTCCAAGACATCTACGGTAGCGACGTCATGCCGGCGCCCGGTGCGCCTGGTGCGGCCATGAGCGTCTCCCTTGGCGGACCCGACAGCCGGGCCTTCAGCGACGCCTGCAAGTTCGCGATCAACTTTGGTAACCTCGAGGACCCAACCACGCCGGCGCTCTACGTTGGGATCCGGGCGATGGACGCGGCGGGCAACCTGTCCACCCTTTCTTCTGGCCAAGTTCATGTCCTCGTGAACAGCGATGTGCAACTCGAGACGACCCGAGTTCAGTTCGATAACTCCTTGGGAGCACTCGGCTTTACGCCCACTTCTCTCGCCGTGTCGGGCGCGAGTCTTCGCGACATCAATGGCGACGGAGTCGCTGACTTCGGTCTCGGCATCACCCTCGCGAACGCCGCCTGCGTCGTTCTGGGTCACGATTTTACGGTCGGCGGCGAGGTCATCACGGCCCCGACCGGTACGCACCACAGCTGTATCACCCCAGCGGATGCCGCCACCATCATCGTCGGGACGGACCGCATCGGCGACTCGATCGTGTCTCTCGGCGACGTCAATGGAGACGGCCTCTTCGACTTCGGAATCACCGGTCGGCGGCTGTGGTCAGCACCCTATACCGGTAACCCCAACCACGAGGCCTTCTTGCTCATCTACCTCGGCGAGGACACGGCCTCGCCGCCGGATCTCGTGGCGCCCGACGTCATCGTGCGCGGCCTCACCTCGCAGACGCTGTCCGCCGGCTACACCAGCGCGTGCGGGATTGGCAACGTCAACGGCGCGGGTCCCGAGGACCTCGGCTTCGGCGAACCCTCGCTAAGCCGGCTTCATGCCATCCCAGGGCAGGCTTCGTGGGTCAAAGCCAATGGCGGCGCGCCGGTTGTGATCGACCTCGCTGCCGCGAATGCCGTCAGCAACGCCGGCGGCATGACCTTCTCCATGACCGTCAGCAGCGGCACACCCTATTTCGGTGGTCGTTGTGGTCGCGCTGGGGACGTGCTCTCGACCCCCGCAGGACAGGGCGCGAGCGACATCGGCGATCTATTAGTCGCGCAGACCGGCGCCGAGAACGGACGCCTCTTCGTCTTTGCCGGTCGCGAGTGGACCGCCGGCGCGGTCGTCACCGTCAGTCAGACCATCGGCGTGCCGACTGCCGAGGACAACCTCTCGCTCCGGCTGCGGCAAGAGACCGTTGGGCAGGAGTCGAACAGCATCTTCGCCTTGGACTTCCAGGGTGGCATCGACGCGACCGGCGATGATGTCCCCGACATCCTCGTAGGGACGTCCAACCGCTCGCTGTCCGCGAGCCGCGACGGGAAGTCGATTTACGTCTTTAACGGCGCTCTCTTGGCCGCGCTCGTGGGCGCAGACGTGCGCATCGACATCGGCGCCGCCCCACTTGAGGGCCAGAGCTGGACCGGCACGAACGGTTGGGTTATCCGGTCTGACCTGCCCGGTCGCTTTGGGGTCGTGCGTTTCCTAGCGTCCTTTACGGGCACCACGTTCGGATCGCCTGCCTTTGAGGCGCCGGCGCTAATTCATAGCAACACGTTAAGCGACGAGATCCTGCTCCGCGCAAACCATGACGACCCGGCCAGCAGCTTCGAGCTGGGCCTGTTCCCAGCCTACGACGGCGAGGCGATGAGCACCTTTAATGCCGGGTTCTTGAGCATGGGCGCCTTCGTGACGGGCGGTCTTGACTTCACAGGTGACGGCGCGCCAGACATCATTACGGGCACAAACTTCGGTGAAGTGTTGATCATTCGATGACGCACCGGACACACATAAGACGGAGGCATCAATGAACGAGATTCAACAGCGCGAAGAGCACGGACCTCTAGGTCCTCGAGAAGGGGTCCAGCGGCGCCGGTATCAGCCGCCCATCATCGAGTCGGGTGAGGCTTTTGAGCGCGTCCAGCTCGCCAGCGGTTGCGACTCTGGCATCTTCGACGGTTGCGAAGTGCCTTGCGATGCGTGATGGGCTCGCCCAACGGCGCGAGAGCGCGGGCGGGCGTCCTAACCTTGCTACAACAACGATAGTAGCGCGCTACGGCCCCCTCTCGCTTTCGGTAGAGGTCCTGCCCGACGAGCTTCGTGCGTTGGTGGTGGCCTCTTTGTCCGAGGCGGCACCCGAGGGCGCCCTCAGCGGACTCTCTGTCCGGGTTCAGGTGGATATTGCGCGTGACCCCGCGTCCCCCCTCACTCAACCGGCAGACGGGCAATGGGACGTCTGGGGGCCGACGCCGGCCTGGGATGCCAGCGTGACCTACGGCGCTCATGGGATCTTTTGCCGCTTTTCCTTCGACCCAACCTTCGTCTCGGGTCTCAGCCGCTCCAAGACGGCCGCCTTGGACGCCCTATGGAAGGCCGCGTTGCGGATGATCTTTGCGGTCGCGGCGCCCTTCGCGGGTGCGCTGCTTGTCCATGGCGCGGCGCTTGTGCCGACCGAAGGGCAGGGCGCCTTCGCGTTTATCGGGCCCAGCGGGTCCGGCAAGACGACGATGGCCAGTCGTCTGCCCGACTGGACGCGCGTGTCCGACGATACACTGCTCCTTTGGCGCGCGGACGACTTTTGGTACGTCAGCGGCACCCCGCTCCAAGGCCGCGAGAAGAATCCAGTCCTCGTGGGTTGTTTTCCCGTCCGGGCCCTCGTGGCGCTTAAACCCAACGCGGTCGACCTCGTGGTGCGGCCCTCTCTTCCGAGCGAGGCGTTTCAGGCCCTCATCGCGCGGACCTTCTTCTATCCTTCGTCGGCCGTGCCCGAGGGCACCGCCGACCGACTCATTGAGGCGATATATTCGCTGTCGCAGGCGCTTCCGATGTTTGAGTTGCAATCGAATCTTGATCATTCAATCGAAGGGCCTCTTCTGGCCGTTGGAGGCCCTCATGTTTGATGGTCTTCATCGCCAAGCGCGCGCAGCCTACATGAAGGCCGGTATGTTGTTTGAGCTCCACTGTGATCTGCTCTATCAGTGCGATCTCGACTGCGTGCACTGCTATCTCGACGATAAGGCCCGCCGCATCCTGCCGACCAAGTTCTGGAAGGACGTGCTCGATCAGGCCGCCGCGTTGGGGGTCTTCAGCGTACTCTTCTCCGGCGGCGAGATCTTCCTGCGTAAGGATCTCTTGGAGATCATCTCACACGCCCGCAGCCTCGGTATTTTCGTGCACCTCAAGACACATGGCGGCTGGATTGACGCCGACATGGCGGCGCGATTAAAGGAACTCCACGTATCCACGATCGCGCTTAGCTATTACGCCACGGATGCGACGATCCACGACACCATTACGCGTCACCCGGGGTCCCACGCGAAGACGCGCCACGCGATCAAGGTCCTCGCCGAGGCGGGGATCATCACCGTCGCGGCTATCGCGGTCATCGACGCCAATCGCCACCTCTGGCGCGAGACGGTCGCCGAGGTCGAGTCCTTGGGCGCCTATGCGGGGTTGAACGGTGTCATGATGGCCGCCCACTCGGGGGACCCTTTTCCTCGCGACCTCAACATCGATATCGAGGCGCTGGCCGAGCTCGAGGCTTTCGCGTCGGGTCGCACGGTGCAGGTCGACGTCGCGGGGTCCACGGGGGTCCAGAGCCAGCCGGCGGATTGGGAAGAACAGCGCAACTGCGGCGCGGGGAACTCAATGCTGTACATCGGACCCGAGGGTGACGTGACGCCTTGCGTGTCTTGGCCTATGCCCATGGCCAACCTGAATCGTGGGGATCACCTCAGCGATATTTGGTATCAAAACCAAGCATTGAAAAAGGTCCAGTCCTATCGGCACGCCGATCGCGAGATCTGCAAGTCCTGCGCGGTCCGTGAGGACTGTGATTTCTGTGCAGGTCAAAGCTTTGTCGAGACAGGTGACCCGATGGCGGCCATCCTCAACGCCTGCCACAAGACGCGGGCCAAGACCCTGGCGAAGGCGCGCGCCGCTGGTCAAGCGGAACCACCCCTGCCCGCAGGCCTTGAGACCACGGACGCCCTCGCGCCACCGAAGAGATTGTTCCCGATCCGCGTGGTCGCGTCAGGTGGGTCGCGGTCGTCGTGACCGTCTCGCCCGTCGTCGATGACCTCTGGCGCGTTCAGTTCCGGGCCCGCCTAGACCACGGCGAGACCCCGACCTTCGTCGCCGAGGGGCACAGCATGTGGCCGGCCATCTGCGACGGTGACGTGGTTCGCATTGAGCCCCTCCCATCCGGGGGCCCGCTCGTCGGTGCGGTCGTCTTGGCCGCCTACCGCCGGCGCCTCGTGCTGCATCGGGTCCTTGAACGCCGGCCGGGCGGTCTCTTCCTCAAAGGCGACGCCAACCCCAATCCCGACGGTTGGTGCGACCTCGACTGGGTCGTCGGCCGAGTCGCCAGTCGCCGCGGCGATTGGGTCCGCGCCTGCGTCTCAAGTTGCACCGGTGCCGTCGGCGCGCGTGCCCTCGGCTTTTGTCGCACACGCCTCTGCTGAAGGCAGTTCTTCAGTCCCACCCTTCGTGATAAGGTCCGCGCGTGAGACTTCTAGATATACTCGGACATCGTCGGGCCATTGATATGCTCGTCCAGGCGCACGCCTCTGGCCGCATCCATCACGCCTACCTCTTCGCGGGGCCGGAGGGCATCGGCAAGCGCCGGGTCGCCTATGCGTTTATGGCCCGCGTCTCTTGCTTGGCGCTAGCCGACGACGGCGACGCCTGTGGCCACTGCCGGAACTGCCGGCGTATCTTCGCGCACGCCGCGTGGTACGACGAGCATGGCCCGTGGAAGCCCCCACCGACTGAGCCGGACGTGCCGCTGACGCCGCTGCTGCCTGACGTGGCGACCCTCGTGCCCTATGGGTCGGGCATCCGCATTGAGCAGGTCCGAGAGGTCCGCCGCATCGCGCAGTTCGCGCCGGTCGAGCTGCCCTTTCGGTTTATCCTGATCGATCCCGCTGATGCGATGAATGAGGCGGCCGCCAACGCGCTGCTCAAGACCTTGGAGGAGCCGCCGGCCAAGACCCGCTTCATCCTGTTGTCGCCATCGCCGACGAGTCTCCTCGTGACCATCCGATCACGCTGTCAGCGCGTGGACTTTCACCGCCTCGCCGACGCCGAGCTCGACCAGATCCTCGCGACGCGCCTACCCGAGTCGGACGAGGAACAGCGCCGTCGCGCGGCTCGGGTGGCTCATGGCAGCGCCGCGCTCGCGATCGAGCTTGTGGACGATCCGGCGCTCGCGGCCTGGATGCCCTTGGCACGCGGACTCGCGCGGGTCGACTCCGGACGTCCGGGCGCGATCCTCGCCTTGGCCGCTGAATTCGAAGACCTCAAGATCGGGCCCCGCACCTTTGAGCTGATCGTGCGCTTCCTGCGCGACGCGCTCCTCATCCGCGTTGGCTCGGACGAGCCGGTCTTTCACGCCGAGATCTTGGACGACGTCACGGCCTTCGCCGGGGCCCGATCGATCGATGGGCTGATGCACCGCATCCGGATCGCGGAAGACACGCGCCTCGCCTGTCAAACCTTCCATACCCCCTTACTTCTTGGGCTTGAGCGCCTCCTGCTCGAGGTCATCGGGCCCGACGGGACGGAGGTCGCGCGCCCCATCGTTGATCTACGTGACGTACTTTGACGGGACACGCGGCGTCACGGGGCCGCCATACGGATGTGACGCGCTTGTAACGATCGCACGATTTCCGGTGTTTGCGGGTTTACGAAAATCGACATCGTTTTCTTGACGATTCCTGCTTGACCCCCAGGGGGCCAGGCGGGTACCTCTCCCCCCCTCGCAGTGCCATGTAGCTCGCCATCGGTTATCCACACACCCTGTGGATAACTTGGTCCTCACGCATCACCCAGCATTGCACATCTACAGCTAGCGCGGCCCCGACCGCGTGGCTGCCGCTCGGCGCGGTCCTGTGGATAACCTGTGCACAACCGCGGCGAGTCCACAGCAATGCAGCCGCCTGGGCTTGCGCCCTTTCGGTCTGGCGTTAGACTCCCTCCTATCTAAGACCCCGGAGGAACGTCATGTCGAAAGCCCCGTCACGCAACCGCAGCTACCCTTGGTTTGGCCCTGAGCACGATCTGCTCCGCAAGACCGTCCGTGATTGGTGCATCCAGGACCTGGCACCCCACGCCGAGGCCTGGGAAGAGGCGCGCCTCTTCTCGCGCGATGTCTTTAATAAAGCCGCAGAGTTGGGGCTCCTCGGCATCCGGGTTCCCGAGGTCTGGGGCGGGCAGGGGCTCGACTGGTGGTACACCGTCGCCTACGCCGAAGAGATGGTGAACTGCGGCATGGCCGGCCTGACGATGGCGATGCTCGTGCAGAGCGACATGGCGACGCCCGTCATTCATGAGATCGGCAACGATTACCACCGCGAGAACTTCCTAAAGCCGGCCATCCTCGGCCAGGCCATCGCGGCCCTCGGCGTCTCCGAGCCCGACGTCGGCTCCGACGTCGCGAATATCAGAACGACGGCCCGCCGCGACGGCGACGACTACGTCATCAACGGCGCCAAGACCTACATCACCAACGGCACCCGCGCCGACTTCATCACGCTGGCCGTCCGCACCGGCGGCGAGGGCTTTAAGGGCATCTCGTTGATGCTCTTTCCGACCGACACCAAGGGCTTTAAGGTCTCGAAGAAGCTGGAAAAGCTTGGCAATCACTGTTCTGACACGGCCGAGCTCTACTTCGAGGAGTGCCGCATCCCCGCGAAGAACCTGCTCGGATACGAGAACGCCGGTTTCTACTACATCATGAAGAATTTCCAAGGCGAGCGTCTCGTCGGCGCCATCAGCGCGGTCGCTGGTGCTCAACGTATCTTGGATAGTACTGTCACGTACTGCAAGGATCGCAGCGCCTTTGGCCGGCCCCTCGTGGGCTTCCAGACGGTGCGCCACGAGCTCGTGCAGCTTGAGGCCGAGCTCGAGGCCGCGCGTCAGCTCTGCTACCGTGCAGTAGACCTCGTCAACCGTGGCCAAGACGCCACCCGCGAGATCACGATGAGCAAGCTCATTGGCGGCGAGCTGGCCTGCCGCGTGGCCGACCGATGCCTGCAGCTCCACGGAGGTGCCGGCTACATGGCCGAGTACGAGATCAGCCGGGCGTGGCGGGACACGCGCCTCATCACCATTGGCGGCGGCACTAGCGAGATCATGCGCGAGATCCTGTCGAAGCTTCAGGGGCTTGGGAAATAACCATATGAAAGGGGCGCTCTTTTTGAAGAGTGTTCCCTTTAGTCGTTGATCCAGTACGACCCCAGCCATTTGCCCGTGCCGTACTTTTCGGGGCGGGCAAGGATCATCACTTCGAAACGTCCGGGCAGAGGCCGGCAAGTGAACTTGTTTTGTGTCGCGTTGTTTGGAGTATCGCAAGGTTGGGTCTCGCCCGTGATGGGCTTCATATGAGCGGAAACGAAGAATCCAAGGGGATTGGCGACCTCCACGATGAGTGGGTCGGCCCGTTCCATGACGGGGCGAATGTCGCCCCCGACGGACACGCCATGGATAAGCATCTCCATGTCAAACAGGGGTTGGCGCAGCCACTCCGCGCGACTCAGTGGGGTCTCGACTAGCTGCCACCGCTCTGCGTCCGGTCGATGGTTCATGAGCATCGCCTCAGGCGGCGTGAAGAGGTAGTGCGTCTGATAGCGGCGCGTGAAGCCCGTCTCAATAGAGCCGTAGCCAGAGTCCCAGGTGACGTCCAAGAGGTACCAACTGTCGCCGATCTGGACCGCGTTCCAGGCGTGACCGGCGTCTTCGGGGAACTCCAACTTCGTGGCTGAGATTTCGCGATAATCGTTGGAGTTGCGAGAGTCTCCGCCGACGTAAATAACGTTCAGGCCGGCCGCTTTACCGACGGCGACGGTCAGCCTCGAGTAGCCAGCGCAGACCCCGAGTCCCGTCTTGAACACTGTCCCAGCGCTCTGGTTGCCGTCGTTTAAAGAGCGGTTGCCGAGCTTTTCAAAGTCATAGCTGACATGCAGCGCGACAAAGTCATGCACGGCCTTCGTGAGCTCAAAGGGGTCCGTGATTTGCTCTTTGAGCCACTTGCCGACCGTCTGGGGGCTCTTCCTCGCCTCATCCGGGATCCTAGCTATGATCGGGTGCACCGTGGCCTCTAGAGGCCATCTGAGGTCCGATTCTGGAATCGCGATCCCGGGGATAGGCAGGGGCTTCTGAGCCTTCGGCGCTGGCGCCACCGTCTTCGTGGTCGTCCCCACCGTCGCCGACGGCCACGCCGTCACGGCGCCCGGGTCGACCCCCTTGCTCTCGTCGGACTCGCGATAGGGCTTGTCCCGCACCGCGTCGTTTAACCACTCCAGCCCATCAGCCAGCGTGAAGGACAGCTTGCGTAGGCTCTGGGCGGCCGGCGTCTGAGATCCGGCGAGCCACCAGTCGCCGCGCAGCGCCAGCGCCTTAAACGTGGCTTCTGGGTGTGTGCCGACCAAGATGACGATGAAGACGACGCTGAGGACCGAGCTGCGCAGGATCGCGTCGCGGATCCGCCCCCCACGCTGGTCCCTGTCCGCCCATAGCTCCCAACCCAATGGAATCAGGAAGAATATCGCGAATGATCCGACCAGCGCCAACCACATCGGGCCGTCGAGGTAGAGCGCGAGGCTGCTGCCGACCCAGGCTCCGAAGCCGGCGAGCGACAGCGGGATTAGCATGAAGAGGCCAAAGAGGAGGCCCGTGACCGCGGATGGGCGCCGCGCGTTTAATGGAGGGGTCGTCATGAACCGACGTTAACGGCAGGAGCCGACCCGTGGCAAGTAGGTCCAAAGGATCGAACGGCGCCCGAGTGGGGGTGACGCGTCCCCGGTCGTGCGGTAGACCGATGGCATGAAACGATACACTCGCCATCTCGTGGTCTCCGTCGCTCTGCTCTCCCACGGTCTCTGGGGCTGCGATGATGCGCCTCACGCCGCGTCCGATACGCTCCAAGCCACGGACGTCGTGGGCGGGGATGGCGCCTCGGAGACCACGCTCGGCGTCGACACCGCCGACGTGACGCCCCATCCCGCCCTCGAGGGCACGGTCGCCGGGACATTCACCGTCCGCCCCGGCGTCCAGATTACGACCGTCTTCGGTGGCACGCCCGCCACGCCTTACACCATCTACGACATCACGGGCACGCGCCTGTTGTCGGTCGTCGCCGACGAGTTCGGGCACGCCCATTTTTCGTACATTCCATTTGAGCACGAAACGATCGACCCCGGGAACGACGACGGCGAGAGCCAGGGCGTCACGGGCGATTTTGTGCGCCGCGCGACCACGCTCGCGCCCGGCGATGGCTACGTGATGCGCGATGACACCGCTTCACCGCCGGCTGCGATCGGGCCCTTCAGCGTCCTCGCGGTCCGCGATCATCCCGATCCAGCCATCTATGAAGGACAGGACCTGCACGGCGTTCCATTCGGGATCTTTGGCCACGATGGAGACCCTCAAGAAGGTTTGAACTACATTGAGATGCGGGACGGCACCAAGCTGTCCGCGATGGTCCGCTTCCCGGATGCAGGCCTCTGGGGCGACGGCCCCTATCCGACGGTGATCGAATACTCCGGTTATGCGCCGTCGCAGCCTGAAGACCCCGATCCAGGCTCGCGCATTGCCACCCTCCTTGGATATGCCTCGGTCGGCGTCAACATGCGCGGCACAGGCTGCTCTGGTGGCGTCTTCGACATCTTCTCGCCCGCCCAACACTCGGACGCCTATGACATCGTCGAGGTCGTCGCGCGCCAGCCCTGGGTCCTCCACGGCAAGGTCGGCATGGTCGGGCTGTCCTACCCCGGCATCGCACAGATCTATGCGGCCTACCTGAACCCGCCCGGCCTCGCGGCGGTCTCACCCCTGTCGATCCTCTCCGACCCGTGGGAGCTGCTGCGCCCCGGCGGGATCTACAACGACGGCTTCACCCGCCAATGGCTTGAGCAGCGTGACAGCGAGGCCTCCTCGGGCGGGCAGCGCTGGACCGATCGACGCATCGAATGGGGCGACCCGATCTGCGCCGAACATCAGAATCTTCGCAATCAAAACCTTGACTTCGAGTCGGTCTTCCGCGCCCTAGAGTTCTATCCGGATGACGGATATGCGCGCAGTATCAAGCGTCTCCTTAAAGACATCCGGATGCCGGTCTATTTAAGCGGCGGATTTCAAGATGAACAGACCGGGCCGCAGTTCGCTGATGTGCTTGACCAATTCGAAAACGCGCCAGTGCAAAAGTTTGTGCTATACAATGGACGTCATGCCGACGGCTACAGCCCGCTGACGCTGACGCGCTGGTGGGAGTTCCTCGAAATCTACGTCGCCAAACGCGTGCCGCGCATGCCCGACTGGGTCCGCGAGCTGGCGGCGCCCGAGTTCAGCCGAACCTACGACTCGACCGGACTTGGTTTCGAGGAAGACCGCTTCGCGACCTACGCCGAGGACGACTACGCCGGTGTGAAGGCCGCCTACGAGGCCGAGCCGGACGTGCGCGTCGTCTTCGAGTCGGGCGGCGGCGATGACCAGCCTGGGGCCCCGAAAGAGCGATTCTCGGTCGCGATGCCCAGCTGGCCCTCACCGGTCGCCGCGACGACGACCCTCTATCTGGGCGCGGACGGGACACTTGGGACCGAGGCTGGCGACGCCGGCACGAACACTTGGCGCCACGACCCCGAGGCGGGCGGCAAGAACTTCTTTGGTCCACGCGGCTACCAGACCCTCGGGCGCCTCTGGGACATCGACTGGACGCGCTTCGCCGACGGTGACGTGGTCGCCTACGAGACGGCGCCCCTTGAGACCGCGATGGTCCTTGGCGGCCCAGGCTATGCAGCGCTCTGGGTTCAGAGTGTTGCGGCCGATATTCATGTCCAGGTGACGCTGACCGAGCTGCGTCCGGACGGCCAAGAGGTGCTCATTCAGTCAGGCTGGATGCGGGTTGGCCACGGCACCCTCGACGAGGAGCTCGCCGTCGGAAATTCATTGCAGTACACATGGCGCGAGGAGGACTTTGTCCCGCCGGTCGCGGGGCAGCCGACTCTGACGCGGGTGCCCATCCCGTCTGTCGGCCATGTCCTGCGGGCCGGCTCGCAGCTTCGTTTGGCCATCTCGGCGCCGGGTCGCAATCACGCGACCTGGCAGTTCACCAGCCCGACCGAGGACACCGCGACTCACACCCTGCTGTGGGGCGCAGGACACCCGTCGGCGCTGGTCTTGACGCGCCTCGACGGCACGACCGCCCTTCAGGGCGTGGACATCCCGGCGGACGCCCCCAGCTGCATTGGGCTCCGCGGCCAGCCTTGCCGCGCCGCGCTGCCCATCGTGAACCACCCTGAGCACGACCAACGCGCCCATTGACTTGAGTTTAAGCGAAGAACTACTCTCTGCGGCATGCACAACTCAAAAAGCTTCTCTTGGGTTCTTGGCGCCGGCGGGCTTCAAGTGGTCATCCTCGCCGCAGCCGTCTGCTCGCTCACCGGCTGCGATGACCCCGCGCCAGGCGCCACGCTTGACGCGGTCGCTACCAGCGACATCCCTCAGCTAGGCGACATCGATAGCCCGGACGGCACGCCGGCCGACGCTGCCGTCGAGTTGGACACCCAGCCCGAGGACGTGACGTTGGACGACGACGGTCTGACGCCCGATGCCATCGCTGATGTGATTGAAATTGATGATGTCTCGGTGGTCGACGCCGCCGCCCCCACCGACACCGTGACCGCCGACGACACGACCGTCGAGACGGCCGAGCCTCTCGTGGCCCCGTCCGAGACCTGGACCTGGATCCCCATCGAGGGCTCCCTGTGCGGCAATGGCACGCCCAACGGCCTCGCGGTAAACCTCACAGACCGCAGCACGGACGTGCTCATCGTCTTACAGGGCGGCGGCCTCTGCTGGGACTACAACACATGCTTTGTCGTGAAATCAGCGTCTCATGTCGAGGACACATTGAACTCAACCCTTGTGCTAAACGAGGTCGGCGCTCAGAATCCAATCTTCGACCGGAGCGATCCCGAAAACCCATTTCGCAACGCCAGCTTCGTCTTTGCGCCCTACTGCACCGGCGACTTCTTTGCAGGTGATAGCGTCACCCCCTACACATTCTTGCTAGACCAACGTCAGGTTCACCACGTCGGCGCCCGAAACTGGGCCTTCGTTCGACCGCGCCTTCACGCGACCTTCCCATCGCCAGAGACGGTCTGGCTGACGGGCTTCAGCGCCGGTGGCCTCGGCGTGACCTGGAACTGGTGGCGCTTCCTCGAGCTCTATCCCGACTCCGAGGTCCACGCCCTCAACGACTGTGGCACCCCGATGGAGCCCGTCGGCGGTCGCTTCGCCGCGTGGAAGGCCGCCGTGAACTTCGTGCCGCCCCCCGGCTGCGAGGACTGCCTGGAGAGCCAGCCTCTCCTCTTGGCCCACTACGCAGAGACCGTTCCCGCCCCGAACCGCTACGCGCTCTTGGCCTATCGCCAAGACTTTGTGCTGCAAGCATTCACTGGCCTCGGTTGGCAGGCTGTCCAAAACCGGACGGACAGCCTCCGCAATAGGATGGTGGCCCTCGGTCTGGATCGTATGAAGACATACTATATCGATGGCACCGAGCATGTCATGATGGGGCGCTACGCGGGAATTCGCACATCAGCCGCTTCCGGCCGAGTCCTAGCCTGGGACTGGGTCCGCGCTTGGGCCCTCGGCCTCGAGGGCTGGGACCACGCGGGGCCTTGATCATCGCCCTCAAGTCTTACATCAGGCCCGCGAGCTAGGCGAAGGGCAGGACGCGGTCCTTGGGACGGGCAGTTTTCTTCGGCCGATGTTGGTCCTCGGTCCGCCACACGAGCGCTGTCTCAGGCAACGCAATCGGTCTTTGGCGAACGACGAGAGACCGATACCAGACTTGTCCGCGCCGAGTCATCGGTGTTGAGCGAACTCAAAGGTACCGAAGGGCGTCCGTCGTCCCCCAGTCGACGACGGACCGTTGCGCGTGCCGCCGTGCAACAACTCCACAAATATCTTAACCGTCGCTTGAAACACGACCGGGACCTGCGTTACTATCGCGGACGTTGAGAGCCTCGTGCCGTCACTGCCGACCCTCAGCATCCCTTCCAAGGCCCAAGATTGGTGGGAACTTGTCTCTGTTTGGGTGGAGTAGATATGCATCGGATGGTCACTTATCTCGCGGTGTTGGTGCCTTTGTCCTGCAGTGCTTGGGCCTGCAGCGATTCCAACCAGACCTCCGGTCCATCTCTTGAGGTCAATGTATCGCCGCTCTCTCTGCCCGGAATATCCGAGGCTTGCTACGGCATCAACGTCAATAATGGCACCGGTGACCTGGTCTGGAGCCGCACCAAGGTCTGTTCCGGGCAGTTCGGCAACGGCGCTGGTGGCGATATCTCCTACGTCGGCCCATGCGACGCCGACAGCCCCGCCCACACCGTGACCCTCTTTATCGAGAACCTCAGGGACGATGCAGGTCTCCCACTCGCGGTCGAGGACTGGCAAAACCCGTGCGAGTCCCCGACCGGCTGCACGCAGTCCGTCGCATGCGTGGAGAACGCGGACACACCTGTGACCTTCAACATCACAGTGATGCGTCGCGCCTATCAGGGCTTCTTCGATCTCGCGGTCGATTTCGAGGACGTCTTCTGTTCGGGAAAGGTCGACTGCGAAGGGACCGAGGGCGATCCCATTGAGCTGCTGCATAACCGCGATGGCGAGAGGGACCAGACCGTGGTCGTCGCCCTCGCGTGCACGGGTGGACCCGGCGAAGGCGACACCACGACCCTTCACATGAATGACATTCGCATCGTCTGCGCGGATCCGCTGGCGACCCGTTACGTCCCTGCTGCTGATCCTCTCTTCGGCGCGTGCTTTGAGACCGCCACCGGGAGCACGATTACAAGTCACGGCCTTGGGTTCTCTGTCTTTGCGGTGACCCCGGACCCGCTAGATCTAGTCGCAGATCCAATCGCCGACGAGATCTACTCGCGCGCGTTATCCTACAACGCGACCTTCGACCCTAACGGCAGCCCCGTGTGAAATCCGGACGTTGTTACGGTCGTGCCGACGGCGACCGGCCCAACCGAGGGGCCCCTTGACTTCGAGGTTGGCGCCGTGTTCACGCGCCTTGGACCCCAGACGGCGCTGGTCGCCTACTTCAACCATAACACCGACTATGTGCCCGCGGGTCCAGACTTTGGTTCGATCTCGGCCCTCCACCTCGGGATCGCGACGCTCAACGCAGCAGGTGATACTTGGCAGGCTGGGACCCTCATTGAGATTCCACCGACCGGCGGGCTGAACGTCGATTTCCCCCTCGGTTTTGTCGACGGTCAGCTCGTACTCCAGGCCTTTGATGGCGCCGGAATGTCGCTTTATGTGCTCAACTGGAACGCATCCACCAGCGCGTTCGGCGCACCCGCGATCGTCACCCCGCCAAGCAGCTTGACGATCGATGACGTTGAGGTCATCGAGTTTCGTGACGGCCACATGCTAGCCGTCTTAGCAGACCAGCCGACGGGGCCCAAGACCTCGTTCGTCGCGAGCGCTGACAACGGGTGGGTCCTGACTGAGCTCATACTCCCACCAAACTCCACGGTTCCTGTCGAGGCCGACTACGCGGGTTGGGTTATTTCGGAATTGGTTGAGCAAGGCCGGCCAGAGCTGCTCTTCGGCGGGCGCGTTGCGGTCCAAGTGACGGCCAATGAGCCGTCGCCGGGTACTGGCTCGGCGGAGCTCCTCGCGTGGTTTGTGCCAGCGGCGGGCGGAACTTGGTCCTTCGAGGTGCACCCGATTTATACCGAGTACCTCGCGGTTATTGGGGCGCCAAATTCGCCGATGCAGGTGTCTATGCCACGCAGCTACCAGAATCATTACGCCTTCACGATCGCGGCAGGCAACGCGCAACAGATGGTGCGAGTCTACCAGCGTCATCTCGGAGGGGACATCGCTTGGCAGCGGCACGACACCCTCGCGGGTCGTTCGACCTTTCTTCAGTTGCAGTACGTCGCCGGTGTCATCGAGAGGGCGAATCTGCCGGCTTTGGCCGCCTTTGCCTTTCAGCGCGTCGGTGGCCTGCCCATCGAGCTCGAGCTGGGCATCCTGCAAGGCGAGCTCGTCCAAAACGACAATGGTCAAGACGAGCGCGTCATGACCTCGCTGGTGGCATTGACCGTCCCGGGTCTGACAGCGACGGGTTGGCAGCTGACCGGCGTTGAGCGCGGTAGCGCGGGCCGACTCCTCGTGTCTTTCTACGAGTACAGTAGTGATAGCATCTATACTTGGCGGGTGACGGTCATTGACGGCGCCACGCCGACCGCCAGCGCCAACCTCGTGGGCCTCACGTCGAGCGAGCTGGTGGGCGCTACACCCCTTGCCGCAGGCGCCTTCGCCGTCGATATAGATTTTGAGCCCGGCGACGGCACGCTCGCCAGTGTCCCCGGCGGTTGCACGGACGTCGCTAGCTTTATCAGCACCGGCGGGGCCGTCGGCGGGACGCCGGGTCTTGGCACCACTGAGACCCAGTCTCTTCAGTATCTTGGGGGATTCGACTTCGAGGCCGCCCCCGGGGACGATGGCTCGGGGGGCGTGGGCTACGATGCTCTCAGAATCCCCTACGGCGCGGCGAACGAGGTCGTGATGGTTGCGGCGTCGGCGCCTCTCTTCGTCGGTGACGCGACCTACGCGGCTGTCTTGCCGCCGTCTGGAACCGAAGGCAATCAGATGGACGCCACCGGGGTGCCGCTCATCGAGCCCGTATGGCAGCAGAGCGTCTTCGCGGGCCAAGAGGCCCTCTTGTGCGACGGCGAGCCCTGCAACAAGGTCTTTTACAACACCGCGATCGGCTTCGACGCGACGGTGCCTCACTGCTGGCTTCAGTGGGAGGCGACCGCTAGCGGCGGGACGGGCGTCGACGGCACCGGCACCATCGCCCCGGGGTTCGTCTATCCGGCTGTCTTCGGCAATGTGCAGCTCACGGGCGCCGACCCGACCAGCGATGGGCTGCTCTGCACCCAACACCCCTTAGGCAGTGACGGGATGGCCATCGCCTATTCCCAGCCTGATATGACCGATCTGCAGTTCTGCTACAGCTGGGATGGTCTGACCTTGGTTAACAATCTCGGCGCCGGCGTGCCCTGTCCGAACCTCCTGGGGGGCCAGCAGCCCTAGTAGCTATCTAGTCCATCGGCGACGTCGTGTTGCCCAACGGGGCGGTTTCGGCCATGTTGTCCGGCGACAAGACGTGTCGTGTCACTCCTCGGGAGCGAGCCACCCAAATCAGGGGTCTCCGGCCAATAGCTCGCGCCAGACGGCGCATCGGGCCTCGCGTTCGTCGGCCTCGACGGTGACGGCGGCGTCCCAGAAGAGGGTCAATCCATCGTCTGCCGTCCATCTTGGCCATGCACCGCCGGCCGCTGTGTCGGCGGCAGGCAACGTGGCCTTGCCCGTCGCGGCGAACTCCAGCCAGGTCGCCATCATCGCTTCTGAGAGGGCGGCGTCAGCCTCGACCGGCACATAGAGCGGGATGTTGCGCCAAGATCCAAAGACATAGGGTAGCTCGGCGCCATGGGCGGCGGCCTTGGCGCCAGTCCGGATTTCGGTTTGACGTGAAAATATATAGCGATAGACAGGCGCCGTCGGCGTGCCCACGGCCTCGGCGAACTCTATCGCCGGGCAGGTGAAGCGAAAGTCCGTATAGACGTCTACCATCGCCTCTCTCGGTGAGGCGTATGCGTCAACCGGGTATAGCGCTAGTAGCCGCGCGGCGATGGCGGCTTTGTCGGATCCACCGAGGGCGGCCAGTGGCGTTGCGAAGTACAGCGCGATGGCCTCGGCATACGCGGCCGCGTCGCGAACAGGTAGGACCAGCAAGGAAGCCATCTCCTCGCTGTTCGTGCCGATAATGACGGGGATCCCTCGCGTGTCATCGGCCTCGGCCGCCGCGATCATGGCGGCGGGGGTGTCTGTGACGAGCTCGCCGTCGATGATCGGGCCATAACTGCTGCCTCCCGCTCCCAGAGTCGCTTCGTCTAGGCGTAGCTCGCCCGGCAGGGACTTAAAGAGGGTCCCGACATCCATCTCGCGCAGACAGGCGATGGTATTATCCGCGCAGCCAGCGGCCGTCACAAGGCGCTGACCATCCAGCAGCGCGGCGGCCAACGACTTGGCGCTTGGTGCACCGCTCTGGATGATGGCCCCAGAGATGCGCGCGCGGCTCTCACGAAGGCCGAGGTGCATCCCGACGTCCACGGCCCCGGCCGACCCGCCGAAGAGCATCATCCGCCGAGGGTCCCCGCCGAAACCGGCGATGTGGGTCTCGAGCCACTTGAGGGCCTGTTGCTGATCCCAGAGGCCGCGGTTGCCCAAGGCGACGCCGTCGGTCTCGACGAAGGCCGGGTGCGCCAGCCATCCGAGCGCGCCGAGGCGGTATTGAACGGTCACGACCACGGCTGGGCCCTTCGCCGACAAGAAGCGACCGTCGTAAAGGGGGTTGCCGCCAGCGATAAAGACCGACGCGCTGCCTTGGAGATGCCCGCCACCGTGGATAAAGACGAGGACGGGCAGGGGGGTCGGAGTGTCAACGGGCGCCCAGATATTGAGCGTGAGGCAGTCCTCTGCCCCCACCATGTCACCCGTCGGATCAGCTTGAGGACAAACTGATCTAAAGCGGCTCGCGACGAGGGGGCTCGTGCGACACAGGGGCGTGGCCGGCGCGGCGAAACGGAGCTCGCCCTCGGGCGGCGCCGCGAAGGGGATGCCCAGCCACGAACGGACACCATCGTTGAGCACGCCCACGACTGGGCCCTCGCGGGTCGGGATCACGAGGGGATCGCCCGGCACAAATTCGCCTGTCACCGGCGGGCAGGCCGTGGGTGTGGTGTCGGTGTCGCTGCCCCCTGAGGCGTCACCTGTCGTCGCATCGACGCCCACGGCAGCGTCAGCCGTCGGGTTGGCGCTGTCCCACACGGCCGTCGCGTCTTGGGCCGAGACACTGCTGTCGTAGACGACGCTGGCGTCGCCCGGGCCCGCGCCCGTGGACTTGGCATCATCGCCGCAGCCGGCGAGGACCGCTAAAACCGTTAGGATGATTGGGACACGAATCGACATAGGGCTCCATAAAAGGGGATGCGCGGTTGTCACGCGGCGCAGAATGAGTCTACCAACTTCAGCCGACCCGTTACTATGACGAAGCTCGGGTGGGCCGTGAGTCAAGGGGGACATCTCAGGGCGGGGGAGTCGCGTCGGGATCATCGGGCATGGCCTCAAGCGTCTTCCGGGCCTTCGCGGCCAGCTCGTCTAGGCCGACCTTCTCGGCGGCCCGGGCGATCCAGGTCTGCGCCGTGGCGTCGAAGATTCGAATAAAGTTCATGTGTTCGATGATCTCTTTCGTCATGGCCTGGTCGCCGCCTTTCGCGGCGATCAGCTTCAGCGCCTCGACGCCCAGCCGATAGCCCGTCTCATCGATCTGCAGCGACTTCGCCCACCAAGAGATCGCGAGGGCGTCGTCTCCCGCCTTGACCGCGATGTCCGCGAGACGCCCCATAAGAAACACGTTGGTGGGTTCAAGCGTGATCGCGGCCTCAAGGTGGGCGATCGCGTCCCTGAAGTTGCTGGCGCGCTCTTCGACCTCGGCCAGCACCGCAAGGGCCCTGACTCCGCCCCGCTGCTGGCTGACGACGGTCAAGAGCGCTGCGCGGGCATCCTGAGGCGGCCCCAAGACACTCAGCGCCATCCCGCGCACCAAGGTCGCGTAGGTTTTGGTTTGTTCGTCCGGATCGAGGGCGAGCGCCTCGTTGGCGAGCGCGAGGGCCTGGTCGTGCTTCTTTCTGGCCCACGCGCCGGCTGCGCCCTTGGCCTTCGTCGCGGCATCGGCGCCCGCCGTTGTCGCTTGGCGTATGAGCAGCCCGGGATTCGGCGGGGAAAGATCAAGGTCCGGGGGAAAGGCCTTGTCCACCCAGGCAAACTCACCGTCCAGCCAGGCCTCGAAGCGCGCGTCGAAGGCCTCGGGTGTGATCTTTAGGACCTCCTCAAATACCTGCGCCGTATTGCGGCGCGCGGCCCAAGCCTTTAGCATCTGGGTCGTGCTTTGAGGTCCAAAGGTATCGCGGATAAAACGCGCCAGGTGGTAAGCCCGAAAATACGCGTTCACCATGTCTTGGACTGATTTTGCCTGCGTGAAGGCCAGGTTGAAATCGCGCACCCCGTGGGGCGTGGCGGCCTCCCGTGCGCGCGCGAATTGCTTGTCCATCTCGCGCGCCCACGCCGGGCGGCCCTCGGTGGACTCCAGCATCGCGAGGCCCTCGGTGAACCAGCGCGGCACGCGGTTGTCGCTCAGCTGCAGGTGGAAGACATGCGCCAGCTCGTGCCACAGCACATCGCCCCAGTTAAAGAGGCTCTGCGACGGGGAGCGCGCGGTGATGACGTGCCCAAAACAGATGCCATGCGCCGCGATGTAGGGCTGGCCGACCGAGCGCATCGAGAAGGTCTTTAGGCTCTCGAAGATCTCGATATGCAACGGCTGCACGGCCTTGACACCATATTTGTGCTCAAAGTAATTGAGGGTCTCGCGCACCAGCGGGGGCACGTGAATCGCCAACACCGCGCGTTCACTTTGATTGGCGCGAATGCGAAAGCCGTCGCCGTCGATCCACGTGAAGTGTTTGTCCACGATGTCGAAGAAGTGGGTCAGCAGGTTGAACGTCTTCGCGTGGTAGGGGTCCTCTCTGTGGGCCCTCTCGAGGGCCTTACGGGCGGCCTTGTCGTTGCCCGAGCGCGAGTAACCTATCGCCACAAGGTTAAGAAGATCGGCGTTGTCCTTGGCGAGGCGGAGCCCCTTCTCGGCGAGCTCAATGGACTCCGGATAGCGGTGGACCCTCTCGGCGTGGGTCGCTATCATCGCGTAAAACGCCGCGTTCTTGCGATTGACGGCGAGAGCGCGTCTCTCGACGGCCTTGTATGCCGCCTGGTCATCCATCACATAATGCGCGGCGCCGAGGAGGGCCAACGCCTCGGGGTTCAACGCGGCGGTGACAAGGCTCGTGCGCTCAAGCCGTGACACCGCGTCTTCGGGGCGGTCGGCCTCTAGGTCAAGGCGCGCGAGCAGGTTGTGCGCGGGGACACACTCGGGGTGTCTCGCAATGACCGCCTCGGCGGCGGCCCGGGCTTCGGACGATGCGCGCTGTCCGTCCAGCCTGATTCGCGCGCGCAAGACGGCCATCTCGGGGTTGTCGACGCCGGGCGCGAGCTGTTCGATCTCGTCGAGGAGGCGAAAGGCCTCAGCGTGATTGTATTTGCTATCGAAAAGTTCCGCCCACGCGATCCGCGCGGCGGTGTCGCGAGGTCCGGCCTTGACGGCCTCGCCAAATGCGCGGTTGGCGCTCTTGAAGTATCCATTGAGGTGCAACGCGATACCGAGCTGGGTCAGCGCCTGGCTGTCGACTAACCGGTCAGCGTTGTAGTCCTCGGCGAGATGGTCCAAGGCCTTAAACGCGGCCTTGTTGTCGCCCAAGGCGTAGAGGGTCCGCCCCAGCAATACCCGCGCCTCGTGGTCCGCCGGATGTTCGGCGACATAGGGACGGAGGGACTTTAGCGCCCCCGCAAAGTCCGAACGTCGAAAGGCCAGCTCCGCTGTCGCCCGCGTGCGCTTGTCCGGGTCAAGACCCTCTAAAGACGCGAGAAGAGCCTCGGCCTCTTTCAGATCCCAGCGTCCGAGCGCGGAGAAGACGGCCGCGTCAGCGCTCGGCTCTGGGTCCGCAGCGTGCGTCGCCGGCGCCCACCAAGCGCTGAGGCCGGTAAATACCCACAGGCCCACAAAAAAGGCCCATGGCCGCGGCGCCGAGCGTCGCCGAACCCGTGGGCCCGCTTGGGCTCTGCTCACAGACCGCCGCTGATCCGCCAGACGCCGTCTTCGCGGACGAAATCAAGGCGGTTAAAGTCGTTGCGCGGCTTCCACGCGCTGACGCCGCCCTCGAGATACCGGACGTTGTAGTAGTACTCGTAGTCCGCGTTGGCCCGGTCTCCGTCGACCTCGATGCGGCGCATCAGGATGCGGAACTGGACCTCGGCGACGTGGTCGCGGAATTTCGGGATGACGGTGTCGCGCAGCTCGGTGTAGCCATAGTCATCGCGGCTGTTGTCGGTGGTCGACGCGTTTTCGAAGTAATCGCGCGAGGTCATTCCCAAAAGAACGTCCGAGTCGCGGGTCTCGACGGCCTTGCGGTAGTCCATGACGCGGTCGTATACCTCGCGGTTTTCTTCCGTATCGGGGATCTCCGTGCCCTGGATATTCGTCGTGGCACAACCCGCCATGAGCGCAAGCGACATGACCGCGAGGCACAGAGCCCGGCCGTACTGGACGCGAAGAGAGCGAAAATTGGGGAGTCGGGTCATTGCGCTGTGCATGCGAAGGCCTGGTCAGTTCAAAGTGGAACGCGCATCGGGCGCGGGATCTAGTTCGGGCGGCGAGACCGGTGCGAGTCGCGCCGGCCGGAGTCGTGGCCCGCGAGTGCGCGGGAGCTGTCACAACCGTTGGCATGAAGGCGCTATTCCTTTTCGCCCTCGGTCCCGTGGTCTACCCGGCATCCGGCATGTTATCAAGAAGGCGATGCCACCTCTGACCGCATTTTCAACGCAGTCGCTCCCCACGCAGACCCGCTTGTGGTTGCTGGCGCTGGGCCTCGTGTGGTGGACCAGCGGGTGCGTCGACACGCGCCTGCCCGACCTCTCGGCCGACTACGGCCCAGAGAGGACGGCTGCGGCCTATTGCACGACGGACGTCCTCGCGTCCTTTCCCCCGGAGGAGCTCCGAATTCACATCATTGACGTCGGGCAGGGGGACGCGATCTTCGTGCAGACCCCATGGTTTGATGACCGCTTCGCCGAATCACGCTCGGTGCTCGTGGACGCCGGGCCAAGCGGTGGCGTCGAGGGGACCGTGGACGGCGGCGCGGTCGTGACCAACTATCTGCTCAGCCAGGGGCTTCAATTCGGCGATATCCTTCATGCGCTCGTCGTCACGCACGCGCACGACGACCACTTTGGTGGTGTTGCAACTGTTTTCGCGGCTTTTGAGGTCGGAGCCTACGTGGATCCAGGCTTTGCTGGCGGATCCCAGTCGTTTTTGGCGACCCGCGCCCTCGCGGAAGATCGCGTGAGGTCGGTCAATGGCCGGATCGCACGACCGGCGGTGCCAGCGCTCGCGCCTGCCGTCTTTCGCGCGGTCGACCTCTTTGGACCCATGGTGAAAGCGACCCTCATCTGGGCGGCCTCCACGCCTCTAGGTGGCGACGCCGACCACCCCACAAGCACCGACGTCAATAACACGTCCGTCGCCTTCGCCCTCCAATGGGGAGGCCGCCAGGTCCTGCTCCTCGGTGACGTCGAGTCCCTCGTCGAGGCGCAGCTCGTGGCCGCCCACGACGCTGGAGAGATCAACCTACAATCAGCCTTTATCAAGGTCGCGCACCACGGCTCGGAGTCGTCCAGCTCGGCGGCCTTTCTCGCCCGCGTCTTCCCTCGCGCCGGCAACGAGGACTGGGCGGTCATCAGCTCGGGGCGGCGCACCTTTGGGGGCGGGTCTACGTTGCCGGCCGTCGGGACGCTCGCCCGCCTTAAAGGCGCTCTCGAGCCTTACCATGTCCTGTCGACTGAAAACGGTGACGGGGACAAGGCGCCTGGGACCGAGCACAATGACGACCACATCCTCGTCCGCATCCAGGCGGACGGACTCATCGAGGCTTGTTATGTCCCATGATCTAAGCGGTCTATCTCAGCGTTTCCCATCGGCCTTCGTGACTGGTGGCACGGGCCTCATCGGCGGCCACGTGGTGCGCTCCCTCGTCGCCGCCGGGGTCGAGGTCACGTGCCTCGTCATGGACAGCGACCCCGCGCCCGCGCTCCGAGGCCTGCCTGTACGCATCGTTCGCGGCGACCTATCCAATCCCGCCGCCTGGGAGGCCCATCTGAAGGGCCAAACCATCGCCTTTCACCTCGCGGCCATCTATGCGCTGTGGCTACCCCAGCCCCGAAAGATGTTTGACGTCAACGTGACTGGCACGCGCCTCTTCTTGCAGGCGGCGCGGCGCGCAGGAATCGGCAGGGTCGTCTATACCAGCTCGATCGCGGCCATCGGCACTCGCCCCGGTCGCGCGCTCTCGGACGAGACCGACCCCTTCAACGACTGGGATGTCGCCAACGACTATGTGTTGAGTAAATACATCGCGGAGCTCGAGGCCTTTGATTGCATCGCCGACGACTTCGAGGTCGTGGCGGTGAACCCGGCCTTCCCTTTCGGGTCCGGCGACAGGGCCCCCACGCCCACCGGCAAGAACGTCCTCGACATCATCCAGGGCCGCCTGCCTGTCGTCGTCGAGGGCGGCATCAGCGCCGCGGATGTGCGCGATGTGGCTGAGGGGCATCTCCTTGGCGCCCTTCGCGGCAAGAGTGGTCGTCGCTATATCCTTGGTGGTGAAAATATCACCTTCGTCGACTTCGCCGAGAGGGTCGCGCGCGAGGCCGGCTGCCGCCCTCCGCTCGGGACCCTGCCAACCAAGGCCTTCATCAGCTTTGGGCGGGTCGCCGAGGGGCTCGCGACGCACGTCTTCAGGCGGCCCCCGATATTCACAGAGAAGGGCGTCGCCTACGCGGCTGGTCGCTTTCTCTGGTACGACCTCTCTCGGGCGCGGGACGAGCTCGGCTACCAGCCACGACCTCTGGCCGAAGCCATCCACGAATCCGTGGCGTGGTTTCAGGCCTGGAAGCGCGGTGGCGGCCCGCCGGCCTGAGCGATCATCTGAGAGATGCTGGCAATATCAACGCGTTATGTGCATGAATCTGATTCCGGTTGACATTCTTGACTAAAGAGGTCAACAATCTCGCCGTTCGCCAGCCGTGTGGTCGGCGGCACCCGAGACACACCCCGGATTGGCTTCATGTATCAATACAATCAAATCGACCAGCGCCTCGTGCGCGAGCGCGTCGAAGAGTATCGCGGCCAGGTCCAGCGCCGCGTCGCTGGCGACCTCGACGAAGACGAGTTTCGTCCGCTGCGCCTGATGAATGGCCTGTACCTGCAGCGTCATGCCTACATGCTGCGTGTGGCCGTGCCCTATGGGCTGATGCGCTCGGACCAGGTCCGCAAGCTCGCGTTTATCGCGGACCGCTACGACCGCGGCTATGGCCACTGGACCACGCGCCAAAACTTGCAGTACAACTGGCTTCGTCTTGAGGACACGCCTGATATCCTTGGGCATTTGGCTGACGTCGGCATGCACGCGATGCAGACCTCTGGCAACTGCGTGCGAAACATCACGGCCGACCCCTACTCGGGTGTCGCGGCCGATGAGATCTTCGACGTCCGCCCCTTCTGCGAAATCGTACGTCAATACACGACCTTGCACCCCGAGTTCATGTACCTGCCGCGCAAGTTCAAGCTGGCCTTTTCGGGCTCCGACGAGGATCGCGCGGCCATTATGGTCCACGACATCGGCGTGCAGGCGATGCGTCTCGACGACGGCGCGCCGGCTTGGCGGGTCTTCGTGGGCGGCGGCCTCGGTCGCACCCCCCGTGTCGCTGAGGTCTGTCGCGAGGGGCTGCCCTTTGACCAGCTGGTCGGCTACACCGAGGCCATCCTTCGGGTCTATAACCTCTACGGGCGTCGCGACAACAAGTACAAGGCGCGCATCAAGATCCTCGTCGGCGAGCTCGGCATCGAGCGTTTCCGCGAAGAGGTCGAGGCCGCCTTCGCCGAGATCCCCGAGGCCGAGCGCCACGTCGACCCGGCGCTCATCGCCAGCGTGACGGCCATGTTTGACGTCGAGCACCCCGCGACCGATGTTGTTTTGGACGCGCACGAGGGGCGCAAAGCGTCGGACCCCGTCTTCGCGAAGTGGTTTGACAACAACGTGAAGGCCCACCGCTGGCCGGGCTATCACCTCGTGCAGATCTCGGTCAAACACGAGGGGCGCCCGCCGGGTGACACGACCTCGCAGCAGATGTACGCCATCAGCGACCTCGCCGACCGCTGCAACCGCGGTTACGTCCAGGCCATCTATAACCAGAATCTGTTGTTTCAGTACATCCGTTCTGAAGACCTCGGCGCCGTCTACGACTCCCTCTATGCGCTAGGTCTCGCGACGCCGAATATCGGCTCCATCCAGGACATGATCTGCTGCCCGGGCCTCGACTATTGCTCCCTCGCAAACGCCAGCTCGATCCCTGTCGCCCGCGAGATCCACGACCGCTACCTCGACCTCGATGAGGTCTGGGATGTCGGTCCGTTGGAACTGAAGATATCGGGCTGCATCAACGCCTGCGGTCATCACCACGTCGGCAATATTGGCATTCTCGGGATCAGCAAGAAGGGCGACGAGTGGTATCAGATCTCGCTTGGCGGCCAAGCTGGAACGAATCTCCTGAATCCAGCCAAGATCGGCAAGGTGATTGGACCCTCGGTGTCGCGCGCCCAGATCGTCGACTCGATTGAGACCATCATCGATACCTACCGCAAGCTGCGCGTCGGGTCCGAGTTCTTCGTCGACACGTTCGCGCGTGTGGGCGTCGAGCCCTTCCAGGAGGCCGTCTATGCATGATTCTACCGCGTTCGCGACCGCGTCCTCGGCGCCGGTCTTCTCGGCATCTGAGGTCGTCCTGTCGGCCCAAGGGATCGCGCCCCGGTCATTCCGATTTCCGGTGGCCGATGACGCCCCGGTGGCGGGGGACCTCGTCTCCGTGGCCCGCTACGAGGCCCTGAAAAGCGCAGGTACCCTCGCCGCCGGTGTGGGTATTGTCGTCGGCCCCGCCGATGACGCCGCTGCGCTTAAGCCCTATCTCGACGAGCTGCCAGCCATTGGCATCGACTTTCCGGCCTGGAAAGATGGGCGGGGCTACACGCACGCGCGGCGCCTCCGCCATCATTTTGGCTACCAAGGGCCGATCATCGCCGTCGGCGATGTCCTGAGAGACCAGCTGCAGTACATGTGGCGCTCGGGGATGGACGCCTTTCATCTGCGCGGGGACCAAGACCCTCAGGGTTGTCTCAACGCCTTCCGGCTGTTCTCGGTCTTCTACCAGTACCCGCCGAAGTGACTCACCCCGAGTGACAAAAAACGCCCCGCGGTGTGCGGGGCCTTTTCGTTTGGACCGTCTGGTGCGACGCTTACTGGACGACGCGGATGCTCTTGCAAGCAGCCAAGACGCAGTCGGCGTGTTCAGCTGTATTCGTGACGCGCGAGCAGTCGTAATGAGCGTCACCGGCCTTGATCCGGATGTTCACGTGATGCTTGTCCTTCGTCTTATCCATCCGGCTCTCAGCCGTGTAACGAAGGACCCAACCGTCGTCGGTCTTGGTCTCTTCGATCATCGTTTTAAGGTTTCGCTCGCTCTGCTTTTTGGCGAAGTCGAAGCCCGGCGAGGTCTCGCTGACCTTGCTGACCAGCAGGGTGCATTCGGGGGCGGTCGCGGACACCATGACGTTGGCGCCTGAGTCCATGATCGTGGCGTTCGACGGGACCTCCAGCTCAATCCCGAGCTGTGGGATCTTCAGGAAGGCGTTCGCCACAGGGGCGTCTTGGGCCGCCGTTGTGGTGCCCTTAGCGGCGGTGGTGCCTTCCGCCGGAGCGGCGTCCTTTTTGCCACATCCCGGGGCGGCGACGACGACGGACGAGTAAATAATAGCGCGAAATCATAGGTAAGATCTTAAGCCGGACACAACAAAAGACAATGTAATCGTTCAATAATATAGACGTCCACCGGGCTCTATGGTAAGTTTTTAGTTGCAAAACAAACAA
>Ga0105050_10000612_pt1 | contig 54816 bp, 54 predicted proteins | sample FRY01_FD_78088 | JGI IMG/M metagenome (GOLD analysis project Ga0105050, IMG submission 78088) | Freshwater microbial communities from Lake Fryxell liftoff mats and glacier meltwater in Antarctica - FRY-01 | ecosystem: Environmental > Aquatic > Freshwater > Ice > Glacier meltwater ...
ACACGCTATTATCTCCCGCTTTGCTGCACTTTTGCTGCAGTCTGGAGGCAAGTTATTTTGCCAGAAGATCTTAATGCAACGTTTAGGTTCAGTCCGCCACCCATTGTGGATGCGTTTGATTTCGCACGCCGTGGGCAGGTGTTAACAGGCGCTTTTAGTGTTCTGCGATTGGAAAGATTGCTCGATGGGTTGCCTGATCAACCGATCGCTGAGTTGACCGTCCTCGAAGAGGCCCCGATTCTCCCTGGCGTTGTGCGCTATGTGATTGAGGGTCGGCGCACTAAGGATGACAGGTCTCAGTTGGTCGTGACAGTGCAGGCCAAGCTCGTGCTGGATTGTCAGCGTTGCTTGGGTCATCTGGTGTTGCCGATTGATCGGCAAACAGTATTTGAATTGGTACGGCGCGAGTCAGACCTTGGCGATGAAGAGATCGAGGAGGAGGATTTGGGCTTACCAGAAAAGATTGTTGGATCGCCCAAGTTTGATTTGTGCGATTTAGTAGAAGATGAATTGATCTTAGAAGTTCCCTATGTGCCGCGACACGAAGTGTGTCCGGAAACAGTTGATTTGGATGCGCAAGCAGAAGAGGAAGCTGGCAGGGAAGAGCCCCTCTCACCTTTTGCGGTGTTGGGTCAGCTCAAAACCAAGGGTCAGTAATTGTTATTTAGACGGTTGGCGTACAATTCGCCGATCCACAGGAGTTGTCATGGCTGTTCAGCAAAACAAAAAATCCCCGTCCAAGCGCGGTATGCACCGCTCACACGACTTTTTGGTCAATCCCCCAACGGCGATTGAACCTAATACAGGTGAGCAACACCTGCGCCACCACATTAGCCCAACAGGCTTTTACCGTGGCCGCAAGGTTCTCAAGACGAAGACTGACGAATAAACGCGGTTGACGAGCTCTTTTCGTCTAAGCGCGCTGCGTTGCATCATCACATGGCTTCATACATTCGCATCGCGATAGATTGCATGGGTGGTGACGAGGGTATCTCCGTCACCGTCCCTGCTGCGTTCGCTTTTGCGCAACGATTCGCTGATACGCATCTGCTATTGGTAGGCCTGCCCGACGATCTCGAGCGGGCCGTTGCCATTGTTGCGAAACGTTATCCTTCTGTGACCTCAGAGCGTTACACGATCCTCCCTGCGAGCGAAGTGGTCACGATGGATGACCCCGTCGACATTGCACTACGTCGCAAGAAAGACTCCTCAATGCGTGTGGCGGCTCAGGCCGTCAAAGACGGACTGGCAGATGCGTGCATCTCAGCGGGCAATACGGGTGCTTGGATGGCGATCTCTCGCTATGTCTTGAAAACGCTCTTTGGTATTGATCGTCCTGCCATTGCTTCGGCTCTACCCAACCAAAAGGGTGGGGCGACAACTGTCTTGGATTTGGGTGCAAACGTTGATTGCTCAGCCGAGCATCTTCTTCAGTTTGCCATCATGGGCACAGCACTTGCTCAAGCGGGTGATTCGAGTCGCGTACCCTCAGTCGGACTGCTGAATATCGGCGAAGAACTGATCAAGGGTAATGATGTGGTCAAACAGGCCGGTGAGTTATTGAGGCAGAGCTCACTCAATTTCTACGGGAATGTCGAAGGCAATGATATTTTCAAAGGTACCGTGGATGTGGTGGTGTGCGACGGCTTCGTCGGTAACGTCGCATTAAAATCTGCTGAGGGCGTGTCTCGCATGATGTCTGCGATGGTGCGAGAAGAGTTCACCCGAAACTGGTTTACCAAGCTCCTTGGTTTGATCGCGATGCCTGTGTTGTCCCGATTCCGACAACGAGTCGATAATCGCCAATACAATGGTGCAGCACTATTGGGTTTGCGCGGCATTGTGATTAAAAGTCATGGTGCAGCTGACATCGTGGCATTCGGATGCGCGTTAGAGCGCGCACGCGAAGCGGTGAGGACAGGTTTGCTTAAACGAACCGCGCTAGCCATTGCTCAATTAACAAATACACAAGTCGAAGTTCTTTCGGCCCAGTCTGGAGAGTCTGAATGACCCAGGTCATGCCTTATGCGCGCATTGTTGGTTCGGGCGGCTTTTTGCCACCGCGCATTGTGACCAATGATGATTTGGCCGCGGAACTCGCCACGCGTCAGATAGAAACCTCAGACCAGTGGATCGCGGAGCGAACGGGTATTCGTCAGCGTCACCTAGCCGACAAGGGCATGACAACGAGTGCGCTCGCGACAGAGGCCGCGCGTCGCGCCCTTGCGGATGCCGGTATCGAGGCAAAAGAGGTTGATCTCATTATCGTTGCAACGTCAACGCCTGATTTCGTTTTTCCAAGTACGGCTTGTCTGGTGCAGGCCAATTTGGGTAACAAAGGTGCCGCCGCTTTTGATGTGCAAGCGGTATGTAGCGGATTTGTATACGGATTGACGACGGCAGACAGTTTTATTCGCGCGCGTCGTGCGCGATGTGCGCTGGTGATCGGCGCTGAGGTCTTCTCCAGTATTCTTGACTGGAATGACCGATCGACGTGTGTTTTGTTTGGTGACGGCGCGGGTGCCGTTGTGCTTAAGGCAAGCGACGCGCCTGGGATTATGGCCGCTGAATTGCACGCTGATGGTAGCCAGATGAATATTCTGTGCGCAGCGGGTAATGTCGCCTTTGGTCAGGTGACAGGTGATCCTTTCCTGCGTATGGATGGACAGGCTGTTTTTAAACAAGCGGTCACCGTATTGGACCGTTCCGCTCGATCCGTGACGGAGCAGGCTGGTATTACGCTGTCTGAGATTGACTGGCTGATTCCTCATCAAGCTAACCTCCGCATCCTGAATTTTTTGGCTAAAAAACTCGATATCCCGATTGAAAAAGTCGTGATCACCGTTGATCATCACGCCAATACCTCTGCTGCCAGCATCCCGCTCGCATTTGATGTTGCCCGACGCGATGGCAGAATCAAGGCCGGGCAGCTTGTGTTGATGCAAGGTGTTGGGGGTGGTTTTACGTGGGGCTCCGTCCTCATTCGCATGTAGTCCGCTGTAGTTCGTTCACTTGTTTTCTAACACTTAAACATCGACATCATGAAATTTGCATTCGTTTTTCCAGGTCAGGGATCACAAGCTGTTGGCATGATGGATGCCTGGTCAGGCCATCCTGCGGCAATGCAGGTCATTGCAGAGGCCAGCGCAGCGTTGGGTGAAGATTTGGGCGCCTTGATGGCGCAAGGTCCTGCAGAGCAGTTGAGCCTGACAACGAATACACAGCCAGCCATGTTGACGGCTGGTGTGGCGATGTTCGAAGCCTGGCGGGCTGCAGGCGGCCCAATGGCCTCTTTGATGGCGGGACATAGTCTTGGTGAATATGCGGCGCTGACTGCCGCAGGTTCGCTGTCACTGGCGGATGCTGTGCGCGTTGTGCGCGTACGTGCTGATGCGATGCAAGCTGCAGTTCCAGTGGGTACAGGGGCAATGGCTGCTGTGCTGGGCCTAGATGATGATGCAGTGCGTGCGGCATGTGCCGAGGCTGCACAGGGTCAGGTTGTTGAGGCCGTCAATTTCAATGCGCCCTCGCAGGTTGTGATTGCAGGGCACGCAGAAGCCGTGCAACGTGCGATTCAAACGGCTAAGGCTGCAGGCGCTAAGCGGGCGATGATTTTGCCAGTCTCGGCGCCTTTTCATTCAAGCCTGCTCAAGCCCGCTGCCGAGGTGTTACAGCAAGCACTGGCTACGATCAACGTGTCGGCCCCAAAAGTCCCTGTGATCAATAATGTCGATGTGGCGCTGGTGCAGGATCCTGCTGGTATTCGTGATGCTTTGGTTCGTCAGGCATGGCACGCAGTACGCTGGGTTGAGATTATTCAGGCCATGAAAGCGCAGGGTGTCACACATGTGGTCGAATGTGGTCCGGGTAAGGTCTTGACGGGTATGGTCAAGCGGATAGATCCAGACATGGTGGCCTTGTCGGTGACGGATCCAGAGTCCATGCAGACTACGCTCGATACGCTTGCCGCCGCTTAATGCACCAGATCAAGGAAATAGCCATGGACCTCAAAGACAAAGTCGCACTCGTCACAGGTGCCTCACGCGGGATTGGACGTGCCATCGCGCTTGAGCTTGCCTCACGCGGTGCGGTGGTGATTGGGACCGCGACCACTGAGGCGGGTGCGCAGGGTGTCACTGAGGCATTATCTGTGCATGGCGGACGTGGCGTCGTATTGAACGTGACGGATGTCGCCGGCTGTGACGCGTTGCTCGATGCGCTAGGCAAAGAGTTTGGCGGTCCTCACATCTTGGTCAACAACGCGGGTATTACGCGTGACAACCTCTCAATGCGTATGAAAGATGATGATTGGGATGCTGTATTGCAAACCAACCTCAGCGCTGTGTTTCGCTTGTCACGTGGCGTGATGCGCAGCATGATGAAGGCACGCTGGGGACGGATCATCAACATTACCTCGGTTGTTGGTTCTAGTGGTAATCCCGGACAGGCAAATTACGCCGCCGCCAAAGCAGGCGTTGCTGGCATGAGTCGTGCGCTAGCGCGTGAGCTCGGCAGCAGAGGGATTACCGTCAATTGTGTGGCGCCTGGATTTATTGAAACAGACATGACCAGTGCGCTCGATGAGGGCCAAACGCTGGCCCTCTTAGGTCAAATTCCGCTTGGACGACTTGGTTCGGCCAGCGATATCGCGCACGCGGTGGCGTTTTTAGCGTCACCTCAAGCAGGCTACATCACAGGTACGACATTGCATGTTAATGGCGGCATGTATATGTAACAGGTTTTTTTTCTCCCGGTTGGCTATAATTCGCCGGACTTTTCCCCTTTGGAGATCTGCATGGAAAGCATCGAACAGCGCGTCAAAAAGATCGTCGCTGAACAACTTGGCGTTAATGAAGCCGAGATCAAGAACGCATCTTCCTTTCTTGACGACCTCGGTGCCGATTCGCTCGACATGGTTGAGCTGGTAATGGCACTCGAAGACGAGTTCGAAACCGAAATTCCGGATGAAGAAGCAGAGAAGATCACAACGGTCCAGCAGGCCGTGGATTACATCACTTCCAATTCCAAGTAATTTTTGTTAGCACTTGGGCGGCTTAGGCCGTTTGGTTGCTGGGTGCATCCCTCGCGGGGTTATGCATCCAAAGTCTAGGCGGTTGGGATAATCTGCGTATGCAGGCTTGGAGCGTATTGCTCCTGTCTGAGTGCATCGGATTTCTTGGCCGCCGCCATTATATTTAAGGAGTGCTCCGTGAAGCGACGTGTCGTTATTACAGGTCTTGGCATTGTGAGCCCAGTGGGCAACGATATCGCCACTGCCTGGGACAATATCGTTAACGGTCGGTCTGGTATCGGACGGATCACACGTTTTGATCCAAGTGCGTTCAATGCCCATATTGCCGGCGAAGTTAAAGGTTTTGATATCACCCAGCTGATTCCCGCCAAAGAGGCGCGAACAATGGATACCTTTATCCATTACGGTATTGCAGCCGGCATCCAGGCTTGGAAAGATTCCGGACTTGAAATCAATGAGACTAACGCAGAACGCGTCGGAGTCATTGTGGGCTCAGGTATTGGTGGCTTGCAGCGCATCGAGGAAACTCAGACAGATTACCTTGAGCGTGGACCGCGTCGCATTTCGCCCTTTTTTGTACCTGCTTCTCTGATTAATTTGATTTCAGGGCAGCTCTCCATCATGTTGGGCTTTAAAGGCCCCTCATATGCGGTGGTTTCTGCGTGCACCACTGGACTGCATTCCATTGGCGATGCGGCCAGAATGATTGAGTATGGCGATGCCGACGTGATGATGGCGGGTGGCGCTGAGTCAACCGTTTCTCCATTGGGCATTGGTGGTTTTGCCGCGATGCGTGCGCTGTCTCAGCGCAACGACGATCCAACAACGGCTTCACGCCCGTGGGATCGTTATCGCGATGGATTCGTGCTGGGCGAGGGTGCGGGTGTCCTGATCCTCGAAGAGTATGAGCACGCCAAAAAGCGTGGGGCTCGCATTTATGGTGAGTTTGCTGGCTTTGGCATGAGTTCTGATGCTCACCATATTACTGCGCCAGATCGTGATGGCCCGCGACGTGGCATCGCGAACGCTCTGCGCAACGCTGGTATCAATCCAGATCAAGTGCAGTATGTGAATGCTCACGGAACGTCGACGCCGCTTGGCGATAAAAACGAAACCGAAGCACTCAAACTTGCCTTCGGTGATCATGCTAAAAAACTGGTCATTAACTCCACAAAGTCCATGACGGGGCATTTGTTGGGCGCAGCGGGCGGTATTGAGGCAGTTTTTGCCACGCTCGCTTTACATCATCAGATTTCTCCCCCTACGATCAATATTTTTAATCAAGATCCAGAGTGTGATCTCGACTACTGCGCCAATACGGCGCGAGAAATGAAGATTGACGTGGCGCTGTCCAATTCCTTCGGTTTTGGCGGTACAAACGGCTCGATGGCCGTCCGGCGTATTTGATCCCTGACACGCAGGTTTCAGGGATTCTTGTCTCGCTCACCCGTCCCCGTTGGGTCGGGTGGTTGATCGGAACACTACTCAGCATCGCAAGTTTGTCGCTAGTCACTGCTGCGATTTGGTCTGGATTGAGCGTCTGGTGGTCGATTCCAATCGGAATCATCCCCTTTGTGGTGCACATCGTTGGACAGCTGCGTACTCAAGCCATCATCAAGGGCCGTATTCTTGTCATATTGCCCAGCAAGCCCTGGCAACTCTCTTTTTTTTCAGAAGTCTCTGGCTTGACTGATAGCATAGAGGTTATTGTCAATAAGCGTTGGCATCACTCTCTTGGAATCAGTCTCGGTTTGAAATTACAGAATCATCCCCATAACAAGGTTCAGACCATCACAACGGTGGTTTGGCGTCACAGTCTGAGCAGCCACGTCTTTCGCGAGGTCGCCCTTCAGGCTGCGCGTCAGATTGAACTGGCAGGTTTTAACAAAAAAGGGGATGCAGCGTGAGTGAACGCGACGTAGACGCCGAGCTCGTGGCGCGCGTACAACGTGGTGACAAGCAGGCCTTTGACCTGTTGGTATTGAAATACCAAAGAAAAATCATGCGCTTACTGTCGCGCATGATTCGCGACCCTAGTGAAATCGAGGATGTGGCTCAGGAAGCCTTTATTAAGGCTTATCGTGCTTTGCCCCAATTTCGAGGTGAAAGTGCTTTTTATACTTGGCTTTACCGCATTGCCATTAATACGGCACGGAACTGGCTCGCCCAAAATAATCGTCGCCCAAGCACGCCATCTGCACAAGAAAACGAAGATGGTGAAACTTTTGACGCAACTGACAACCTAACAGACAGTAGCAACCCGGAATCGGAGATGGCGAGTCGCCAAATTGCCGAGACCGTTAATAAAGCGATTAATGATTTGCCTGAGGAATTGCGCAATGCGATCGTCATGCGCGAGATTGATGGTATGACTTACGAAGATATTGCTGAAAGTATGAGTTGCCCGATCGGGACAGTGCGATCACGGATTTTTCGTGCGCGCGAAGCGATTGCAATACGTCTGCGTCCCTTGCTGGGTGATACCGGCGATCGACGCTGGTGAGGAGTTCAACCGATGAAACAGTCTAACGAGATCTCAAACATGAATCAGTCAACCCAACAACCCCAACTCGGCATTTCTGCGTGGATGGACGGTGACACGGAAACTGAAATGCCAGAGGGCCTGTTAAACCCACAGGGTCAGGCAACGTGGGACTTGTATCATTTAATCGGAGATACGCTACGAACGCCCGAGCTTGCATTACCAGCGACGCACTCTCTGCAACAGCGCATTGCCCAGCAACTTAAAAACGAACCTTCAATTGTTGCGGCCCCTAAGCCTTCGGAAGTTAAGCGCAAGATGCAATTTTGGAGTAAAGCGGTCTGGCCGGGTGTTGCGATGGCTGCCGCCGTGGCTTCAGTGATCTGGGTCGCCAAGCCTTTCCTGTTGCCAGAGTTCTCTGTACCGACCGAGCAGATGGCTGAAGTGACACCTGAGCCAGCACGACTCGTGAAAGAAGTGGCTCTGAATACGCCCGTTGTGAGTGACTATGTCAGTGCACATCGACAGATTTCCGGCCCAGCGAATGTGCGTCAAGTGGCCTTCGGAGCGACACGTTAATGTCCCGGTTGTTACGTATGGCGTTGAGTCTTTCCTGTTCGGCAGGACTTTTGGTTGCCAGTCCCACCGCCTTTAGCCAGTCCAACGCTGCTGGTTCGCTCACGCCTCAGTCCGCTCCTTCAGCGCAGCCGTTCGCGCGCGCCGAGGATGGTCAGGTTTTGCGTCAGATCCAGGAAGCTGCGCGCACACTCAACTATGTTGGTGTGTTTGCTTTTCAGCAAGGCGAACGTTTTGAGTCGTCGCGCATCACGCATTTGTACGATGGCAAAAACGAAAAAGAAAGAATTGAAGTTCTTGATGGTCCGCCTAGAGAGTATCTGCGTATCAACGACGAGGTTCAGTACTTGGTTCCAGATCGTAAGCTTGTTTTACAAGAACGCCAACGCGGTGACCGCTTCCCAGGACTATTGCTGAACAATGCGCAGTCTTTTGAAAAAAATTACAGTGTGCGTCTTGCCTCTGAACCCTTGAGGATTGCAGGCCGCCAATGTCGTGGCATCGAAATTACGCCACGCGACGAACATCGTTACGGTTATCGCTTGTGTTCCGACGCTGACACCCATTTGCTTCTCAAAGCCCAGATGGTGGGGCAAGATGGTGTGGTGATCGAACAAGTTGCTTTTACTCAGGTTTCTATTGGTACAGAAATTACGCAAGACATGCTTGCGCCGACTTGGTCAACGGCGGATTGGAATACAGTCCGCGCGCAACATCAAAAGGTAGATTTAACTGCCTTAGGCTGGCGGATTCCAACGCCTCCAGGCTATGTAACTACGTCGCAAGTCGAGAGAAATTTTTCCAATGACAAACGTGTCAACCAACTCATTTTGTCTGACGGACTCGCGACAATTTCAATTTTTATTGAACCTTATCTGTCAGAACGGTCTGAGTATGGACCCCAAGGCGCTGCGCGTAGTGGTTCAGTGAATATCTTCGGGATCAAGGTTGCAAGCTTCTGGTTAACTGTTTTGGGTGAAGTGCCGGCCTTAACCCTTGAACAGTTGGCTCAGTCAATTCAATACGTCTCAACAAACCCTGCACGTTAGTGTCGTGTTGTTGAGAGGTTTTAATCGGAGTTCATGATGCAAGATCAGTCACATTTAAATCTGTATCAGTCTGCGGGTCGTATGCGCCGCATTGCGACCACGTTCATGATGACCATAGCGTTGTTGCTCGGTGGTATGCATTATGCACCGGTTCAAGCAAGTAACGTCGGTCTGCCGGACTTTACGGCAATCGTCGAGAAGTCGGAGACTGCGGTCGTCAATATCCGCACTACGGCGAAAGTCTCTAGTCGTGCCGGTGGCGGTGGCGGTGGGGGTGCTGCCCCAGGACAAGATCCTTATGAATTGTTCCGTCATTTTTTTGGACCTGATTTTGTGCCCCCAGGCGGTCGCCAGGGACCTCAGCAAGCACCACGTGGTCGTCGTGCCGAGCCTGAAGAGCGCTCCGTACCACGCGGTGTTGGGTCGGGCTTTTTTATCTCTTCAGATGGTCACTTGTTGACGAATCACCACGTCGTAGCTGGTGCAACAGATATTTTTGTAACGCTCACTGATGGTCGCGAATTCAAGGCAAAAGTCGTGGGTAGCGATCAGCGCACCGATGTCGCATTGCTCAAGATTGATGCCAAAGACATGTCGACCTTACCGATTGGTAATCCTAAGACCTTGAAAAAAGGTCAATGGGTGTTGGCGATTGGCTCACCCTTTGGTCTTGAGTCGACGGTGACCTCTGGCATCATTAGTGCACTGGGTCGTGAGACAGGTGACTACTTGCCTTTTATTCAGACGGACGTTGCGGTCAACCCAGGTAACTCAGGCGGCCCACTGCTTGATCTGAAAGGCGAAGTCGTGGGCATCAACGCGCAGATTGTTTCGCGCAGTGGTGGCTTTATGGGTATTTCGCTTGCCATCCCGATTGACGAGGCGATGCGTGTTGTTGAACAGCTTAAAACCTCTGGTCGTGTGACGCGTGGCCGTATAGGTGTGCAGATTGGCGAAGTCACCAAGGAAGTCGCACAGGCAATTGGGTTACCGAAAGCCGAAGGTGCGATGGTCAGTGGCGTTGAGCCTGATGCACCCGCTGACAAGGCAGGTATCTTGCCAGGTGATGTGATCTTGAAGTTTGATGGTAAGTCGATCACACGGATGTCTGACTTGCCACGTCTCGTTGGTCAAACCAAGCCAGGCGAAGTGGCTCCAGTTGAGGTTTGGCGCAAAGGCAAGCCTTTGACCCTAAAAATCAAAGTGGCTGAACTCAAGCCAGAGAGCGTTGCCGAGGCACCTGCTGCACCAAAGGCTAAGCCTGTCGAAGCGCAGACCGAGGTGTTGGGCATGAAAGTGGTCCCCGTCACAGCTGAAGCACAAAAGAAGCTGCGAATTAAAGGCGGTGTCCAAGTGACAAGCGTCGAAGGGGCTGCTGCAACAGCTGGTGTTGCCGAAGGCGACATTATTTTGACTGCAAACGACACTGACATCACGAGTCCAGAGCAGTTTGCCAAGGTCATTGCCGGTCTGGACAAGAAGCGTCCGGTCGGGTTAATGGTGAGAACAGGCGAACAAACTCGGTGGGTTGCGGTTTCTCCCGCCAAATAGGTCCAAGAACGGCTAGAATAGTGGTTTGCCGCAAAAGGGGCGCAGAGCGTCCCTTTTTGCTTGCGGGTCCGCTTACTTTTCAGGTGTTATGCAGCATATTCGCAATTTCTCCATCATTGCCCACATCGACCACGGTAAGTCTACGCTGGCGGATCGTCTGATTCATCGCTGCGGAGGACTGGCCGATCGGGAGATGTCCGCACAAGTTCTGGACTCGATGGATATTGAGCGCGAGCGCGGTATTACCATCAAGGCTCAGACGGCTGCGCTGCATTACAAGGCTTTGGACGGCAAGACCTACAACCTCAATCTGATTGATACCCCCGGTCACGTCGACTTTTCCTACGAGGTGAGTCGCTCACTGTCTGCCTGCGAGGGTGCTTTGCTTGTGGTCGACGCGTCCCAGGGTGTAGAGGCGCAAACAGTTGCCAATTGTTACACCGCGATTGAGTTGGGTGTCGAGGTCGTCCCTATTCTCAACAAAATGGATCTGCCGCAAGCGGATCCAGAGAGCGCGCGTGCCGAAGTCGAAGAAGTCATTGGTATCGATGCCACCGATGCGATTTTGGCGAGTGCCAAGACGGGGATGGGTATCGACGACATTCTCGAGGCTGTGGTTGCACGCATTCCTGCACCCAAAGGCGATCCTGATGCGCCTTTGCAGGCTCTGATTGTGGACTCCTGGTTTGATAACTACGTGGGTGTTGTCATGCTCATTCGCGTGATGAACGGTGTGCTCAAGCCCAAGGACAAAATCTCATTTATGGCCACAGGCGCTGTTCACCTGTGTGAGCAGGTTGGCGTATTTACGCCGAAATCTGAGCCCCGCAAATTTCTCTCTGCTGGAGAGGTCGGTTTTGTCATCGCAGGCATCAAGGAGCTTGCAGATGCTAAGGTGGGCGATACCATTACTTTATTAGGTCGACCTGCCTCTGAGGCTTTGCCTGGCTTTAAAGAAGTCCAGCCTCAAGTATTTGCTGGACTTTATCCAGTTGAAAGCAGTGAGTATGACCAGCTGCGAGACTCACTTGAAAAGCTCAAGCTGAATGATTCAGCACTGATGTACGAGCCCGAAGTCTCTCAGGCACTTGGTTTTGGTTTTCGTTGCGGCTTCCTCGGCTTGTTGCATATGGAAATCGTTCAGGAACGTCTCGAACGCGAGTTCGATATGGACATTATCACGACGGCACCCTCGGTGGTCTACGAGGTTGAGCTGCGCGACGGTTCTGTGATTCAGATCGAAAGCCCATCGCGTATGCCCGAGGTGGGCAAGGTGATCGAAGTGCGCGAGCCGATTGTGAACGTGACCTTGTTCATGCCCCAAGAGTACGTCGGGACGGTGATGACGCTTTGTAATAACAAGCGTGGTGTGCAGCTTGACATGACTTATCACGGTCGTCAGGTGCATTTGCACTACGAGATCCCTTTAGCCGAGATCGTGTTGGACTTCTTTGACAAGCTGAAGTCTGTGTCGCGCGGCTATGCCTCGATGGATTATGAGTTTAAAGAATACCGTGCGGCAGACGTGGTCAAGGTTGATCTGCTGATCAACAGTGACAAAGTCGATGCGCTGTCGACGATTTGTCATCGTTCCAATGCGCGTTATCGTGCCCGTGATGTCGTTTCTCGCATGCGTGAGCTGATTCCTCGTCAGATGTACGATGTGGTGATTCAGGCGGCAATTGGCGCTGAAATCATCGCCCGTGAAAACGTCAAAGCATTGCGTAAAAACGTCTTGGCGAAGTGCTACGGTGGTGACATTAGTCGCAAGAAAAAACTGCTTGAAAAGCAGAAGGCCGGCAAAAAGCGCATGAAGCAGGTGGGCAGCGTGGAGATTCCACAAGAGGCCTTCCTCGCAATCTTGCAAGTCGATGATAAATAATACTGACGCAAGGTCGAACTGATGAGCTGGAACTTTGCTTTGATACTGTTTATCGCTTTAGTGGTCACTGGAGTGATCTGGGCGCTCGATAAGTTTTCCTTGCGCCAAAAGCGCTACGCACGTTTGATGGAGGCCATTGAGTTAGCCCGTCCGAGCTGGGTGGCATTGCCTGAAGCCGAGAAACTGAGTCGCGAGGAGCAGATCCGCGCAGATCTTGGTAAGCAGCCATGGTGGGTTGAGTACGGTGCGAGTTTCTTTCCCGTCATTTTGTTCGTGTTTGTGTTGCGCTCGTTCATCGTCGAACCATTTCGGATCCCCTCTGGTTCAATGTTGCCGACACTGCAGTCAGGTGATCTGATTCTTGTGAACAAATTTTCATACGGGTTGCGCCTCCCCGTCCTAAATGAAAAAGTCATCTCTATGGGTGAGCCTCAACGTGGTGATGTGATGGTGTTTCGTTACCCTGTTGATCCCTCGGTTGATTACATCAAAAGAGTGATTGGTTTGCCAGGTGATGAGATCGCCTATCTCGACAAGCGCCTCTACATTAACGGTAAAGAAGTCCCCCGAAAGCGTGATGGCGAGTATTTTGAACCAGATCGTGTCGCTTATACGGCACAATTTACCGAATATCTTGGCACCAAGCCTCATCAAATACTGTTAGATGAGCGGAGATGGCAGGATTTAGGGCCAACTTCCACCTTTCCATATCGTGAAAAGTGTGAATATCTTCGAAATGGTCTACGTTGTACCGTTCCGGAGGGTCTTTACTTTATGATGGGTGACAATCGCGATAACAGCTTGGACAGCCGGTTTTGGGGTTTTGTCCCTGAAGCGAATATCGTCGGTAAAGCTTTCTTTATCTGGATGAACTTTGGAAACCTCGGTCGTATTGGACCTTTCCATTAAATTCTCCAGATCCTTGTCACCCGTTATATGTCACACGTTACATGCCCTTGGCCGCTCTTGAGACTTCGCTTGGATATACGTTCGTCAAACCTGCTCTGCTTGAGCAGGCGTTGACGCATCGCAGCCATGGCGCTCGTCATAATGAACGTTTAGAGTTTCTGGGCGACTCAGTCCTGAATGTCTCTGTTGCGGCGTTACTCTTTAATCACTACGGCACGCTTGATGAGGGTGACCTCTCGCGTGTCCGCGCCAATCTAGTCAAGCAGTCTTCGCTAGCTGAGATTGCACAAAAACTCGATTTATCTAAATATTTGAGACTCGGTGAAGGTGAGTTGAAAAGTGGTGGTTTCAGACGACCTTCCATTTTGGCGGATACCTTTGAAGCCATTCTTGCCGCAGTCTATTTAGATGGTGGTTTTATCGCGGCACAAGACCTGATTGAACGGCTTTACAAGCCCATACTGGCGAGTGTCGATCCTCTTACGCTTGGCAAGGATGCTAAGACGCTGCTTCAGGAATTTCTCCAAAGTCGCAAATTAGCGCTACCGATCTATAACGTTGTTGCGACGCATGGTGCGGCGCACAGCCAACAATTCGAAGTCGAATGCTCGATTCCTTCGCTTGATATCAATGTGAGTGCTGCGGGCTCTAGTCGTCGTGCCGCTGAGCAGTCGGCCGCCAAGCTCGCACTAGAAGCGGCGGAAACGGCCAGCCCGGCCCCTATTAAAAAGCGTTCTACTCGAGCGAGAAAAACGGCACAACTTACGCTGCCGGTCGCGGTTGCTCAGGAACTCAAATGACGGATGTGAAAGATATGACAGAACCGGCCTACCGCTGTGGCTTTATCGCGGTGGTCGGTCGGCCAAACGTTGGTAAATCAACACTGACCAATGCTCTGATCGGAAGCAAAATTTCGATTGTGTCTCGTAAAGCGCAAACGACGCGTCACCGTATCCAGGGTGTGCTGACCCGCGATCACGAGCAGTTTGTGTTCGTAGATACGCCTGGATTTCAGACGCGCCATGGCGGCGCGATGAACAAGATGATGAATCGGGTTGTCACGCAGACACTTGCCGATGTGGATGTTGTGCTATTTGTGGTCGAGGCAGGTAAGTGGTCGCCAGGCGACACCAAACTCTTGTCTTTATTGCATCATCCAGAGCGCACTATTTTAGTGATCAGCAAAATTGATCAACTTAAAAATCGCGATGAACTGTATCCCTTTGTTGCAGGTATCGCTGCGCAGTTTAAGTTCGATGCGGTCGTGCCCGTCAGTTCGACTAAGCGGCACCAACTCGATCAACTGCTCGATGAGGTCGCCAAACGTTTGCCTGAAAACGAGCCACTTTTCGACGCAGATACGCTGACTGATCGGCCTATGCGCTTTATCGCCGCCGAATTGATCCGTGAAAAGATCTTTCGCTTGGTGGGTGATGAACTGCCCTACGGCTGTACCGTTGTGATTGAGCAATGGGATGAGACCCCTAAGGGTGCGCACATCAATGCTTGTGTCATCGTCGAGCGTGACAGTCATCGTCCGATTCTGTTGGGCACGGGTGGTCATCACATGAAGCGTATTGCTTCCGAGGCGCGCCAGGATTTGGCCAAACTGATGGACAAACCCATTCACCTTGAGGTTTACATCAAGGTGCGTAAGGGCTGGGCTGAAAAAGAAAGCAGCCTGCGTGACTTAGGATATGAGTAGGCGAGTCCTCCGAGTCCAAGAGACGCCAGGCTATGTTCTGCATGCAACAGCCTGGCGCGAAACATCCCTGATCGTTCAAGCCTTCTCGCGAGATCATGGCTGGGTCAGCATGGTGGCAAAAGGGGCCAAACGGCCGTATTCAGTGTTGCGACCAGCCTTGTCTCTCTTTCAGCCCCTGCTGTTGTCCTGGTCGGGTTCTGGCGAAATGAAAACCTTGACACGCGCTGAATGCGCTGGGGTGCATGCCCTGCCAGGGGCTTCCATGATGTCTTGCTGGTATATGAACGAACTGTTGTTTCGTCTATTGCCGCGCGAAGATCCCCATCCTGGTCTCTTTGATGCTTATGTCATCGCCTTGCAACGCTTGGCGGCCGGTCAGCCAGCAGCGGGTGCGTTGCGTCGTTTTGAATGGATTTTGCTCAAAGAGACGGGCTATGGCCTGGATGCCGAAGAGCCTGATTTCGACAATCTACAACTTGAGCCTTTGTTAAGGGCAACGCTGCGAGAGCGTTTGTCCGAACACCTGGCGGGACGTCCGTTGACGACGCGCCAGGTCTTGGTGGCATTGCAACGTTTTCAGCCAGCCAAACTCTAATGACTCAGTTTATAAACACTAAGCAGTCAGCAAAACACTAAGCGGTCAGCACAGCTCGACCGGTGACTTGGCCCTTGCGCAACGCGGTCAGTACTTTATCGGCATCAGCAAGCGGGTGCTTGTGCACCGGAATCGGAGTGATTTTGTTGTCTTTGACAAGTTGCAACAAATCCCTGAGTTCATCCAGTGAGCCGGTATAGCTGCCTAGAATCTGCAAAGCTTTCATCGGAATAAAGGCGATCGGCCAAGAAGCACCCCCACCAAAAAGACCCACGATGATCAGCTTGCCACCCTTAATCAGGATGTCAAAGCCCAAGGAGGTGGTGGAGGGCGCACCGACGAGGTCGATCATGGCCTGCACCAACTTGCCACCATTGGCCTGAATAATCTGCTGGGCTGCGTCTGGGGCCGCCCCGTCGATCACCGCCAAGGCGCCAGCGTCGAGTGCTGCTTGTCGTTTCGCTGGGTCAATATCCACCACGATTGCGCCCACGCCATTGAGTGCTTTGACCAAGGCAAGACACATCAGACCCAGGCCGCCTGCACCCATGATGACAATCGGGTGCTTTTGGTAGAGGCTGGCACCGACTTTGTTTAATGCGCTATAGGTCGTGAGTCCAGAGCATGCGTAGGGTGCGATCACCGCGGGATCCATGTCACCAATATCAATCAGATAGCGGGAGTGTGGGACCAACAAGTGATCCGCATAGCCGCCTGGGCGCTGCACACCGAGGTACTGGGGGGCTGAGCAATGATTCTCTAGTCCGTCCAGACAGGCTGGGCACTGACGGCACCCGATCCATGGATATACCAAATAATTGCGACCCTTTTCGACATTGGAGGCCTCTGGGCCCATTGCGACGACGGTGCCTGCAGTCTCATGACCCATCGTCATTGGCAGTTTGATACCGCGATCCTTGAGCAACAGGCTACGACCATTGCCGAGGTCATAGCTGCCCTCCCAGAAGTGGATATCGCTATGACACACACCGGCGGCGCGCACCGCTAACAGCACTTGCGTGCCAGTGGGCGTCGGGGTGTCCATTTCCATGAGCCCAAGAGGCTCTTTAAAGTTCATGACGCAATAGCATTTCATATCGTCAGCTCCTAAGATGGTTACATGACCAGTTCGATCAGTCGGGGTCCTTTTTCTTTGGCAGCCACGCGTAGGGCGTCGGCGAAACCCTCCAGTGTCGTGACCTGAACACCGGTCACACCATGGCCGCGCGCCAGTGAGACCCAGTCTAGGAAAGGCTGATCGAGATCCAGCATGCGACGGGCGTTTTCACCTGCCTCTGGCCCCCCCATATTGGCCAGTTCGCCACGAAGAATCTTGTAAGAACGATTGGCAAAAATCACGACCGTGACATCTAGATTTTCACGCGCCATCGACCAAAGTCCTTGCACGGTATACATGGCGCTGCCATCACCTAAAAAGGCGAAGACCTTGCGATCAGGGCAAGCCACCGCGGCACCGACAGCCGCTGACATGCCCCAACCGATCGCACCACCGGTGATGTCGATGCAGTCATGGGGGGCAGCCTGCGGAGTCACCTTGGCAAACTGTCGTCCGGTCGTGACGGCTTCGTCCACCATAATGGCGTTTTCTGGCAGTAAGGCGGCGATGATCGTGCCAATGTGCTCCGGAATTGGGCTGCCAGTGGGCAAGTCGGTGATGATGGGGCCGGTTGAGAGTTGTGCGGGTGCAGTGTGCTGTGCGCCAAGAGCGTCTACCAGTGCTTGCAGACTCGCTTCGATGTCATGAGTCAGCGTGGCTAGTGTGTGAACCTCACAATCTGGCTGCTTGATCATTCTGGGTTTATTGGGGTAGGCAAAAAAGGCGACAGGGGGCGCACTTCCCACCAATACTAAGTGCTTGGTGTCTTTTAGCATTGCGACCGCACCATCAACCGGAAAGGGTAAGGGCGTGACGTTGACACGGCCGCGACCCCGCTCCATGCGCGGGTTACGCGGCTCAGAGGCGAGTTTGCAGCCGGTATGGGCTGCGATCTTGCCGGCGAGGGTGGCCTCTCGAGCGCGTAAGGCCCGACCGCCAAGCAGAAGGGTGGTGGCTTCAGCCGTTTTGCGATCAGACAGCATTCGCGCAAGCGCTTCGATGGTTTCTTTGAGTGGAGCTGCAGCTGTTTGCGCAGGGGCGGTGGAGTAGTGGCCCGGATCTGAAGGCTCCCATGCGCAGTTGGCAGGCAGAACCAGTGTGGCGATGCGCCCCGGAGTGCTGCGTGCTTGAGCAATGGCTTCTGCCGTATCCAGAGGGGCCGCTGCCGCCGAGAGGGTGGTCTTGACCCAGTTAGACATAGGGCGTGCAACCGCCTCGACATCTGAGTTCAGTGGCGCATTATTGTGGATATGATCCCAAGCGTGTTGACCGACAATATTGACCATGCCCGAATAAGCACGTTTAGCGTTGTGAATATTCGCGAGTGCATTGCCCAAGCCAGGTCCAAGGTGTAGCAGGGTCGCAGCGGGCTTTTCAGCCATGCGGTAGTAGCCATCAGCAGCGCCACTGGCCACACCTTCAAACAAACCCAGTATGCAGCGCATGCCAGGCGCGCGGTCTAGCGCCGAAACAAAGTGCATCTCCGAGGTGCCTGGATTGGCAAAACATACATTAACTTCCCCTGCTAATAGGGTTTGGACCATTGCTTCTGAGCCGTTCATTTTCATACTCCTCCCGTTTTCATTTTCATAGTTTCGCGCGCGATGATGAGTTGCTGGACTTCGGTCGCGCCTTCGTAGATGCGCAGTGCCCTGATTTCACGATACAACATTTCCATCGGATGGCCGACTTTGACGCCCAAACCGCCGTGCAACTGAACGCAGCGATCAATGACGCGCTGAGCCGATTCGGTTGCGAACATCTTAGCCATTGCTGCTGATTTGGTGGTGCGTTGCTTTAGCACGTCGCGCTCCCAGGCGGCCCGATAGATCAGCAACATGGCAGCCTCAATCTCGCAGCACATGTCACCGATGGCAGCCTGAGTGATTTGCAGGTCGGCCAGCATGCCTCCAAACATGGGTCGCGTGCTGGCGCGCGTAATCCCCATGTCAAGCGCTGCCTCGGCAAATCCGAGCGCGGCGGCGCCCACGGAGGCACGAAACACGTCGAGATTTTGCATGGCGACTTTAAAGCCTTTGCCCGCCTCCCCAATACGCTGGCTGACAGGAATTTCGCAGTCGGTAAACGTCAGCGTCCCAATTGGATGGGGGGCACAGACATCGAAGCGTTCGGAGACGTGAAGGCCTGGGGTATTGGCATCGACCACAAACGCGGTGACACCCTCTGCTTCGTCGTTTTCGACACGCGCGAACACGGTATAAAAGTCGGCGATGTCTGCGTTAGAAATCCAGGTCTTGACGCCATTCAAGCGATAGCCTTGGCGCGTGCGTGTGGCGCGTGTCGACATCGCCGCGACATCGGAGCCGGCATCAGGTTCAGAAAGCGCAAAGGCGGCAATCATTTTCCCAGACGCGACATGCGGCAGATATTTTTGTTTGAGCGCCTCTGAGCCAAATAGGGAAATCGGACCACTCCCCAACCCTTGCATCACAAAGGAGAAGTCCGCTAAACCATCGTAATAACCGAGTGTCTGGCGTAAAAGGCACAGGCTTCTGGAATCGAGTTCCTCAAGCGCGCCGCCATATTCGGCGGGCACACAATAGCGCAGCCAGCCAGCGTCCCCCATTTGACGTGTGAGGTGAACGCAATGCGCATCAACATCACCTTGATGAATGCGGTTGGTCAATGCAGCCACAGACCAAGCTTTCACCTCCGCATACAGCGTGCGATGACTATCCTCGAAAAACGGTAATTTCAATGAATCAGGATTGAACATTCTAGAGATTTCCTATGAGATCAAATTTCATCTGCACGTAGCGCGTAGGAATTTCAAGCCGAGCAAAATACACGACCCGCGCATCAATGCAGGCATAGCGACGGAGTTCCGCGACCGGCGCAGACAATGGCAGTTGAAGTGCTTCGGCCGAGTCTGCACCCGCTTCGATAATGGTGAGCAACTGTTGCGCATGGCTCAGTTTGTCACCATGCAGTTCGTCAAGAACAGGGGCGATCGTTGAATGTCGGTAGCGCGCGGGATGCTGCCGGTAAATATCGCGGTCGAGATAGACTTCGGTATAGCAAAAGGGACCCGATGCGGTGGTATGCAGTCGTCGTAAGTACTGAAAATGACCCTCAGTACTAAACGGGCAGTCCATGCCAAGCAGGGGCAATTTCACGTCTGCGTTGGACTCCATCAGGGTCGTGGTGCCGAGTTCCTTGGAGAGCGCGACCGTATCGGCCCATGTTTTGGGAAGCGTGAGTTTGTACGTTTCAGGTATGTTTTCATTGACGTATGTGCCTGAACCACGTGAACGGTGAATCAGCCCCTCGCGCTCGAGCAAACCAAAGGCCTGACGAACGGTTGCGCGTGAGACACCGAGCGTATCGACGAGAGACTCTAAGGCTGGAATCTGATGTCCACGTGCCCAGACACCTCTTTCAATATTGCGCCGCACGATGGCAGCGACTTGCAAATACAAGGGCTGTGGACTTCTGGCATAGAGCAGTCCCGTCGCTTGTTTCACGTGGCCTCTGTCAGCAAAGTATTGGCCATCTCACGTAGCTTATGCTTCTGAATCTTGACCGCGTTGGCACTTTCAACTGAGGGGAATGACGTGACGACTTCGAACCGCACAGGCACCTTGTAGCCCGCCATGAGTCTCTTGCACTCTCGCGTCCAACTTTCGGGATCGGCGCGAGCATGGTCGTGCATGATGACAAACGCCACAGGAAGCGTTTTAGTGCCATGTGTGCCCGCAACAACCTGACAGGCTTTCACGTTTGGCAGTCGTTCAACGACCTGTTCGATTTCAGCAGGATTGACTAGAAAGCCTGAGAGGCGCATCGAGTCACCCATCCGTGTTTGAAAAACAAACTGACGATCACTGAGGGCATAACCGAGATCTCCTGTTTTGAAAAAACCGTCAGCAGAGAGGGCTTTTGTTGTGGCCTCGGGTTGGTCGAGATAGCCGACCATGCGACTTGGGCTCAAAATCTCGATCTCTCCAGATTCCCCATGTTTGAGTATCTCGCCTGTCTCGGGATCAGAAATTCTGACACGTGCTTCAGGGTGAATCAGACGTCCGCCTGACAGATAACGCACGCTTAAGTCACCCTCAGCGGCATTGACGGGCTGTGCGGCGACGAGAGCCTGGAGTTCGCTGGAGCCATAGAGTCCGGTCAGTGGGACGTGATTGCGCTCGGCTTGCTCAAGAAAACTTGTGATCGCAGGTGAGAAGCTGGCAAAACCAAATAACGTACAGCTTTCAAAATCCTTTGGAGATTGAGCTGCTTCAAAGAGTTTCAAAATTGACTCATTATTTGCATAGGTGTGCGTCACACGATGCTTGCGGATCTGTTCGAGGGTGCTGTGGGTATCCGAAACAGGTTCGCTGACGGTGGTGCATCCGGTAGCGAGCCCCCCGATCAAGGTTGAAAAGCCAAAAGCCCCGCAGAAAGGGGCGCTTGCCAAAATGCGACTATGACTGTCATAACCATAGGCTTGTTGCATCACATCACCGTGGTGAATAAGCGTTTGATGATCATGCAGAACAAATTTAGGCAGTGAAGTCGTGCCCGATGTGGTGAAACACAGCACGCCTGCGTTACCAAAAGCGGGTGGTGTGACACTAGGGGTGTTGAGGAGGGCGTTATAGGCGAGCACGTTGTAGCCTCGCTCAGCGATTGCTTGTGTGGCGGCTCCCTGGATTTCACCAAGCGTAAGAATGGCTTTTAACCTCGACAGTACTTCCTTAGGCACATCGGCCAGAATGTCTGCAAAGGCGATGCCTTTGAAGTCTGGCCACATGACGAGCCAGTCTGCCCGACCTCGGCCAACAATGTCAGCGACTTCTTGGCTACGGAAGCGTGTATTGACCGCCAAGACCGTGGCGCCCAAGTGAGCACACGCTAAAAACGTCTGCAGCCAGGCAAGACAATTCGGTAACCAGACTGCGACTCGGTCATTTGGCCCGACTCCTAGACTCGCGAGATTACCAGCCAAGCGTAGAGATTGTTCATGCAGCTCGGCAAAGGTGGTTGAGACATCCTGATCGATCAGCGCGGGGTGTTGACCATGGCTGTCGGCGAGAGCCGCCATGCGTTGGTAAAAAAACATCGACTGACTGACCATGCCTGCCCATCCCTTGTCATTGTGTGAAATGCCCCACTGATTTTTATCTCAACCCAGTTTTCAACCCAATATTTAACCCTCTTGGCTTGCTGTGGATATATTCTGAGGCGTAGAGTGAGCTGCTATAGTGAAGCTATAAACTATTACTATAGTACTTATTTGCGTACTTTTAGTTTGTAGAAGTTTATTAAATGTTTTAAGTTGTTGCCAACAATAAACACCTCATTGAAGGTGTGCCCAAACAGGAGCAATACCCCATGAAGTCAACTCGTTTTATGATCCGCGCCGTTGCGGCAGCCTTGACGCTGAGCGCGGCCAGCTTTGGTGTAGCGCAGGCTCAAAATTATCCGAACCGTCCAATCACTTTGGTCGTACCTTATCCAACAGCTGGAGCCGCGGACACATTTGGACGATCGATTGCGCAGGCAATGGAAGCAACGCTCAAGCAGACTGTGATTGTTGAAAATAAGCCAGGCGCAGCCGGTAATGTTGGCTTGACACAAGTCGCGCGTAGCAAGCCTGATGGCTACACCATTGGTTTAGGCACGATTGGTACGCAGGCGATTAACCAGTACTTGTATACCCAGATGCAGTTTGACCCCGCAACCGATCTGGTGCCGATTGCATTGGTTTCCACCACGCCGAATGTCTTGGTGGTGTCTGTGAATTCACCTTGGAAAAATCTAGGAGACGTTCTGGCAGCTGCGCGGGCCGCCGGAGATAAAAAGCTTAGCTACGGTACGCCCGGTATCGGTTCTTCGCCACACTTGACTGGTGCCTATTTTGAAGCGATGGCCGGTGTAGAGTTACTACACGTGCCATTTAAAGGTGTGTCGGCTTCGATGCCCGCTTTGATCGGTGGGCAGATTGACCTGCTGTTTGACAACCTGTCGGGCTCTATCGCTCAGATAAAAGATGGTTCCCGTGTGCGCGGCATTGCGGTGACATCGCTCGAGCGTTCGCCGATGTTGCAGACTTTGCCTAGTTTTGCAGAGGGCGGTGTAAAGGGTTTTGATGTGACGGCCTGGTTTGCGATTTATGCGCCCAAGGGCACTCCACAACCAGTGATGGACAAGTTGATTGAGGCGGCACGTGTGGGTCTCAAGTCCGAGCAAGTGATCAAGACTTATGAGCGTCTGGCAGCGGTTCCTGGCAATTTGTTTGGGCCTGATCTGGCCAAATTCGAAGCAGGCGAGCGCGCGAAGTGGGGCAAGCTGATCAAAGAACGTAACATTAAGGCGCAATAAGATGAAAGGCACCACAGCACTCGTTACCGGAGGTAGTCGCGGCATTGGTCGCGCTGTGGTGCAGTCACTGATTGAAGATGGCTATGAGGTCATTAATTTCAGTCGTACTGCACCTGCCCAACTCTTGCCTGGAGAGATTTTTGAGTCAGTCGATCTCGGTGATCCAAAGCGTGCCCGTGAGGCAGCATTTGACTGGGCAGCCAAGAAGGATATCCTGAGACTCGTTAACAATGCGGGCATGATTCATATTGGCAAGATCGAAGACATCACGCTTGAGCAGATCGATGACATGATATCTCTGAACATGATCGCACCTTTGATTATGACCCAAGCTGTCTTACCTGCGATGCGCGCCAATAAATTTGGACGTATCGTAAATATCGGCAGCCGCGCAGCACTGGGCAAGTTGGGGCGCACGATTTACGGAGGCACTAAGGCGGGTCTTGCAGGGATGACTCGTACCTGGGCGCTTGAAACGGCTGCTGATGGGATTACGGTCAATGCGATTGCACCAGGACCGATTGCGACGGAATTATTTTTAGCGAGTAATCCGCCCGATCTTCCCCAGACCAAAAAAATTGCAGAGTCCATTCCTGTGGGTCGTTTCGGTGAGCCCGAAGAAATCGCGCATGTGGTCAAAATGTTTCTTGATCGTAAGGCGGGTTTTCTGACAGGGCAGTTGTTGTATGTCTGCGGTGGGATGTCTGTTGGACTGACCGCTTAGTTTGCGAGCTCTTCGCTTATTCTAAGAAAAAGCCTAGGAAAAAACTTTCCTAGGCTTCGTTATTAAAAATTGAGGCAATTTGGCTAACCGTGTCGGATGGCCTCAAATTTTTTGTCGTGCATGACTTCTTCGACTGATTGTCCAGAGCGGACCGCTTGAACCATGCCATCCTGTCGCGCTGCAATACGCTGTGATAGCGCAATCACTTCCTCAATTTTGTCTGCAGGGACAAATACTGTTCCGCAACGATCCGCAATGACATAGTCGTTTTCGTTGACAGTGACGCCAGCCATTTGCACAGGACGCCCAGAGTCGATTTGAATAATCCGGTTGCGTGCACTGATCATGGTGATACCGCGACCATAGACCGGATAGCCGATCGATTCGCTCCCCTCGATATCTCGGCTCATGCCGTCAATGACTGAGCCGCGAATCCCCTTCATCTTCGATGCATTGGCCAAAATATCTCCCCAGCAGGAGATTCCCTCAGGACCACCTGCGATGACGAGAATTTTGTCATCGGTGGTGATGCTGGTGATAACGGGGGTGATGAGATGAACGGTGGGGGTAGTACCCTGCTTGGGCCCAAGTTGAATCGTCGCCGCACGACCGACGATCTTTGGGCAATCCCATAACGGACGCAAGCCGAAGGTTGCCCCCGGCAAGCCCATAAAGTCCAGTGCATCGGACACGGTGTTGGTGTCTAGCTCTTCGAGTGCGCGAAGAATTTCTTTTGTATCAGACATCATGAATGCTCTTAGTCGACTTGGATGTTGGCGGCTTTTGCCACCGCTTGCCATTTTACGATCTCGGCATTAATAAATGTCTTTGTTTGCTCTGGTGTCATATTCATCGTTTCGAACGCCATCTCGGCCAGTCGGGCGATGTATTCGGGATTAGTCACGATTTTTTGATTCCATTCGCGCAGTTTGGCTTGAATGTCAGCAGGTGTTTTGACGGGAACAGCAATCCCCCACCAGGAGCTCGACACGATTTCGGGCATGCCGAGTTCAGCGAAGGTCGGTACGTTCGGCAGTGGTTTAAGGCGACTTGTGTGGGCGACTGCAAGTGGTTTGAGTTTGCCATCAGCAATCTGGGCTTGAAACGTGCTGAGGTCATTGACGTTTAGGCTGACTTCACCACGTAAGACGGCCATCGTTGCAGGCGCACCCCCTTTGTAAGGCACATGCATCAGTTCAATGCCGCTCTTGGTGCGGAATAGTTCGGCACCCATTTGCACAATACTGCCTGTGCCGGCTGAGGAGTAGCTCAGTTTGCCTGGTTCTTTTTTAGCAAGTGCGATGAGTTCGCTGACGCTATTGGCAGGCACCGATGGGCCGATCACAAGAAGATGTGGCGCATTTGCGATCAGACCGATCATTGAAAAGTCTTTTTGAAAGCTATAAGGCACTTTCTTAAGCACGATCTCATTCATGACGCTCGTGCTCGCCGTACTAAAAAGAATGGTGTAGCCATTGGGCTCTGCACGTGCTGCGTTTTGGGTACCGATCACACCAGCCGCACCTGCTGGATTTTCTACGACAACAGGTTGTCCGGCGAGTTTAGAGAGTTGTTGTGCATACAGGCGCGCAACGATATCAGTTGGACCGCCGGCGGGGAAAGGAACAATCAGCTGCAGCTGGCGATTCGGGTAGGGTGCTTGTGCCTGGACAGCGCCATGAACAAGGCCCAGGCCAGCAATAGAGGCGGCTAGCCATTTTACGAGGTGTCGTGTGTTGATCATGAATGACTCCGTGAATACTATGAAAATTAATAGGAAAAGGTCAGCAAATCTATGCGTGGTTTAGTGCTGAGTGATTCCGTGTGCTGCACGATCGAGAGGCGTGACACAGGAATCGTAGGTGATCTGTGTACGGATAAAACCGCCACTGTTCAGACTATAGGATAGTCGGTCAAAGCCGGCTTTCGACATTTCAGGCGTTTTAGCCCAGATACCCTGTCGAAGGTAGTGGCCAATCGCACTTTCTAGTAAAGAAGGCGCAATCTCGGGAAAGAACGGTTGCGCGTGTTGCGAAATGATCGCTGGGGTCTGCGCATGCAACCAGCTCTGAAGCTCTGCGAGCACTTGCACCAATGTTCTAAAAGCAGTTTCGTTTTTATCCCAGCCTTCGCGCGAACAGATGAGGGTGGTGTAGACGGTGGGTCCGCGTGCATGCGCAGCGTATAACACTTGATAATTTTGATCATGCAGTATTTCACTGACATCAGGTTCGAAGAGTTGGGCAACATCAAGGGTGCCTGATTTCAGTGCCTGTATTTGCTCGGCCATGCTCAAGTCTCGAATCAGCGAAGATTTGATCTCTGCAACATTGAGTCCTTGATCACGGAGGTCTGCCTGTAGACAAAGCCATGGTGTTGGCACTTCGGAAACAAGGGCAAGTCTGAGTTGTCGCAGTTGGGCGAGTTCGAATCGACCCAGGCTTTTTTTCCCAATCAGAAAAAAGGGATCACGCGAAACGACTTCGCCAAAGCACAACAAAGACTGTGCGTTAGTTTGGCTCGCATCGTGATCTTTCATGACGCGCATTGGACCGCCCCAGGTCAGATCGACTGAGCCGTCTTTGACGGCATCGATAGCACCTCCCGGTGAACCAGGTGGCAACCATTCGATCTGTAAGCCTGCTTGCTCAGCCAGCCTGAGTGCTTTGAGCAAGTAAAACGGGGTATAAAAAATAGCCCTAAAATTTTCTGCTAACGTGATTTTCATGCGAACGAATTAGTCCTTCATTCCAGTGATGGAAGCGACCATTGCGCGTGGATCACGCATTGGCCAACGTCCGCTTGCGGCTTGGCTGATAAAGTTGCCGACAACATGGTTGAATTCGTCAGGCATTTCAATGTTCATGGTGTGACCGCAATTTGGCAAAATCGCGAGGGCTGCGGAAGGAATAGTCTCTTTCAGCATGAGCCCAGGCTTTAAGCAAGGCCAGTCTTCGTCACCATTCAAAATCAATGTTGGTACAGTGAGTTTGGCGAGCTGTTCTTTGAGGTTATAAAGTGAAGGACGCTCGCGTTGAACACCGAGCTGGGTATTGGCGGAGCCGAGTGCGGAGTGACCGTAGAACTGCTCTTTGAATTCTGCAAAGCCGCGTGGATCAGCCCGCTCGAATGATAGCCGGGTCGGACCGTAGGCATACTTATCGACAAAGGCTTTCATGCCTTGCTTTAGAAGCATCTCTGCACTGGCTTCAGCTTCTTTGCGGAATTGTTGTTGTTGCTCTAACTCCGCACCGTAACCGCAACCAGCAACGCATAGGGAAAGCGCTCGATCGGGGTGCATCAGACCAAAATGCAGTGTGGCAAAGCCGCCCATTGATAAGCCAACAATATGGGCTTTAGGGATCTTGAGGTGATCCATGATGGCAATAATGTCTGCGACAGCGCGCTTTTGCGAATACGAGGAGACGTCGGCGGGCACGGAAGAGGGTGGATAGCCTCGTGCGTTATAGGTGATTACTTGGTATTGACGAGAAAAGTGGCGAACCTGGGGTTCCCAGCTTTCTTTGTGGCCAGCGAACTCATGGACAAATACGATTGGTGTACCTGAGCCGGTTGTCTCATAGCAGAGGTCAACGCCGTCATCAGTTTTTGTAGTCAACATAAAAATCTCCCAAGAAGTATCTAAGCTTTGCATGATGGGGTAAGCAGCGTCAAGTGATCTTGACGGAGGTTGCTTGTGTGGCACTAGTTTTAGTACAGATGGGTACATTAGATCGAGCGAATAAGGTGTGCGGCTTTAGTCTGTTTGTGAGAGTCCGCGCAGCCGAGCTAGGTGGGCTGACATCGCAGATAACAACGCCCCTGTCTGAGTCCCGAAGGGGCGAGTTTGGGCGTTGTGCGATGGCAGACCGAATAGCGAAGGGAAGTCCGGGCATGCCCGGACCAAGCGTCGATCACAAACAGGCTAAAGCCGCACAGCTTATTGACTCTTATTTAAAATCCGAGCAAAGGCAGCTTGTGCTTCTGAGGACTTGAGCCGTTCATTGAAGTGTGCCCATTCATAATCAAATGCGGAATGAATCTTGGGGCGCAGGCTATGTTTGAGCATGCGTTTTGATAACTGCAAGGCTTCAGGCGGCAGTGCGGCTAGCTCGGCTGCTGTCTCGAGCGCCATATTTAGAGTGCTGCCTGCCGGAGAAATAGCGGTGATGAAGCGAGCTTCAAGCGCCTCCTGTGCAGAGAATGGTCGACCTCTTAAGAGCCAGTCCGTCGCGCGTCTCGCTCCAACGATCTGGGCCATCAGTATGCTCGAGGCGCCCTCCGGGCAAAGTCCTAAGGGCACAAACGGGATCTTGAACGTGACATTGTCTGCTGCATAGATAAAATCGCAGTGCTGCAGCATGGTGACGCCGATGCCGATCGCACTCCCTTCAACAGCAACAACAATGGGTAAGTCGCAATCAGCTAAGCTCCTAAGGAACTTAATTCCTGCGCTATCTCCATCGGTTCGTGGCGCTTGAAAGTCCTTGAGATCATTGCCAGCAGTGAAATAATTATTTGCGCCCGTCAGCACGATGGCTCTGATATCTTTGTCTTCACCCGCCGTCCAAACTTGTTCTGCGAGCGCAAGATAGGTGGCAACATCCAGCGCATTGCGTCGTTCTGGTCGATTGATCGTCAGCGTGAGTACTCCATTGCTTTTTTCAACAAGGACTGTCTGGATCATTGCAATGCTCCTTTGGGTAGTTAAGACATCGGGGGTAGGGCCATGAAAAAGGGCTCACTATGTGGGTGAGCCCTTTAGATTACATCGGCGCTGAAATGGTCAGGCAGTCAGTGACCTGATTGCAAAAGCGTCTAGTTGATACATACTGAATTAGTCGCGACTGCCACCAAAAATACCAAGCAGTGCCAGCAGATTGGCAAAGACGTTGTAGACGTCGAGATAGATTGCCAACGTCGCAGAGACATAGTTCGTTTCGCCACCATTCATGACGCGCTGCAAGTCGATCAGCATAAAGGCCGAGAACGCAACGATGGCCAGCACAGAGACCGTCAACATCAGGGCAGGTAACTGCAAGTAGATATTGGCTAAGCCTGCAACCAGCAGAACGACCACACCAATGAACATGAACTTGCTCAAGCCAGACAGATCACGTTTGATCGTTGAGGCAAGAGAGGCCATGGTGCCGAATACGATGGCAGTGCCACCAAAGGCGAGCATCACCAGTTGAGTGCCATTGCTCATGCCCAGCACGAAACCAAGCATGCGCGAGAGCATGACACCCATGAAGAATGTGAACAAGAGCAGCAGCCCAACACCGAGCGAGCGCTCTTTGTTTTTCTCGATGGCGAACATCAGACCGAAGGCGCCCGCCAGAAAAATGATTGCACTCATACCAGGGCTCGCAGCCATGACATCATTGAAGCCGCTGTACATGCCGACGGCTGCGCCGAGCACTGTAGGAATCAATGAAAGCGCCAATAGCCAGTAAGTGTTGCGCAAAACCTGGTTGCGCACGGCCCCAGTTGCGCCCGCATCAAAGGGGCTGCGTGATAGTGTGGGACGTGGATCACTCATTTAAATCTCCTTTCCATAAATTAGACTCAACCTGTTTCGTGCAGTCATGAGTCTCTGACCGAAAGCATACCTTACAGTTCCCTGAAAGGCTAGGTTTCCTGCAAACTTTGGGGATATTAGTCCTGTTTGCTGGCTGAAGTTTTCAGTGAGTAAGACTTTACGTCATGGCCGGCGGCTTGATAAGCGCGCCAGCGCTGACGTGCTTGTTCTTTGTCCTCTGGTTCGTCAGAAACGATTTCAAGTACGCGTTGCAGACCCCCTAAGGTTGGCGGACAGGCGTCATCGAGGTTCAGTAGCCATGTTTCTGGCGAAAGCCCTTCCAGTGTCTGTGCCAAGTCTTTGGACACCAGCAATATGGGGGTGTGTGGGGCAAGGGGATCGTCGGACCAGACATGCGGCACGAAAGCCGCGTCGTCAACTTTCCAGAGCTTTTGATCAAAGTCGCGTAAGCGTGCCGAATCGCTTGAGTACACCACAAGTTTTTGACCTGCCAGATATTGTTTTAACGTTGTCTGGCAGGCTTGAGTGGTGCGTTCAGTCGCTCCGAACGCGAAATTAATGCGCGCCACGGTTGCTTTAAGCCTGGTTAAGCAGGTATTGCACGAGTAACGGGACGGGACGCGCGGTCGAGCCTTTTTCTTTCCCGCCTTTCCAAGCGGTCCCGGCGATATCCAAGTGCGCCCAACGATAAGTCTTGGTGAACCGCGACAAGAAGCATGCGGCGGTGACTGCACCGGCCGGAGGGCCACCGATGTTGGCAATATCCGCGAAGTTGGATTTCAGCTGATCCTGATAAGCATCGTCAAGAGGCATACGCCAGGCTGGATCGAGCGCTTGTTTACCGGCTTGCAATAGTGCTTCGGCAAGTGTGTCATCCGTTGAGAACAGACCGGAGTTCACATTGCCGAGGGCGACCACGCAGGCGCCAGTCAGTGTTGCAATGTCAATAACCGCGGATGGCTTGAAGCGTTCAGCGTAAGTGAGGGCATCGCACAGAACCAACCGGCCTTCGGCGTCTGTATTCAGGATCTCAATGGTTTGGCCTGACATGCTTGTGACCACGTCGCCAGGTTTATTGGCTGTGCCACTTGGCATGTTTTCGCAAGTGGGAATCAGGCCAATGACCTCTCCCGCTATGCCAATTTCAGCAATGGCGCGGAATGTACCGAGCACACTTGCCGCACCGCACATGTCGAACTTCATTTCGTCCATAGTGCCAGCTGACTTGATTGAGATACCGCCAGAATCGAATGTGATGCCTTTTCCAACCAAGACGATGGGGCCTTGGTCTTTTGCGGTCGCTTTAGTCGCTTTCTTCGCAGCTTCTTTGCCTTTGTAGTGCATGACGATAAAGCGGGGTTGTTCTGCAGAGCCTTTTGCAACGGATAGAAATGAACCCATCCCGAGCGCCTCGATTTGCTTGCGATCTAGGACGTTCACCTTGATGCTTTTAAATTCGCGACCAAGTTTTTTGGCAGTGTCGCCTAAATAAGTCGGTGTGCAGAGATTGCCGGGCATGTTGCCAAGCGTACGTGCCAAGGACATTCCTTGTACTAGCGCTGCGCCTTCTTTTAAACCCTCGTTTGCAGCACTCTGATCGGCCTTGGCGACGAGTAACGCAATTTTTTTCAGTTTAGGCCGAGCATCAAGATCAGGTTTGCCGAAACTAGCATCGTAGTGATAGGTGGCTTCGCCAGCGGAGGATGCGGCGAGACGAGCACGCTCACGCGCTGTACTTGTGCCGTAAGCGATTCCTGCAAGGGCGCTGGTGGCTTCGGTCAGGCGTGCTTGGACGCAGACATTCGCAAAAGCGCGCTCAGCAGAGGCGAGCGCTTTGGCGTTGTATTCAGTCTGTTTGCCCAAGCCGACCAGAACGATGCGGATTGGTGTGATGCCGGTAAGTTGGCGCAACACAAGTGTGGTCCCAGTGCGGCCTTGAAATTCGCTCTTGACCACAGCGCGCACAGCACCCTGACTTGCGCGATCGATGATGTCTGCGGTCGTGCTCAAGATGCCATCCGTAAACACACCCACGGCGAGCGCAGCTGTTTTAACTTGGTGGGGAGAGACGGTAACGAGCGTGCTGAAATCCATATGTCTTACCTGTTCATGAGCTAAAGAATATTTCGATTATCCCGCAAGTTCTGCTCATGCAGTTTGTTCAAGATTAATTCGCTTCAAGCTTATACGAATATGCTATTTAGAATATCTCCTATATTACTTATAATTAGATACCAAGGGGATTAAATATGAATTTGCAGCAGTTTCGTTTTGTGCGAGAGACTATTCGTCGAGATTACAACCTGACTGACGCCGCACGCAGTTTATTTACCTCACAGCCAGGCGTGTCCAAGGCGATTCTTGAATTTGAGGACGAGTTGGGTGTGCAGATTTTCGAGCGCCATGGCAAACGTATCAAAGGTCTGACCAAACCGGGTAAGGCGGTCGCGCAGGTCGTTGAACGCATCATGCAGGAAATCGATAACCTCAAAAAGGTCAGCGATGAATTTGCCAGGCGTGATGAAGGCAGTCTAGTGATTGCATGCACGCATACACAAGCACGCTATGTGCTGCCCAAGGTCATTCCTGCCTTTCGGCAACATTTTCCAAAGGTGCATCTCTCGCTCGCGGAGGGGAGTCCACCTCAGCTTGCGCAAATGGTGCTCAGTGGTCAGGCAGATCTTGCGGTGGCGACAGAATCACTCGCACTGACGCCAGGGCTGGAGACCTTGCCTTGCTATGTCTGGGAGCACTCCGTGGTGGTCAAGCCGGAACATCCTCTGGCAGAGCTCTCCCGCAAAAAAAGCTTTGAACTGACCCTTGAGCATTTGGCTAGTTACCCGATTGTGACGTATGACAAGGCCTTTTCAGGACGTCTATCGATTGATCGTGCCTTTGAAGCACAAAGCATTCGACCTGATATCGTGCTTGAAGCCATCGATGCGGACGTGATCAAAACCTACGTGGATGTTGGCCTTGGGATCGGCATTATTGCGGGGATGGCGTATGAGCCGGCACGCGATATGCACTTGGTGAGTCTGCCTGCTGGTCACTTGTTTGGAAAGCAGACAACCAAGGTCGCGTTGAAGTCGGGCGTATTTTTACGTGATTACGTTTATACGTTTATTTCCATGCTGAATTCTGATCTCGACGCAGAGCGTGTGCGCAATCTGATCCAAAATAAACAAGAATAAGTATCATTACGCTTGCTATTTGAATAAGAATCATTATTATTTAGTCTGTAGCCAATTTAGGAGCAGACATGATTCCAGTACTCAGTGCAGTTGTAGTGGGGGCAGATCGTTTGGGAAATATCCCTGACCTTCTGCGTGGCCATAATATTGCCATCACGCACCACATTAGCGGTCGGGACCCTTCTCACCAGAAAAAGACACTCGCCTTGCCCTCTGGCACACAGGTTGTGATTTTGCTGACCGATTTTTTAGGTCATAACGTGATGAAAACGTTTAGAAGTGCAGCGCAAAAATCAGGGGTCAAGGTCGTCGCTTGCCGTCGCTCCGTGTGTGCGATGAAACAGGCTCTCGAGCAATGTGGACTGTGTAGTCTAGCGGGCTGCGACCAGCGTCAGGTCTAGACGGCGTGCGCCTGTATAACGGGCTGTCCAATACCGTAATGTCATGTCCTCCACGCGTACGACACTGCCGCGTGTGGGGGCATGTACAAACTTGTTCTGACCGAGATAGACGCCTACATGCGAATAGCGTGTACCGAGGGTATTAAAAAATACAAGATCACCCACTTTGAGGTCTTTTTTATTGATCGTATCACCAAATTTCGCGATGTCATCGGCTCGGGGGGGGAGCTTGAGACCTAGCGAACGTTGAGCGGAATAGACAATCAGACCACTACAATCAAAACCTGTTTCGGGTGATTTGCCACCCCATCTGTAGCGAATGCCAAGCTGACTGAGCGCCTGATTCGCGAGAGGGTGGTCAATATGACCTAAACCCTGAATATATTTGGGGCCACTAGCAAAGGCGCCAATAGGATCACTGGATTCGCGCCAGTCTCCTGCGCGCAAACCACTGCCAGCTCCATCTTGACTCGCACAGCCTACCAACACAGTAGCGCTCAAACATAACGCCACAACCCGAATGCGTTGAAAAGCACACGAGAAAACGACAGGGTTCGAGGTGACGGTTGGTTTGACAGTCATCGTTAGGATTGGCTCTTTATAAATTAAGGATCAGCCTAAATTTAGCAAAAAAGTCTTCTCGTGGAAAGGCTCATGCAAGCTTAAGCTGTCACAATAGTAGTACAAAAAGCAACAAAATTCCAAAAAAGTAGTCGGAGACAGCCATGCTGGCGATTAAAAGCACTCACCATCAGTCCCTTCAGGACAGAGATCAGTTTTGGTCAAAAGAGGCTCAACTCGTCCATTGGGAAACACCTTTCGAGCACGTGCTGGACTACACCAATCCGCCTTTTGCTAAGTGGTTTGTAGGCGGGAAAACGAATTTATGCTTTAACGCAGTCGACCGCTGGCTCGAGTCACAGGCAGATTCTCCTGCTTTGATTTGGGTCTCGACGGAGGTTGAGCAAGAGCAAATCTTTACTCGTCGCCAAATTTACCGGGAAGTGAATGCGGTCGCCGCCATGCTGCAGGCGCAAGGCGTCGGTCAGGGCGACCGCGTGTTGATTTACATGCCGATGGTGCCGGCAGCAGTCTTTGCGATGTTGGCCTGCGCGCGCCTAGGCGCGATTCACTCCGTCGTATTTGGAGGGTTTGCCTCGGTAAACCTTGCCCAACGTATTGACGACGCATCGCCAAAGGTGATTATCTGCGCTGATGCAGGTTCGCGCGGTGGCAAGGTCACACCCTACAAGCCGCTGATGGACAAGGCGATCGCACTATCAAGTCACCCGCCCGAGAAAGTGATTGTTGTGAACAGAGGCTTGTTTGCTTTCGATCCGGTGGCGGGGCGCGACTTAGACTACGACACGTTGCGTCGTCAGTTTGATGGCGTTGAGGTGCCTGTCACTTGGTTGGAGTCCTCTTCGCCAAGCTACGTGCTCTATACCTCTGGTACGACTGGCAAGCCCAAAGGCGTGCAACGTGATACGGGGGGGTATGCGGTGGCGTTGGCCTCTTCGATGCAGCGAATTTTTAATGGCCGACCTGGCGAGACGTATTTGTGCACCAGCGATATTGGTTGGGTCGTCGGTCACTCTTATATTGTGTATGGACCCTTAATTGCAGGTCAGACCACGATCCTATATGAGGGCACGCCAGTGCGACCCGACGGAGGTATTCTCTGGAGTCTGGTGGAGCGTTATAAAGTCAACACCATGTTTTCTGCGCCCACCGCAATTCGAGTGCTCAAAAAGCAGGATCCGGCTTTACTAAAAAAATACGACCTTTCTAGTTTGCGTGCTTTATATATGGCGGGCGAGCCCCTCGATGAGCCGACGGCGCAATGGATCGCTGACGGTTTGGGCAAGCCCATCATCGATAACTACTGGCAAACTGAGACAGGCTGGCCAATTTTGGCAGCTCAACCTGGCATTGAGGATGTGAAAACCAAGTTTGGTAGCCCCTCCTTCCCTGTGTATGGGTTCGATGTTCGGGTGCTCAATGAGGAGACTGGGGAAGATCTCGGACCGGATGAAAAAGGAGTGGTGGCGATTGTGCCACCTCTGCCGCCAGGGTCGATGTCGACCATCTGGCGTGATGATGCACGCTTTGTTGAGACCTACTTTTCATCGATTCCAGGCCGTAAGGTCTACTCGACTTTTGACTGGGGACTCGTTGACAAGCAGGGTTACTGGTTTATTTTGGGACGGACCGATGATGTGATTAATGTGGCCGGACATCGTTTGGGTACCCGAGAAATCGAGGAGTCGATTAATAGCCACCCCGCTGTTGCTGAGTCTGCCGTGGTTGGGATTGCCGATCAGCTCAAAGGACAGGTTGCTGTTGGTTTTGCCGTTTTGCGCGACCCGAGTCAATTCGCCGATGCGGCAGCTTCTATGAAGCTAGAGGGCGAGATCATGAAAGTCGTCGATGAGCAGCTTGGACCGGTTGCTCGTCCTGCTCGCGTGCGCTTTGTGACGACTTTGCCAAAAACGCGTTCTGGTAAAGTGCTCCGCCGGGCAATCGTGGCGGTATGCGAAGGACGTGATCCGGGTGACCTCACTACGATTGAAGACCCAAGTGCTCTTGAACAAATTAAGGATTCGCTATGAAAACAAAAGTTGTCTTAACCGATGCCGATGTCTCAATCATTCTCGATGCAGCCAAAGCGCATGCGTTGACGCATAAATGGGCAGTCACTATCGCTGTGGTGGATGATGGTGGCCATATGTTGGGGATGCTTCGTTTGGATGGCGCGAATACGATTTCGGCCTATATCGCGCCAGCAAAAGCCCATACCGCAGCCATGGGGGCACGCGAATCAAAAGTTTACGAAGATGTCATTAATAAAGGTCGGATGTCGTTTCTGTCGGCACCGCTTTTGCAGGGTATGTTGGAAGGTGGTTTACCCATCATCGTCAATGGTGCGACCATTGGTGGGGTCGGTGTTTCGGGCGTGCAGTATTCCGAAGACGCTCAAATCGCCGCTGCTGGTATTGCTGCGCTAAAAATTTGATAAAAACTTATCGTCCCGACTAAAAAGGAGACCTCACTTCATGTCTAATTCGATTGAATCAGTAATGATCGAGACGCGTGTATTTCCGCCCCCCGCGGATTTTGCAAAACAGGCGAATGTATCTTTTGCCCAAGGATATCAGGCGTTGCTGGCTGAAGCTGATCAGGATCCAGATGCTTTTTGGGCACGGCAGGCGCGCGAGCAACTGCACTGGACTAAACCGTTTACTAAGGTGCTCGATGAGTCACGGGCGCCTTTCTACGAGTGGTTTGGGGATGGAGAACTCAACGTTTCCGCCAACTGTTTGGATGTCAATCTTAAAAACGGGAACGCCGACAAGGTCGCGATTATTTTTGAATCCGACAGCGGTGAGGTCAATAAAGTCACATATCAGCAGCTCTATGCGCGCGTCTGTAAGTTTGCAAATGGCTTAAAGTCGCTCGGGTATCAGGCAGGCGATCGTTCTATTATTTATCTACCCATGTCAGTAGAGGCAGTCGTCGCGATGCAGGCTTGCGCGCGGTTGGGGATCACGCATTCGGTGGTGTTTGGTGGCTTTTCAGCCAAAAGTCTGCACGAGCGTATCACTGATGTGGGGGCGACGCTCGTCATTACTGCTGATGAGCAAATGCGGGGTGGTAAGGCGATCCCGTTGAAACATGCGGTCGACGAGGCGCTCGCGATGGGTGGATGCGAGGCCGTGCGTCACACCGTTGTGTATCGCCGAACCGGTGGGAAAGTCGCCTGGGATGCCAAACGTGACCTCTGGATGCACGAGCTGACTGAAAAACAGGCGAGCGATTGCGCGCCTGTGGCCGTGAACGCAGAGCACCCGTTGTTTATTTTGTACACCTCCGGCTCCACAGGTAAGCCCAAAGGCGTTCAGCACGCCTCGGGCGGGTATCTGCTATGGGCCAAGATGACCATGCAGTGGGTCTTTGATGCCAAGGCAAACGACATTTTCTGGTGTACGGCCGATGTGGGTTGGGTGACGGGTCATACCTATATCGCTTACGGTCCGCTCGCAGCGGGGATGACACAAATTGTGTTTGAAGGGGTACCGACCTATCCAGATGCAGGACGTTTCTGGAAAATGATTCAGGATCATCAGGCCACCATTTTCTATACGGCACCGACTGCGATTCGTTCGCTGATCAAGGCTTCGGAAGGGAATGCCGCCCATCACCCCAAATCCTATGATCTGACGAGCTTGCGTTTGTTAGGCTCTGTTGGGGAGCCGATCAACCCCGAAGCTTGGATGTGGTACCACCACAATGTTGGCGGTGAACGCTGCCCAATCGTGGACACTTGGTGGCAGACTGAAACCGGTGGACATATGATCACGCCCTTGCCAGGCGCCACATCTCTCAAACCCGGCTCTTGCACGACCCGCTTACCTGGTATCACGGCAGCCATTGTGGATGAGGCGGGCGGCGACGTTGAGGCTGGACACGGTGGTTTTCTCGTGATTAAGAGACCCTGGCCTTCGATGATTCGCAATATTTGGGGTGATCCAGACCGTTTTGTTAAAAGCTATTTCCCACCCGAGCTCGGTGGTTACTACCTCGCCGGTGACGGTGCACAGTGCGACAAAGATGGTTGTTTCTGGATTATGGGCCGAATCGATGATGTGTTGAATGTTTCGGGACATCGCCTCGGTACGATGGAGGTCGAGTCTGCCCTCGTAGCGCATCCGATGGTTGCTGAAGCCGCCGTGGTCGGGCGTCCGGATGAGACCTCAGGCGAGGCAGTCGTCGCGTTTGTGGTGCTCAAGCGTGCGCGCCCAGAAGGCGAAGAGGCAATTGCGCTCGGCAAAGAGTTGCGCAATTGGGTCGCGAAGGAAATCGGTCCGATTGCCAAGCCCAAAGAGATTCGCTTTGGCGATAATTTGCCTAAGACTCGTTCTGGCAAAATTATGCGTCGTTTGTTGCGGGTGGTGGCTAAGGGGGAAAAAGTGACGCAAGATGTTTCGACACTTGAGAACCCAGCAATCTTGGATCAGCTCTCCAATCCCGTCTAAATAGCCACATGAGGCGTAGGTTTAAAGGGTCTCGCAAGAGACCCTTTTTAATACGCATCACAAATGAAGGGTAGACTCCAACTGAATCATTCTGGAGATCATCATGTCAATCGCAATTCTAATCGTATTGCATTTGTTAGCTGCGTTAATCTGGGTGGGCGGGATGTTTTTCGCACACAGCGCGTTGAGACCGACGGCAGCTGAGACTTTGCAGCCTCCAGAAAGACTGATGCTGCTCTGTGGCGTGTTTAAGAGATTTTTCCTGTGGGTCAAAGGCTCAATCTTGGTCTTATTTATCACGGGCTTTGGTCTGATTTCTCTTATGGGTGCCCAGGCAAAACTAGGTGGTCATGTTCATGCCATGTTATTCATTGCCGTGATCATGACACTGATTTTTGGCTACATTTATGCGCGTCCTTTTAAAGCGCTCAAGGCCGCAGTCACTGCCAAGCAATGGCCCGCTGGCGCCTTGGCACTCGGACAGATCCGTCAGCTAATGTTGGCGAATCTAGTACTCGGTCTGATTACCGTTGTCATTGGTGCAGGTGGCCGCTACTTCTAATTGATTTGCGATCGCGTTAGCTGTTAAATTGCGTGGGCATTCAACTAAGGAGAAGCAATGAAACTCGTACGTTATGGCGCCAAGGGTAAAGAGAAGCCAGGCTTGATTGACAAAGAAGGTAAGTTGCGCGATTTGTCTGGTGTCGTTTCAGACATCACGATCGATCAGCTTTCTTCGTCTGCGCTTGCCAAGCTCAAAAAAATCGATACGGACACATTGCCACTCGTCAAAGGCAAGCCGCGTTTTGGCGTGCCAATTGCTAATGTGGGTAAGTTCCTCGCGATTGGGTTGAACTACTCGGATCACGCTGCAGAAGCAGGCATGCCCTGTCCGAAAGAGCCGATTATTTTCTTTAAGGCCGATACCAGTTTGTCTGGACCGAACGACAAAGTGATGTTGCCAAAAGGCTCAAAAAAGTCTGACTGGGAAGTTGAACTTGCGTTTGTGATCGGCAAAAAAGCCAGCTATGTGAGTAAGAAAGACGCACTCAAGTACGTGGCGGGATACTGTCTGGTCAACGATGTTTCCGAGCGCGAGTATCAACTCGAACGAGGCGGCACCTGGGACAAAGGCAAGGGCTGTGACACTTTTGGTCCAGTAGGTCCATGGCTTGTGACAACCGACGAAATCAAAGACCCGCAAAACCTCGAGATGTGGCTGGATGTCAACGGCAAACGCTTCCAAACCGGCAACACCAACACTATGATTTTCGACGTGGCCACAATCGTGAGCTATGTCAGCGAATTCATGACATTAATGCCGGGTGATGTCATCACCACAGGTACGCCACCTGGCGTGGGTATGGGCGTCAAGCCCAAGCCCCGTTACCTGAAAGCGGGTGATGTGATGACCCTCGGCATTCAGGGGCTGGGTGAACAGCGACAGGAAGTCATCGCGTTCAAAGGGTAGTCACAGCGAGAGAGGGGTGTTTTAAACACGCCTCTCTCAGAAGGGCCACGCATGGTAAGCGTCTCTAAAAGTGATCGCGTAACACTTGTGCGCATATCTTGACGGCGGTGTTTGCTTCGTCCAGGATACGGCCGAGTGGCAAAAATCCATGAATCTGGCGCTCAAAGCAGATGTATTGCGTGGGGACCCCTGCCGTTGATAATTTGTCTGCATAAGCAAGGCCTTCGTCACGCAATGGGTCGTAGCCTGCGGTGAGCACCAACGCTGGCGGCAGGTCAGAGTGATCGGTTGCAAGCATCGGTGAGGCGCGCCAATCGAGGCGCATCCACTTTTCAGGCATGTAATGCCCGTAAAAGTAATCCATCGAATCTCGGGTCAATAGATAGCCTTGGCCGTTCGTGCGCATCGACTCGCGCACGCAGCTCGCGTCGGTCACTGGATAAAGCAGTAATTGCAAAACAGGCTTGAAATCAGCGCTTTGTTTGAGGGAGAGTGCGACAACGGCGGCGAGTTGTCCGCCAGCGCTATCTCCACCGATGGCAATGCGACTTGCATCGATATGGAGCGAGTCGGCGTTGGCATGGACCCAGATTGTTGCCGCGACACAGTCGTCCGCGGCGGCAGGGAAAATATGCTCTGGGGCGAGACGGTAGTCTACAGAGAAGACTGCGCAATGGGCCTGATTGGATAAAGAACGACACAGCACGTCATGCGTATCGAGGTCGCCAATGACGTGACCGCCACCGTGGTAGTAGACCAGTGCAGGGAGCGTCTCGTTGGCCTTGCTACCCAAAGGGCGGTAGCTGCGCAACGTGATCTGTCCCGCTGGCCCCGGGATTTGAATATCCAAAGATTGCGCCACGTCGGGTGCGTCCGGCTGACTAAAAAAACGTCGTTCAGCGTAAAAAATCCGCGCTTGCTCGGGTGGCGTTGTATGAACCGGAGGAATACCTTTTTCAACAACGAGATCTATCAATGCTTGGGTTTGTGGATCGAGCATGTTGTGGTTTCCGGTGATAAAAAAGGCTAACGCAGCTCAACTTCAACAAAAACGACTTCGTGGTTACTGGCATTGATCACATTGTGATGCACGCCCGCGCCCCGCGTGTAGGATTTGCCAAGTAACAAGGGAAACTCCTTGAGGCCCTCAGGTGTTTCAAGGTGCAGCAAGCCGTTGGTTGTCGGCACCACGACATAGTCGTGGCCGTGTGTATGCCAACCCGTCTCTGCGCCAGGCGCAAAGCGCCATTCCGTGACGATGACACGGTCGTTGTCGAGCTGGGTGGTCGGGGTCGCTTGCGGGCGTGTTGTCATGATGATTTTTTCCTGAAAATTAGACTACATGTCCGTATAAACCGGCCCTTCGCCACCTTGTGGTGTCACCCACACGATGTTCTGCGTTGGGTCTTTGATATCGCAGGTTTTACAGTGCACACAGTTTTGCGCATTGATCTGTAGACGATCCGCACCTTGGTCATCTTTGATGTATTCGTACACTCCGGCAGGACAGTAGCGCGCCTCGGGGCCACCATATTTTGCCAGGTTGATTGAGACGGGGATTGAAGCGTCTTTGAGCGTCAGGTGGATCGGCTGATTCTCTTCGTGATTGGTGTTGGAGATAAACACTGAACTCAGGCGATCAAAGGTCAGGACGCCATCTGGCTTTGGATACTCGATTTTGACGCATTGATCTGCAGGCTTGAGGCAAGCATGATCAGCTTTGTCACGGTGAATCGTCCAAGGCATATTGCCCTTGAGCAGCCATTGTTCGATGCCGGTCATGACGGTGCCAACGCTACGACCCTTTTTGAACCATTGCTTAAAGTTACGGGCTTTATTGAGCTCGGTGTGTAGCCATGAGTTTTCAAAGGCAGCAGGGTAGGCGGGGAGCTCGTCGTGTCCGCGTTGCGCGGTCAGCGCGTTGAACGCGGCCTCGGCTGCCATCATGCCGGACTTGATCGCAGCGTGGCTGCCCTTGATGCGCGAAGCATTCAAAAAGCCAGCCTCACAGCCAACCAGCGCACCGCCGGGAAATATCAGCTTTGGTAAAGATAACAAGCCACCTGCAGTGATCGCGCGCGCGCCGTAGGCAATGCGTTTGCCGCCTTCAAACGTGCCTCGGATCGAGGGATGCGTCTTGTAGCGTTGGAACTCCTCAAAGGGAGAAATCCAGGGGTTGGCATAATCCAAACCCACCACCATGCCAACGGCAACGAGGTTGTCATTCAGGTGATACAGAAACGAACCGCCGTAGGTATCGGAGTCCAGAGGCCAACCGGCGGTGTGCACGACGAGGCCAGGGCGCGATTTGGAGGGTTCGACCTCCCAGAGCTCTTTGATACCAATGCCATAGCTTTGTGGATCACGACCTTGGTCGAGTTTGAATTTTTCAATTAATTGGCGACCGAGCTGTCCGCGTGCACCTTCGGCGAAGATCGTGTATTTTGCCAGCAGTTCCATGCCTTGCTGATACTGGTCGGTGGGTTGACCATCGCGACCGACCCCCATATCTCCAGTGGCAACACCGCGTACAGCGCCTTGGGCATCATATAAAACCTCTGCGGCTGCGAACCCAGGGAAAATCTCCACGCCAAGCGCTTCAGCCTGTTCGCCCAACCAGCGCGCGACGTTACCTAGGCTGACAATGTAGTTGCCGTGATTCTGGAAGCACTCTGGCAATAACCAATTCGGTGTTTTGCGTGCACCCGTCTCGGACAGGAACAGAAACTCATCCTCAGTGACGGGGGTGTTCAGCGGGGCACCCATCGCCTTCCAGTCGGGCAGCAGCTCAGTCAGGGCGCGGGGATCCATGATGGCGCCAGACAAAATATGCGCACCAATTTCGCTGCCTTTTTCCAGTACACAGACTGAAATATCGTGATTGCGTTCGGCTGCAAGCTGTTTGAGCCTGATTGCGGTCGCTAGGCCGCCGGGGCCACCGCCCACGACAACAACGTCGTATTCCATCGATTCACGTTCGGACATGAGAGTCTCCCTGCTTCCAAGTATGATGTTTGATTGCTGGATTGTATTGCACGCTGAGGGGCGTTTTTCGTCCGCTAGTCTTGCAAAAGCATGAATAGTCCCTTTTGTGAAGTCTCCGGAGAGTACTTTGGCGCACACGGATGAAACGGCCCGAACCCTTGAGGTGGGCGATATTTTTGACTTTGACCTGCCGATGCGCTGGGCGGATGCTGATGCGCTGAACCATTTAAACAACGCCAATTATTTTCGCTATATGGAAGAAGGGCGGATCCGAATGTTCTACGAGGGCCAGGTCCAGCAAAGCACCCGTTTCAGTCCTGTGGTGGTGCATTGTTCTTGTGACTTTAAAAAACCCATTACCTATCCTGCCTTAGTGCGCGTCAGTCATCGAGTCGAGCGTATCGGCCGCTCCAGCATGGAACATGCGGTGGACTTGTCGGTGGTGCATGGGAATGAGCTCGAATTATGCGCGCAAGGCAAGTCTGTCATGGTGTGGATGGACTTTGAGCTGCATCGGGCACACCCCTGGCCTGCCGAAGTCTTGCAGGCGTTGGCAAAGTGCATAAATCGTCGATAATCGAAATTAGTGACATCAAAGGAGTCGTGCATATGAACAAACTGTATCCGAGTGCCAAAGACGCACTCACCGGCATTTTGAAAGATGGTCAAACCATTGCCGTGGGTGGCTTCGGCTTATGCGGGATTCCCGAGGCCTTGATTGCCGCGGTGCGAGACATGGGGACCAAAGATTTAACTTGCATCAGTAACAACGCGGGTGTGGATGGTTTCGGGTTGGGCATATTGCTTGAGTCACGCCAGGTTCGCCGCATGATTGCGTCTTACGTTGGTGAAAACAAGGAATTCGAGCGTCAATTCCTCGCGGGCGAACTTGAGCTCGAGTTCACGCCTCAGGGTACGTTGGCCGAACGTCTGCGTGCAGGTGGCTCTGGGATTCCGGCTTTTTTTACTAAAGCCGGTGTGGGGACCGTCGTCGCCGAGGGTAAAGAAGTCCGCGAGTTTGACGGCCAGCAATACATCATGGAGCGCGCACTCGTGCCTGAAGTCTCTTTGGTCAAGGCTGCTGTCGCCGATCGCAGTGGCAATTTGATGTTCAGCAAAACTGCGCGTAACTTTAATCCTCCTGTGGCGATGGCCGGGAAAATTACGGTCGTAGAAGTTGAAAAAATTGTTGAGAATGGCGAATTGGATCCAGACAATATTCATCTGCCAGGTATTTACGTGCACCGCATTGTGATCAATGCGACGCCCGAGAAACGCATTGAGCAACGTACCGTTCGCACGGCAAGCTAAGGAGAAAAGAACATGGCATGGACTCGTGATGAAATGGCTGCCCGTGCGGCCCGCGAACTCAAAGATGGTTTTTATGTGAATTTAGGCATTGGGCTTCCCACGATGGTCGCCAATCATGTGCCAGAGGGGATGGAGGTCTGGCTGCAGTCGGAAAATGGTCTGCTGGGTATTGGCCAGTTTCCGCTTGATAGTGAAGTGGATCCTGATCTGATTAATGCGGGCAAGCAAACAGTGACGACCTTGCCGGGCTCAGCGATTTTTTCTTCTGCTGAGTCCTTTGGCATGATCCGTGCTGGCAAGATTAATCTTGCCATTCTTGGTGCCATGCAGGTGTCGGAAACGGGTGATTTGGCTAACTGGATGATTCCGGGCAAGATGGTCAAAGGCATGGGCGGAGCGATGGACTTAGTCGCGGGCGTTGGACGTGTGCTGGTGCTGATGGAGCATGTTGCCCACAAAAAAGACGGCACAACCGATCTGAAGCTTTTGCCTAAGTGCACCTTGCCGTTGACTGGTGTGGGCGTGATCGACATGGTGATCACCGATCTGGGCGTGATGGAGGTGACTCCAACCGGGCTGAAGCTCATAGAGCTCGCACCTGGCGTCACGATCGACGAAATCAAGTCCAAGACCGCCGCTCGGCTAGATGTTTCAGGAATCAAGGCATAGTCGAAATGATGGTTTTTATTTCGATGACGATCGATATTGATGTAGACGACTTCCACTTTGATTGAGACTCAAGCCTCGTGACAATGACCCCTGTTCTGTCCCGTAGTGATGCATTGACTGCCTTGCGCCGTGTGATGCAAAAAGAAAAAGTCGATGCGTGTCTCATCCCGTCGGCTGATCCACACTTGTCTGAATATTTGCCTGCTTACTGGCAGATTCGGCCGTGGTTAACGGGCTTTACGGGCTCAGTGGGGACGGTGGTCGTGACGCAAAGCTTTGCGGGAATTTGGGCGGATAGTCGCTACTGGATTCAGGCTGAAGCTGAGCTGGCGGGTTCAGAGGTTGAGCTGATGAAGATTGGTGTGGCCACCGATCCGGCCCATACGGCTTGGCTTACCAAACATGTGCCGACTGGAGGTGTTGTTGCCGTGGACGGTCGGGCGCTAGGGTTGGCTGCGCGCGATGCCTTAGAGGATCAGTTCGCAGCGAAAGCGATCAAACTCGAGTTGTCCTTGGATTTGCCTGGTGCCTGTTGGTTGGATCGACCACAGCTGCCGACTGAGCCTGTTCGCGAACTCTCTCTTGAGTATGCCGGTCAGTCAAGACAGGAAAAGCTTGCACGTGTGCGTGAGGTGATGCGCGAGCATGGGGCACAGTGGCATTTAATTTCGACGCTCGATGATATCGCTTGGCTCTTTAATCTGCGCGGCGCAGATGTCAGCTTTAATCCTGTTTTTTTAGCCCATGCACTAATCGGCCCTGAGCGTGTTGTCCTTTTTGTGTTGCCCGAGAAAATTGACGCCACGCTCACGCAGACCTTGAAAGCGGATGGGATCGAGATCAGGCCCTATGCTGAAGTAGCAGAGGCCTTGGGCGCTCTTGAACATCAGCATTTGCTGATGTTCGACCCCGTACGTACGACTTGTGCTCTGATTGATCGTGTCTCGTGTCAGACCGTACGCGTTATGAATCCCAGTACGTTTTTTAAATCCCAAAAGACCGCAGCTGAGTTGACGCTCGTGCGGCGGGTCATGGAAAACGACGGAGCGGCACTGTGTGAGTTTTTTGTCTGGCTCGAGGAGGCCATTGCGCATTCGCAAGAGGTTCCACTGAATGAATTGATGATTGATGAGAGACTGCTTGAGGCTCGGGTCAAGCAACCTGGCTTTGTCTCAAGGAGTTTTGGCACGATTGCCGCCTACAACGCGAACGGTGCGATGCCGCATTACCGGGCAACGAAGGCGTCTTTTGCACAGATTGCTGGGAATGGATTGTTACTGATTGATTCAGGCGGTCAATACGTGGGTGGCACGACGGATATCACCCGAGTGGTGCCGGTCGGTCAACCGAGCGCCGAGCAAAAAGATGATTACACCGCAGTGCTGCGAGCGATGATCGCGCTGTCACGCTTGCGGTTTCCACGCGGCGTGGCCTCACCGATGCTCGATGCGGTCGCCCGTGCGCCGCTCTGGGAGCGTTTGGCCGAGTACGGACACGGTACTGGTCACGGTGTGGGCTACTACTTGAACGTCCATGAGGGCCCCCAAGTGATTTCCTACCGAGCAGCACCTGCGCCGCATACGGCCATGCAGCCCGGTATGATTACTTCGAATGAACCCGGCCTGTATCGTCCCGGCCGATGGGGTATCCGTATAGAGAATCTTGTGTGCAACGAGGCGGCCGGTACTTCTGAGTTTGGAGAGTTTCTGCAGTTTGAAACCCTCACGCTTTGTCCGATTGATACGCGTTGTATCCAGCGTGCCCAATTGCGCTCAGACGAGGTGGAGTGGCTCAACGCCTATCACAATGAGGTCCGCAGACGTCTGCAATCCAAGGTTTCTGGCGCACCGCTTGCGTGGTTGTTGCATCGCACCGAACCGTTGGTTTAACTTATCGGTCCAATGCAGCGCAGTAAATTTTTGTGAAAAATTTTTTGTGGAAAAATCTATACGGGTTTTCCGCAAAAGCGGGGGAGGCGGCTATAATCCAAATTTCCCGCATACGCCCCGTAACGGTGCGTCAAATACATGACCAAATTTGTCTTTGTAACCGGTGGTGTGGTGTCCTCGCTAGGCAAGGGCATCGCCGCTGCGTCTCTGGCCGCCATACTCGAGTCCCGTGGCCTGCAGGTGACCCTGCTTAAACTCGACCCCTACATTAACGTTGATCCCGGCACCATGAGCCCCTTTCAGCACGGAGAAGTTTTCGTGACTGAAGACGGCGCTGAAACGGATCTCGATCTTGGGCATTACGAGCGCTTTATTTCCTCGAAAATGCGCAAGGTCAACAACTTTACGACGGGCCAAATCTACGAATCCGTGCTGCGTAAAGAGCGTCGGGGGGACTATTTGGGCAAGACCGTTCAGGTTATTCCCCATATCACCAACGAAATTCAGGATTACATCGCCCGAGGGGCTGAGCAGTCTTGGGACGGCGCAACCGATGTGGCCATTGTGGAGATCGGTGGCACAGTGGGTGATATCGAGTCTTTGCCCTTCTTAGAGGCCGCTCGACAGATGAGCTTGCGCCTCGGTCGCAACAACGCTGCGTTCATTCATCTGACGCTGGTCCCTTTTATTGCTTCAGCGGGTGAGCTCAAAACCAAGCCTACCCAGCACTCTGTTCAGAAATTGCGCGAGATTGGCATTATTCCTCACGCACTGCTTTGTCGTGCTGACCGCCCGATCCCTGATGAGGAGCGTGCCAAGATCTCTCTATTTTCCAACGTGCCGCTCGATGCGGTGATCTCTGTTTGGGATGAGGATTCGATTTACAAAATCCCTTCGATGCTGCACAAACAGGGCTTGGATAATCTGATTTGCGAGGTGTTAAACCTCAATCCCCCGGCAGCCGATTTGTCTATGTGGGACAACTTGGTTTATAGGCTCGAGCACCCCGAGCGCGAGGTTCGTATCGCGATGGTGGGTAAATACGTGGATTTGACTGAGTCCTACAAGTCATTGACCGAGGCGCTCATCCATGCCGGTATTCATACCAAGTCGCGTGTCAAAGTCGAATACATCGACTCCGAGAGCATCGAAGAGGGTGGTGTCAAGGTTCTGGAACCGTTTGACGCGATTCTGGTGCCAGGCGGCTTTGGCAAGCGCGGCACAGAAGGCAAAATCGCCGCGATCCGGTATGCCCGAGAAAACAATGTGCCCTATTTAGGGATCTGTTTAGGGATGCAACTGGCCGTGATCGAGTTTGCCCGTGATGTTGCAGGACTTGATCATGCGAACAGCACAGAGTTTGAACCCGCTGCTCCCCATCCCGTCGTTGCATTGATTACTGAATGGATGGATCGTGAGGGCGTGACGTTGAAACGTGATGCGCAGTCAGATCTTGGCGGCACCATGCGTAAGGGTTCGCAAAAATGTCCCGTCAAGCCTGATACCTTAGCGTACAAAATTTACGGACCCGAAGTCAACGAGCGTCATCGCCACCGATATGAGGTGAATAACGTCTATGTGCCTCGCCTGGAAAAGGCGGGTTTGGTGATTAGTGCCCGTACGCCAACTGAAAACTTACCCGAAATCATGGAGTTACCGAATCACCCTTGGTTTGTGGGTGTTCAATTTCATCCTGAGTTCACATCGACGCCGCGTGACGGTCATCCTTTGTTTACGAGCTATATCAACGCAGCTTTGGCACATCAGACAATGCGTAAAGGTACCTGATGAAACTCTGCGGCTTCGACATTGGTCTGGATCGTCCCTTCTTTTTAATCGCAGGCCCTTGCGTGATTGAGTCGCGCCAGATGGCTTTTGATACGGCGGGTCAGTTACGTGAGATTGCAGCAGAGTTAGGCATCCCTTTTATTTACAAAAGCTCCTTTGACAAAGCCAACCGAAGTTCCGGGACGTCCTATCGGGGTCCAGGGATGGAGGAAGGTCTGCAAATATTGGCGGATGTGCGGGCAGAGCTCAAGGTGCCCGTCCTCACAGATGTTCACGATAAAGATCAGGTCAAGGCGGTCGCCGCCGTAGTCGATGTATTGCAGACACCCGCCTTTCTATGTCGGCAGACAGATTTTATCGAGGCCTGCGCAGCGAGTGGCAAGCCTGTCAATATCAAGAAAGGGCAGTTCTTAGCGCCGCATGATATGTTGCAAGTCGTCAATAAGGCCCGTCATGCAGCGCGTCAGGCGGGTGTTGCCGAAGACATTATGGTGTGTGAGCGAGGCGTGTCGTTTGGCTATAACAACCTTGTCTCTGATATGCGGTCTTTAGCGATCATGCGCGAGACGCACTGCCCAGTCGTGTTTGATGCGACCCATTCGGTTCAATTGCCAGGTGGACAAGGCACCTCGTCAGGAGGACAGCGTGAATTTGTGCCGGTACTCGCGCGTGCCGCGGTGGCGGCAGGCATTTCAGGGCTCTTTATGGAAACACATCCGGATCCTGCTCACGCATTGTCTGATGGACCGAATGCCGTGCCGCTGAATCAGATGCGGGCTTTACTCACGACGCTTGTCGAGCTCGATCGTGTTGTTAAACACCACGGTTTCCTTGAGTCGCGTTTTGTTTAACGAAATTTTTATTTTTCAGGAAAGACAGAAATGAGTGCAATCGTAGACATCATCGGTCGTGAAATTCTCGACTCGCGCGGTAACCCAACAGTAGAGTGCGATGTTTTGCTTGAGTCTGGTGCGATGGGTCGCGCCGCAGTGCCCTCGGGTGCCTCCACGGGTAGCCGCGAGGCCATTGAATTGCGAGACGGTGACAAGTCGCGCTACTTGGGAAAAGGGGTGTTGCGCGCTGTTGAAAATCTCAATACTGAAATTTCTGAAGCCCTGATGGGGCTGGATGCGCAAGAACAAACTTTTCTTGATCGTACTCTGATTGAGCTAGATGGCACCGAGGGTAAGTCACGCTTGGGCGCTAATGCTATTTTGGCGGCGAGTATGGCGGTTGCACGCGCGGCAGCTGACGAATCTGGTTTGTCGTTGTATCGCTACTTTGGTGGCAGTGGCCCAATGAGTATGCCTGTACCAATGATGAATGTGATCAATGGCGGTGCCCATGCTAACAATACCCTCGATATGCAGGAACTGATGATTTTGCCAATCGGCGCCACCAGTTTCCGCGAAGCTTTGCGTATGGGTGCTGAAACATTCCACGCCCTAAAGAAAATCATTAACGATCAGGGAATGTCTACCGCAGTAGGTGACGAGGGAGGCTTTGCACCGAACGTCCCAAATCACGAGGCTGCGATTCAGCTCATTTTGCGCGCGATTGAAAATGCTGGCTATGAGCCAGGCACCCAGATTGCGCTTGGCCTGGACTGTGCGGCTTCCGAGTTTTACCGTGATGGCAAATACACGCTGCAGGGTGAGGGCGGTATTTCCTTGTCTTCCGAAGAGTTGACGAATCTGTTGTCAACCTGGTGTGACAAATATCCAATTATCTCAATCGAAGACGGCATGGCTGAAAACGACTGGGCAGGATGGAAGCACCTGACTGAACGTCTGGGCCGCAAAGTCCAGCTGGTCGGTGACGATTTATTTGTGACCAATACAAAAATCCTCAAGCAAGGTATTGACCAGGGCATCGCTAATTCCATTCTCATCAAAATCAATCAGATTGGTACGCTGACTGAGACATTTGCTGCGATTGAGATGGCGAAGCGTTCTGGTTATACCGCTGTAGTTTCGCATCGCTCAGGTGAGACAGAAGACTCGACCATTGCCGATATTGCGGTTGCAACGAATGCGATGCAGATCAAGACGGGCTCTTTGTCGCGCTCTGATCGCATGGCAAAGTACAACCAACTGTTGCGTATTGAAGAAGAGCTCGCTGAAGTCGCGACCTATCCCGGTCGAGATGCATTTTATAACTTGCGTTAAATCTACCTTTGGGGCGGCCGCTGGCCGTCCCCATTGAACAGGGTGCTATGCGTCTGCTGCTTGTCGTCATGATTGCGCTAGTCGGACTGATCCAGTATCCCTTGTGGATGGGTCGGGGAGGTTGGTTTTCTGTTTGGGATATGCAGGCTCAAGTGGTTGATCAACGCATGATTAATGACGGCCTCACCGCACGCAATGTTGCGCTTGCCGCTGAGATTGAAGACTTACGCACCGGAACCGAAGCTTCCGAGGAGCGTGCGCGCAGCGAGTTAGGCATGATGCGCCAGGGAGAGGTGTTTGTGCAGGTGCTGGCTCCGGGTGTTAAGCCCCCTGAACTCAAACAGCCTGTACGGCCTCCTGCTCGCTAAGCTGGCTCAGTAAGCAAACGCACTAAGCAAACGCACTAAGCAGGCTCAGTTTAAAAACTATGTGGGGATGTGCTGCGATGTCTGAGCACCCGATACTCCACGACGATTGGAATGAGCCCCTGACGCCACGCTGATTGACTGCGTGGCGATGATCCAGCCCATACTGGCGCTGCAACATGCAGTTTTCTGAGTATGACGCTCAGCCAAGCTTGCATGGGTCGGTATAAATACGTCAACTTTAAATGAATGGTGTCGACCCCGGCGCCGATGCGTTCGGTATGCCACAAGGGTAGGCCGTAGCGTTGTCGGAAATGATGGCGTTCAGCCTCCATTCTGTGCGCTGCACTGCTAAACCGGCCTGGGGGTAAGTACAACCGGGTGAGGGATTGTTCCAGCTGAGGTTCCCAGAGCTTCGGGTTGCCGTGATGCACCGCTGCGACGCGGGCTGTTTCGTGCAAGGCAAGCGTTAACAAGTGGCGAACTTGGTAGCCATGAGCGAGTTCTATGCCGAGGCTCTCCACAAACAGTACTGGAATTAAGGCTAATAATGATTCGGCAAAAGCGGTGCCTTGCTGCCTTGGCAGATCATCGGACATGTCATCAGATTTCTGGCGCTTTGATATCTGAAGCATGGTGGACCCGGTTTGAAAGGACGTAACTGGTCTTGGCTTAAAAAACATAAAAAGGGTGTTGCTAGAGCGGCGAGTTTGAAATCTATTGGCAAAGTGTGGCGTGCGAAGCACAGCTTGTCGATTCGGATGAGCGCCTAGATAGCCATCGGTTAAAATCCCGACACTTTCACAAGGATCGGATATGACCTCGTCTGCAGCTGCTTTCCCGTACTTCCCTGGTGTTCGTTTGCTCCACTCACCCGGTCCATCGCACGTGCCCAAGGCGGTTCTCGATGCGATGACACAGCAGCCGATGGATATGGGAGACCCACGCGTCGATGCATGCGTAGATGCTTGTGAGTCAGGATTAAAAAAATTATTGAAAGCGCAAGCAGTGGATGTATTTTTTTACGCTGCAAATGGTCATGGTGCTTGGGAGGCCATGATTGTCAACTTGCTGGCACCAGGTCAAAAGGTGTTGATTCCTGGGACAGGTCATTTTTCAGAGTCTTGGGCCATCATGGCAGAAGCCATGGGTGCGATCGTCATTCGGACGCCTTTTCTTGAGGGCTATCCGATCGATCTGGAGGCGGTCGAGCAAGCATTGCGTGCGGATACCAAACACGAGATCGTCGCTGTTTTTGCTGTTCACACGGACACCGCGAGTAGCACGACGAGCGACATTCCAACGTTAAGAAACGTCATGAATGCCACGGGACATCCTGCTTTGTTTGTTGTGGATGTAGTGGCCTCTCTTGGCGCGATCCCCTTCGAGATGGAAAAATGGGGAATCAACGCGGTGATCGGAGCCTCCCAAAAGGGCTTGATGGTCCCCCCTGGTATTGGTTTTTGCGCCGCAGATGCGCGCGCCATGAAAGTATGTGAGAACAATCCTGCACCCCGTTTTTATTGGGATTGGCTCAGACGCCGTAAGGGTCCTTCCTACAGTCGCTTTTGTGGCACGGCCCCCCAAAATCTTTTGTTTGGCATGGAAGCCGCCTTTGGTTTGATTGAGCGCGAAGGCATCGAGCAAGTGTATGCACGGCATCATTTATTGGCAGGTGCGGTCCGTGCTGCTGTCCAGTCTTGGTCCGAAGCCGGCAATCTCGATTTTCTGTGTAAAGTCCCTGAGGCGCGGTCTGATTCCGTGACGGCGATCTTAGTCAAGCCCAACATAGATCCAGAGTTGATTCGTAAAACTGCACGCGAAAAATTTCAGGTCATGATTGCGGGTGGTCTCGGACCATTTGCGGGGCGGGTGTTTCGTATTGGACATCTAGGCGATCTCAATCCAGCAATGATCTTTGGTTGTTTGGCCGGCGTCGAAGCCGCCATGCAGTCGCTCGGCATCGACGTCGGTGATCGTGGTTTGCGCAGTGCAGTCGAGTACGTTTCCCAGGAAGCTGCATAATAATGCGCCTTGCGCGCCTATTGATCTGTCTGTGGCTAGGTTTTTTTGCGTGTAGTGCGCAGGGCAAAGCGTCTGATTTGATCATTGATCGCGCGCTGTTTGTAGAACCTGCGACCGGTACACTCTCAATCCAAGAGGCGGTGACTCAAGAATTCAAGCCGTTTTTTGGAATATTGAACAGCGGTTTTACGCCCACGATTCGCTGGGTGCGCATACTCGTTAAGGCGCCTGCACAAGGCACTGAGCAGGCAGTTCTCAGGGTGGGGCCACATTTCATTTCCCAGATCCAACTCTTCGACGAGCATGATGGCAAATGGAGTGATCGACAGGCGGGGGATCGCTATCCTGTTGGAAACAACACCTGTGCCGATAATTTATATTGCTTCTCGGTCAACTTGCGTGCTGACGTTGATAACTATTTTTACCTGCGTGTGAACTCCATTAACGGTTTCTTTTTGACAACCCGTGTGATGGAGCCAGATCAACTTTCCCGTTTGATGGTTGATCAACAACGCATCTTTGGCATTGAAACGGGCATTGGCCTCGCACTTTGCATCTGGGCACTGCTTGTCTTTATCAGAACCCGCCACAAACTGGTGGGTGTATTTTTCGCTTCTCAGATCGCCACCCTGCTGTTTTCAATCTCAGCCTCGGGGTTGTTAGCCGAACTTTACTTTACTCAGTATGTTTGGCTAGACAATCTTATGTTCAATACGCTGTATATTTTTCGTTTGATCGCTTCGTTGCTGTTGACGCAAACGCTCATCAATCATTACGCTCCGCCCCGCTGGTATGGGTTTTACATCAAAGTTACATTAAGTATTTTATTACTTCAGTTGTTGGCCCTTAAGTTTGATTATTTGACGCTGACAGCGCTGAATTTCAATTTTGTCTTGGTCACTACCATGCCACTCGTTTTCCTGTTGGCTGTGCCCGGATGTCGTCAAATGCCAAAGTCTCATCGAAATCTGATGGTGATTGGTTCATTGCTAATCAGTGTCCTGTTGTGGGTGGACATGCTGCCTGTTATCGGTTGGGTACGACCAGATTTGGTGGCTGCTCCTGGTAATTGGGGCGGGTTGGTTGTTGCCGTCATTCTGTCAGTGATGGTCGTCAGTGACATTACGCATAGACGGACCATTTATGATCGTGAAATGCAAGAACTGCAATTCATGCGAGCGCGTAATCAGGTTGAAAGCGAGCAGATCAAAGAGCGCAGCATGTTGATAGACATGTTGACGCATGAGCTTAAAAATCCTCTCGCCACTATGCGCATGGCGGCAGGCTCACTTAAACGCAGTTTGAGTCAAATGAGCTCGGCGCAATCAGCTGACTCTACTGATCGGATCGACAGCATGGTCCAGGCCATCAGCAATATGAATACGATGATTGAGCGTTGTGTGCAGGTTGATCAGTCAGATCAAAAGGGATTTTCGCCAAAGTTTGAAGATGTTCAAATTGATGAAGTCGTTCAGGCGATCATGTCCCGCGCACTTGAGAGTGAACGGATTGATCTGCGCATTCAGCCAGAGATGATGATGAGGACAGATTCCAATCTGCTTGCGATCATCTTAAGTAATTTGTTAGATAATGCTGTGAAGTACTCGAAGCCTGAGAGTCGTATTCTTCTTGAGATTTTCGAAGGTCAACGTGAACATGATTCTTCCCCACGTTACATCTTACGTATCAGTAACTTTGTATCAGCCGATGGCGTTCCTGACCCAGATGTTTTGTTTACTCGCTATTACCGTGGTCCCTATGCGCACGAGAAATCTGGGACGGGCTTAGGTTTGTATTTGGTGAAATCCTTATGCAAGATCCTAGACGGTACTGTGCGTTTTGAGGACAAGGACGGTCAGGTGATCTTTACGGTCGAGCTCAAAAGATGGTAAGCGATCCACAAACCCCAGTCTTGTTTGTTTGAGCCATCTGTGATGGCCACAATTTTACAATTACGATTGAGTAGTTATTTTATTTTTAATATGCCAAGGCATGAGCGCGTCAACATCAT
>Ga0105050_10000613_pt1 | contig 54784 bp, 49 predicted proteins | sample FRY01_FD_78088 | JGI IMG/M metagenome (GOLD analysis project Ga0105050, IMG submission 78088) | Freshwater microbial communities from Lake Fryxell liftoff mats and glacier meltwater in Antarctica - FRY-01 | ecosystem: Environmental > Aquatic > Freshwater > Ice > Glacier meltwater ...
AGACTTCGAACGAACCATCGAAAGCGCCACTGCGTGGCTCTTCCTGGCCTCAATCCAAATGATAACTCGAAGAATCGTAAGGGCTTAAGCGAAAGTTGAAGACTAATGAGTCAGACTCTAAGCTGCATAGATTCTGTTCCCCAAAGCAAGCTTATCTGAGGTTAGAATGAGTGTCAGTAAAATACTGCGTTAAAGAATAAATTGCAGGTGCCGGGTTCAGATGCTGAATAAAAATCACATTGAGATAAGTCGGCTGGGCGTGGTGGCGATATTTCCAGCTTATACAGGCTTATATTGCTACCGCTTCTTTGCCTTGGGGGCCTCTGGCGCAAACGCGTTGCCGAAATAGTCGTTTTGGAACCACAAAGGGCGCGGGCCGGTGGTGAGACGGCGGGCTATGCCTATATTTAGGCGGGTGAATTTGGCGGCGGCCTGCCAGTTGAAGGGAAGGGTCAGGTCGTCCGTGACTTCGTGATAATGGGTTAGGCGGAAGGTGGTTTGCGGGGCCCCACAGCTTTGGCCGCCTTTAGTGTCTCGCTCACCGGTCATCAGGAAGACGGCGGGGATGCCGGCGCGGACCAGCGGATAATGGTCTGAGCGGGTGAAGATAGCTTCCTGGGGGAGGGGATCGGGGGAGACGCGCAGGTTCTCGGCGCGGGCGGCGGCGGTTACGGAGGTGATGAGCGTGGAATGTTCGGCCCCGAAGGCGACAACGTCTCCGAAGTCACAGGTGAGGATGGGCATGTCGATGTTTAGTGCAGCTATGACGCGAGCGAGCGGGATGGTGGGGAAGCGGGACCAATAGTCTGCGCCCAGCAGACCGCTTTCTTCGGCGGTGGTGGCTAAGAACAGGATGCTTCGTTTGGGGCGGGGGCCGGCGGCGAGAGCGCGGGCGGTTTCTATGAGGGTGGCGATGCCGGCGGCGTTGTCCATCGCGCCGTTGTAGATATTGTCTTCGCCTTCGGGCGTGTTGGCTTTCAGGCCGAGGTGATCTGAGTGGCCGGAGAGCAGCACGACTTCATTGGCGCGGGGGCCTGTGCCGGGGAGCAGCGCGAGGACGTTCGGGCTGGTGATGCGGGTGATGGATTGGGCGCGTTTGATGGTGAGGGTGCCGGGCAGGGCGAAGCCTTTGAGCGGCCTGGTGCGAGCTTCATCTAGGAGCTTTGCCAGCGCGCCGGGCACAAACAGCGCGGCGGCGGGGGTATCGTCCAGCGTGGCGCGGATTTTCAGGCCGGCACCGTCGCCTAGCGGCAGGCCGTCTGGGCCGAGCGGGCCGCGGGCGGGCATGCGGGCGCGGGCGGCCATTTTGGAGAAGGGGACGCGGGCTTGCTCTGTGTAGGTGCGGATTTGAACGAGGCCGACCGCGCCGAGCTCAGCGGCGCGGCTGGCTTTGCTGACGCGCGACAAATGCGCGGCGGTTTCGGACGGCAGGCCGGGGTGGGCGCCGGTGAGGACGACGACGATTTTGCCTGTGACGTCGAGGCCGGCGAAATCGTCTATGTTCAAGCTGGGATCGAAAAGGCCGAAGCCGGCGAAGACGAGGGGGGCGGTGATTTCCTCTGCGCCTTCGGTGTTGCCCGGCGAGAGCAGGGCGTCTTGGCCGTTTAGCCAGATTTGGGTTTTGCCGGCGTTTTTGTAGGTCAGGGTCTCTTCTTTGGAGGTGTAGCTGCGCTCGGCGAAGGTGATGCGCTGGAACCAAGCGTCGGCGGGTGCGGCGGGGTTTGCATTGCCAGCGGGGATGAGGCCGAGCGCGGCGAAATTGGCGGCAATATAGCGGGCGGCGATTTCGTGGCCGCGTTGGCCTAGGCCGCGGCCTTCCAGAAGATCATCGGCGAGGAAGCGGATATGGCCCTGCAAGGCTGATTCGAGCCGGTCTGGGGCGGCGGGCTGGGCTTGCTGGGCGGGCGCGGGGCTGCTGAGGAGCAGGACGGCGGGAAGCAGGAATAGGGGGGTGCGCGACGAGTTGTTCATTGTTGGTTGCTAGCAAGGGCGTTAGTCCGGTGCAAACGGCAAGCGAATTTGGGAGTGTGTTTATGGTGACTCGGGCTTTGGCACGGCAGTTTCTTTGCGGTGTGGCGGTGGTGGCGCTTTGGGGCGGTTCTGTGGCTGCAGGCGCGCAGGCGGCGGCTCCGGCTGCTGAGGTTTCGGCGGCGCCTTTGGCTGATTTGGTGGCGGCGGTGGACATTCCTTATGAGAGCTTTGTGCTGGACAATGGCTTGCGGGTGATTGTGCATACCGACCGCAAGGCGCCGATTGTGGCGGTGAGTGTGTGGTATCACATTGGCAGCAAGGATGAGCCGCCGGGCAAGAGTGGGTTTGCGCATCTGTTTGAGCATCTGATGTTTTATGGCTCAGAGAATAATGACGAGGTGTTTTTCAAGCGGCTCGACAAGGTGGGGGCCACGGCGCTGAACGGCACGACATGGTTCGACCGGACGAATTATTTTGAGAATGTGCCGACACCGGCGCTCGATCTGGCGCTGTTTCTGGAGAGCGACCGGATGGGGTATTTGCTGGGCGCAGTGACGCAGGAGAAGCTGGATGCGCAGCGGGCTGTGGTGCAGAATGAGAAACGGCAGGGGGACAATCAACCGGGCGGGCTGACGCAATATGCGACGCTACAGGCGCTGTTTCCGGAAGGGCATCCTTATGGACATTCGACGATAGGCTCTATGGCGGATCTGGATGCGGCGAGCATGGCGGATGTGCGGGATTGGTTCCGGGCGCATTATGGCCCCAACAATGCCGTGCTGGTGCTGGCGGGCGATATTGATGCGGCTACGGCGCGGGAGAAGGTGACGCGGTATTTTGGCGCGATTGCGCGGGGACCGGAGGTGGAACGCCGGGATGCGCCGGTGCCGCGCTGGGAGACGACCCGCCGTGAGACGCTGTTTGACCGGGTGCCGACGCCGCAAATGGACCGCACATGGGTGGTGCCGGGGCAGATGGATGCCGAGGTGCCGCTGCTGAATGTGGCGTTGACGATTTTGGCGGGCGGTGATTCTTCGCGGCTTTATAATGCGTTGGTGCGTGAGGACAGGCTCGCGGTGGGCGTGTCTGGCGGCGTGCAGGCGTATGAGAAGGTGGGGATGGGCGAGATTGGGGTGACGCTGGCGGACGGGGCGGACCCGGCGAAGGTGGCGGCGCGGGTTGATGCTGTTTTGGCGGAATTTTTGCGGGACGGGCCTACGGAAGATGAGGTGAAACGGGTGGCGACGCGCGCGGTTTCTGGTACCATCCGGGGCCTGGAGGCTGTGGGGGGCTTTGGCGGCAAGGCAGTGACGCTGGCGGAGAGTGCGCTTTATGCAGGGTCTCCTGATTTTTATAAGACGGATTTGAAGCGCTATGCGGACGCCACGCCTGAGGCTGTGCGGGCGGCGGCGGTTAAGTGGTTTTCGGCTGGTGATTATCGGCAGACGGTGATGCCGGGCGAGCGGCCCAAGTCTGTGGAGGCGGCGCCTCGCGGGGCAGTGAAGCCATTGGCGGCCCCGCCTATCGAGACGGTGGCGCGGATGGCGATGCCTGAGGTGGTGGGCATGGCCGATCTGGAAGTGCCGGTTTTGGCGCGGGCGCGGCTGAGCAACGGGATTAATGTGACGCTTTCCAGACGCGATGCGGTGCCGGTGGTGCGGACGCTGATACGCTTTGACGGCGGGCTGGGGGCGGATGATCCGGCGCGGCCCGGCACGGCGGGGCTGGTGATGTCGCTTTTGGATGAGGGGGCGGCGGGCATGCGCGGGCCAGAGATTGCCGAGGCGCGGGAACGGCTGGGGGCGAGCTGGGGCGGCGGCGTGGGAGCCGATGTTATTCAGCTGAGCCTAGATGCGCTGGTGCCTAATTTGGGCGCGTCTTTAGGGTTGTTTGCCAAGGTGGTGCAGCAGCCGGACTTTGTGGCTGACGATGTGGCGCGGGTGAAGGGGCAGGTTTTGACCGGCATTGCGCGCGAGATGGCGGACCCGGGCGGCGTGGCGCGGCGGACGTTGCCGGCGATTCTCTATGGGCCGGACCATGCTTATGGGCGGGTGGCAAGCGGCACGACCGAGGGCGTGACCGCTGTGACGCGTGACGGGTTGGTGGACTGGCATAAGCGCTGGATACGGCCAGATACGGCCGAGATTTTCGTGGTGGGCGATATTTCCATGGCAGCGATGTTACCGCTGCTGGAGGCGAGCTTTGGGGATTGGACAGCGGCGGATGTGCCGGCTGGTTTGGTGCCGGCGATGCCGATGCGTTCTGCGATGGGGGGCAAGATAGTTTTGATTGACCGTCCCAATAGCCCGCAGAGTTATATTCGGGGCGGGGTGTTGTTGCCGCGTGAGGGGACCGATGATGGGATTGCGCTGGCCGCGGCCAATGACATTTTGGGCGGGATGACGTCTTCGCGGCTCAATACCAATATCCGCGAGACCAAGGGCTGGGCCTATGGGGTTCGGTCTGTCACCTCTGGCGATGCGGGGCAGCTGAGCTGGCAGATTATTGCGCCGGTGCAGGCGGACCGGACCGGCGATGCGATGGCGGCGATGATGGCTGATGCGGCAGCGCTTTCTGCGGGCGAGAGGCCCGTGACGGCGGCGGAGCGTGATGAGGCGGTGGAGAGCACGGTCAGGTCTTTACCCGGCAGCTTTGAGAGCGGCAGTGCGCTGCTGGGGGCGCTCGCGCGCAATTCCCTGCTGGGGCGGCCTGATGATTTTTATGCCAAGCTAGGCGCGCGGGTGGAGGCGCTGAGCGCGGAGGATCTGCAGGCGGCGGGGCGGCTGCTTTCCACGAAGAACTTCAGCTGGGTTGTAGTGGGGGATGCTAAATCTGTGCTGCCGCAACTGAAGAAGCTGGGGCTGCCCGTTGAGGTTAGGAAGTAGCGGGTTTGCGGGCCATGGCGCGGGTGAAAATATAGAGCGACACCAGTGCGAAACCGATAGAAAGGATGAAGGCAGCGCCCGGAAAGTAAATGACCGCTGCAGGCCGCGAGTAGGTGGCGAAAACAGTGGTCATAAGCGGTGGTCCGACGATGGACGCCAGGCTTTGCAGGCTGGCGACCGCACCTTGCAGCTCGCCTTGCTCATTGGGGGGAACGTTGCTGGTCATCACGGTTTGCAGCGAAGGGAACACCAGACCATTTAGCCCTGATATCACGATGCCAGCATAAAGCATCCAACCAGCATTGGCGCCGGCATAAATACAATAGCCCATGATGCCGGAAATCATGCCCGCGATGACGATATTGCGAGCGCCGAAGCGCGGGATGAGGCGGCCTGCCAAAACGCCCTGCACCAGCGCACCCACAAGGCCCATGAAGGCCAGACTCCAGCCAATTTCGCCCGGTGACCAGCCAAAACTCGCGGCCGTGAAATAGTTCCATGTTGCGTATAAGGACTGATAACCGATGGTCCAGACCAGCACGGTGAAGCCCAGCATCAGCACCAATTTATTGGAATTTTTAAAGCGCAGGAGCGCGCCGACCGGATTGGCGCGCCGCCAATTGAAGGCGCGGCGATTTTCGGGCGCAAGGCTTTCTGGCAGCACGAAAAAGCCATAGGTGAAATTTGCAAATGCCAGCGCTGAGGCGAGGAAGAAGGGCACCCGCTCTCCCCACCCCGCAGCGATACCGCCAAGCGCTGGCCCGAGGATGAAGCCGACGCCAAAGGCCATGCCGATCAGGCCGAAATTGGCCCCGCGCTTTTCCGGCGGCGAGATGTCAGCGATATAGGCATAGGCTGTGGTGAACGAGGCCCCGGTGATGCCGGCCAAGACCCGGGCGACCACCAGCCAGGCAAGCGTGGGGGCAAGCGCCAGCACCAGATAATCGATACCGAACGCCCCCAGACTGGCGAGCAGCACCGGGCGGCGACCGAACCTATCCGACAGGCCGCCCATGATCGGCCCGCAGATGAACTGGGTGACCGCATAGAGGAACATCACCATGCCGCTGATTTCAGCGGCATCGGCGATGCCCTTGCCTGAGAGGCTCATGATGAGGCCGGGCATGACCGGGATGATGATGCCAAAGCCAATGGCATCGATAAGCACAGTGAGGAAGATGAAGGCGAGCGCGCGTTTGTTCATGCGAGTGACAACCATGTGACATGGCCCATTTTACGGCCGGGCTGAACGTTCGCCTTGCCGTACAGATGCAGATGGGCGGTGGGGTCTGCCAGCAGCCGCGCCCATTCATGCGCGTCTTCGCCGAGCAGATTTTGCATGGTGATGGCAGGGGCTGTCAGGTCTGGCGCGCCCAAGGGCAGGCCACAAATGGCGCGGATATGGTTTTCAAATTGCGAGGCGCGGGCGCCTTCGATGGTCCAATGGCCGCTGTTATGGACGCGGGGCGCCATTTCGTTGAAGCGGGGGCCATCGGCGCAGGCGAAGAACTCCAGCGCCATGACGCCTACATATTCAAGCTTTTGGACAACTGCTGCGGCAAGGGTGCGGGCGCTTTCAGCTTGAGCAAGGACTTGCGGCGGCGCGGGAATGTGGCTGGAGGCGAGCACGCCTTTGACATGGCGATTTTCCGGGACAGGCCAATGGCAGAGGCTGCCATTCAGGCCGCGCGCGACGATGATACTGAACTCATGGGCAAAGGTGACAAAGCCTTCAAGCACGGCGGGCTGGCCCTTGATGCTGGCCCAGGCGGCGTCCAGATCAGCGGCACTGCCTATGCGGGCCTGGCCCTTGCCATCATAGCCCATGCGGCGGGTTTTGAGGATGGCAGGCGTGCCCAGATCAGCCAAGGCGGCGTCCAGATCGGCACGGCTGTTTATTTCGCGGAACGGAGCCGGGCGGCCGCCGAGGCTTTCTACAAAGCGTTTTTCGGCCAACCGGTCTTGCGCGACTTCAAGGCTGGCCGCACCGGGGCGGACCGGGACCATGGCGGCGAGATGGCGGACGGCTTCGGTGTCAACATTTTCAAACTCGAAGGTGGCGACGTCTATGTCGGCGGCGAAGCGGCTGAGCGCGGCTTTATCCGTGTACTCGGCTTTGGTGAAGCGCGCGACGACATCGGCGGCCGGGCAGTCAGCGTCCGGCGCGAAGATGTGGCAGCGATAGCCCATGTTGGCGGCGGCGAGCGCCAGCATCCGGCCCAACTGGCCGCCGCCCAAGATGCCAATTGTTGAACCCGGTGGTATCATGCGGGCGGGAGCGTCTCTTCAGGCGTGTGCGGCACCTTGTCAGCCTGCGCCTTGCGCCATGCTTGCAGGCGGGCGGCAAGGGCGGCATCGGTAGTGGCCAACTGGGCGGCGGCAATGAGCGCGGCGTTGATAGCCCCGGCCTTGCCGATGGCGAGCGTGCCCACGGGCACACCGGCGGGCATCTGGACGATGGAGAGCAGGCTGTCCATGCCCGAAAGTGCTTTTGATTCAACCGGAACGCCGAACACCGGTAGCCATGTGAGGGCGGCCGCCATGCCGGGCAGATGCGCCGCCCCGCCGGCACCAGCGATAATGCAACGCAGGCCGCGATCGGCGGCGCTGCTGGCATAATCATAAAGCCGCTGCGGCGTGCGGTGCGCACTGACGACGCGGGTTTCGTGCGGGATTTCTAGCAATTTCAGAATTTCTGCGGCGTGAGACATAGTCGGCCAGTCTGAACTGGACCCCATGATGATACCGACCATTATTTGCTGCGCCACCTGGGTGTTTCCTGTTAGCCCGGAGAGCGCCGCACCTTAGGCATTAAGCGCCGGAAAGCAACGCGCAAAAAGTCGGTTCAGAAACCTGCTGAGAGGCTGACGATGAGGCCGGTGCCGGAAAGATGCCTGCCGCCGGGCGTGGTCAGGCCCAGAGCCTCGGCCTGGGCGCGGCCCAGATCGGTGCCGGTAACGGCGGCGCCCAGCGTGAACGGCCCCGCCGCAAAGTCTGCACCTAGACGCCAATCCCATACGCGCGCTGTAGCGATAAGCGCCCGCCCGCCGACCAAGCCGGGCGCGCCGCGCGTGTGGCCGAGGCGGGCATTTACTGAGAGCGGCGTGCCCAGCACATCTACGCGGGCGGCGCCCCAGCCGTGCAGACTGCTGGCGTTTTGGCCGGAGCGCAGCCTTAGCCCGGCTTGGGAGGGGGCCCAGGCCGCGCCTGCGGTAAGGTGCAAAGGCCCGATAGTGCCACGCAGCCGGGCTTCGGTTTCGAAGATGGCTGAAGCATTTTGGCTGCCGGGGAAGGTATAAAGCGAGACGCCGAGATCGAGCGTGCCGAGGCCGAGCGGTTGGCTGGTGCCGGCGGACAGGGTGATTTCAGCGTCCGCGCCGGGGGGCCTGCCGTTTCCGGCGAGGCTGGACGCGAACACCCCGGCATAGATGCGGCCCTCCTCCACATTAAGGCTGGCTTGTGCGGCCGGGCGGACATTGCTTCGTGAGACGCCGCGAAACCGATAATCCGAGACGAGCCGGCCTTCGACATAAAAATCCGCTGCGGCGGCGGGGACCGGTGACAGGAGCAGGGCTATAACGAACAGGGGCACAAACGGGGGGGACATGAGTGCTTGCCTGCCGGAGCGGAAGCGGCAGGTCAATCTATAGACTCGAGACTGGTTTCCTAATCTTGATATCTTGGATTAGAGGCAGGTGATGAACGATAGCGTTTCCTCCCCGGCAGGCCCCAAAGTGAGGCCGGTGATATTGGCCGGAGGTTCGGGGACGCGGCTCTGGCCGCTATCTCGGACGCGGTTGCCCAAGCAGTTGCTGGCCATCGCTGAGCCTAGATCGATGTTGCAGGCGACGATAGCGCGGACGGCGGCGTTGGCCGGCGCGGGGTTGGTGGCGTTGCCGCCGGTGCTGGTGGCGGGCGAGGCGCTGAGGCGGCTGGTGATGACGCAGCTGGACGAGGCGGGCGTGATGCCGGCGGCGTTGTTGCTGGAGCCTGAGGGGCGCAACACGGCGGCGGCGATTGTGCTGGCAGCGCTCTGGGCTGAGGCAGCTGGCCAAGCCGACGTGCCGCTGCTGGTGATGCCATCTGACCATGTGATTGGCTTGGCCGGGGCATTTGCGGACGCAGTGGCAAAGGGGATGGCGGCGGCTGAGCAAGGCCGGCTGGTGACATTCGGGATAAGGCCGGAAGGGCCGGAGACGGGCTATGGCTATATTGAGACCGGGGCGGGGTTGGCGGGGTGCGCGGGGGTATTTGAGGTTGAGCGGTTTGTGGAAAAGCCTGATCTGGCGACGGCAGAGGCCTATGTGGCGGGCGGGCGGCATCTTTGGAATGGCGGGATTTTTCTGATGCGGCCTGATGCGCTTTTGGCGGAAATGGCGGTGTGTGCGGGCGATGTGTTGGTGCCGGTGCGGGCGGCGATGGCCGGGGCTGTGGTTGAGAACATGGTGGTGCGGCCCGATGCGGCGGCGTTTTCGGAGGTGCCTTCGATTTCTGTGGACCATGCGGTGATGGAGCGGACGGCGCGGGCCGCCGTGGTGCCAGTGGCGATGGACTGGTCTGATGTGGGGAGCTGGGATGCGCTGTGGCAGATCAGCGAGCGTGACGCGGCAGGAAATGCAACGCTGGGGGCGGCGGTGCTAATTGATGTTTCGGACTCCCTGGTGCGCACCGAGCCTGGCGGGCCGGTGGTGGCAGCTTTGGGGCTTTCGGACATGGTGATCGTGTCGATGCCCGATGCGGTGCTGGTGGCGCCGCGCGCGCGGGTGCAGGAGGTGAAGGCCTTGGCGGAGGCGGCGCACAAGCTGGTGGGGCATCATCCACAAACTGGCCGGGAAGCGCTGGACCGGGGGCACGGTCATATTGCGTGGCGACTGCGGCTACGGGCAGGCGAGGCGCTTGAGGTGAACGGGCCGGGGCAGCTGGTGGGGCTGGCTGGAAGCGGCAGCGCAGGGGACGCGAAGCTGGCAGCGGGCGCGGCCCTGACGGTTGCGGGGCCGATGCGCTTGCGAAATGACGGGGCGGCAGACTGGCTGCTATTGCTGGTGAGCTTTGGAGCAGATGCATGAGCGATGATGCGGCCTTGGCGAGGGCGCTGGCGGAAGAAGCCGGCGCGTTGTTGATGCGTATTCGCGCCGGCGGTGGGGACGGAAAAGCATTGGGCGCAAAGGGTGATGCTGAGGCCAATACGCTGCTGCTGGCGCGGCTGGCGGAGGCGCGGCCCGAGGACGGCGTGCTGAGCGAGGAAGCCGCGGACGATCACGCGCGGCTTGGCAAGCGGCGGGTGTGGATTATCGATCCGCTGGACGGGACGCGCGAATATAGCGAGGGGCGCGAGGATTGGGCCGTGCATGTAGGGCTGTCTGTGGACGGCGTGGCGGCGGCGGGGGCTGTGGCATTGCCGGCGTTGGGTCGTTGCCATGATAGTAAAAGCGCGCGGCTGGGGGCGTCTGCGGGGTTGCGGATGGTCGTGAGCCGGACGCGGCCGCCGGCGTTGGCGCAGATTGTGGCGGCGGCGCTCGGTGCTGAGTTGCTGCCGATGGGCAGTGCGGGCGCCAAGGCAATGGCAGTTTTGGAAGGGCGCGCCGAAATTTATGTGCATGAGGGCGGGCAGCATCAGTGGGACAATTGCGCACCTGTGGCCGTAGCGCTGGCAGCGGGACTGCATTGCAGCAGAATTGATGGGTCGGCGCTTGTGTATAATGGCGCCGCGACTTTGATCCCGGATTTACTGATGTGCCGGCCAGAGCTTGCAGGCGCGGCACTGGCGGCGATTAGGGACGCATACGCCTGAGGATACTCGCCTTTCTCCACAGTTTTGCACTGGACGGGGTGAAAAATGGGCGGGGTGGAAATACCGGTGCCGCTAACCGGCGACTCGGCGCTGTGCATCCGCGTGCCGGGGCCGGGGGCCTATGCGATGACTGTGCTGCATGACCGGGACTGATAGATAGTATTGATATTGCAGCGAGAGTTGGGCGGCTTTTGGGTTGGTGATCATCAGCGATGGCCACACGCGCTGAAACGTGGTGCGCAGCTGGCTACTGATTCAAAACGCACCGCTGCTGCATAAAACGCACCGCGAAACGCAGGCACTCATCATTATAGTAATTTTGCTTGCAGGGGGGCTTTGTGCGGTTACGGGTTGCCATAACTATCATCGTGGTAATGAGTGGCCCTGCTGAAGCGCAGCGGGCCGGCGATAATGTGCTTACCTCGGCCAATGATGCTTTTGGCACCACGCTGGGCCGCGAGAATTTCGGCATTTACACCACCAGCAATGTGCGCGGATTTTCGCCTACTGATGCCGGAAACAACCGGATTATGGGGCTATATTTCGATCAGATAGGGCTGGTGACGCGCGCGTCGCGACGTGGCTCTACGGTGCAAGTGGGACTGGGCACACTCTCGGCCCCGTTTCCAGCCCCCACCGGGATTGTGGACAACAGTCTGCGAGTGCCCACATTGGAGGGCGCGAACAAAGGACTAGGCAGCGCCACCTTTGGAATTCAGGACGTTTGGAAGCTCGCCGGGGACTTTGAGAAGGAACTGGTTCTCACACCCCAGATCGGCATGACTGTGAGTATGCTCGCAGAGCGTCGCAGCCTTGCCGACGGCGACCCGGGACGGGCCTGGGCGTGGGGCGTGACAGGGCTGATCACCCCTATGGAGGGGCTGGAAATCATCCCATTTTCAAGCGGCCGGGTGCGCTATGAGGAAGTGGCGGAAGCGCGCTGGTTTACGCGGGACAAACGCCAGCCGGTGTTGCGCCGGGATAGGCTCACCAATATCGGCCCGCTTTGGGCCTATACCGATGAAACCACCACCAACCATGGCACCATCATCAAGCTGCGCGCGATAGAGAATTGGGATATAAATGCCGGGCTGTTTCTCGGCACGCAGGACCGGCGGCAAAACCATAGCATATTGGCGCGTGATATTGATGAGACCGGGGTTGGCACCCGCGAGATCGTTTCAGAACCCCGGCAGCTGCGCCGCTCATGGTCTGGCGAGGTGCGGGTGACGCGGCATTTCAATACCGGCAGCTGGGCGCATCAGCTGATTGGCTCCTATCGGGGACGCCGGGCTATTGGGCGCATCGGCGGCGCGGCGCGGGTCAATCTGGGCCGGTTTAATATGAACGAACAGGTGGACCTGCCGCCTGCCAGCTTCACCTATGGCGCCCAGACGCTGGACCGGGTGAAGATGGATGTGCTGTCGTTAGGCTATGAGGGCCAATGGGGGCCGCGTGTTCATGTGGCGGGCGGTGTGCAGGCCCTGAATTATCAAAAGCGGATCGAGGCGCCGGGCCAACCAGTTACGCTGCAAATAGACAAGCCGCTGCTGCTCAATGGTGTCGCCTCGTTGCAGATTGCCAAGGGGCTGGTTGCCTATGGGGCCTTTACGCAAGGCTTGGAGGAAACCAGCGCCGCGCCGCCTGAAGCCATAAACCGCAATGATCTGCTACCGGCCCAGCGCACCGAGCAAATTGAAGCCGGTATGCGAATCAGACTGCCAGCGCGCCTGACGCTGAATGCCTCTGCCTTTCGGATAGATAAGCCGCTGTTCGCGCTTGATAATGGCTTGGTTTTCCGGCAGCGAGGCGCGCTTAGGCATCAGGGCTTTGAAGCTTCGCTCGCCGGCTCGCCGGTGCCGGGCCTCACGGTGCTTGTCGGTGGCCTTTATCTGGATGCCAAAAACAGCGGCCCAGAGGTGGAGGCCGGGCGGATCGGCAGCATTCCGGTGGGGCAGCCGAAAGTCTCCGGGCGCATGGCGCTGAACTGGCGGTTGAACGGCGGCACAAGTCGTTGGTCCTTCGATATGGTCATTGATGCCGAAGGCCCTTCGCAAGCCACGCGGGACAATCTGGTGCAAGCCACTGGCGGCGTGGATATTGATATCGGCGCGCGCTACCGGTTCAAGGTCGGCAAGCAAGACGCGACTTTTCGGCTGATCCTGACCAAAATCACCAACAGCCATCGTTGGATCGTGGCCGGGGACGGCGCCTGGCGCACCAACAACCCGCGCGCGGTAACAGCGACGGTAACGGTTAATATATGAGGCATTCTCGCCTTGCAGCATTAGGGGCGATATTTTTGGCCGCCCCGGCTATGGCGCAGCGCGCTGGCGACAACATATTAACGTCCGCATCAGATGCATTTGGTACGTCTTTGGGTCGAGATAATTTCGGCATTTATACCACCAGCCGGGTGCGCGGCTTTTCTCCCACAGAGGCCGGTAACACCCGTATGATGGGGCTTTATTTTGATCAGATCGGTATGACCAGCCGCTCTATCCGGCTCGGCTCCAGCGTAAAAGTAGGGCTGGGCACGCTGGCCACGCCCTTTCCCGCCCCCACGGGCATCGTGGATTTAGCGCTTCGGGTGCCTGATTTGCAGGGCAGCGATAGGGGGATGGGCAGCGTTACGGTCGGCATCCTTGAGCTTTACAAGGCCGCGCTGGATTTTGAGCAGGAGCTGGCTGTCTCGCACCGGTTCGCGGTCACGGTGGGCGGGGTGTTTGAAGCGCATAACATCGCCAGCGGTGACCGGGGCAAAAACTGGGGGCTGGGGCTTACGGCACGTTGGCAGCCCGCAGACAATGTGGAGATTATCCCCTTTATCGGCGGCTTTACCCGCTATGAGGAGCTAGGCCGCCAGCGCTGGTTTACCAGGGACAAGCAACAGCCGGTGAAGCGCGTACAACGCTTGACCGCGATCGGTCCGCTTTGGGCCGGGAATAGCAGCACCCCGATGAATGGCGGCGTTATCATGAAACTTAGCGCCGGCGATGGCTGGGACCTGGACGCCGGGCTGTTCCGCTCCTCCCAGATAAATCAAAGCAGCTCGTCCATTCTGGCGCGCGATATTGACGAAACGGGCATCGGCGAGCGCGACGTGATTGCTGATCCGCGCACCATCAGGGCCTCATGGTCGGGCGAGGTGAGGCTTTCCAAGCGCCTACGCACCGGGCGCTTGGATCATAGACTGATAGCGGCGGTGCGCGGGCGCCGTGTATTTGCGCGTGTTGGCGGCAGTGACCGGGTGCGGCTGGGACGCTATGATCTGGCCGAGCAGGTGGATGTGCCGGAACCTGCCTTCAACTTTGGCCCGCAAACCATCGACAAAGTGCAGCAGAATACGCTGGCGCTTGGCTATGAAGGCCGCTGGGGCGGCATGGCGGAAGTGGCTGGCGGCATACAACTTACGGATTATCAAAAGCGCATCGATCAGCCGGGACAGCCGCTTACCGAGCAGCGTGACAAATCACTACTCGCCAATGCAGTGGCGGCTTTCAACCTGACGAAAAATATCGTGCTATATGGTGCTTTTGCCCAAGGCTTGGAGGAGATCAGCAACCCGCCGCCCGAAGCTGCCAACCGCAACGATCTGCTGCCGGCCCAGCGCACAGAGCAGATGGAGATCGGGCTGCGCCTGAAGTTACCGCGAAAAATCACCGTGAATGCCTCGGTGTTTCGCATAGAAAAGCCCTTGTTTGCGCTGGATGATATGCTGGTATTCCGTGAACGAGGACGTCTGAGGCACCAAGGGGTTGAGGCCTCGCTCGCAGGCTCACCGCTGCCGGGCTTGACTGTTCTTGTGGGTGTATTGGGGCTGGATGCCCGCAATTTTGGTGAAGAGGTAGATGCGGGCCGGCTGGGCAGGCGGCCGGTGGGCCGGGCGGCGATTTCCGGGCGCATGGCGCTTAATTGGCGGCCCGGCGGCATTAGCCCCTTTTCCTTTGATCTGGTGGTGGAAGGCGATGGCCCGATGCAGGCGACCCGAGACAATCTGGTGCAATCAGCCGGCGGCGTGGATATTGATCTGGGCGCGCGTTACCGGTTCAAGCTCGGCAAGAACGATGCCACTTTCCGGTTGCAGGTGGCAAAGCTTACCAACAGCTTCCGCTGGGATGTGGCGGGTGATGGATCCTGGCAGACCAACGATCCGCGCTCCGTGGTGATATTCCTCACCGTCAACACCTGACCCGTGCACAAAAGGCGCAAACCCGGTTAAGGACAGCGCATGGCGTTGCCCGTAGAAATCATATTACCCGCTTTGCGGCAGGCGCTGGCGGAAAATGCCCCTGTGGCGCTGGTCGCTCCACCGGGCGCAGGCAAAACCACGGCAATAGCGCCCGCCCTGCTAGGTGAGGACTGGGCGACGGGCCAGCGGCTAATCCTGCTCTCCCCGCGCCGTCTGGCCGCACGCGCGGCGGCGGAGCGGATGGCGGAGATGGCAGGCGAAAGCGTGGGCGGGCTGATCGGCTACCGGACGCGGATGGATAGCCGGGTTTCGGCGGCCACGCGCATCGAGGTGGTGACCGAGGGCATTTTCACCCGGATGCTGGTGGCCGAGCCTGATCTGCCCGGCGTTGCGGGCGTGTTGTTTGATGAAGTGCATGAGCGCAGCCTTGAAAGTGATCTGGCGCTGGCTTTGGCTTTGGAGGCGCGGGCGGCATTGCGGCCTGACCTGCGGCTGCTGCTGATGTCTGCCACGCTCGATGGCGCGGCCTATGAGGCGATTGTGCCCGGCCTTGTGCGGCTGGAAAGTGAAGGGCGGATGTTCCCGGTGGAACTTCGCCACATTGGCCGTGACAGCCGCATGGGCATTGAAGAATCCATGACCGCAGCCGTGCGGGCGGCACTGGCCAGCGAGCCAGGCTCCGTGCTCGCGTTTCTGCCCGGCGCTGCTGAAATCGAGCGCACCGCTGCCCGGCTGGCAGACCAGCTGCCGCCAGACGTTGATCTGCATCTGCTTTACGGCGCGCGTGATGCCGCCGACCAGCGCGCGGCTATTGCCCCGCCGCCGCCGGGCCGCCGCAAGCTGGTACTGGCCAGCGCGATAGCCGAAACCTCGCTTACTATAGGCGGCGTGCGCGTGGTGATAGACAGCGGGCTGGCGCGGCGGGCTCGGCTGGATCAGGCGCTGGGCCTCTCCCGGTTGGTGACCGAGCGCGCCAGCCAAGCCGCCGTGACGCAACGCGCAGGCCGCGCAGGCCGCACCGCGCCGGGCGTCGCCATAAGGCTTTGGGAAGCGGGTGAAACCTTGGGCCGCCCGCGTTTTGATCCGCCGGAAATTCTGGAAAGTGATCTAACCGGCTTGGTGCTGGAATGTGCGCGCTGGGGCGTGGCAGACCCTTGCACACTAGCATGGCTGGACCCGCCGCCTGCCGCCAGCCTTGCGGCTGCCCATGCCCGGCTGGCAGCGCTTGGTGCGCTTCATAAAGGCCGGCCCACACCGCACGGCGAGGCGCTGGCAGCGCTGCCGCTGCCGGTACCGCTGGCGCATATGCTGGTGCGCGCCGTGCCGCTGGGCTTGGGGAGGCTGGCGGCGCGGGTGGCGCTGCTGGCGGGCGAACGCGGCTTGGGTGGCCGCAGCTTGGATATGGACGTGCGGCTGCGCGGGCTGGCAAGAGAGCGCGGCCCGCGCGCCGAAACCGCGCGCCGATTGGCGGACCGCTGGGCCAAAGCTGCTGGGGCCGGACAGGAACGCGAAGCCGATGAAGACGCGGCGGGACAACTATTGGCAATGGCATGGCCAGACCGGGTGGCACGCCGACGCGGGCCGCCGGGCAGCCCCTATCTAATGGCCAATGGCCGCGCCGTTACACTAGCTGCAGACGAGCCACTGGCAGCCCACGAATGGCTGGTGGTGGCCGATGCCTCAGGCGCAGCAGCGGGCGCGCGACTCTTGTCCGGCGCGTCGCTCTCGGCAGCCAGTGTGGAAGCCCTGTTGGGGGACCAGATACAAGCCATCACACGTCTTGAGTTCGATCCCACAACCGGCGGCGTGATTGCCGAAACCCGGCGAAAGCTCGGCGCGATCACACTGGGCCGCGCCGTCTTGGGCAAGCCCAATCCGGCGCTGCTTGAAGCTGCCCTGCTGGACGGTGTGCGCCGCCACGGCCTTGCTCTGCTGCCGTGGGGAGAGGCCGCCCAAAGCCTGCGCGCCCGCGCCGCTTTTGCCGCCGCCCACGGCCTCGCCGATCTGCCTGCCCTCACAGATGAGGCGCTGCTCGCGATTTTGGAAGACTGGCTGGCCCCGTTGCTGAGCGGCCACCGCCGCCTCGATGCGCTCACCGATGCCGGGCTGGCGCAGGCGCTTTCCGGCCTGCTCGGTTGGGACGGCCAGCGCCAGCTGGACCGTTTTGCGCCCCCGCATTTTGACAGCCCCGCCGGCAGCCGCCACGCCATAGATTATACCGCAGACGGCGGCCCGGAGGTGTTGGTCCGCGCGCAAGCCCTGTTCGGCCTCGCCCAGCATCCGATGCTGGCCGAAGGCCGGGTGCCGCTGACGCTAAGCCTCACCTCGCCCGCAGGCCGCCCCCTCCAAGTAACCAAAGACCTGCCCGGCTTCTGGGCCGGTAGCTGGGCCGAGGTGCGGCGTGAACTGCGCGGCCGCTATCCCAAACACCCTTGGCCCGAAGACCCCGCGAATGCACCGCCTACGCTGCGCGCCCGCAGGCCAGGCGAAACCGCGTCCTAAAAACGGGAAATCGCGCCGCCGCAAACCTTTATCCCCGCGCCGCTTACATAACTCGCACCGTCGGTGGCCAAAAACAAAGCCGCTGCCGCCACCTCTTCCGGCTCACCAATCCTGCCCAAGGGCGTCTTTTCTTCCCAATAAGCCTTGAACGCAGGGTCAGACATCGAGGGCGCCGCCAGCGGTGTCATTATCGCACCGGGCTGGAGATAATTGGCGGTAATCCCATATTTACCAAGATCGGCAGACAGCGACCGCGTGAACCCGGCGATGGCGTGTTTGGACGTGCCATAAGCGCAAAGCGACGGCCCGCCAAAGTCTGACATGATCGAGCCCAGGTTGATAATCCGGCCCTTCCCGCTGGCCTTCATATGCGGCACCGCCGCGCGGGTAAGCATGAACGGCGCGGTGACATTGATTTCCATGGACTTGAGCCACGTCTCCGGCGTCTGGTCCTCAATGCTGCCGGGCAGGCAAACGCCGGCATTGTTCACAAGAATATCGATCTTCCCAAACCGCGCGAGCGCGGCCTCCACAATGCGCTGCGGCGCATCGGCATCGGTCAAATCACACACCAACAGCGCCAGCATATCGCTAGCCTGAAGCGCTGTTAAAGCATCACGGTCAACGGCCAGAACCTGCGCGCCTTCAGCCAGATAAAGCCGGGTGATCTCTAGCCCGATGCCGCTAGCGGCCCCGGTTACAATGGCGGTTTTGCCCTTGAGCTGGTAAGTCATAAAACACCTTTCAGTCTGCAGGAAAACGGATCAGCCCCTCTTGCACTACAGAGGCAATAAGCGCGCCGGTGTGCGCATAAATCAGCCCGCGCCCCAGCCCCCGCGCGCCGCCGGCATAAGGGCTGTCGAGTACATACAGCATCCACTCATCCACGCGCGCATGGTCATGGAACCAGAGCGCATGGTCAAGGCTGGCGTCCTGAATTGTCGGGTCTGCCCAAGTCCGGCCAAAAGGCGCAAGGGCAGTATGCAAAATATGCAGGTCAGACGCATAGGCCAGCAGCCGCTGATGCAGCGCGCGGTCATCGCCCAGCTTATGCGTGCACCGAAACCAGAAATGCCGCCGAGGTGCGGTAACCGGCGGATTAAAAACATGAAACGGTTCGGCGGGGCGATATTCGATCAAGCTTTCCCGGAGCCAAAACGCCTGATGCCGCGCCGGCAACCGCGCCGCTTCTGCGGCCAGATAGTCAGATTGCGGCGCCAGTCCGTCCGGGCCGGGCACATCGGGCATGGCGAACTGATGATGCCCGCCCGGCTCCGGCACATGGAAGCTGGCAGACATGGTAAGGATCGCCCGCCCCTGCTGGCGCACCACCACACGGCGCGCGGAAAAACTCCGGCCATCACTATCGCGCGAAATGCTGAAATCCAGCGGCCGCTGAGGGTCTCCAGCGCGGATGAAATTGGCATGGCAGCTATTGGCAAAGCGTCCTAGCTCTACACTATGCTGACACGCCGCCAGCGCCTGCGCCACCACCTGCCCGCCATAAAGCCGCGCCATCGGGCTATAGCTGGCCGCGATCTGAAGCTCATCGGGCGCCATCGTCTCAAAGCGAAACAGCGCGTCCAGATCCAGCGAGCTATCGATCATGCGGCTTGCGAAACCGCAGCGTGAATGCGACACCACACGTCATGATGCCCAGCCGCACCTTTGAAGACCTGAGCCTCGGCGAAGCCCGCCGCTCCCAGAGCCGCACCATCACCCAGGACGAAATCATCAGCTTTGCGAAGCTCTATGATCCGCAATGGTTCCATGCCGATGCCGAGCTGGCCAAGGCCTCGGTATTCGGCGGCGTGGTGGCCAGCGGTATTCATGTTTTGGCGCTGTGGCGTCAGATGGATCATGATATCAATTCCGATATCGACTTCGTCTGCGGCGTCGGCTTTGATGATATGCGGCTTAAAAAAGCGCTCCGCCCCGGTGATACCATCCATGTCACCTCCGAAATCATCGACCTCAAACCGTCCAGCAGCGGCAAGCAACGCGGCACCGCCCGCACGCTCTACAAGGTCATCAATCAGCACGATGAGGAACTGGCCAGCTTCATCAGCATCAACCTCGTTTACACCCGCGCCGGACGCGAAAGAACTTCCCGCGAAAGAGCCTCTGCCAGTGCCTCTGCCTCGGTATAGCCCCGCGCCATAGCTGCTTCGATAACCTCCGAGCTGCCATAAGTCGGCTGCACGCGGATCACGTGCATATCCGTCACCCCAATAAACCCCAGCCACGCCTGCATATACGCGGCCTGATGATCAAGCCCCGCCAGCGGCGTGCCCGGCGTGGTATCAAGCGCCCCGGCCGCCACAATAACAGCCGTACGCCCCGCCGCATGGCCCACCACATTGCCATCCGCGCCCACGCTGAACGCCAGCCCTGGCTGAGTGATAAGATCAATGTAATGCTTCAGCCGATACGGAATCCCGAAGTTCCACATCGGCACGCTGAACACCAGCGTGTCGAACGACAGCAAATGCGCCACCAGCCCGCGTATCTCCTCCCAGGCCGCCACCTTATCCGGGTCCGCCCGCTCGCCGTGAATAATCGCATAGCGCGCCTCAATCGCCGCACCGTCAAACTCAGGCAGCGGATCAAAAACTGAAAGCGTTTCTGCCTCGCCAAGCCCCGCCAAAAGCCGCTCTGCCACCATCCCCGAGCGCGAACGCTCGCCGCGCGGGCTGCCCTCAATGTGCAAAATCTTCCGCATCATGGCAGCTCCGCATGCACAACGCCGTCCACCACGGTCGTCGGAAAAATGATAATCGGCTTTTTAGTAAGGTTGCCGCTCGGCGCGCCGGAGCGCAGATCAAAGCGCACCCCATGCAACGGGCAAAAAAGGTTAGGCCCCTTCACCTTGCCCCCCTCCAGCGCAGCCATTTGATGGCTGCACCTGTTCTCCACCGCAAACACGCCGGCCGAAGACCGGCAGACCAGCACCGACCAATCCCCCACAGCAAAAGCTCGGTTGCCATTCTCCGGCACGTCCTCCAGCGCCGCAATAGCAGTCAACGCCATGGCTTAGCGGCGCTGATCAAAACGCCGGCCCAGCATGGCAGCGGCAATATTGGTCTTCTGAATATCAATCGCCCCGCCGGCAATGCCCCAGCCCCAGCTATCGCGCAGCCGCCGCTCCATCGGGAAATCCTTGGAATAGCCATAGGCCCCCATCAGCTGCAGCGCATCGCCGGTCACTTCGCGCGCAATCGTATTGGCAAAGCATTTGCCCAAAGAACTATCCAGCACGGACGGCAGACCATCTTCAGCATTAGACGCCGCCCGCCAGATCAGCAGCCGCGCCGCATCCACCTTCATACGCATCTCAGCCAGCTTCAATTGCACCGCCTGAAACTCCGCAATCGGCTTGCCAAACTGCTTGCGCTCCTGAACATAAACGCACACATCCTCCAGCGCGCCGGAAGCCTGACCCAGCGCCATGGTCGCATTGCCGCAACGCTCCAGATCAAACGCCTCCATCAGCTGCTTAAAGCCGCCCGCCGGCACCACAATATTCTCCAGCGGCACCTCGCAATTGTCAAAATACAGATCAGAAGATGGAATGCCGCGAAAGCCCATCAGCTCCTCATTGGGGCCAAAACTCATCCCCGGCGCGCCCTTCTCCACCAGCACCGCGCCAATCGATTTCGCGCCCGGCGCGTCAGACAAGCGGCAATACACCAGATAAGCATCCGCATGGCCGCCGCCCGAACACCACCGCTTGTTGCCGTTCAAAACCAGCTTGTCGCCAGACACTACGCCCTTGGTCTTAAGGTCGGTCAGCGCGCTACCAGCGTCAGGCTCAGACATGGAGACCGCCACAATCATCTCGCCCCGGCACACCGCCGGCACCACCCGCTGCTTCAAGCTCTCAGGCGCAAAATGCTCAATCGCCCGCACCGGCCCCACAGAAGATTCAAAAATCGGAAACGCCACCGCCGATGAAATCTTGGCAAACTCTTCCAGCACAATCAGCGCCTCAAGATTGCCCATGCCCAGCCCGCCAAGCGCCGCCGGCACATTGATGCCCAAAAAGCCCATATCGGCATAGCGCTTCACCAACTCATGGCTGGGCGGCGCATTGTCCCGCTCCAGCTGCGCCGCAATCGCCGGCAATTCCGCCCGCGCAAAATTCCGGGCCGCGTCCTGCAGCTCGCGCTGGTCATCCGTCAGAGTAAAGTTCATGCCTTCAGCCCTCAACCCAGTCAGCCAACAGCTGTTCCACACGATACTCTTGCGGCACAAGATTCAGCCCAATCCGCCGGTCCAGCTCCTCATGCCAATGATAGAGCCGCCGCTCTTGATAATTCAACGGCATACCGCGGAACCCCGGGCTTTGCAGCGACTCCTGAATCTGCGGCGCATATTGCAAATCCTCATACAAAATCCGCTCCCAATTCGCCGTTCGCGCCGCCCATTTCGGGTGCGGATTCTCCGGATCATAATCCGGCGCAATCCATGTCGACACCACCCGGCAGCTGGTATCGGACAAGGGCCAGAATTGCAGCAATGGAATCCCACTATCAGAGGGCGGCATCACAAAGTTCGGATAGATATGATAGCTCACATTATTGTCCGCCGGAATCTCGGTAACGCTCGCCACCTTGGGCATCCCAATCGTGCCAGGGTCTTTCCAGTCAGGCCGGCGATTGGGCGTGGTCATCCGGCTATGCCCATGCGGCCAGAGCGTTATGGTCATGCCCCGATAATCCAGAAACCGGTCCACCGTATTCTGATGAATCGATTTCAAATGATACACTTCCAAAAATGCATCGAGCAGAACCTTAACGTTACACGCCACCTCATAGCTACGCTCTTCCACCAGCCGCAGCGTGTCCAGCGCATATTGATCAAGCTCAGCCGTCATCGGGCCCAAATGGGCGTCAAGCGGTTCGGCATCTGCATCCTCATTGATGAAAACCAGATTGCCAATCCGCTCGCAGCGCACGCTCCGCAATGATCGGCACGAGAAATCCAAATCCACAAAATCTCGCCGGTCGCGCACAGCGGTAAGCCTGCCCTCAAGCGTATAGCTCCAGCCATGATAGCCGCACACAAAGCCCCGGCCCTCGCCCGCCTCTTCCGTAACCAAAGGCGCCCCGCGATGCTGACACGTATTATAAAACGCCCGGATTTCACCTTCCAGATCGCGCACAATGATAATCGGTGAGCCGGTATTGCGGCTTAAAAACCAGCTCCCCGACGTCGGGCATTGGTCAGCATGGCCTGCATAAAGCCAGGCGCGCTTCCACATCTGCTCGCGTTCCAGCGCCAAAAACGCCGGGTCCACATAACGCGAGCCGGGAATATCTGCCAATTTCGGAAAGCCTTCGGGCGGCGCCGTGCGCGCGCTCTCATAGGCCATCTGCTCCTTGATACGCAGGGTAGCTGCGGCGTCCATCTAGGCACTCCCCAAAAATGATGATGCTGCTTTATTGACTCGGTCTAGCACGCGCGCCCATTAAAACAATCATGAATGATTTTTTTGAGAGCTGGCGAAAAACCCCCGCCCTGTCCCTGCACCAGCTCACCATGCTGGACGCCAGCCCCCGCGACCTCATCGAAACCGCCCAAACCCTGGCCTGTACCTCGGTCTGCATCTTCACCTATGTCCCCGAAGCCGCCCGCCACATTTATCCGCTGGTCGGCCCCGACAATCTCAGCGAGACAAGGGACGCACTCATCGCCGCCGGCCTGACCATCTCCAACCTCGAAGTCTTCCCGCTAGACGGCAAAACCCCGCTGCAAGATTTCGTCCCAAGCCTCAAAATCGGCGCAGCCCTCGGCGCCCCGCGCCTCACCGCCCATATCCATGATGCAGACACAGCCGGAGCTATCACCCGCTTCGCGGCCCTCTGCGATCTCGCCGCCCATCATGGCCTGGACGTCGGCCTGGAGTTCAACGCCTTTTCCGCCGTCAAAACCATCGCCGAAGCCGCTGCCATCATCCACGCCGCCGGCCGCGCCAATGGCCGGCTGGTGCTGGATATGCTGCACCTCATCCGCAGCGGCGGCAGCCCCAAAGACGTCGGCGCCAACGCCCCTCTCATAGATTTCGCCCAGCTATGTGACGGCCCTGCCCATATCGCCGAAGACGGACGCTGGCGCGAAGCCGTAGGCGAACGCTACCTTCCCGGCACTGGCGATTTCCCCCTCAAGCAAATACTAGCTGCGCTCCGCCCCGGCACGCTCATTGATGTAGAAGTTCCCCAAACAGCCGCCCGCAAAGCCGGCATCCCCGCCCCAGAACGCGCCCGCCGCGCCGTTGCCGCCAGCCGCGCGCTGCTGCAAGGAGCCTAGCCATGAAAATCATCCAACACGCTTGGGTCGTCCCCAACCTAGAAGCCGGCATCCGCCATTGGCACAAAACCAAAGGCATCGGCCCCTTCCTCATCAACCGGGACATCAAGGTCCGCGACCAATTTCACCGAGGCCGCCCCAGCACCACCCGCTTCTCCACCGCCGTCGCCCAGCACGGCGATGTGCAAATCGAACTGGTCGAACAAATAGACGACTCAGCCTCCGCCTTCCGGGACACCGTTACCCCCGGCACCACCCACCATCACCATATCGCCTTCATCCCGGATGATTACGACGCAGCCCTCGCCCATTACGCCGCTCTGGGCTTCACCCCCGCCACCACCGGCCGCTTCGCAGATATGCGCTTTGCCTATATCGATACGTCCGCCGCCATGGGCCATATGGTCGAAATCGTCGAAGACAGGCCGAACTTACGCGCCTTCTTCGCCGCCATCAAAAAAGCCGCCGACCGCTGGGACGGCAACCCCGAAACCCTCATGCGGGAGCTTGGTTGAACCCGAACCCGCACGCCTCATCCACAATCTGCAACAGCTCCACCACATTGCCATCACAGTCCCGCCCATAAGTCGCCCGCGTTGCCCCGGTGCCGCCCGGCGGGCCATTGAAATGCATCCCCAGCCCCTGCAACCGCGCATAATCCGCAAACACATCATCGCTATAAAGGCACAAATGCGTGATGCCCTGATCGCACATACGCGGCCGCACCGCCTCTCCTTGCGGCGCAGAAAACTCAAACACCTCAATATACAAATTGCCTCGCCGGATCATCGCATAGCGCGCCGCACTGTCCGCAAGCCCGGTCATCTGATCAATCCGCGCATTGCCAGCTTCCCACGCCCCCGCCCCGGCGCGCTCAAAGCCAAACATCCGCCCGTACCAATCAATAAACCGGTCCGCATCCGGCGTAGAAATCGCCAGATGATGCACCCCCAAGATCATTGAGCAGCAGCAGCAGCCTTCGCCGCCCTCACCGCCGCTACAATCTCAGCATTGCGCGGGTTCCGCCGCAACGTCAGCCCGCCATTAATCTGCAACACCTGCCCCGTCATAAAACACTCGTCAGACGCCACCCACACCGCCGCATCAGCAATATCATCGCTCGTCCCCACCCGCCCCAGCGGATATTCATTGGCAAATGTCTCCACAATCGCCGCATTGCGAGAAGCCCGCGCCGTCATCGGCGTCGGCGTAAACCCCGGTGCCAGCGAATTGGCCCGAATCCCCCGATGCCCAAACTCATTGGCAATGCAGCGAATCACATGGTCCGCCCCCGCCTTGGTGCCCATATACGCCGCATGATCCTCCAGCATGATACTGGCCGTGGCTGACGAAATCTGAATCAGAGACCCACCATCATTCATCGCCCGCAACATGGCCTGATAAAACAAAATCGCGCCGGTAAATTGCAGCCCCACCATATGCTCAATATCGTCGCGCGTGGTCTCCAAAAACGGCTTCAAAAGCCCCCATCCCGTCGCATTCAAAGCAATATCCAGCCCGCCAAATTGCGCCCGCGCCGTCTCCCCCAGCCGCGCCAGATCAGCTTCGCTGCCCATGTCACAAACACACGCCGCCCCGCCAATCTCGCCCGCCAGTTCCGCCAGCGCCTCGCCGTCCCGCCCGGCCACCACCACTTTCGCGCCCTCAGCTGCAAACCGCCGCGCGATCACCTGCCCCATATTGCCCCGGCTCGCCGCCCCCATCACAACGGCAACCTTATTTTCCAAACGCTGCATCACATCTCCCTCCGGCGCCTTCACGCCTTTTACCAAGCTCGCCCAAAACATTCATGCTTGATTGTTTTATATACGCATGCTGCTAGGTTACGCCAACACCGCAAAGGACTTGCCTTGAACACCCCGCCAACCCCTACACCGGCAAAACCCCATATCCGCCCAGATGCCAGTGACCCCAGCCGCCCCAAGCGCGGCGTGCCGGAAGCCGAGCTGGCTACCCGCGAAACCGTCTTCCGCCCCGATCTGCTCGCCGGCAAAACCCTGCTCATCAGCGGCGGCGGCAGCGGCATGGGCAAAGCCACCGCCGTCCTCGCCGCCCGCCTCGGTGCCAACATCGCCATCTGCGGCCGCAACCCTGAAAAGCTGGAAACCACCCGCGCCGTCATCAAAGTCGCTACCGGCCAAAGCATCTTCACCGCGTCCATGTCCATCCGCGATCCAGACGCCGTGGAAAAGCTCATGGCCGATGTCCACAGCCACTTCGGCAGCATAGATACACTGGTAAACAACGCCGGCGGCCAATTCCCGCAAGACGCGATAGAATTCAGCCGCAAAGGCTGGCTCGCCGTCATTGACACAAACCTCAACGGCAGCTGGTGGATGATGCAGGAAGCCGCCAAACGCTGGCGCGAATCCGGTACCCCCGGCAACATCGTCAACATCGTCGCCAATGTAGAGCGCGGCATGCCCCAAGCCGCCCACACCTGCGCCGCCCGCGCCGGCGTCATCTATCTCTCCAAAACCCTCGCCACCGAATGGGCCCCGCACAATATCCGCGTAAACTGCATCGGCCCCGGCGTCATCGAAACCGAAGGCTTCGGCGTCTATCCCGAAGAAGCCCTTGTCCGCTTCCACAAAGCCAACCCCATGAAAATACGCGGCGATGCCTGGGATGTGGCCGAAGCCATCGCCTATCTCGCCTCTCCCGCCGCCCGCTTCATCAACGGAGATCTCATGATCATCGATGGCGGCCAAGCCCAATGGGGCGTCGTCTGGCCCGGCGGCATGCCCGATTATTTCAACGAAAATGGCGCTGCATAGGAGATCAATATGGGCCAGAAAAACCCAGGGCGTGTCACAGGCAAGGTTGCCCTCATCACCGGCGGCGGCTCCGGCCTGGGCGCTGCTGACTGCGAACTCCTCGCCGCCGAAGGCGCACACGTTATCGTCAGCGACGTAAACCTAAAAGCCGCACAAATCATCGCCGATAAAATCGGCAACAACGCCATGGCCATCGCCCTAGACGTCGCCTCCGAAGCCGCCTGGACAGACGCCATCGCCGCCATCGAAGCCCGCTACGGCCGCCTCGATATCCTCGTAAACAACGCCGGCGTCGTCGTCCTCGCCGACGTTGAACAAACCACCCTCGAACAATTCCGCTGGGTAAATTCCATCATGACCGACGGCGTCTTCCTGGGCTGCAAACACGCCATCCCGCTCATGAACAAAAACGACGGCGGCTCCATCATCAACATGTCCTCCACCGGCGCGCTCCTCGGCTACTCCGTGTTCTTCGCTTATTCCGCCGCCAAAGGCGCGGTCCGCTCCATGACCAAATCCATCGCCGTCATGTGCCAGGAAAAGGGCTATAAAATCCGCTGCAACTCGCTCCACCCCGGCGCCATCGAAACCCCCATGATCCAACAAGCCAGCGGCCGCGCCGGCGAAGAACAAGCCGTCGCCGAAGGCGTCCTCCCGCCAGGCGCCGTCGGTGCCCCCAAAGACGTCGCCGCCATGGTGCTCTATCTCGCCTCAGACGAATCCCGATTTGTCACCGGCGCCGAGTTCGTCATCGATAACGGGCTAACCATCAGGCCCTAAGACAAGAGCCTCCGGCGGTTGGGGCCTCAGGCCCCAAACCCCATAATAAGTTAGCGCCTAGCGCGAATACGCCGCCGTAAAAGCCCGGCCTAATGACTGGGGTCTGGGGCCTTCGATCCCAGCCGCCGGAGGCTCTACTCCGCCATCTTCTTATCCAGCTCAGCATGGAAATGCCGCAGCCGAGCTTCCTGATCGCTCCACAGCGGCCCTCGGAACCCACGCGAACGCGCACCAGCCTGCACCGTCGGCAATAGCTCAGAATCCTGATCCAGCACTTCGCCCAGCTCCGGCGGCTCGCCCAATTTTGTGCGCACAATATCGGGCCGGGTTTCGCCGGTCATGTCCAGATCGTCCGCCAGCCCCATCCACGCTGGCGCGACAAACCCCGGCGCATCGACATGACGATAGAGGATGCAGGTATCATAGGTGAACTGGTTCGGATCGGTCGCATGCGGCACAAAGCGGTGCAAAAATACCGCTTCAGGGTGGCAGCCAATCTGCACATTGGGAAACAAGCTATACACGCAAGAATCGCTCAGCTGGGTATCGCTAAACTTCTCATAATCCAGCCCATTAGCAGCAGCCCGCACCCGCTTGGCAGCTTGAATATCAGCGCGGCTATCATGTGCGCTGCCCTCATAGCTGGCCGGATCAATCCCGGCATCGCGCAGCATAAGCTCAATGCCGGGGTTCACCGAGTCTTGGTCAGGAAAGCGCCGGCTAGGCTGGGCAAAAGGCACAAACTGCCGGCTAAACCCGCCGGGATAAAGATCAATCTGCGTGCGGTCATCCATCAAACACTGGGTCTGCGGATGCACCGCATGAAGGTGATAGGTTTCCGCAAAAGCATCCACCCCGCCTTTCCAGTTAGAGCCCCAATCGGAGCGTTTATGCTGCACCACATTCATCTTATCGATCTCATACATCTCAAGATGCGAGAGGATAGGCGCGAGCCATTCCCTCAGCGGCTGAATGTCCGGGTCCATAGACACAAACACCAGCCCCGCCGCCTCTTCACACCGCACCGAACTCAAGCTGGTATCATGGCAGAGCACATCGGGCTGAAACGTCTCCCGGTCAGTCACATGAATATTCTCGCCCTCATGGTTGAACGACCAGCTATGAAACGGACACGTAAACTGCGCAGCCGACCCAAAATCCGTAAGCACCAACTGGCTGCCCCGATGCGGACAAACATTATAATGTGCCCGAAGCTCGCCATCCTCACCGCGCACCACAATGAACGATTCAGGCCCAATATCAAACTTCGCAAAGTCCCCCGCCTCACGCACATCAGACACCGTACACGCCAGCAGCCAGCTCTTAGCAAACACCTTCTCCCATTCGGCGGCTGCAAAGCCCGCATCAAAATAGCGCTCCGGAGTCGGCCGCCCGCTGCCATGGTCAATCGGCGGCGCGGACGCGTTAAAGTCGTTGGACCTGCCCGTATGGATATTCCAAAGCCTGTACGCAAAGTTCATCGCCAGAATCCTCCCAGTATTTTTTATACGCTACCATAAAAAGACAATCATGTCTGTTTTACAAGCCGCGATTGTGCGTGCATCATCGTCGCAACGCATTTTGGCAGGAGAAACACGATGAGCCGCTTGTTCGGGCCGATATTCCAGCTGGCCTATGTGGTGGAAGACATGGCCGCCGCCCTCACCCATTGGACCCAGACCATCGGCGTTGGCCCCTTCTACGAATTCCCCCTGCCCCTGCCCTTCGATTGGCTAAACCTGAACGACAGCCGCGCCAGCCCGGAAGCTTGCGGCGGCGTCCTTGGCGGCGTCGCCGTCGCCTATAGCGGCGAGACCATGATCGAACTCATCGTGCCGGGCACAACCCCCTCCCCCTACACCCGCTTCCTCAAACAAGGCCGCCACGGCGTCCACCACATCGGCACCGTAGCCACCGATTACGACGCCCAAATGGCCGCCGCCCGCGCCGCCGGCATTGCGGTGGTGATGGAAGGCGAGCTCCCCCTCTCCCGCTTCGCCTATCTGGAAACCGACGCCCTCCACCCCGGCACCATGGTAGAAATCATCGACATGCGCCCCCCCATGATCGAACTTTTCGGCACCATAAAAGCCGCCAGCATCGGTTGGGATGGCAAGGATCCCATCAGGAAGATGTAGCGCTAAAGCTCTTCCGACTCTTCGGGAGGAACCTTCATATTAAAGGCTTCCATAAACCCCGGCCTGTCCTTCGCCTCGGCATATTCCATCAGCTTCGCAGCATAGGCTGCCAGCTGCCCGCCATGTGGACTATTGGCCACCGGCTTCAACACTTTGACAGCATTAGCAAACCGGTCCAGCTGCACCAACGCAATGGCATAATCCAGCACCACCGCTTCAACCTGCGGCGCCAGCGCCCAGGCTTCCGCCAACACCTCAAGGTCCGCAGCGCTCAGCGGCTCAGTCCGCGCGCCTCTGAGCAACGCATAGGCATGCAATACCCGCCAATCCTCCGGCGCAATCTTAAAGGCCTTAACCAGCAGCGCCTGCGTCTCCCGCCGCCCCTCCGGCGTATCCTTGGGCACCGCCTGCGCGCGCCATAATAAAAGCTCCGGATCGTTCGGCGACGCCTGCAAAAGCGCATCAAGCCGGGACGCCGCGACCTCCGGGCTGCCGTAGCGCAAGGCCAGCAAAGCCAGCGCCCGCGCCGCCATCGGATCATCCGGATGCCGCGCCGCCGCTTTATCAACAAGCTCCGCCGCTTTCTCTGCAAGGCCCTCGGCCGGCTCCATATATTCCAGCGCCGCGAGAGGCAGCAAAAGATCATCAGCAGCAGCCTGCAGCGCCAAAATCCGCACAGTCGCCGGGTTGGCCTTCACACGCCGCGCCTGAAAAGCCTTGAACTTACGGCTGCCAAGATAGCCCCGGAGCTTCTTGTTAAAATGGCCAATATCAGGATCAATCCGCGCCTTGAACGCCGCCACCGGATCAACACCGCGCCCCACATCCTTAAGGTAAGCGTCCAGCTTCCCCTCTCCTACCTGAAACAAATAATGGGTAAGCGCCCAGCTCTGCGCATAAAACATCGCGCCTTCTTCCCTGATTTTGTGCCTATAGCTATTCGCCAGCACTTTTTCCGTCGGAAGCCATTGCAAATACGCCAGATTTTGCGCCCGCCCCAAATGAGCATCTCCCCAGGTGATACGATCCGGCGTGAAAGTCGCGGTCATAAGATATTCGGCAAAGCCTTCGAGATACCATCGCGGATAAGCGCCGCCCGTCACAGACAGCATGAAATGATGTGCATATTCATGCAAAAACGCATCAGTCCCCATCACGTTTTCATTGGCATAGGCCACGGTTCCGTTCGCCGTCGCGCTATAGAAACCGGCGATATTCGGACGAAGCTTCGCAAAAGGACTGGAATCAGAAATCGACTTGACCAAAAACACATCAAGCCGAGGCGTAGGCGCGTCTTTGTCTATCTTAACGTTGGTCAAAATCAGCAGCAGGTTGCGATAATCCTCCAGCAGCGCCGCCCGCTCCCGCAGCTTGTTTTCGGACATATCACCATAAACCCGAAAGTTCTCAGTCTCAGCCAGCAGCCATCCCGCCCGCACCGGGGCAGACAAACACAGGGCAAAGAACAGCAAAAAGCGCAGCACTTTTACAAGCTGCCACAGCCCTAACAAAAACTGAACCCTTTTAACGAAAAGGGGAGAAACCTCAGTCCGCCTTCGCCAGCTTCACGCTCTCCTTGCGAAGATCATCCGCCCGCTTGCGCAAAAACTGCCGGATATCATCCCGCGCCTTGCGGTCCAGCTCGGCAAATTGCGGCATCCCGCGCGATACCAGCAGTCCCTCATGCACAATCGGCGCAAAGCTCTCATCCGAAAGTATCGCCGCCGAAGTCCGCAAATCAGGCGCAACACCCCCGCCCACAGCATAGCCGCCATGGCACACCAAGCAGCGCGCCACATAGCCATCAACACCCCGCTTCTCTGCCGCCGCATCCGCCACAAAGTCCGGATCGTCCACAGCCTCGCGCACATACTCGGTCTTGTCCGGAAGCGCCGCCTTGCCGCCCAGCTTGAAGGTCAAAACCCGCCGCGCCTGCGTCGCATAATCAATCCGGTAATCCTCCACCAGATTGCTCAAATACGCCCCGCTGGTGCCAAAGCCGGTAAGCACCGTCACATATTGCTCGCCCTTCACCTGATAGGTAATCGGCGGCGCCACAACCGGCGCCTTGGTATCAAACGTCCAAAGCACCTTGCCCGTCTTGCCGTCATACGCCCTAAACTGATCATCAATCTGGCCCTGAAACACCAGATTGCCCGCCGTCGCCATCACGCCGCCTGGAAAATGCGCCGGCGTCTGCACCCGCCAGGCCTGCTTCTGCGTCACCGGATCCCACGCCACCAGCGCGCTATTGCTGATTGCATTCGGCTGCGGGTTAATCTCCGCCACCACGCCAAAATCCAGCGTCATCCCCGGCGTGCGCTTCCAGTTCTTCAGGTCCACGCCTTCATCAGAATAGCTCACACTCAGATCAATCGCCGGAATATAAATCAGCCGATTGAGCGGACTAAATGCCATCGGCAACCAGCTATGCGCCCCAATCGGTGACGGCGAAAAGCTGGCCCGCCCGCTCTCATAGCGAATCCCCGCCCGCTCCACCGGCCGCCCGGTCTCCAGATCAATCTTCGAAGCCCAATCCACCGTCACATAAGGCTCAGCCGAGATCAGCTTGCCGGTGTCCCGGTCCAGCACATAGAAAAACCCGTTCTTAGGCGCGGTCATCAAAACCCGGCGCGGCTTGCCCCCAATCTCAAGCTCCGCCAGTTCCATATCCATCGACGAGTTATAGTCCCAGCTCTCGCCGGGATTGATCTGATAATGCCATTTATACGCGCCCGTTTTGGCATCCAGCGCCACAATCGAACACAGGAACAAATTGTCCCCCTCACCATTGCTCCTGATCTTCCGGTTCCACGGCGAGCCATTCCCCGTGCCCAAAAACACCGTGTCCGTATCCTTGTCATAGGTTATCGAGTTCCAAACCGTGCCCCCGCCGCCATGCTTCCACCATTCGCCGGCCCAGGTCTTCGCCGCCATCTCCATCGCCGGGCTCTCAAACCCATCCGCCGGATTGCCAGGCACGGTATGAAACCGCCAAAGCTGCTTGCCCGTCTCCGCATCAAATGCCGTCACATAGCCGCGGATCGCCCCCACATCCGCGCCGCCATGCCCAATAATCACCTTGCCATCAAACACCCGAGGCGGCCCTGAAATAAACCGCGCATCCTTCTCGCCCATCGTCATGCTGGACCAGACCTGCTTGCCGGTCTTGGCATCCAGCGCAATCATCCGGCCATCCTGCGTGCCGGCATAAATCTTGCCGTTCCACCACGCGATCCCCCGGCTCCCCCAGCCCTGCCGCAGCTTCTCGCCAGCCGCCTCCGGCGCTTTAGGATCATGCACCCAAAGCTCCTCGCCGGTCAGCGCATCCACGGCGGTAATCACGCTATAGCCCCGCGTAAAATACAACACACCATCAATAGCCAGCGGCGCACTCACCGAATTCCCCACCGGCAAATCCATCGACCATGCCAGCCCCAGCTGTTTAACATTGGCCGCAGAAATCTCGGTCAACGGGCTAAAATGCTGCTCGCCATACGTCCGCCCAAAGCCAGACCAATTCCGCCCATCGCTATCATCATTAAGCTGCTGCACAGGATGCGCCGCCCCCACAAGCAGCAGCGCCCCTGCACTCAAAACCAGCGATCTACCGATCATCCACTCTCTCCCCGATACACTAATGACAATCTACCGACCTTGCGCCATCATAGCCGCACAATAAACACTTGGGAGGACACAATGCCACAACTCGACGTGCCCGAAGACGAGATGCTCGATGCGCTCAGCTACGCGGCCAGAACCTATGCGCCCGAAATCGGGGCCGCCGGCGTCGCTTATGCCAAAGCCGTCTATCAATCGTCCCGCCTGCCGCTCCGCATCCTGGAAGCCGCCCGCTATCGCACGGCGCTCATAAACGGCTGCACCATCTGCAAGTCCATGCGCGCCGCCCGCGATATCAACGGCTATCTCGAATCCGTCGGCGGCGATGCCAGCCAGTCCGTCGTCGCGCGCGGCGGCGACGCCCCGGACGAAGCCTTTTACACCGCCGTAGAAGACTGGCGAAACGCCAGCGTGTTCAACGCCCGCGAGACCCTCGCCATAGAATACGCCGAGCAAATGGGCGAAACCCCCAAAACCCTCGCCAGCAACGATGCCTTCTGGACCCGGATGCACAACGCCTTCACCCAAGAAGAAATCATGGACCTGACGCTCTGCATCGGGGCGTGGATGGCATTGGGCCGCACAGTTCATGTGCTGGGCCTCGATGCCGTCTGCTTCACAGACAGCTTGGCCGACGCTTAAAGAAATGGCTGGCAGACAGGCCATAAAAGCGCCCGTCTGCCAGCCCCTCATCCTTACCGTCCGAACTTGAACCCAACCTCAACGCCAACAAACCGCGGCGCACCAAATTGCGAGTTGAGCCACAGAGACCCCACATTCTGTGAGGCGATGCGATAGCGCTTATCGGTCAAGTTGCGGCCAATCACCCGGACGAAATATGCATCCTCAGCTTCCGCCAGCGTAAGCGAAGCACTTAGCAAGGTGCGCGCATTGAGGAAGGTATTTCCCAGCGGCGTATCAATAGCCTGCGTGTTCAAGTTCCGCGCCACATAGGCCAGATTGGCATTGAGCAACATCTTGTAATTGCTACCAAGGTTAGTCTCATAGGTACTATCAATGGTCCATTGCCATTTTGGTGCCCGGTCAAGCGGCGCGGTTGCCAGATCATAGCCAGCACCCGGCGCATTATATTCATTATACTTACCATCAAGGTAACCCAGCACACCGCGCGCCGTGAACCCATCAAACAACACAGCCGATGTTTCTAGCTCAAGCCCCTTCACCGTGGCGCTGGCCGCATTGACGAACAAAGTCACTTGGCTTGGCACATTGTTAACAACGATGGGGACGTTGAGCTGTTTTTGCAGATCGTTATATTTCACATAAAAGCCGGTCAGGTTAAATCGCACCCGGTTATCAAGAAACTGGCTCTTGATTCCAGCTTCAAAGCTGTCTGCGGTTTCAGGCCGTGTCGCGCGTGCCGCCTGCCGAAAAGCGTTAACATCATTACCAAAAGCGGCGCTACCGCCAATCTGGTCGTTAAAGCCGCCGCCCTTATAACCGCGCGAATATGTACCATAAGCGAAAACATCGTCTGTCGCCTGCCAGCCAAGGCTCGCCCGATAGGTAAGCGCCCGATCCCGCGCATCCACCTGAATAACATTTGTCGGGAACGCAAACACACTAGCATCCAAAGCATTATCAAGCCGGATACTAGGATCGAAACCGCCGCCAAGCTCTGCGGCAAAAGCCTGCTGACGGCCAAACCATGTTTTGTCGTCCCAGCTATGCCGGATACCAGCGGTCAGCGTCAGGTCAGGTGTGATCTTGAAATTGCCTTCTGCAAACACAGCATAAGACTGCGCACGTTGCGCATTGCAGAGAATATAAGGCGTATCGTTCCACGTAGCGCCCGGCTGATTTGGCACCGGCACCCCAAAGAGATCGTTGATACCGAGGATCTGCGCCACGCAGAAATCAATGGTCTCTTTCTGGTAGAAAGCTCCCGCTACCATGTTGAACGGGCCATCAAGGTCGGTCGCCAGCCGCAGTTCCTGCTGATAGGTCTTGCGGTTATCGTCTCGGCTTGCGTCAAAGATGGAAAGCGTGTCGCCATCGGCAGAGCGAGGGGCCACACCCGGATAGGTATTCGGCAAACGGGACCGCTGATTCCTATAGCCCGTAACCGAGGTCAGCGTCCCGAAATCAAGATCAAAATCGACGTTTAAGTAGAAACCATCCACATCAATACGCTGACCGAGCTGCATTTTGATCAGGCCGTTCGATTTATCGGTGATACCGGCATTGTTCAGCGGGTCACTGCCGAGCGAACTGGTACCCGTCGTGCCGAGCAAGTCAGTGAAAAACGCACCCGGACCCGTGAACGTATCATTCTCATTCACTGAAGGCACAGAGTCAGAGCGGTCACGCAAAAACTCATATTGGAACAGCGCACTAATCTGGCTGTTCGGCTCAAACAACAGCTTGGCACGGAACTGAGACACCTCAGTGCCACCAAGCTTTCGGCCATCACCGCAACCCGTAGCGCCATCAAACTTGGTGGGCGCAAAGCCCGTCACGGGGCCAAAACAAGCGCCATTTCGGTAATAGCCATCGTTATTCTCATGCCCGCCCACCAGCCGGAGCGAAAGTACATCGTTGATAAGCGGCACGTTCGCCGCCGCCTGCACACGGCGCGTATTGAAGCTGCCATATTGCAGCTGCGTCTGGAAGCTCAGCTCGTTCATGATAGGCCGCTTGGTTTTCACCGTCACCGCGCCGCCCGTGGTATTCCGGCCAAACAACGTGCCTTGCGGCCCGCGCAACACTTCCACCTGCGCCACATCAAACACATCAAGCAGCTGCGTCTGCACGCTGGAGACCACGAAATCATCCACCAGCACCGCAACCGGCGGCTCAAAATAAACGATGATCGAGGTCTGGCCCACGCCACGAATAGCGAACGAAGCCGCGTTAAAGCCCGTGATGGTGGACGCCGAGAAGTTCGGCACAAACGCCGAAAGATCGCCGATATTGCGCGGCTGCGCCTGAGCAATCAGCTTCGAATCAATCGCCGACACCGCCACAGGTGTAGACTGCAAATTGCTGTCCCGCCGCGTCGCGGTAACAATAATCTCGCCCAGTCCGGTTTGCTCGTCAGCCTGTGCAGCCTCAGGGGCCGCGCTCTGGGCCAAAGACGGCGCCGCCAAAACAGAGGCCAGCGCCAAAGATGATACAGCACCAACAAAAATAGAACGACAATTCATGCAGCACTCCCAAGGTATATAAGGGCTCTTCTTGGCCGGATAATTTCTGGTGCCCGAAAATTAACCTCTAGCCAACGCCCGAAGCAATCAGTCATGCATGTTTTTTTCAGTGTTGCCAAAGAGCCGCAGTCGCCAACTTTTGTGCGCCGCAACAATCGGACGGCACGGCGACAATTGGCTTGAAAAGTCAGTCATGATTGTTTTCTATACAAACGCGCACGCCGAAGAGCGGCCATAACCTTGGGATATCATCATGGCCTACAGCTTCCTGTCCCGCTTTCGCATCAAGTCTGAAAGCGTGAACACCTTCATAGCGCTCGCAAAAACCATGGAAGGCCTCGTTCATAAAGAACCCGGCACGCTCGCCTTCAAATTCTTCCGCCTCGAAGAACCAACTATGTTCGCCGTATACGAATCATTCGTCGATGAAGCCGCCGACAAAGCGCACATGGAAACCGAGCACGGCAAACCCATCATCGAACAAATGATCACCTGCATGGACGGCAGCTACTCACGCGAAATGCTTTATGATCTGGATGTCGCATAATGGCCCCCTCAGCTTCTGGCCCCCTAACATATGGTGCCATGCTGCGCGCCTCCGCCGCCGCGCGCCCTGAGGCCGATGCCCTCATCTTCCCCGATACCCGCCGCACCCATGCCCAGCTAAACGCCGCCGCGCGCGGCTGGGCCAAAGCCTTTATTGCGATGGGCATCAAGCCCGGCCAGCACATCGGCATTCTGCTCACAACGCGCCCGGAATTTGTAGAAATCCTGTTCGGCGCCGCCATGGCCGGCGCCGTCTCGGTGCCCGTAAACGCCCGCTACCAAGCCGGCGAACTCGCCTTTCTATGCAAAGATGCCGATCTCGTCGCGCTTATCACCTCAGGCCGCATGGCAGACACGCTGGACTTTAACGAGCGACTGCTCGCCGCCCTGCCCTCCCTCGCCGGGTCCGCAGATCCAGACGCGCTGGCGCTACCCGAAGCGCCGCTGCTAAAACGCATCCTGTGCATAGACAGCCCCTCCGCGCCGCATCTGCTGGGCGCAGACAAAGCCATCGCGCGCGGCAACGCCGTCACAGACGCTCAAGTCGAAGCCCGGATTGACGCGGTAAACGATGAAGACATCGCCTTCATCCTCTATACGTCCGGCACCACCGCCAACCCCAAAGGCGCGCTCATCAGCCACCGCGCCATCGTCGGCAACAGCCGAAACCTCGGCATTCGCTACGAAATCACCGCCGAAGACCGGGTCTGGTCGCCGCTGCCCATCTTCCACATCGCCGGCATTCTACCAATGACCATGATCCTGGACACTGGCGGTGCCTATCTTACAGTCCCGCATTTTGAGCCGGGCGCTGCCCTTGCCATGCTGGGCAGGGAAGGGGCGACCGTGGCCTATCCCAGCTTCGTCACCATCATGCAGGATCTTATCAGCCATGAGAGCTTCACCAGCACCGATCTGTCAAAACTACGGCTGATGAACTCCAACTTCGCCGTGCAGCCAGCCTGGATCAAAGAAGCCATGACCAAGGCCATGCCGCACACCGTGCAAGTTGGCACCTATGGCCTCACCGAAGCCGCCGGCACCATCTGCACCAGCCGGCTCAGCAACAGCTTTGAACAACGAACCCAAAGACTTGGCGTGCCTCTCGATGAATGGGAAGTGCGCATCGTCGATATCGAAACCGGGCAGGATTGCCCGCTAAATACCAAAGGCGAAATCGTAGCGCGCGGGCCTAATATGCTGAAAGGCTATTACAACGCCCCGGCAAAATCTGCAGAAGCCTTGAGAGACGGCTGGTTCCACACCGGTGACATCGGCTCCTTCGATGTAGACGGCCAGATCATGTTCCACGGCCGCACCAAGGACATGCTGAAAGTTGGCGGGGAGAATGTGGCCGCCGCAGAAATAGAAGCCATGCTGCAAAGCCATGACGCGGTAAAACTAGCGCAAGTGGTTGGAATCCCTGATCCCCGCTATGTGGAAGTCCCCGCTGCCTTCATAGAATTAGCAGCAGGTGCGCGCGTCAGCGAAGCCGAACTTATCGCATTTTGCCAAGGCAAGCTCGCCGGCTTCAAAATGCCCCGCCATGTGCGCTTTGTGGAGACGTGGCCCATGTCCACGTCTAAAATCCAGAAATTCCGGCTCCGAGATGAGCTTATCAAAGACCTAGGTTTAGGAGCCTGACATGACCGGCAAAAGCTTCATCGCCCACCTCCGCACCCGCCCTGAAAAGCGCCAGGAAATGATAGACCTTCAGGTCGAACTAAAAAATCTCGTTGCAGAACAAGAGCCTGATGCGCTGGTCTATGAGCTTTTCCAATCAGAAACAGACCCCGACCAATTCCTGTGCGTCGCCACCTTCGCCGATGATGCCGCCTTTGAGCATCATATGCACATCGACTTTCACGAACGCCTCGTGCCGCCCATCATCGCCTGTCTGGCTGAAGACATGAAGCTGGACTTTTATCGCTCCCACCGCTGAAGGAACCGCCATGCCCGTCTCAGAGGCTGATCTTGAAGATTTAGTAGCGCGTAGAGACTGTTACGACGTTCTCACCCGCTATTGCCGGGCGCTTGATCGCTGTGATGCGCGGATGATGCAGGGCGTCTATTGGCCAGATGGCATTGATAATCACGGCGTTTTTAACGGCAACGCAGCGGAATTTGCGGATTTCATCATCCGTGAAATTCAGGAATGGTTTGAAGTCACCATGCACGCCATCATGAATATCCATATGGAAATAAAAGGTGATGTGGCGGTTAGCGAAGCCTATCTCTTCGCCTATCACAAAGTGCGTGCCGATAAAGCCGAGGGGATATTTGGTTCCCGTTACATGCAGATGTTCGAAGGCAAGGGTCTGGACCCGGCAAACCATCATTTTTACTATGGCGGCCGCTATCTTGATCGGCTGGAACGCCGCGACGGCGAATGGCGCATTGCAAAACGCCAGGTCGTGATGGACTGGAACGACAACCGCCCCTCGCACGAAATCCTTGATCAAGGCATGTTCGCCACCCTAGAACCTAGAGGACAACGCGGGCCGGAAGATCTGGTGTTCCATAACCGGCCCTGAAAAGGAGCGTTTGCGATGAGCAACATGAAAAATCAGCGCCATGGCCATGTCATGCCCACATGGTCCCCGCCTTATGCGGCAGGTCCCTATTATATGGAGAGATTTCATGCTGTTATCGTAGAGCTGGAAATACCGCGCGAAGAGATATTGTTCATGACACCGGAGCCGCTAACCGCGGTGGAGGGCGGGCGGGTCTATGCCATTATCACCAATGGCTCGCAGCCGCCGCACAGCCTGCATTATCATGAAGCGCTGATCTGCCATGAGGTTGAATTTGCAGGCAAACGCGGGATGCATATCCCCTATATCTGGACCTCGACGGATACCGCCACCTTTGCCGGGCGGGAGATTTATGGGATGCCAAAGCTCGTTTGCGATGATGGGCGTATCCAGATTGATGCCAATGAAGTCTATGGAAAGCTTGAGAAATATGGCCGCACCATGATGGAAGTGGCGGTTATTACCGATGAAAAAGCCGGGATTGAAGACCTGCCGCCGCTTTCAAGCTGGATGATGGTGCGCCACATCCCTTCGCCAGACCCCAAGGTGCCGGCGCGCCGTCAAGTTGTTTTCACGCAAACCACTGATTTCAAGCTGGATTTTGCGTGGAAAGGTCGAGGCTGGGCGCGCATGGGCTATCCCGGCACCTCGCGGATTGACCGTATCCCCACAAACAATGTCGTCGGCGGTCTTTACGCCAATTTCACCTTCGTGCTGTCAGATGCCCAAATCCTCGAAGAAACCGAATATTTCTTCTAAATCAAAAGGTTAGGAGACTCTAACAGCCGCGCCAGCGCCGCCATGAAGCGGCCGGCGTCGGCGCCGTCTATAGCGCGATGATCGGCGGAAAGTGACAGGTGCAGCACCGGAACGATCCGAATTGCGCCTGTATCTTCAATAGGTTCCGGGCGCGCGGTGCCTATTGCAAGGATGGCCCCTTGGGGGGGGTTGATGATGGCATCAAACTGCTCAACGCCAAAGCTGCCGAGGTTGGAGAGCGAGAAGCTGCCGCCGCTAAACTCTTCCAAAGCCAGTTTTCCTGTACGAGCGCGTGTCGCAAGGTCTTGCATTATTTCAGCTATTTCGAAAATGCTGCGAGTGTTAGCAGATGTAACGATGGGGGTGACAAGGCCTTTTTCGGTGGCGACGGCGACGGCGACATCGGCTTGTGAAAAGCGATGAATATCAGTACCATGGACCTGAATGTTGACCTCTGGCACTTCGATCAGCGCGAGCGCGCAGGCTTTGATCAGATAATCATTAATGCTGGGTTTTTTGCCTTTGATTTCAGTGCGTTGCGCTAGCAGCCTGTCCGCGCGGACGCGTCGGCGGACGTAGAAATGCGGGATATTGGCTTTGGCTTCCGTAAGGCGGCGCGCAATGGTGCGGCGCATGGAGGACATGGGCAGGATTGCTGGGCCTGATGCGGGCAAGACGGCGAGCACATCGGCAGCGCGGATGCGGCCTCTTGCGCCGGAGCCTGCGATAGATTCCAGTGCGATATCATGGATATGCGCGAGGCGGCGGGCGATGGGCGTGGCCCATGCGGGGCTATCTGGCGTGGACGGATAGGGGCCGGTCAGGGCAGGTTTTGCCGGGGCGCGGAGCGCCTGTTCAATGTCTTGGGCGGTTAGGCGGCCGTTTTTGCCGGAACCGGGTAAAGAGTCGATATTCAGGGTCGATTCTTGGGCTTTTTGCCATGCCGACGGGCTGATTTTGGAGGAATCACGGGGTTTTTCGGGGTTTTTCGGGGTGGTTTCGGGGCTTTTTGCGGGCGGGGGCGGGGCATTTTCGGCCTGTTCCGGGGCATCCACGGGGTGGAAACGGGCTATAATTTCGTCAATTTTTGCAGCCTCAGCCTCGCCGTCGGCCATAATCGCGAGCAGCGCGCCGACCGGATAGGTTTCGCCAGCTTTGGCGATGATGCGGACCAATCTGGCGTCGGATTCGGCTTCGACTTCATTGGTGATCTTGTCGGTTTCGATGAGCGTGAGAATCGTGCCTTTTGTGTAGGGCGCGTTTTCGGCGACCATCCATTCGGCGATGGTGCCTTCGGTCATCTCGATGCCCCATTTGGGCATGGTGAAAGGGGTGAGTTTGGTCATTTTAGCGATAGGCCAAGGTGCGGCGGACCGCGTCTTCGATTTTTTGGGGGGACGGCACCCAGGCGCGTTCCAGTTCTTTGGCGAACGGGATGGGGGAATGGGGGGCGGTGACCATTTCTGGCGGGGCTTTGAGGCTGGAAAAGGCTTTGTTTGCAACGATGCCGACGATATCAGCAGCGAGGCTGCACCTTGGCGGGCTTTCATCTACGACGATGAGGCGGCCTGTGCTTTCTACGGAATCGAGGATGGTGTCTTCATCCAGCGGGCTGGTGGTGCGCAGATCAATCACGTCTACGCCAATGCCGTCGGCGGCGAGTTTGTCGGCGGCTTTTTCTGAGAAGCTGACCATGCGGCCGCAGGTGACGATGGTGGCGTCGCCGCCTTCGCGGACCATGCGGGCGATGCCGAAGGGCTGGACGTGATCGCCGTCCGGGACTTCGCCTTTTACGCCGTATAAAGCTTTGTGTTCAAAAAACATTACCGGGTCGTCGCCGCGCAAGGCTTCGCTGAGCAGGCCTTTGGCGTCTGCCGGTGTTGTGGGCATGACGACTTTCAGGCCGGGCATGGCGGTGAGCATGGCATAAACTGACTGGCTGTGCTGCGGGCCGGCGTTCATGCCGGCACCATAGATGAGGCGGACGACGGCGGGGCATTTGGTCTTGCCGCCGAACATGTACCGGAATTTGCCCATCTGATTCCAGAGTTGATCGAGGCTGACGCCGACGAAATCTGCGAACATCAGTTCGGCGACCGGGCGGTAGCCAGCAAGGGCAGCGCCGGCGGCGGCGCCGATAATGGCGCTTTCTGAGATGGGGGTGTCCATCACCCGGTCTGCACCGAATTTATCGAACAGGCCGCCGGTGGTGCCCCAGATGCCGCCAATGGCTTCCGGGCCGCCGTCTGTGCCCATGCCGCCGACGATATCTTCGCCGAGCAGGATGATTTTTTCGTCGCGCGCCATTTCAGCGTGCAGGGTTTTTACGATGGCCTCGCGGAGGTTCATGATGGTCATGGCAAAACCTCAGTAGGACACATAGACATCATCGGCGACTTCGGCCGGGTCTGGCGGCGGGGCGGCGCGGGCTTCAGTGACCGCTTCATCGATGAGAACGGCGACGTCGGCGTCGATTTTGTCGAGCGTTTCGGGATCGATAAGGGTGGCGGTGCGTTCCCGGAAGGATTTCAGGCAGTCCCGCGTGTCACGCAGCCGGTCTAGTTCGCCGGGGCCGCGATAGCGTTGGGGATCGCCTTCGAAATGGCCGTAAAACCGCTCTGTATCGAGTTCGATGGCGGCGGGGAGACCCGTTTCGCGGACATAGGCCAGAAGCTCGGTCATGGCATCATAAGTGCTGAAAAAGTCTGAGCCGTTGGCGCGCCAGACTTTCATACCGAAGGCTTCGGCGCGGCCGGCGATGTCTGTGGCGGTCGCGACGGCGTAATCGGGGCCGGTGTGCTCGGAATAATGGTTGTTTTCGAAGACGAAAATGGCGGGGACTTTGAGGACGACGGCCATGTTCATGGCTTCGAAGGTGGTGCCCTGGTTGCACGCGCCGTCACCTGAGAAAGCGATGGCGACTTTGCCTTTGCGGTCCAGTTTTGCGGCGATGGCGGCGCCTACAGCTTGCGGCGCGCCGGCCCCAACGATGCCATTGGCGCCGAGCATGCCGATGGAAACATCGGCGATGTGCATGGAGCCGGCGCGGCCTTTGCACAGGCCATCACGGCGGCCATAAATTTCCTTCATCATGCCTTTCACATCGCAGCCTTTGGCGATGCAATGGCCGTGACCGCGGTGGGTGGAGACGATCATGTCTTCATGGTCGAGATGCTCGCATACGCCGACGGCAGAGGCTTCCTGGCCGCAATAAAGATGAGTGAAGCCAGCGATTTCGCCGGTTTTGATTTCATCGTGCAGCCGCTCTTCAAACTGGCGGATGGTGGCCATGCGGGTATAGGCTTGGAGCAGCGCGTCGCGGCTGAGTTGCAGGCCGGAGCTTTGGGTCATTTCTTGTCCCCGGCAGCGATATAATCATCGATGACTTTGTGGAAATGCCGCAGGCGGAGTTCCTGTTCGCCGATCCACAGGCCTTTAAAGGCATCTGACTGCATGCCTTTTTGGACGGTGGGCAGATTAAAGGCGTCTTGATCCAGCACCTGACCGATGCTCTTGTCGCCGTGCTTGAAGCGCTGATTGCGCGGGCGGCGTGGTGCTTCCTCGCCTTCCGGGAGCAGACCGAACATCCAGATGTCATAGAGCATCTTGTTGGGATCGGTGGCGTGTGGGCGTTGGCGGAACAGCATAAGATCATCGGCGTGGGCGTTGATCGAGATGTTGGGGAAGATCATGTAATGATAATCATCAGTGAGCTGATCGTCGTTCAGATCTGAATAGTCTTTGCCGACAGCCGGGCCGTTGATGCGCATCTGCTTTTGCACGGCGACGCGGATATCGCCGACGCTGCCTTCCCATTCGGCCGGATCCATGCCGGCGTTCCGCATGATTTCATCAATGGCGGGCGGGATGGCGGAGGGCAGATCTACGCGCGGGCTGATGGCGGCGAACGGGATGAGATAACGGTTGTGGCGCTCGTAGCAATCAATTTGCACATTGATATCATCGAGATACCATTTCAGCTGCGGGTGGATGCCTTGCACATGATAGGTTTCGTTGAAAGCATCGACGCTGGCTTTCCAGTTGCAATCCCATTCGACCGTGATGTCCCGTGTCATCACCATGCGGTCAAAATGATAAGGATCGAGGTGCTGGGGGATGGGGGCGAGATACGCTTCCAGCGGCTCCACATCGGGATTTAGCGAATACCAGACGAAGCCGCCCCATTCACCGGTGCGCAGCGGCGGGATGCGGGCAGGCTGGGGCTTGCCTTGCGGGAAGGTATCGATATCCGGGATATGGGTGATGCAGCCTTTTTGATCATAGGTCCAATGATGATAGAGGCAGCGGAAATCTTCTGCGTTGCCAAAGCCTTCCGGGCGCAGGCGGTTGCCGCGGTGCAGGCAGACATTGTAAAAGCCCGCGACGGAGCCATCGGGCTGGCGGACGAGAAGGACGGATTCCTTGCCCAGCTCTGTGCAGATATAATCGCCGACTTCCGGCATATCATCGGAGCGGCCGGCGAGCAGCCAGACCTTGGTCCAGACATTCGCCCATTCCTTGGCCATGAACGCTTCTGACGTGTACCGGTCTGCCGGGATGAGGGCGGTGCCAAGGCCGGGGTCTTCGGCTTTTTCGACGGGCGTGCCATGGGGCCAATCTTCCGGCGAGACCCGTTGCACAAATTGCTGGCGTTTAACGTCCATGGCGGGTGCCTAGAAATGCGTGCGGTTGGTGAAGCCGCCATCCACGACCAGATGCGAGCCGTTGCACCAGCTGGCGGCATCGCTGGCGAGGAAGGCGATGGCGCGGGCGACCTCTTCCGGGCGGCCGAGGCGGCCTGAGGGCTGCTGGCGGAGCTGCGAGGCGTAGAATTTTTCCATGGTGCCTTTGATCATTTCCCAATTGCCGCCTTCAAACTCGATGGGGCCGGGCGAGACGACGTTGACGCGGATGCCGTCTTTGCCGTGGGCGAGTGCCAGTTGCTTGCCCCAGGTGATGAGTGATGCTTTCATGGCGTTATAGGCTTGCGGGCCGCCCATGGCTTCGCCTGCCGACGTGCTGGCGATGAGGACGATGGAACCCGATTGTTGCTCAGTCATGGTGGGGAGGACGGCTTCTACGGCGCGGACCGGCCCCATGACATCGACTTCAAACGCGTTCGTCCAATATTTTTCGCTGCCCATGCCGCCGCCTGCCGATGAGATGGGGACGAGGATATCTACGCCGCCCATTTCTTCAATGGCCCAGGCGAGCCAGGCTTTATAATCATCGGGTTTTTTGGCGTTGCAGGGCTTGCCGATGACGTTGGTGCCATAGCGTTTGAGATGGGCGACGGCATCCTTGACGCTATCTTCCGAGCGGGCGGTGATGGCGAGATCGCAGCCTTCACGGGCCAGCACTTCGGCTGTGGCCATGCCGATGCCGCGGGCGGCGCCCACGATGATGGCGCGCTTGCCTTGAAGTCCGAGATCCATGTTTGCTCCTCCCAATATCTATAAGCGGCCATTTTTGGCGCATATGGCCGCGACTGCAAGCAGCATATGCAGCCAGCTGGTTTGCAATAATCCCTGAACCTATGGACGGCGGGGCGCAAGGGCAAACAGTCATGATTGTTTTCTTTTGGGCACCAAAATGCCGCAGATGCGCCTTGACTTCGCCGCGGCGAAACAACCATAGCTATGGGGAAAGGGTTATTTAGATATGGCAGTTGCAGCATCGCGCGCGGCGGCATCTTCCCGCGCTGGTGGCGGCGATGTGACCCCTACCCTGCAATCCTTGAAGAGCGCCCAAACCCGCGCCCGGCTGATAGAGGCCACCATCCGCTGCATTGTAAAACTGGGCTATGCCGGCAGCACCACGCCGCAGGTGGCGGCGGAGGCCGGGCTTTCACGCGGCGCGATGCTCCATCATTTTGAGAATGGCGAGGCGCTTATCAAGGCGGCGATTGTGGAGCTGCATGACAAGCGCTTGCGGGCGTTCCGGCGCGCCGCCGAGACCGAGAATCATGACCCCGGCCTGTTGGTAAGGACCTATTGGCGGCAGATTTCCAAGCCGACCTTTGTGGCGTTTCAGGAGCTGGCGATGGCGGCGCGGACGAACGCTGCACTGGCGCGAATTTTGCAGCCGCTCCAAGTGGAGTTTCGGGAGCGGTTTTATGCGCAGGCTGATGTGTTGTTTCCGGAATGGCAGGGGGACCGGGCGCGGTTTCGGCTGGCGATGACGCTATCGCAGACCAAGCTGGAGGGGATGGCGCTGGGGCTGCTCACCGGCAGCATGGATGAGGCGATGGTGGAGCCTTTGCTCGTGTCTTTGGAAGCCGAAATTCGGGCGATGATGCCGAAAATTGGGGCTCAGGCGAGTTGAGGGAAGCCCCAGAGGATGGCGCGGCGCAGGAGCTGATAATAGACCGGGTAATTCCAGGCGCAATAATTGGGATGGGGCCAGAACGGGGCCAGCGGCTGCAGATCATAATGGCCGCGGCAATGGCCGAGCGCGAGATAGAGGACGCTGCCTTGGCCTTGGGGGCGTTCGTAAAGGACGGGCACTTGGGGCTCGTCCCAGTCGGTTTGGCGGAACTCGGGGGTTTGGCCTTTGAAGCTGGTGTGGAGGAGGACGTTCAGATCACCACTGTGGCTGAGCAGGAACAGCTCGTCTTCGATGCGGAAATCCCGCAGGCCTTTGGTGAGCGGGTGGTCTTTGGTGATATGGACTTTGAAGGGGGCGATGGGGGGATGGGCCTGGAATTGGCTGCCGATGAGGGCTGTGAAGTCCGGGGCTTCATTGGGGCAATCGACTTTGCCATCTGGAGCGGGGCGGAGGATGGCGTTGCTGCCGTGGAGGGCGAGCCAGCGGCCGCCTTTATTGAGGAAGGTTTTGAGGGTTTCGGTTTGGGCTGGTGTGGGGATGAGATCGCAGGTGTAAGTGATGAGCAGGGCTTCGGGGGGGAGGGTTTCGAGGCCGGCGTAATCGCTGGCGACGGACGTGCGGATGACGGGGTGTTCGGCCAGCAGCTTGAGCAGTTCGAGGCGGGCGAAATCAATATCGTGAAAACGGCCGGCGGCGATGAGATGGACGTGCAATTTTTGTCCTTAGCTGATTTTGGCGCAAGGGTAGCAGCGGACATGACTTTGGCAAGACAGGTGACTTTATGAGCGGACGTTTGCAGGGGCCGTTGGCAGGGGTTCGGGTGCTGGATTTGACCAGTGTTTTGATGGGGCCTTATGCGACGCAGATCTTTGCTGATCTGGGCGCTGATGTGATCAAGGTGGAGGGGCCGGGGGGGGATACGACGCGGGCGCTGCCGCCGGGGCATGATGCGGCGCGCGGCGGCATGTTTATGAATGTGAACCGGGGCAAGCGGAGCCTGGCGCTCGATCTGAAGCAGGCGAGTGCGCGGGAGGCGCTACTGAAGCTGGCGGCGGGGGCGGATGTGTTTATTCATTCCATGCGGGCGCAGGCTATTGGGCGGCTGGGGCTGGATTATGCGGCGCTGAAGGCGGCCAATCCGAAGATTATTTATGCCAATATGTATGGATTTGCGCGCTCGGGGCCCTACCGGGATTATCCGGCTTATGATGATATTGTGCAGGCGGCTTCGGGGTTGGTGGATTTGCAGGCGCGGCTTTCTGGCGGGGAGCCGACTTATGTGGCGACGGTGCTGGCGGATAAGGTTTCGGGGCTTACCGGGGCTTATGCTGTGATGGCGGCGCTTTATGCGCGGGAGCGCAGCGGGGAGGGGCAGGAGATTGAGATTCCGATGTTTGAGACGCTCGTTTCATTCACGATGATTGAGCATTTGTGCGGGTCTTTGTTTCAGCCTCCGCTGGGGCCGCCGGAGTATCCGCGCGTTACGTCTGAGGCGCGGCGGCCTTACCGGACGATGGATGGTCATATTGGGGTGATGATTTATAACGATAAACATTGGCGGGGGTTTTTTGCCGCGCTTGGCGACCCTGAGTGGAGCCGCGATCCGATGTTTTTGAGCATGAGAAGTAGGACCGAGAATATTGGCGCGGTGCTGGGGCAGTTGGCGGCGGTGATGGAGACCAAGACGACGGCGGAATGGGAGGCGATCTTTAGAGACGCGGAGATTCCGGCGATGGCGATTGCGTCTACCCAGGATTTGCTGAGCGATCCGCATTTGACGGCGACGGGGTTTTGGACCGAGCGGGAGACTGACGCGGGGCGCTTGCGATATCCGGGGATTCCGACCGGGTTTATGGGGACGCCGGGGGCCATTGGTGATCCGGGGCCGGGGCTGGGGGCGGATTCTTTGGCTGTGTTGCGCGAGGCTGGGCTTTCTGAGGAGGAGGTGGCGGCGATGCAGGCTAGCGGCGCAGTGGTGACGGGATGAGCGGGGCGGAGGCGGTGTGGCGCGCTGCTTTGGCTGAGGGGCGGTTTTTGTTGCAGCGGGGCGTTGCGTCGGGGCGGGCATTTTTTCCGCCTAGGGGGTTTGAGCCGGGGACGGGGGGGGATGTGGAATGGTTTGAGGCTTCGGGGCTGGGGGAGGTTTATTCGGTTACGGTGATTTATCCCAAGCCGCCGGCGCAGGCTTATGCTGCGGTGTTGGTGACACTGGCTGAAGGACCGCGTTTGATGAGCCGGGTAGTGGCGGAGGAGGCGGTTATTGGCATGAAGGTGCGGGCGCGGATTTTGGAAGAGGACGGCGCGGCTTTGCTGGTGTTTGAGCCGGCATGAGGGGCGCTACAGCCATTGCCGGGGCGGCGACCTTTGGGGTGGGGCGGTGTCCGGGGTGGAGCGCGCTGGAGATGGCGGCGGAGGCGGGGCGGCTTGCGGTGGCTGAGGCGGGGCTACGGCTGGATGATGTTGATGGGGTTTTTATTTGTTTGCCGGATGATTTGTTTGCGGGGCTTTCTTTAGCGGAATATTTGGGGGTGCGGCCTCGGTTTACCGATAATAACCGGACCGGCGGGGCTTCGTTTATGAGCCATGTGGTGACGGCGGCGGCGATGCTTGCTGCGGGGCAGATTGACGTGGCGTTGATTGCGCATGGCTCCAACCAGTTGAGCGGCGGCGGGCGGCTTTCTACGCCGGCGAAGAGCAATCAGTGGGAGGCGCCGTATCGGCCTTTGTATCCGCTGTCTTCTTATGCGTTGGCGGCCGCGCGGCATATGTTTGAATTTGGGACGACGCGGGCGCAGATGGCGGCGGTGGCGGTGCAGGCGCGGGCGTGGGCGAATGGCAATCCGGAGGCATTTGCGAAGGGGGATTTGAGCATAGAAGAGTGTTTGGCGAGCCGGATGATTAGTTCGCCGATTTCTGTGCGGGATTGTTGTTTGGTGACGGACGGGGCGGCGGCGATTGTGATGACGCGGACCGAGCGCGCGCGGGATTTGGCGCAGCCTTTGGTGCCAGTTTTGGGGGCGGCGGCGGCGACATGGTGGAACGCTATTTCGCAGGCGCCGGATATTACGACGACGGCAGCTTTGGAGAGCGGCGCGCGGGCCTATGCGATGGCCGGTGTGAAGGCCAAGGATGTGGATGTGGTGCAGGTTTATGATGCCTTTACCATCAACACGATCTTGTTTTTGGAAGACCTTGGCTTTTGCGGCAAGGGCGAGGGCGGGGCGTTTGTGGAGGGCGGGCGGATTGGGCCGGGGGGCGCGCTGCCGGTGAATACCAATGGCGGCGGGCTTTCCTGCTGCCATCCTGGCATGAACGGGCTGATGGCGATTGTGGAGGCGGTGCGGCAGGTGCGGGGCGCGGCGGCCAACCAAATAGGCGGCGTGGAGGTGGCGTTGGCGCATGGCAATGGCGGGACGCTTTCAGCGCAGGCGACGGTTATTTTGGGCAGTGCCGCGACATTGTAGGAGAGCGTGATGGACCTTGAGGCTCGGATTGACCGGCTGGAGGCGGAGAGCGCCATTCGGCAGCTTATCGCGCGCTATGGCTTTGCGATTGATGACCGGCGGCGGGACGATGTGGCGGCGCTTTTTGCAGAGGATGCCGAGGTTTGCTCTGGCGACGGGGTGATGCAGGCGCGCGGTGTGGCGGCGATTATGGCGATGTATGAGGGGCGGTTTGCGGCGCTGGGGCCGGGCGCGCATTATATTCATGATATTGAGCTGCATTTTGAGGAAGCGGACACGGCGCGGGGGCTGGTTTCTGGCCATGCTGAGCTAATGCGGAACGGCGGGATGATGGTGACATCTTTGCGCTACCAAGACCGCTACCGGCGAACGGCGGATGGCTGGCGGTTTGCGCGGCGACAGATTGATTTTCTCTATTATGTGCCGGTGGAAGACTATCCGGGGATATTGCTGACGCCTTTGCGAAACCGGGCGTATGCGGCGCCTACAAAGGCGGATTTTCCAGAAGGGCTGCCGGGCTGGCGTTAGGGCACGCTTTTTGATTGCGGGCTTTAACGCGCGACTACAGAGTGATAATGAGCATAACTATAAAAAAAAATGGGTAGCATGGCGAAGAAGATTGCTGATTACCGTAAGCCTGAGATTATTCAGGCGACCATAGAAGCTATTGCGGCGGGCGGGCTGCCGACGCCCTCTTATGATGCCATTGCTGAGGCTGCTGGCATGTCTCGCCAGCTTGTGCGGCATTATTTTCCCGATCCCGAAGCGCTGATGCTGGGGGTTTGTGATGCGCTTGCTGCCAGCTACCGGGAAGCACTTACGCGCGGCATTATTGCGGGTGAAAGCACCACGCGTATATCGATTTTCTTTGATTTCTATTTTGATTTTCTAGCGCCGGTGGGGCTGAGAAAGCCTGCTGATGATGCGGTTTATGATGCGATGTTTGCGCTTGCGGCCGGCTCCGAAGCAGTGCGGAAAAACCTGCGGGAGCAATATGACCTGCTGCACCATGTGATTGCCCATGAAGTGCAGATCAGCCATCCTTCGCTCAATCAAAAAGCCTGCCGTGAAATTGGATTTTTGTTTGTTAGCCTGATGTATGGCCATTGGAAAATGGTGGCGACGTTGGGGCTTTCAGAGCTGCATAACCGCGTGAGCCGGGAGGCTATGGACAGGCTTATTGACTCGTATCTGGGGCATTATGATGATCCGGATGAAGCGGAGGATATTGTCTCCTGACACCCAGGTTTTAGGGGCTTCTCCCGCTTAGAGATCGTATCGCAGCACCAGCAGGATGGAGAGGGTGACGGTCATGATGGCCACCAAGGGTATCCCGGTGCGGATATAGTCTTTGAAGACGTAATCACCTTCCGCCATGATCATCATGTTGGTTTGATAGGCGACGGGCGTGGCGTAGCAGAGGTTGCAGCCGAACAGGACGGCGAGGATCATCGGCTCGGCGGGGATGCCGAGCGTGTTGGCGAGGCTGAAGGCGATAGGGGTGCCCACCGCAGCGGCGGTGGCGTTTGAGGCGAAATTGGTGAGGATGGTAACGAACAGCATGATGCTGGCCAGCACGGCGGCTGTGGGCAGATATTGCAGGCCGCCGGCGAGCAGCTGGCCGAGCCATTCTGCGGCACCGCTGACCAGCACCAGCTTGCCGAGCGCGATACTGGCGGCGACCAGCACGATGACCTGAGCCGACAGGGCGCGGCCGACGCGCTCAAAACGCACACAGCCCGTGATGAACATGAGCGCCGCGCCGCCGAGCGCGGAGATGGCGATGGGCACGAGGCCTATACTGGCGAGGCCGACCGAGCCGGCCATGATGGCGAGCGCCAGCGGGGCCTTGGCGGAGCGCGCCATGTCTTTGCCGCCTTCCAGCACCAGCAGGCCATCGCGGACGGCGAAATCTTGAATTTCTGTGAGGCGGCCCATGATCAGCAGCACATCGCCTTCCCGCATTTCGGCTTCGGCGCCTTGTTCCCGGTCTTCCATAGTGAAGCGGCGGGTTTGGTGGACGCCGACAACGGCGACGCCGGAGAGGCCGGCGGTTTGCACGGTGAGGCCGAGCAGGCGGGAATCGGGGGCGACGGCCATTTCAACTTGCACCATGTCATCGCCGGCTTCTCCTGCCAGCCGTTTGAGGCGGCGGATGAGCCACGGCGAGGCGGCGCTGCCGCCGAATTTGCGCAGCGCTTCAGCCAGCGCATCGGCGGGGCCGGAGAGGGGCAGCCTGCTGTCTATGGCGATGGTCTTGCTGTCTGGGCCTTCGATGGTGACGCCATCGGGCAGAGTGGGGCGGATTTCGGCCAGGGTTTTGCCAATAACCGGCGCGGTATCGGTGAGGCGCATGGTGACCCAGAAGCGGCGGGGCTCATGGCCGGCGGCAACGCTGTTATCTGGCAGCAGCCGGGGCATGATCAGCCAGATATAGGGCAGCGCCACCAGGGCTGCCATCAACACCAGCGGGGTGTAATGGAAAACGCCGATGGGCTTCATGCCGAGATCTGTGGCGATGGAGACCACCAGCAGATTTGTGGAGGTACCGATGGTGGTGCCCATGCCGCCTATCAGGATGGCGGAATTGACGGGAATGAGGGTGCGCGAGGCGGCCATGCCGCCGGCTTGGCCGAGCTGCACCAAGATGGGCAGCAGCAGCACCAGCACCGGGGTATCGTTCATCACCATGCTGGCTCCGAACGCCAGCACGATGGTGACGATGAGGCCGAGCTGATTGTTGAAACGCCAGACCGAGCCGAGCAGCCGCGCGGCGGGATCCAGCGCGCCGGTGACGACAAGGCCTCGGCCCAGAATCATGAGCGCGCAGATGGTGACAAGCGCGTGATGGCCAAAGCCTTCAAAGGCGAGGATGAGGCCATCTTTGGGGGCGGTGCCGGGGAGCGGGAAGAGATAGAGACCGAGCGCGATGGTGCCGATGACGAGCAGCGAGATGATCTCGACGCGCGCCCGCCCACTGGCGAAGCCGATGAACATGGCCGTGGCCAGCAGCAGCGAGGCCAGAGCATGCGGGGGAATACTGGTGTCCATAGGTTAATTTGGCCCCGATATCAGCTTGGCGGTGACGCGGTTTGCTGACTGATTTGAGGCCCTTGGTAATGCATTATCTTACGCCTTGCCATAGCGGCTGATGCTCAGGAGGCTTTGGCGAGTTGGCCCTTGACTTGGGCGGCGGCGGTTTTGCCGGCGATATGGCCCAGCGTGATGGCCGAGCCCAGCCCCATGGCCGGGAGATAGCCCCAATAGGAAGGGCCGGAGACGCCGCGCGCGGCCCCGCCGCCGGCGAAGAGATTGGGCAGGGCTGTGCCATCGGCGCGCAGCACGCGGGCATTGCCATCGATTTGGAGGCCGCCTTGCGTGTGGTAAATGGCGCCGCAGACTTTGGTGACGTGGAGCGGGAACAGCGGCGGGCGGTCTTCGCCCCAGACGCGGCCGAACTGATCGGGCTGGCCGGCCTCAGCGGCGGCAAGGGCTTCGGCGAGGGTGGCTTTGAGCGTTTCGAGGGGCGCGCCGGTGAGCTCGGCTAGGGCTTCTATGCTCGCTACTTTGCGGTTGACGCCAAGCTCTCGCATGGCCTGCACTTCTAGCGTGTAGGCGGTTTTTTCTTCGATCTGCGCGTCATAAACGACGAAGACCGTGCCTTCGGGCTGGGCCATAACCGGCAATACCATGCCAGCGATATCGGCGGTTTCATCAACGAAGCGTTTGCCTTTGAGGTTTATCAGCATCCCGCCTTCTACGATGACGCCGGGCGGGACGGTGATGCCGCTGGGATCGGCGAGCATGGCATAGCCTTGATAACTGCCCATATCAGCGAGCGCGGCCCCGAGTTTTGCACCCAGCGTTATGCCGTCACCGTGATTGCCTTCATGGCCATTGTGTTTGGCGGTGGCGGCTTCGGGCATATTCTGGGCAACCATGTCGTGATTGGCGGCAAAGCCTCCGGACGCAAGGATGAGGGTTTCGCAGCCTATGCGGTCGCGGCTGCCGTCTGGGCGTTCGAGTTCTACGCCCAGCACGCGGCCGGTGTCGTCGGCGACGATCTCGGCTAGCCTCGCTTGCGTGAGCACCGGGATATCGCGTTCGGCGAGTTTTTGATGGAGGAGCTGGATCATGTCAGCGCCGCCGTGCCCGTCCCAGCCGTGCATGCGTTGGCGGGTGTGGCCATACGCGGCGCGGAAGCCGAGGTCTACATCGAAGGGGTAGCCGATTTCTTCGGACAGCCAATCGAGCGTGGGGCCAGACTCGGTGGCGATGGCGCGGGCGATGACCGGGTCGGTCTGGCCTTTGGTTTTGGTGAGAATATCTTGGTAGAAGGTTTCGGCATCATCCTGAATGCCATGCGCGGCTTGGGCTTTGGTGCCGGCGGCGCACATCAGGCCCTGGGACATGGAAGTGGTGCCGGTGGGCGTGGCGTCTTGCTCGGCGAGTAGCACTTCGGCCCCCTCGGCATGGGCGGTGAGCGCCGCCACCGCGCCGCAGGCGCCGCCGCCGATGACCAGAATCGGCACTGTGAATTCGAAGTTGTCCATACAAAACATCATTCCGCGAGATACGCTTTAAGGCAAGATATTTTATGGAGGGGAGAAGAAGATCTGACCGGACGGAACCTGAGGCTCCGCCCGGTGATCTCCGGCGCTTGCCCGGGGGGGTGGGCCGCGCCAGAAACTTTAGCCCGTCTTATTCACCGGGAGCCGGAATCACGGTTGGCGGGTATAGCATAAATGACTGATTTGGTTTAGAGAAAGGGTGTTTAGCTCATCCCTCTAGCCCGGACAGAAAGTGCCACGCCCGCCATGTCAGACGATAGTGCGCCAAGCTTCTCGTTTCCAGCTATTTGCCGCAAGAAAGCGACGGCAGCTTTCGACGGCGGGCGGCTGACCTCGGACGGTGGCGTGTTGCTGCTGGCGCAAGCCGAGCGGCGGATGGGATTGGCGACAGCCCTCGCCGGGTGCATCGCTGATCGGCGCGACCAAAGC